>Ga0307378_10002120_pt1 | contig 31042 bp, 24 predicted proteins | sample UN1MG_FD_202238 | JGI IMG/M metagenome (GOLD analysis project Ga0307378, IMG submission 202238) | Soil microbial communities from Risofladan, Vaasa, Finland - UN-1 | ecosystem: Environmental > Terrestrial > Soil > Coastal area > Acid sulfate soil | place: Finland: Risofladan, Vaasa | collected... | reverse complement strand
ACATGATCGATCAACCGAAGTGATGTGACGGTGATGAAGCAGAGAGTCCCCCTTAAGAGTCCACAATATCCCCCCCAACCCGTACCGTCAAGGGTCCCCTTGGCAAACTCGGGTCCGACTCAGTCCCCCTCACGTGCGGGGGAACGAGAGACGTTCGCCCCCGTCGGCCGGCGACACGCGCTTCTCCGCGATGCAACCCGCGCCGTTAGACCTTGCCTGTCCGTTACGGCTTGCCATCCAGGCCCGTCCGAGGCCCTCCCCGCCTGCCGTCGCGCTGGCGGCTTGCCGATCAAGGGCCGACAATCGTGCCGCCGAGATGAACCAGCGCCGCCAGCAAAATCAAAACGCCCGCCACGATCACCATCCACGCGATCGAACGGAACACCCGGGCGCAAACCACTAGTACGACGATCGCGCCCACGCCGAGAGCAACCAACAGATAGAAGCGTTCGGGCACGGTGGGCGGCAAGGTCCGCTTTGCGGCTTCGATCTCCGCGCCGTCGACGAGCGGCGGCCGATCAGCTCCCGTTGGACCGCTGCGGATGCGAACGCCCAGATTGCCCGGCACCCACCGGTTCAGCGAATCCACCTGGAATCGGCTCGACTCCGGGATCTCCGCAGCGTGCTTCCCGTCGATCCGCAACTCGGCCAGGACCGCGCCGTGGCGAACGTCGGTTTCCTCCACTTCGCCGACCTGAACGGAGCCGAGCACGACCCGATCGCCCGGTCTCAGTTCGGAGACTCCATCCCCGTAAAGCACGACGTGCACGTCGTGCGAGTCCCGGCCGCCCGGAAGCCGACGCACCACCTGCCACAACACGGAAAGCAAGGCAAAGGCGGCAATAGCGATCAGCAGATAGCCAACCACGCCGGGTATTTCGAAGCCGCGTTCTGCCGACGCGAAGAATTCTTCCGGGGAGTCTTCCCCCAGGTGAGGTTCTGAGTCCGACATCGCACGTCACTCCCGCCTATCGATCGACCGGCCGTTTCCGCGATCCGCCAACGTGGAGAGTCCAACCTCGCTCAGCCGTTTGCCTCGCATGCCGCGCCCGGAACCTGCGGCCCCCACGCTGCCTTGGGAAACAGACGGCGCCTCTGGAAATGCCTGCCCGCCTCCCCATGCCTCGCCGACCCGCCCGTCCGGGCCAAAGGCCCCCGCCGAATCGAATGACGTGACGATCCTCTCCTTTCCTTCCAGCATACTCGCCGGCACGTGGGATTGGGCGAAAGAAACGCAGCTCAGGCAGCCTCCGTCAGCCTGTCCGACCACGTGGCGCCGCAACACGGCAACCACGGTCTGCGGCGATGACTTGCCCCCTCTTCCGCTCTCCAGAATTCCCCAGAGTGCTCTTGATGATCGCGATGTGGCCCGATACCGGGCGTCTGTGCGCCGTAGCCCTTCGCCGCCCGAGTCGTCACGCCTTGGTGGCCCGAGTCGTCCCTTGTGACCCCTTGCCCGATCTCGTACCCTACGCTCGGCGGAAGAGTCAGCTACACCTCTAGTGGGGGTTGCGGGAACCCAGTCCGTTCGGTATGGGTAGAGTAAGCTTCGGCATCAAGCCGATTCGCGCAAAGAGGTTGGGGACGTAGCTCAATCGGGAGAGCACCGGCTTTGCAAGCCGGGGGTTGGCGGTTCGAGCCCGCTCGTCTCCACTGGTGACGGCCCGTTGACGGCGAATGTCAGCGGGCCTTTTGTTTTGAAGCGGCAAGCACTTGCGTCGAGCGAACCTGCCCCGTCCCGCTGGTCATCCTGCCGTGCCATTTTGACGGGAATTGCCCCTGATTTGCTCTGCTTGTCGGGGTTCAGCCCAAGCCCTGGTACAAGCGCTGGCACAAGCCGAGAGGAGCCTTTATTGAGCCTTGCATAGCCAATGAACGGAGGGCTTCCCCCGGAAGCCCGGGTTCCGAGCGCTCGGTCCGGTTCGGGTGATCCTTGGCGACGCAAACACCAACAACACGGTCGCGATCCGGTCGGCAATCGCCGCGCTTGTCAGCACCCGGCCGATCATCGGCTATCCGTGGTTCCTCGCAAGGCCGCTCTACCGGCCCGCCGGGAACCACGGCCGGCGCGGATGGTTGCTTTCGCCAACCGACTCGTTTAGCATCAGGCGGAAAACAAGTTCCCGATTTCGGTAGCAGGCACACGCCGTGTGCCGTCCGCCGGTTACGGCACACGGCGTGTGCCTACTACTTCGGAAATGCGGAGGTTATTCTTCGGCCAATCCTTAGCATCTTCCTTGGGAGGTGTCAAACCATGAAGAATGCGTACGAAATATCGAGGCGTCAGTTCGTTGCCCGGGCAACGGCCGGGGTGGGGGGGCTGTCCGCGTCCCTCGCCGCGTCGGCGGGCCAGGTGCCCTCGCCCCGGCCGGAGGATGCAGCGGCGGAGCCGAAACGTCCGAAGGTGAGGGAGCTCGACGAGTTTCTTCGATCGCTCGATCCCGAAGCCCGGGGGCCCAACAGTCCGGATGGTCTGATCTGCGGAGATCCGGAGGCGGAGATCCTCGCGGCGGGCACCACCTGGATGGCGTCGATGCAGGTCCTCGAAAAAGCGGCCGCCCAGGGGATCAACCTGATCGTCACCCATGAGCCCACGTTCTGGTTTCACGGGACGCCGCGGAGGCCCGAGCTCAAGGCGTGCGAACAGAACCAGGTCGACGTTTCGTTCAAGACGCAGTTCATCGCCGAGCATGGCATTGCCATCATCAGGGCGCACAACTGCTGGGATCTTTACCCGAAGTGCGGAATCGAAGCTTCCCTGCAAGCCGCGCTGGAGCTGCCCGACCCGGTGCACTACTTCGGCGGCTATCATCATCTCTACCGGATCCCAAGGACGAACCTGGAGAAGCTGGCCCGTCACTGCAAGGCGAAAATGGGCCTCGCCAGCGTTCGGGTCAGCGGCGATCTCGCCAAGCCGGTGGAGCAGGTCGTCATGGCCTACGGCTCGTCGAGCAGCACGGAGGCCTACTACCGGTTCTGGAAGCAGGGGGCCGACGCGGTCATCTCCGGAGAGCAGAGCGAGTGGGCGACGGTGCGCCCGGCCATCGACATGGGAATGGGCCTCATCGAGCTGGGCCACTCCAACACGGAGGCCTTTGGAATGAAAGGCATGGCCCGGCTCTTGCAGGAGCATTTTCCCGGGCTCCGCATCGAGCACCTACCGACCGGCGATTCGTTCCAGTACCTCTGACGCGAGGATTGCGATGGCCGTTCCACGCGGCGGCTGACCCACCGGTCGCGGCCGCGTCGCCGCCCGGTTCGCCGTCACAACATGTCGAGCGGGTCGACGTCGACGATCCACTGGATCTCCTCCGGCCGTTTCAGCTCGGCGGTCGCTTCGCGGACGCACGTGCGGAGCTTCTCGCCGTCCGGGCCCTGGATTTGGATCTGGAAGCGATACTTGCCCCGCAGCTTGCTGAAAGGGCACGGTGCGGGGCCGAGCACCCGGGCTTGGGCTCGGTGACGATCGAGCGCGGCCCTGAGAAGCTCGGACACGTGAGCGGCGAACTGGGCGGTCGCCTTCTCGGCCGGACCGCGGATGACCAGGCGAATCATTCGCGAAAACGGCGGGTAGGAGTACGTCTTGCGAATGGGCACCTCGGCCCGGGCGAAGGCGACGTAGTCGTGCCGGACCGCCGCCTGAATCGCCGGATGCTCGGGATTGAACGTCTGCACGAGCACCCGGCCCCCTTTCTCGCCGCGCCCGGTCCGCCCGGCCACCTGCGTGACGAGCTGGAACGTCCGCTCGGCGGCGCGGAAGTCGGGCAGGTGCAACGCCGTGTCGGCGTTGATCACGCCGACCAGCGTCACGTTGGGGAAGTCGAGCCCCTTGGCGATCATCTGGGTGCCGAGGAGGATCCGCACCTCGCCGGAGCGGAAGGCGGCCAATGCCCGCTCGTGGGCCCCGCGGCCCTGCATCGTGTCGGTGTCCATGCGGAGGCAGCGGGCGTCCGGGAATCGCCGTTTCACGTCGGCCTCCAAGCGCTGGGTGCCCAGCCCTCCGTAGCGGATCCCGGCGAAGTGGCACTTGGGGCATTCCGTGGGGGACGGCACCTGGTAGTCGCAGTAGTGACATAGGGCGATCTCCTCGGTGCGATGGTGCGTCAGCGCGATCTCGCAGTCCGGACATCGCACGACCTCTCCGCACGCCGGGCACTGGATGTGCGTCGAGAACCCCCGCCGGTTCAACAGCAGGATCACCTGCCCGCCTTCGGCCAGGGCCGCGCGCACGGCCACGTGGAGCTGCCGGCTGATGGCCCCGTGGAAGCCGCGCGTCGCCGCGTCGCCGCGGAGGTCGAGCGTTCCCACCGCCGGCATCGGGCGCCCCAGCACCCGCCGCGGCATCCGTACCAGCTTGTACTCGCCCGATTGGGCCCGGTGCCAACTCTCCAGCGACGGCGTGGCCGAGCCGAGCACCAGCGGGATGCCCTCCATTCGGGCGCGGGCGAAGGCCACGTCCCGGGCGTGATACCGCGGCGTGATCTCCTGCTTGAACGACGTCTCGTGCTCCTCGTCCAGGATGATCAGGCCCAAGTCGGTTGCCGGAGCGAACACGGCGCTTCGGGCCCCGACGATCACCTGCACCTGGCCGTCGGCGATCCGCTGCCACTGGCGGTGACGGTCGGCGTCGCTCAGATGGCTGTGCAACACGGCCACCCGGGGAAAGCGCGAGCGGAACCGCTCCACGGTCTGCGGCGTCAGACTGATCTCCGGCACCAGCACGATCGCCTGGCGACCGAATGCGACCACCTCCCGGATCGCCTGGATGTAGACCTCGGTCTTGCCGCTCCCGGTCACGCCGTGGATGAGGATCGTCTGGTGACGCCGGGCGTTGAGCGCGTCGACGATCACCGAGAGGGCGGCTTTCTGGTCGCGATTGAGCGTCAAGTAGGCCTCCCGCTCCACGGTCGGCTCAGCGGGGCCGGCCCCTTGGACCCGCTCGGAGCGGGCCACGATCAAGCCCTTCCGTCTCAGCGCATGGATCGGCGCCACGGTGCACTTGGCCGCGCGGGCCAATTCGGTCGACGTGAGAGGACCGTCGGCCTCGGCCAGGGCCTTGATCACCTGGGCCTGCTTCTTGGGCAACCCCAGCTCGTGGACTCGACCGGCGACCTCCGGAGCGAGGCTCAGCGCGGTGACCTTTCGTGTGCCGGCCTGGGCGCGCACGCCCGCCGGAACCACCGCTTCGAGCACTTGTCCCCAATCGCACAGGTAGTGGTCGGCGATCCACTCGGTCAGTCGGAGCATCGATCCGATCAGCAGACTGCGACGATCCACCACGCTCCGGAGCGGCTTGAGCCGCCGGCCGCCCGACGGCTTCGTCGCCACTTGCACGCAATAGCCGGTGACGATCCGATTCCCTCGCCCCAAGGGTGCCCGAACCCGGCGGCCCGGCTCCACCTCGTCGACCAGCTCGTCCGGCACCAGGTAGTCGAACCGGCCGCTCGGCCCGCCCACGAACACCAGCGTGGCGACCCGCTGCTCCGCCTGATCGGCCATCTCCCAGGGCTCGGGCTCCTTGTCGAACAGGCTCTGTTGTTGGTCGGGCATGGGGAGAGTTGGGAGTTGGGAGTTGGGAGTTGGGAGTTGGGGGAATCGGCGGATGTCCGTTGTGCCCCTTCTGAGCACTGCAAGCGCAATATAGGGCCGGGCGGCCGGACAATGCAACGCTCGCGGCGGCGAAGGGCAAGCGGACGTGCGATTCGGGGCCGCGCGTCCTGAAGCCCCAACAGGCGTGGTGACGCCAACGCAATCCGGCGGCAAATGATCGACCGGATCCTCGAGCTCCAAGGCGCGGATTGACCGGCCGACGGCGCACCCGGGCTGGGGCCGGCGTTTGCAGCGGGCGCTGTGCGCGGGTCACTCTGTGCGCAAAAAAAGCGCCGGGAGCGCCAAAAAGGGGAGAAAGGCGCTCCCGACGGGTTCCCTGGCGAACCAGAGAACGGGCCAGCACGTGCACCGTTGGGGGGGAGGCTAGAGCACGGGCACACTCCCGGGGGGAAGCAGTTCGGTAGTAGGCGAATCGAAATCGAGCGCGTAGGCGAAATCCGCGGCCGACGGGGACCACGAAAGCGCCGACTCCCAGTCTTGGGGCTCGACGCGCTCGAGGTTCCTTGCCACGTCGCTGGTCATTGCCACGTCGTTGGTGAGCTGGAAGTCGCACGCCGCGGCGGCCATCCCGACGCCAAGCACGCAGACGATGCCCAGGGCAACCAGTGCCGTGGCAAACAGGCCGGCGCCGAAAAGTGTCAAGCCGAGGCTTGCGAGAATCTTCATGGGTCTTGCTCCGTTGGCCTGCCCCGTCTCCGACCTTCTATACCCGGCCGCCGGCTCCATCCTGCGCCGATGGAGGATTTTTTTCACATGACGCCGGAGTATCTGCCGTAAGTGCTTGCTTCCAAACGGCTTAGGAGCGGACGAGAAACGACTTCCCCATTCCCCCGCCGGCCTTGTGCCGGTGGGAGGGGGTTTGGGAACTAACCGCGATCGTCGTCAAACCCTCTTCCGCCGCCACGAGGCCGGCGGGGACGGGTCGAGAAATGCGCAAGTTATTGTCCGGCTGATCCTTAGCGGCTACAGTAGCGACAATCGCAGCGTGCGACCTTGACTGACTCAACCTGGCAAGCCGGGACACGGACGATGCGTTTGGGACTGTTTGGCGGGAGCTTCGACCCGGTGCACTACGGACACCTGCTGCTGGCCGAGTGCTGTCGCGAGCAATGCCGGTTGGACGAGGTCTGGTTTCTTCCCGCGGCGGTCCCTCCCCACAAGCAGGACCGCCGGTTGAGCCCGGCCGAGGCGCGGGTCGAGATGCTCCAGTTGGCGATTGCCGGCCACGAGGCGTTCTCCGTGAATCGGTATGAGGTCGATCGCGGCGGCGTGAGTTACACGGTCGACACGCTCCGGCACGTCCGCGATGAATACCCCGAGGGGGAGCCGTTCCTGCTGATGGGGGCCGACATGCTCCATGACCTGCCGCACTGGCGCGAGGCCGACCAGATCTGCCGGCTGGCGATCCCGGTCGTCGTCAGCCGGCCGGGGCCCGGGCAACCCAATTTCGACTGCCTGGCCGGGCTTGCCCCCCCGGAACGGATCGCGCTGGTGCGGCAGCATGAGGTCGACATGCCGCAGATTGAGCTGAGCAGCAAGGAGATTCGGCGTCGCGCGGCGGAGGGTTTGAGCATCCGCTATCAGACCCCCCGGGCGGTAGAGAAGTACATCGAGACGCATCAACTCTATCGTTGAGGCCTCAGGCCACCCGGGTCCCCAACGTGTCGCCGCGCAAGCTCAGGCGCTTTTGCGTACCGCCAGCAGCTCGCGCAACGGATGTGGCATCGGCAGCGAGACGGCGGCCGGCTCCCGTCGCAGAACGTCCAGCAGGAGCTCCAGTTGGTCCAAGGGCCCCACGGCCAAGTCGAGGAAGACCAGCTTCTGGCCGCGGATCTCGCAGTCGCCCCCCCCGCTGCCGTCGAGCCATTCCTGCCGTACCCGATACCCTACTTGCTCAGCCAGCGCAATCGCTGCCTCCAAGAGTTCTACTGTGTGCATCCCAGCTTCTCCAGATCGCCAGCCGCCGTGCCGAACGAGACGAAGTCCGGCGGATTATATCGGCTTGCGTTTCAGTTGCCGAGACGTCTTCGACGATACGGTCCATACAGGCTAACCCTTTACACTACTTAGAGTTAAGACGCGGCCTTCCGGTAAGGCAGTGAGAACAACGGCAACCGGATAAAGCGGCGAGTCTGGCATCGTCAACGCAGATTTAACGGTCAGGAGCTTCAGCCAAGACGGAAAGGCTGTCCGTAGTGACCGCACGTGCCGTCCCGGAGCCCGCCGGGGCGCGCTACGTCGCCGCAAGGAACCGATGAATCGGCTGAGTACGGGCGAGCCGGTTGCTACCAGCGCATTGTCGGACACGTTTCGAAATCGGAGGTACCCGTGACAACCGCCCCAGACAGCGACGGCCCGAGCCTCGAGCAACAGAACCAGATGCTCATGCAACAGTTGATGCAGGCGCAGAAACTGACCGCGCTGGGCGAGCTGGTCGGCACCACCACGCACGAGTTCAACAACATCCTGATGACGATCCTCAACTACGCCAAGCTCGGGCTCCGCCATAAAGATGCGCCCACCCGGGAGAAAGCATTCGAAAAGATCCTTGCGGCCGCCAATCGCGCGGCCAAGATCACCAACAGCGTGCTGGGCATCGCCCGAAATCGCTCGGCCGGCCAGGAAGCCACCGACCTGATTGCGTTGGTCAACGACTCGCTGGTGCTCCTGGAACGGGAGATGAACAAGTTCCGCGTCAAGGTCGACCGACGGTTCCAGCCAATCCCGGAAGCCTACGTCAACGGAAACCAAATCCAGCAGGTCTTGCTCAACCTGCTGATCAACGCCCGACAGGCCATGCCCGGCGGGGGTCGGCTGATCATCAAGCTGCTCTACGACGCCGAAAACGAGATGATCGACCTCGTGGTCCGCGACTACGGCTCCGGCATCCCCCCAGAGAAGCTCCCGCACATCTTCGATTCCTTCTTCACCACCAAGACGGGCCCCGACTCCAGCGGCAAGGGGGGCACCGGCTTGGGCCTCTCGATGTGCAAGGAAATCATCGAAGCCCATCACGGACGGATCCGCGTCGACAGCACCGTGGGCAAGGGCACCGCCTTCACCCTGAAGCTCCCCACCGTCGCCAAGGCCGCTCCCCGACAGCCGCCGCGAACGCTCCCCCTCGCCACCCAACCCAATGTCCCCAATCAACCGACCGTGGGCACAAGCTGACGTGAGCTGAGCGGCGCCAACCGCAGCCGCCCGACGCCGCACGCCCGGCCGGTTGTGGCACAACCTATCCCGGCCCGCCACCCGGTTGCCACGTGCCGGTCGGTTGGCTTCCCGGCGGGTCCGTTGCCGGCGGGCACGGAAGCGGCAGGACTCCCGGCGGGGCGACCTGCGGGCCGAGCGTCTGGATCGGGGGTCCCGTCGCCGGCCCCCAGACGGGCGCGCCCACACCCGCTCGGGCCATAAGCTGTTGGATGATCCGCTGCTCCAGCGCCGTGTCGCGGCCCATCGGGATCCAGTCCTCGTGGATCTCCTGCTCGCCCACCGCGCTGACCACCCGCGTCAGCGACGAATCGTTGCGGAAGGTCGCGGCGCCGGCCGTCGCGTGCATCGGCTGGACCACGTCCTCCAGCTCCTTGAACACGGCCACGTCGACCAGATAGCCGCCCTGGGCCGGACTCACCCGAACCGTCGCGTGGCGCCGGATCGACTGGAGCGTGCTTTCCAGCTTCTCGTAGGGGTTGGCCGAATCGCGTCGCCAAGGCTCGAACATGGTCGAGCCGACCGCCGGAAACGTGTCCAGACGCCCCTCGGTCACCACGTTGCCCACCAGCCGCACCGGCTCCTCCTGCTCGATCCTGAAGTAGTCGTCCACCACGTCGACCACCGTCTCCCAGGCAAGCTCGTGATCCCTCACGGGCAACAGCACCGGGTTGTTCTGGAAGACGTTCGTCGTCTCCCACACCGGGTTCGTCACCGGCGGATTCACCGCGCAGCCGGCGGCGGCAAGTAGCGCTAGTCCAACCGCAATGAAGCGACGCATCACGACCCGTTGACGGCGAGGGTTTAGCCCGGAGGAGGGGGGCTATGCCAGTCCATATGGTGCCCCGAGAAACATTTGGGGGCGTAGTTTCCCAAGATGCCCCCCCGGCTGCAAGGTCAACTCGGCCCGCCCGACTCTGCCCAAGCTGCGCCCCCCGCCAGCTTGCCGCGGGCCGGGCCGCGCTGTTTTGGTCAACGAATCGCCGTTTTTCCGTGTTGGGGGTCCCGGTCGGCGGTTGGGTGCCTGGGGTCGAGCGCAGCGAGCCCCCAGAATCCCAAGACTGCATGCGCCCCTCGCCCGACCGCCAGCCACCCTCGGCCTTCTGCTCGACCAAATGCCCTTTCTCCATGTTCGGCCTTCCCTCAGGAAATCCGCCCCGTCCTCCGTCGCGGCTTCTCGTCACGACAACCGCGGCGCAAGCGCCCCGCGTGCCACTTCGAGTCCAGCACACATCGCAGGGCACCACGATCCCTTGTCCATCCTACCGCCCCCGCCGACGCCAATTCGACCCCAAGAACCGGCCACCCGCCGAACGGGGGATGCGGGGCAAAATGACGAATGTGTGAGGATCGGCAGAAAAGCAGCACCCGCCCACCCGACGCGGCCCCGTCGCACCTTGTCTTGTTCGCCTTCTTTCGCGAGAATGACGAGTCCGCCACAATGATGCTCTCTGGGCCACTGATTACCGATGATTGGGATTGATCTCTTTTCTGGCGCTGGCGGCATGAGTCTTGGCGCGCGGTGCGCGGGTGTTGATGTTGCGCTAGCCGTCGAGTGCGATCCCCATGCAGCAATGACGTATGGTGCAAATCACCCTGCCACGGCTGTTTTCAACAATGACATTCGGAAGCTAACTGCTCGGAGGATTCGAGGTGTTGCCAAGAATGGCGCCACGACGATTGTCTTCGGAGGACCCCCCTGCCAAGGATTCTCCTACTCGAATGTGAGAACGCGGTCGGCGCAAAACCCGGAGAACTGGCTTTTCACGGAATTCGTGCGAGTCGTTCGCGTCTGGAAGCCGGACTGGGTCGTCTTCGAGAACGTCAGGGGCGTCGTGAACACGGCGGGCGGCATATTTGTCGACTATGTGGTCGAGCACTTGGTGAAGTTAGGATACGCCACAACACACGGCGTGCTGAACGCGATGGACTTCGGAGTCCCCCAAGATCGAGCCAGGTTCTTCCTCGTCGGCTGCCGGTGTGGGATAGCCCCCAAGCTGCCTGGACGAACGCGTCGGAGAACGCCAACCGTTGCCGACGCAATCTCCGATCTTCCGCGACTCGATAATGGAGCTTCCAAGTCCTGGATGCCGTATGGCGACAATTCACCTTCCTTTTACGCCCGGCGCCTGCGCAATGGGAGACACAGGAGCCCGAACCACTTAGTCACTCGGAACAGCCGCCTTGTCGTTCGGCGGTATTCGCATATTCCGGCTGGCGGCAATTGGGAGGATATTCCTGGCCGACTGATGCGCAACTACGCCGACAGGATGCGCTGCCACACCGGCATTTATCATCGTTTACGACCTGACAAGCCGTCCGTCGTGATTGGAAACTACCGCAAGAACATGCTCATTCACCACACGCAGGATCGCGGTCTCTCTGTCCGGGAGGCCGCCAGAATCCAGTCATTTCCGGACGACTACGAGTTCCATGGCTCGATCGGGTTTCAGCAGCAGCAGGTTGGCAACGCTGTGCCGCCTTTGCTCGCGCAAGCGGTCTTTGAAGCGATCGTAGGCTCTTGCGTCATCGGGTAAACGATCGAGGGCAGTTGTAGTGGCACAACGATTCGAAGAACACTTGAAGAAACGCCTGAGATGCGAATCAGGCTCAGGGGGTGTTGACCGTTATATGTCTGCGTACAGAATAACGCGGGACAAGCTTATTGACAATCTCTTCAAGGAGATAAAGGGAGTCGAGCCCGACTTGTCTGATCACAGCGATACTCACGTGAAGGACGTCCTTTTCAACTCGCGTCGTCTGTTGAGTGAGAGTCACGGGCAGCATGGACTCTCGGCGATTGAACTCTATTGCCTTGCGATGTTCATACTGTTTCACGATGTTGGCAACCTATTCGGACGCAAGGATCACCACAAGAATGTTGGGATTGTTTATGACTGGGCTCGGGGCTCCGACCCGAACCTTCGACACGAGCGCACTCTTGTAATTCGCGCCGCAGTGTCGCACACGGGGGACGCTTCTGACGGAACAAAGGATACCCTAAAGGAGATTGATGAAACCGACCACCTGGATGGGGAGCGCGTCCGGCTCCGCGAACTCGTAGCGATCCTGCGGTTCGCTGATGAGTTGGCGGAAGGACCACAACGCACATCAGAATTCATGAGGTCGGAAGGGTTCTACGACGAGAAGAGCCAGCTTTATCACGACTACGCGAGTGTCACCCACATCCACATCGACCGACCGGACGAGCGAATCCGAGTGACGTATGAAATCAGCCTGGACCCACGAGATGGTGAAAGCAACGACCAGCGAGATCAGCGTATTTCAGCGCTATTGAAGTTCACCTACCGACGAATTGTCAAATTGGATCAGGAGCGTCGATACGCGAAATTCTACAGCGATGTTTTGACTCCTTTCCGGCTCGTGTCTGTTCAAATGAACTTTCACCATGAGGATCGATTGCTGCCGCATAGCCTTCCGGCCATTCAGCTGGACGATAAGGTTGTGCCTGGCGACCCGAGCCGATTGATCGAGGACTTGGATGAACGGTACACAATCGACGAGCTTCTGAAGGAGCTAAAACGCCTGATGTGATAGGTGTGAGAACATGACCGCAGAACGCAATCCCTTTGAATATGCCGGCGCAAATGACCTCCCGCCGGAAATGGTGCTCGACTACTACATCGAGGACTTCAACTATTCACGTTTTGTCCAGTCGAAGCGGAATCTGCTTCTGGTCGGCGAACGCGGATGCGGCAAATCGATGACTTTGCGCTACAACAGCTGGCCTCTTCAGCAAATGAAGGCCGAACGGGATGGGATTGACTTACCTCTTGCGCATATTGGCGTATATGTGCCATGCAAGACGCCGCTAATGCTCAAGGGAGAGTACCAGTTGCTTGACGATCTTCGAGCGGCGCTGCTCTCTGAGCACACACTCGTCCTGTCTCTTCTCTTCGCGGTGGCAGAAACACTCGCCGCCATTCCCGGCGTAATGGAGGGCGCCGATGAGCATGCCCTCCGGTCTCGTCTTGAGTTCGTCCTTGAGTCTGATCTTCCTTCGGGAGGGTGCTTTTTCGAGGCAGTGAAGGACTTCACACAGAGGGCGAATCTCAAGACGCAACAAGCGGTTACCGACTCAACCGGCTCGAGTGTTGTCCTCGAGTCAACGTATTCATTTCCGTCATTGATTGTTCCCGTGCTAGGTCTTACAAGAGCGATCCCGAAACTCAAGCACTCTCACTTCATGTTCTTGATCGATGACGCCCATGATCTTAACGAGCGCCAGCTAGAGTCGCTTTCGTCTTGGATTGCGTATCGAGATCACTCCCTGTTCAGTTTCAAGATTGCTATCGCAAATTTCGCACGTCGCAAGATCCGCACTGCATCCGGCGGTGCAATCCTTGAAGGTCACGACTATATTCGGCTGGACATGGCTCAACCGTACCAGAATGAGGCCTCGGATTTCGGGAAGCTCGCTGAGGGTCTTGTACGGAAGCGTCTGGCCAGATTTGGCATCGACTCTTCACCCGAGGAGTTCTTTCCGGTTAGCCGGCAGCTTGAGAAGGATCTTGAGCAAGCCGAGGCAGTTGTTCGAGCGGAGGGGAAATCAAAGTACGGTGACGATTCCAGGCGCATTGCTGACTATGTATACAAATACAAGCGGGCGCACTACTTTCGCGCTCGGTCACCAAGGGCGAATCTGCCGGAGTATTCCGGCTTCACAACACTGGTCTTTCTCTCAACCGGGGTCATTCGCAATCTCCTTATTCCGTGCTACGCCATGTATGACAAGGTCATCTCCCTACAGTCAGCCAAAGGAGAGGCCGACGCGCCCGTAGACTCCATCCCTCCGGAGGTGCAGTCGGAGGTAATAATCGACGAAAGCCGCAAACGGTGGGACTGGTTGCGAAACGGAATCGACCAAAATATCGTCGGGTGTTCGAATGTAGATGCAAGGAGGTGCTTTCGCCTCTTGGATCAACTCGCGATTCTTTTCCGGGAGCGATTGTTGCACCACAAATCTGAGCCGCGGGCGAACTCATTCACGGTGTCTTCGCCAACAGACGAAGTAATGCACGAGCTGAACCGTTTGTTTGACATCCTGCGAGAAGCGCAGTTGCTTTACGTTCGGAGCGGCTCAGCTAAGGAGAGCGGGAAACGTGAGTGGTACTACGTGCCGAATCGCTTGCTCTGGCCCGAAAGGGGGCTTGACCCACACGGACAGCACGCCCGGGTGTCCCTGCGCGCAACCGACCTTTGGGCTGCGGCGGACATCAATCGCCCTCTGCCCGATGCACGAAAAAAGGGCGAGCGAAACTTGGAGCTATTCGATGAACCAGAATGACATTCTCATCACATTCGCAAGTTGGGAAGAGCGATTCACTCTCGGTTTTGAAAAGAACCTCGCGATTTACAGGCCGAGACAAGTTCTGCTCTATTATCTGGACCGATACACGGATTGGACAGAGGCGGCGCGAGAGGCGGCAGCAGCCGCATGCGAGGCTGGCAACATGCAGGTCACCCAAAAGAAGCTATCGGTAGATGACGCGGCACAGAACTGGAAATCGATTGGCGAAACGATCGATGCAATCGCTGGGCAGGAATCGCGTGTCGTTGTGGATATGACGACGATGCCGCGAGAATCCATTTGGATGATACTGTGGTTCTTGGATCTGAATGCGGGCAACGTATCGTATGTATATCATCGCGCTCTGCGGCACGCCAAGGACTGGCTGAGCCGCGATCCGCAGAAACCACGATTGGTCTTCAAGATGTCGGGAACACCACGGCTCGGAGCCAAGACTCTGCTTGTGGTGCTTGCGGGCTTCGACCCAGAGCGCACTGCGCAGCTTATGGGATTCTTCGAGCCTAGTGTGACGCTCTTGGGGCTCCAGACAACTAATACGGATCCGGACAATGACCGCCGCATGAAGGAGCATGCCGAGCGGTTTGGATCGGAGGCCTCCGTTGAGTTCTTCAAAGTTGACGCATATGGAAAGGACCATGGACAGGAAGCAATTGAGGCGATTCTTGCGTCACGCCGTGGCACCTATAATGTCGTTATGAGTTCGCTCGGCCCGAAGCCAACTGCAATCACCCTTTATCGGATTCAACGAGGTAATCGTGAGTTTGCATTGGCGTACGCACCATCTAGTGAATTCAATCGCGAGTACTCTTCCGGGATTGGGGAGTGTATAAGCGGTGACCTGTGAACCTGAACGCAACAAGTGGTTGACAATTTGACGGCTGAGCATCGACGGGCGTGTATGGCGTCGATCCGCAGCAAGGACACGACGCCAGAGCTTCGTGTACGAAGTGTTGTCTACGCGATGGGTTATCGATACCGTTTGCACGTCCGCACGCTGCCGGGCGCACCGGATCTGGTGTTTCCTGGTCGACGGAAAGTAATCTTCGTGCATGGGTGTTTCTGGCATCGCCACCGCTGCAAACGTGGCCAGCCTGTTCCCAAGACCCGAAGTGACTATTGGTTGCCAAAGCTTGAGGGAAACAGGGTACGCGATCTCCAGCATCGTCGCCAGCTTCGAAAACTCGGCTGGGACGTGATGATTGTTTGGGAATGTCAAACACAGGCAAAACGAATCGACTGGCTCCGCAGACGGATCGCGGCGTTCTTAGAATCCGCCCGCTACGCCGAAATGCGGGGTTCTCAACGCATCGAGGACCGGGGCGCTGGGGTCAACTTCTCACATTGACGAATGTTGAAGCAAGACTCCCGAAACGGTTCTCGGTTGCGCAAGACGGATCCTGTCACAAATCCGCCCAAAGCTCGGACGGAGGCGGGGATTGACTGCCGTCCCTTCGGGACTCGAAGGTCGCAGAGCGCAACGTTCCCCGGCAGTTGCCGGACCGGGCCGGCGGTCCGCGGCGGGTGGCACTGGCATCTTGCCAGTGCTCCTTCCAATTGCGTCTTCACGCATTCGCGATAGGCACTGGCGAAACGCCAGTGCCACCCACCGGTGATCCGAACGCCCCCACGGCGGGTCCTGCCCGGGCGACTTCACCGCGCGTGGGCCGGGCGGCGGCCTGGTTGCGCTTTTCTTGCGGCGGGCGTGGTTGTTCTCGCTGAGGATCTTCTGGGCCGTGGCGGGGCAGGCCAAACCCACGCGCTACGGGCGTGGTTGATTAGTAGAATGAGTCGGCGCCTCCGGCTGCCCCCCCTTCCGCGGCTATTTGCGGGTGAATGAATCGTTTTTCGCCCGGTTGTCGTATAAGGGTACGATTCGGTCGGGAGGTGGAATGAACGGAAACACGATGGACTTACCGGAAACGAGGCATCCGCCTGACCGGCCGCCGATAGCCGTCGAGGATGCTGAGATTCTCGCCGAGATCGCCCGGGGCGACCTGCGTCGCTTCGATGCCCTCGTAGACCGGTACAAGTGTCGGCTGATGAGCTATATCGGCCATCGCGTGCCGGACCGGCACCACGCCGAGGACCTCACGCAGGAGTCGTTCCTCCGTTTGTTTCGGGCTGCCCGGAGCGGCGGTTACTCGGGCCGGGCAAGCGTCTGCACCTGGCTGTTCACCATCGCCGACAACTGTGCCACGGACTATCTGCGGGGCTCGGGCCGGCGCCCCCTGACGCTGGAAACCGACACGGCCGCAGAAAACACCGACGCCTCGCCGAGTAGGCTCGACTGCCGCCCCTCGGCGATCCTCGATCCGGCGGAAGCGGCTGCGCGTCGGGAGAGCCAACGCCGCGCGGAGGCCTTGCTCGACGGTCTGCCTGACGAGCAACGTCGCGTGGTGGCTCTGAAGGTGCTGGGCGGCCTGACGCTGGCCGAGGTCGCCGCGGTGGTTGGGTGCCCCCTTGGCACGGCCAAATCACGACTGCTTTACGGCCTGCGCAAGATCGAAGCATTGCTTGCCCGCTTCGGGAGGCGTGACCATGAACAATAACGATCTGCCGCGTGACGATTTGCTGCAATTCATTTTCGGCGAGCTGGATGATACACGCCAGGCCGCCGTGCGGAAAGCCGTTGCGGAGGGCGCGGAGTTGGCAGCCACGGCCCGAGGGCTGGAAGCGGCCGTGGTGGCCGTGCGCGCCGAGAACGTGGGCCAGGTGAGCGCACAGTTCAACGACCGACTGCGGCAGCGGATGTCGGAGGTTTTCGATCACGCGCAGCCAGAGACAACTCGTCCCACATTTCTTACCCGTTCCCTAGACACATGGAGGTGGATCATGCGTTCCCCAGTTTCCCGCGCTACGGCGGCGGCCATTTTCGTTCTCGCCATCACGGGAGTCGGCTTGTGGTTCCACGGCGGCGGGGCAACGCCGGCCTTCGCCGACTTCCTCCAACCGTTCCTCGATGCAAAGACTGTCAAGTACAAGATGACCATCGAAATGACGAGCCTACCCGCCGGAGTGATGGTGGGGATACCTGAGGAAATGCAGAAGGACTTGATGAACACAACGACCGAGGTCATGGAGCTGGATGCCAGTCGGAGCCGCCGAGAGTTGGAGATGCCGGGCCGGTCCAAGATGGTGGATATCTGGGATGGGGGCCAAGGAAAGGGTCTCCGCCTGGAACCTGCGGAAAAGCGGGCCACGGTCTACAATTACGCCAACAGGCCCAAAGACGAGACACCCAGCAAGCATCCCGTGGGCTACGCGGCGATGTTTCGTTCGGCACTGCTCGATGCCCGGGACATACCGGACTTCAAACGCGAGTCGCTCGGCGAGAAAGAGATCGACGGACGCCCAGTCGTTGGATTCCGTATCAGTCTCCCTGCCGCGGTGTTTAATGTGTGGGGCGATCCCAAAACCGGCTTGCCGGTCCGCATAGAAGCGACCCTGGCGCTAATGCCCGATATGAAGCTCACGATGAGCGACTTCGCGTTCAACGTGGAGATGGACGAGTCGCTGTTCAGCGTCGAGCCGCCGGCCGGTTATGAAGTAACAGTAATACAGGGCCAGACGATTAACGCCTCCCCCGAGGAGAAGGACCTGATCGAAGTGTTCCGCTGCTACAGCGAATTGAGCGGGGGGCGTTTTCCGGACTTGTTGGACATGATGTGGCTTAACCAGACGGTCATGGGGCAGAGGTGGCTTGCCGATCATCTCCAGCCGCAGAAGACGGAGGCGAAGCGGAGCGAGGAGTGGGCGGAAGCTCAGGCGAAGATTCAGCGAGGCATGGAGTTTACCGCCCTACTGCCGAAGGAAGCCGACTCGCACTACGCGGGCAAAGGCGTTTCGCTCGGCGCGGCCGACACGCCCATCTTCTGGTACCGCCCCAAGGATGCAAAGAAGTACCGGGTCATATACGCCGATCTCTCGACCCGTGACGCCGACACGCCGCCCAGCGCGCCCGTCGCGCCCGACACGCAGTTGGAGAATGACGTGATCGAAATGTTCCGCTGCTACAGCGAATTGAGCGACGGGCCTTTCCCGGACTCGCTGGACGTGACGTCGATTTTAACGATAGTCATGACGAAGAATCTTGCTTTGGAGTATCTAGAGGGGCCGCCTAAGCCGAGTGCGAAGCAAGAGCAGGAGATGGCGGAAGCCCTGGTAATACTTCACCGAGGCTTGATATTTTCCGACCTACTGCCGAAGGAAGCCGACTCGCACTACGCGGGCAAAGACGTTTCGCTCGGCGCGGCCGACACGCCCATCTTCTGGTACCGCCCCAAGGACAGCAAGAAGTACCGGGTGATCTACGCCGATCTCTCGGTCCGTGACGCCGAGACGCCCCCCAGCGTGCCCGACGCGCAGCCGGAGGAGGACCTGATCGACACGTTCCGCTACTACAGCGAATTGAGCGGCGGGCCTTTCCCGGACTCGCTCGACCTGCAGACGATCACGGAGATGATTGGGAGGGAGATCACTACCCAGACGCTTTTGGAGTTAGCTCCGAGGAAGGGGAAGCGGAATGAGGAGCAGAGGCGCAAGATCGAGGAGTTGATGCGCAAGTCCATGGATTTGCAGAGGCTCGCTCCAGAGAGGGGGAAGCCGAATAAGGAGCAGATGGACAAGATCGAGGAGCAGATGCTCGATCTCTTGGATTGGGAGAAGCTCGCTCCAGGGAAGGGGAAGCCGAATAAGGAGCAGATGACCAAGATCATGGAAGCCGAGACGCAGAAGTTCATGAAAGCCCAGATGCCGAAGATCACGGCAGCCACGACTCGGTTTCAGCGAGGTTTGCTCTTCACCCTCGCACTGCCGCCGGAAGCCGACGCACATTACGCGGGCAAAGGCGTCTCGCTCGGCGCGGCCGACACGCCCATCTTCTGGTATCGCCCCAAGGATGCGAAGCAGTACCGGGTCGTTTACGCCGATCTCTCGGTCCGTGAAGCCGAAACGCCGCCCAGCGTGCCCGACGCGCAGCCGGTGCCCGCCCCATCCAGTCCGAAGGAATAGTCTATCCGCGGCGGTCGCCCAGGTACCGCAAGAAGAATCGCCGACGGTTACCAGGTCATAGCAGCACGGCGCGCGGCACGTTTTCGGCGGCGGCGGGCTTGGGCTTCGCGGGATTCCTCCTTCCGCTCGTCTACCCGTCTCGCCAGGCAACGATTCCTTGTGACGGTCTCATCTACCCCTACGTATTCCCGGACGTCCTGAAGAATCACCCACTTTTCGGAGCGAGCCACCTGCGCCGGAGCCCGGCTGCAACTTGCTTCGGTCACATCGACCCGTGCGCCGCGGCCTGATCCCAGCAAACGTATGGCCGAGATAAGACGTGTCGGAAAACGACCGTAAGCTCGCCCGGAGGCGGGGATTGACTGCCGTCCCTTCGGGGCTCAAAGGGCGCAGAGCGCAAGGTTCCCCGGCAGTTGCCGGGCCGGTGGTTTGAGGCGGGTGGCACTGGCATCTTGCCAGTGCCCCCTTCCGTTGCATCTTGACACGTCCGGGATAGCCACTGGCGAAACGCCAGTGCCACCCACCGGTGATCCGAAGGACGGCACCGCGGGTCCGGCCGGGGCGACTTCACCGCGCGTGGGCGGGGGGACGACGGACCGGGGGTGCTTTTTTGCGGCGGGCGTGGTTGTTCTCGCCGAGGATCTTCTGGGCCTTGGCGGGGTTGTTCACCTTAACGACGGCAAGGCCGCCGCCTTTGGTCCCGCTCTGGCTGGCGAAGGAGCTGTAGGCATAGTCGATGTTGAGATGCTCGGCCGCCAGGCGCTCGCAGACGTTGCGGAACGCGCCCGGCTGCTTGGGGACGTCGACCAGCAGGACGTCGGCCACGTCGTAGCGGATATTGATCTTATCGAGAACCTTGGTCGCCGACGCCGCGTCGTCGGGCACGAAGCGGACCGTGCCCCGGTCGCCGGAATCCATCACCACCAGCGCGCGGAAGTCCACCTTGCCTTTGTGCAGTGCCTCGAGCATCGAGGCGAGTCGACCCGGCTTGTTCACCAGACGGACCGAGATTTGCTTGGCCGTTTGCATCCCGTGCCTCCTTTCCTTGGTCGTGGTTGTGAATCGCTGCGAGAGATCCTCCTAACAACGCAGCCACCGGCACCTTTCCGAGTGGTCAATGGGGAGATTTCCCAGAGAGCTGACAATGCAGGGTGCCCAAAATGCGCCCTGGCACGGCAGAAGAGAAGAGAGTTGCGCAACGGTGCGTCTCATGTACGCTACCCGTATTGGCGAAACGGACCAGAAGGCCATAATATCATGCTAACATGCCGGCGGCCCGGGTCAATCAAATCCCGGCGAAGACGGGCCGAATCGGGGCTGGGGGCGAGGGGGGCCCGGATTAGACAGTTTGCCAGGGTTTCCACGATTGCGCAGATGCCCCTTCTTCCGGGGCTATCGCGGGTGCCTCAGCCGGAGAACCGTCCCCAAGGAAGTGGTATTCTCCGGGACCAACCGGTTCCTATTGGGGAATTGCCCAGACCGGAACTTTCTGGTCGATTGGATCGTCTCACCAGATAGACGGCCCCGCCGGCCATCTGTCCAAGGCGATTTCCCTGGGGGACCGGCCCGGTCGCCGCGGCACTCACTGGCACGTCCCGTCGACCACGTCTGTGAAAAGAAGGAGAAACTCGTCATGAACCGGTTGACCAGCCTTCTGACGGCGCTCGTGTTGCTCGTGCTCCCGGCCTTGGCCTGGGGGCAGGGCTTGTTGGTCGTGGTCGACCCGAACCAGCAGGTCCGCCTGCCGCGGCCGATCATCATTTGGCCCCCGCATCCTCCCCATCCTCCCCGGCCGATCCCTCGCCCCGTCCCTCCGCCGACGACCTACAAGATCCAGGAGCTGGACGTCAATGCCCGGCTCATCGATCAGGTGGCCCAGGTCCGCGTTTCGCAGTCGTTTGTGAACACGGGCAGCCGGCAGCTCGAGGTATGCTTCATCTTCCCGCTGCCGTACGAGGGCGCGGTGGACCAGATGACGCTCTTGGTCGACGGCAAGGAGTATCCGGCCAAGCTGATGGAGGCCGACGACGCCCGGCGGATGTACGAAGAGATCGTCCGCAAGAACAAGGACCCCGCGCTGTTGGAGTGGATGGGCACCGGGCTGTTCAAGACGAGCGTCTTCCCGGTCCCGCCCGGCGCGAAGCGGACGGTGTCGCTCCGCTACTCGCAGCTTCTGCGAAAGCAGGAAGGGCTGACCGATTTCCTCTTTCCCTTGAGCACGGCGAAGTACACGTCGCACGCCGTGGAGAAGGTCCACGTTCGGGCGACGATCGAGAGTGAGGAGGAGATCAAGAACGTCTACAGCCCGACCCACTCGGTCAAGATCAAGCGGCCCGACGACCGTCACGCCACGGTCGAGTACACGTCGGAAAACGAGGTGCCCACCGCCGATTTCCGCCTGTTCTACGACGTCGGCAAGGGCAAGGTGAGCACCCGGGTGTTGAGCTATCGGCCCGAGCGGCAGCAGGACGGCTATTTCCTCCTCCTGGCCAGCCCGAAGATCAAGGCGCCCGACCAGAAGCCGCCCAAGAAGACGGTCGTCTTCGTGGTCGACCGGTCGGGGAGCATGTCGGGCACGAAGATCGAGCAGGCCCGGGGCGCGGCCAAGTTCGTGCTCCAGAACCTCCGCGAGGGCGACCTGTTCAACATCGTGGCCTACGACAGCGAGGTGGAGTCGTTCCGCCCCGAATTGCAGCGGTTCAACGACGACACCCGCAAGGCGGCCCTCGGCTTCATCGAGGGGGTCTATGCCGGCGGGAGCACGAACATCGACGGGGCGCTGCGCGTCGCCCTCAAGCAGCTTCAGGACTCCAGCCGGCCCAGCTACGTGCTGTTCCTGACCGACGGGCTCCCCACGGCGGGCGTGACCAACGAGATGCAGATCGTCGAGAACGCCCGGGAGGCGAACGACGTCCGGGCGCGGGTCTTCACGTTCGGCGTGGGCTACGACGTCAACAGCCGGCTGTTGGACAAGCTCGTGCGCACCAACCACGGCCAGAGCGAGTACGTGCGGCCCGACGAGGACGTCGAAGACCGCGTCAGCCGGCTCTACCGCCGGATCGAATCGCCGGTGATGACCGACGTCGACATCGAGCTCGTCTTCGACGAGCGGAAGACCGAGGAAGGCAAGCCGATCAATCGCGTTTACCCGAAAGGGGCGATCGACCTATTTGCCGGCGAGCAGCTCGTCGTGGTCGGGCGGTACAAGAAGTCGGGCACGGCCAAGGTCGTCATCCACGGTTCGGTGGGCGGCCAAGAGCAGAAGCTCGACTTTCCGGCCAAGCTCGCCAAGAAGAGCGGCGACGAGACGTTCGCGTTCATCGAGAAGCTCTGGGCGGTCCGCCGCGTGGGCGAGATCCTCGACGAGATCGACCTCAAAGGCAAGAACCAGGAGCTCGTCAAGGAGCTGATCGACCTGGCCACCCGGCACGGCATCCTCACGCCCTACACCTCGTTCCTGGCCGATGAGAACACGAACGTCCGCGACCTGGCGTCGAACACCCGGCGCGCCGGCGACCGGCTCTCGGCCCTGGAGCAGGAGGTCTCCGGTGCAAGCGGCTTCTACCAGCGGGCGTTCAAAGGGAGCATGCAGCGGGCATCCCGGGTGGCAGCGAGCCCAGCCGCCCCGGCGGCCGGGTCCGGCGGGATGATGGGCGGACGCGCTATGCCCGGGGCTTCGTTCGGCTACGGGGCTGGCGCGGCAATGCCGGCTGAGGCTGAGTGGCTCGGGCGCGTCGCACGTCGCGCGGAGCGGATGTCCGCGGCCGACCTCGGCGCGCTGGCCGAATCGGCCGGAGAGATGGAGGACGCCGTCCAGACGGTCCGCAACATCGGCAACCGGGCGTTCTACCGTCGCGCCGATCGCTGGGTCGACTCGACGGTCACGGGGGAACAGGAGAAGGCGGCCGTCCGCGTCAAGCAGTTCAGCGACGACTACTTCGCCCTGACCCGACGCTTCGGCCGAGACCTCACCCAATACCTGGTTTTCGACGAGCCGGTGCTGGTGAACCTGGAGAGCCAAGCCTACATGATCGAGCCGTGAGGCCGGGCGTACCCGGTGAAGCGCGCTGTGTCCGAAGCACAAACGCGCTGTGTCGCGGTCTCCCGACCGCGTCGCCTTGTTCCCAGGCTCTGCCTGGGAACACACTACATCGAGGCTCCGCCTCGACAGATGCCAAAGGATTGAAGATGACACCCGCGCGTTCCCGGATCTCAGGCGCACCTACCTGGTGGCGAAGGACCCGATGGGGGCAGGCAGAGCCTGCCAGGTAGTGCGTTCCCAGGCGGAGCCTGGGAACGAGGGGAACGCGTTGTGCCGCGGTCTCCCGACCGCGACACCTCGACGACCGAAGGTCTCCCCGCGAAGCCCCGACAGGGAGACCTTGCGGTCGAGCCATCGGCGGGGCCGGGAGACCCGCGCCGAGCGCGCCGCCATAGCATTCCCCCCGTATGTGGCAGCCTTTTCTCCCTTCGCGTTTCCCCCGCGGGCTTGGTAAAATAGGGTTTTGGGCGAATGCGGGGAAAACGCGCGGCTCTCGACCCGTTCGAGGAGATCGAGATGGCAAAAAAGAAGGGTACGCAGGCGTCGCACCCGCCAGAGGATGGGGCTCGCGAGTCCGTGGACGGCCCGGACGACGGGGCCGATCGGTCCCCGGAAGTCACCGCGGCCGAGGAGGCGGTCCTCCGCGCGGAGGCCGAGTTGACGAAGGCCCAAGCGGCCTACGCCCGGGTACGCCGGCAGGCCACCGAGCAGTTGAAGCGGGTCCGAGAGAAGCGGTTGGGCGATCTCGTCGACGACACGCTCAAGCTGGTCAAGAGACACCCGGGCCCGAGCGTGGTGCTCGCCGCGGTGGTCGGCTTCTGGCTGGGACGCTTGTTCCGCCGGTGATCGGCGCGCGGCGACCGGCGTCGCTCTCATCCATGTTTCCTCCGTCGTGCTCGCGCCCATGAACGACCATCTCGACCCCCAGCGAGCCAAGCGCGACCTGCGGCTGCGGATCGCACGCGGGAGGCGACGGATCGACCGCCGTATCCGGGGGCTGGAGCGGGAAGGGCGACGCCTGACCTCGTGGCGGACGTACGTCCGGCAATACCCCGCGCAAGCGCTCGTGGCCGCGGCGGGGCTCGGGTTGGCTGCCTCGGCCGGCCTCTCCCGGGGTTGGCCGCGTTGGCTGGGCGTGCGTCTGACGCGTCGGGCCCTGGATCGGGCGATTGCCAAGGCGTGGCAGGAGTTGGAAGCGATCTGGGCCGAGTCGAAGCCGGACCGCCCCGCCGCCGACCCGAGCGGAGCCGAAGATGGCCGATCCTGATCGTCCCTTGTTCGCCGACGCCCAAGCGCAGCTCGCCCGACTGGCAGGCGACCTGCGCCGGATGGCCGGCCTGCGCTGGCAACTGGCCCGGCTGGAACTCGACGCGTCGGCGCGACGGCTCCAGCGGCTGGCGATCCTCCTGGCCGCTGCATCCGTGATGGTCTTGACCAGCCTGCCGATCCTCGTGGTTGCGGCCGCCTGCCTTCTCCCGGAGGCGGCGCGGCCTTACTTCCTGTTGGCGTTCGGCGGCGCTGTCTTGTGCGGAGGGATCGCCGGGCTGGTGGCCGCCTGGCGGGCGTGGCGCCGTTTCCGCGATCAGCGCTTCGGCCTGGAGGAGACGCTGGAAGAGCTGCGCGAGGATCTGGTTTGGCTCGAGGAGTGGACCGGCCGAGGCGACGAAAAGGGCGCAGGGTCTCGGGGCTGAAGGCTAACGGCGTGCTGTAGCCGACGTTGCACGTCTATTGCGACGGGCCATACTTCGTGAGTTGGGTGCCACTGGCGTCTCGCCAGTGCGTCCACCAAAGGACGGGCAAGATGCCCGTGCCACCCACGGGCGAACGGTCGACACACCGCGGGTCCTTGCCCCTCACTCCCCGGCCCGTCTCAGAAGAACCCGCAGTCCATCCCCAGCCGCGTCTTCAGCTCGTCGAACTGTCGGGCGTAGTGCTCGCTGGAGGAGTGGACGTGTTCGGCCTCGGTGATGAACTTCATCTGGTCGTTGCAGCCGATGCGTCTTTGTCCGAAGGCGGATTCGAACTCATCGAGCCGGGAGCCGTAGACGATCAGCAGCTTGTGCTCGTCGAACTGGACTTCCAGCGGCGCCCCGGGATTGACCACGGCCACGCCGGTGCAGCCGTCGTGCAGCAGCAGATCCTCGTATTCCCAGAGGATGCTTTTGAGGACGGGCGTGTCGATGTGCTCGCGGTAGAGATCCTCATGTCCCCGGCGGTCGCGGTTGTGGCTGGTCTCCAGCACCACGTCGACGACGTTCCCCAACGGGTCCAACAGGTCCAGAAACGCCTCGAAGAGGCCTTCCTGGGAGACGGCCCCCATCAGGACCGGCACGGTGGCCCGGTTCTCCTCGTCGCGGTAGGAGTCGTGGCGATAGCCTTGGCGGGGAACCACCTGGAGATCGTAGGAGGGCCGCACCGCGTCGGTGAGCATGAAATCGCCGTATCGCGAGACCCCCAGGTGGGCCTCCAATTCCTCTTCACTGAGCTTGTCGAAGCTGCTGGTACCGAGCGGGACCGATCCGTCGCGGACAACGTTGCGGAAGAATTTTTTCAGGAAGCCCATCAGCGCTCTTTCATCTATCGGTGCGAACCAGTCTCAACGTTGTGGGGACGGGAAAGCCGCAACTGGGAGCCCTCTAACAAACCGTAGGTCACACTTCCGGCGCGCCTTCTCACTCTTTTTTTTGACTTGGCCACCGGGCGTCGCACCGTGCGTGTCAGAGGCGAAACAACCGTTCTTCCTGCTGCGATCGTTGCCACCGGATCGCCGAGATGCCGCCTCGTGCCGATCGGCACCGGCCGGCAGGGAACCCTGCCCAGAGCGGACCTACGCTAGCATACCACCTGAAAAACCCGAGAGCCGGCCGCAACACCCGATCCCGACCGGAACTCCCCAAGCAAGCGAGAAGCCCTGTCGATCAGGGTGAGTTTGCCCCCGAAAGGAGGCCTCCCTTCCAGGCCCCCCACGGCCATTCCGCCGGGCCGGCCAAGGGGAGGCCGGAAGATACGCCGGGCGGGCCGACTTCCGCGATCATGCTCATTTCAGGGATCGACAAGGGGCGGCTCGCCGCGACCTGCACCCCCGTCCTGCTCCCGCGGCGAAGCTGATATACTGGCAAAGGGCCGCCGCAGGAGCTCCCACTCTCAGCGAAGGATCCATCGAATGAAGCATGTGACGGCAATCGGGTCCGGGACTGCGGCCGCCGGCCGGCTCGGGCGGCCTTGGGGCCTGCTGTTGGCGTTGGCGCTGGTGCCTTGCTGCGGATGCACTCCTGCGCCGCAAACGCCCGGGGCGACGACCGCGGACGAGGCGCAGGCGACTCCCGGCGCGGAAAACGAGACGTGGCACGTCATCTATATCAAAGGGGCCAAGGCCGGCTACCAGCGGACGGAAACCAAGCCCGTTATGCGCGACGGCCGACAGCTTCTTCAGGTCGAAGTGCTCCAACACATGGTGGTCCTCCGCGACGGGGAGCCGACCGAAATGGAGGTTCGGGCGACCAGCATCGAGACGCCCGACGGGGGGCTCGTGGAATTCGACGTCGAGTCGTCGCGAGGCCCGGAGCCAACGCGCGTCTCGGGTCGCGTGGTCGGCGACTCGCTCGAAATCGAGCGGAGCACCAAGGGGAGAAAGGAGCCGGGATCGATGCCCTGGTCCGCCGCCGACGGCGGATTCTACGCCGGCGAGCAGTCCCTCGCCCGCAACCCCATGAAGCCGGGTGAAGAGCGGACGATCCGGGCGCTGGTGCCCGAGCTCTATGTGCTGGGCACCAATCGGCTCGTCGCGCGGGAGTACGAGTCCGTCCAACTGCTGACGGGCACCTCCGACCTTCTGCGGATCGACACCGTGCTCGCTTTTCCCAAGGAGCTGAGAGCGCCCCCGTGGGAGGGCAGCGTCTGGACGGACCGCTCGGGCGAAGTGATCAAGAGCTGGATGTCGGCGATGAACGTCGAGACGTACCGTACGACCCGCGCCGAGGCCCTGAAGGAGATCGAGCCGGGCGAGTTCGATCTGGTCCGAGATTTGAAGGTGCCGGTGGCCCGTCCGCTCCCGTCGCCCCACGCCACCAAGCGAGTTCGCTATCGGGTGACGGTGGAGGATCGCGATCCGCTGGGTGTGTTCGTTTCCGGGCCTTCGCAGAAAGTACAATCGATCGATCCGCACACGGCCGAGGTGACCGTCTACGCCCTGCGACCCGGCAGCGAGGCCGGCAACGCGGACGCCGCGGACGACCCGCCGACCGCCGACGACCTCGATCCCAACAACATGATCCAGAGCGATTACCCTGCGATCGCGGCCAAGGCCCGCCAGGTCGCCGGCGACGAGCGCGACCCCTGGGCCGCCTGCGTCGCCTTGGAGCGTTGTGCCGCCGACACGATCACCGAATCGGACTACTCGCAGGCCTTTGCCACGGCGGCGGAAGTGATCGAGTCGGGCAAGGGCGACTGCACCGAGCACGCCGTGCTCTTGGCCGCGCTCTGCCGAGCAAGGCAGATCCCGGCGCGCCTGGCCATCGGGCTGGTCTACATCGATCGGGCGTTCTACTACCACATGTGGACCGAGGTCCACGTCGACGGCCGCTGGATCGCGCTCGACGCCACGCGGGCCCAAGGAGGCACCGGCGCAGCCCACCTGAAAATGGCCCACAGCAACTTCAAGAAGGCCTCGGCCCTCAGCGCATTCCTGCCGGTGATGCAGGTGATCGGGAAGCTCCGGATCGAGATTCTGGAGGTGGAGTGAGTGGGGAGTGGGGAGTGGGGAGTCAGGAGCTGGGAGTTGGCACCTCGGAGAAGGGAGGCGGCACGCGGGATCTTGGATCTGCGATTGCGCGGTAGCACGCGTTCGAGTCCTCAAGACGCGTCGTCCGCAATTTCTGCCGCTTGCGGCTTCACGACAAGAACTCCCCACTCCCCACTCTCCCGCAACGTCCCCAGCGCCAACTCGTAGCTCTCCGGGGCCACGCCGCTGGAGACGCAGGGGTCGGGCTGGAACACGGAGCCCACCGCCGGTTGCTTGCACCGTCCAGACCGACTACAATACAGGAGCGAGCAGTCGCTCTACGGCTGTCACTTCAACCTCCTGCGTGGACCTGGAAAGGCGATGGCTACTTCAGTCGCGTTTGAGGAGGGATTCGAGATCCCCTTCGTCCGCTCTCTCGGCGAGTTCCGCGAGTGGGCCCGGTCCGACGATTTCCCCGAGCGCGGACGCGTCGATTACCTGGCCGGCCGCATCGAGGTCGACATGACGCCCGAGGACTACTATTCTCACGGTGGCTTGAAGGTCGAGTTGATCGGCGTTCTGCGGGATATCGTCAAGGCGGGCGACCTTGGCGACCTCCGATCGGATCGCACCCGGGTATCGACGCCCGAGGCCGACCTTTCCGTGGAGCCCGATCTCGTCTTCATCTCCAACGAGACGTTCGAGAGCGGCGGGGCGCGGCTGGTTGGCAAGGTGACCGGCGAGGCGGACCGCTACGTGGAAGTCGAAGGCTCTCCGGACCTCGTCGTGGAGATCGTCAGCGACCGCTCGGTGACGAAGGACAACGTGCGTCTCCTGGCGGCGTACTGCCAGGCCGGCGTCGCGGAGTATTGGGTCGTGGATGCACGCGGCGAGGAGCTGGTTTTCCGCATCCATCGACGGGCGCCTTCCGGCTACGAGCCGGCCCCGAGCGACGCCGAGGGGTATCGGCACTCGGGTGTTTTCGATCGCTGGTTCCGACTGACGCGCCGGCGTGACCGCCGCGGCGGCTGGGCGTTCGACCTCGAACACCGGCAAGCGCCGCCGTGACGCGGCCGCAGCGGCCCAGACGCGACTCCTTCTACGCCCGCAACGGAGAATCGCCCAGCCCTCGCAGCGTCCCCAGCGCCAGCTCGTAGCTCTCCGGGGCCACGCTGCTGGAGACGGAGTGGTCCGACTGGAAGACGTAGCCGCCGCCCCGGGCCGCCCGGAGCTTGTAGCGGACCTCTCGGCGGATCGCCTCCGGGTCGCCCTTCTCGAGCACGCGCACGTCGACGTTGCCCACGAAGGCCAGCTTGCCGGCGTACTCTCGCTTGAGCTCGACCACGTCCAGCCCGGCCTTGGCTTCCAGCGGGTTGTAGCCGTCCAGGCCCAACTCGACCAGATCGTCGAAGATGTCCCGGGCGTCGCCGCAGCCGTGGTAGATGACCACCAGATCGTGCGCGTGGCAGAGGTCGATCAGGGCCTTGACGTGCGGCTTGAACATCTCGCGCCAGCGCGGGGCGCCGAACAGCATCCCGCCGGTGTACGCCACGTCGCCCCAAACGTACATGCCCGAGAGCCGGCCCCCACCCGCTTCGATCTGCGCGGCGGTGAACTCGACGAGGAACTCGCCGAGGCGGTCGACCAGCGCGGCGAGCAGGTCGGGGTGGGTGCTCATCCAGTAGAGCGAGTTTTCCGAGCCGATGATCCGCCACAGATACTCGTACGGCTCGCAGACCGACCCGAACACGGCGAAATCGTCGGCGTAGGAGCCGACCCGCTCGTCCCACGGGGGCAGGTCGCGGAGGAGGGCGTCGCCGACGCCGTTGATCTGGTCGTCGCCGCCCGAGTAGAAGCGTCGCCGGTCGGCCGGGTCGTCGAAGTCGAACTCGGCCATCTCGTCCGGCACGCCCACCGAGAAGGCTTCGTAGCGGGGCATGGGGGCATCGCCCGAGCGGCGGATCGTCGCCCCGAAGCCGGTCCGGACCGTCACGTCCGTATCGGTCTCGGCCAGCACTTCAAAGGGCCGGATCTTGGGGTCCATGTTGGGCGTGATGACGAGGTAGTCCAGGTCGAAGTGGCGATAGGGATCGAAGTCGTCGCCGAACCGGCGGCGGTACTGATTCAAAAAGCCCGTCCAAAAGAACTCCCCCACCGGAACGCGATCCGGCCGGCGATGGGCCAGGGCGTCGCGCATCCGTTGGATCTTCTCTCGGCTTGCGCCCATCGTGCGTTCACCTCGCGTCTTGGTGCGACTGACAACCGCCGCATTATACGTCGGTCGGCTGGCCGCGACACCGGCGGAGCACTATCATGGTTGCAGACGCACAGGACTTCACCGGGGACGGCAAGGCAAGACCTCCTGCGGTGACCGAGAGGCAAGACCGATGACGATCTACACGCGGGCGGGCGATTCGGGCGAGACGGGGCTCTTGGGCGGACGCCGCGCGACCAAGGACGTCCCGCGGATCGAGACCTACGGCACGGTCGACGAGTTGAACTCCCTGCTGGGGCTGGCTCGGGCCGAGCCGTTGCAGGAAGACGTCGAGCGTGTGCTCGGGCGACTCCAGAGTGAACTGTTCGAGGTCGGCGCCGAGCTGGCCACTCCCGACCCGGACGCTCACCGCAACCGGACCATCGGCCCCAAGCACGTCCGGGCGATCGAGGCCGACATCGACCGGCTCCAGTCGACGCTCGCGCCGCTTGAGCACTTCATCCTGCCGGCCGGCACCCGGGCGGCGGCGACTCTGCACGTGGCCCGGGCCGTCTGCCGGCGGGCCGAGCGGCGACTGGTCGCGGCGATCCGCCAGTCGGACGAGGAGATCTCGCCGGTGCTCGTCGCCTATCTGAACCGCCTCAGCGACCTCCTCTTTGTCCTGGCCCGAAGCGTCAACGCCCAGGCCGGCCGGCCGGAGGTCGTTTGGGAGAAGCCCGGATAGGGCCGGCCCGACTTCGAGGTCTCCCTGCTGCCCGTTCTCGACGCACCGGCTGCGCGGCAACCGGGCTCAGACGGTAGGGTGATACTATGGAAGCGGAGGCCGAGCCGAACTAGCTTGGTCCTTGAACACGTGGTAAACCGGGGGTTTGTACGAGTCTCAAACCAGCGATTTCCACAAAA
>Ga0307378_10002118_pt1 | contig 31059 bp, 43 predicted proteins | sample UN1MG_FD_202238 | JGI IMG/M metagenome (GOLD analysis project Ga0307378, IMG submission 202238) | Soil microbial communities from Risofladan, Vaasa, Finland - UN-1 | ecosystem: Environmental > Terrestrial > Soil > Coastal area > Acid sulfate soil | place: Finland: Risofladan, Vaasa | collected... | reverse complement strand
ACGAAAGCTACAAAGCCGACAGAGAAAAGAATCTCGAGATTCGTGCGATTACTTTGGAAATTGAAAAAGCACTCGTGAACGCTTGTCATTGGAATTCACTTGTGGCACCCGACGGATATGAATCAGACGATGTTCTGGCCTCTCTGGCGAAGCAATACGACGGCAAGGTGATTTTGCATACCGTGGACAAAGACGCCTTCCAGTTGCTTGAGAAGGGCCGTGTAACGATTATCAGAAAGAGCAACGTCGATGCCATGATTGGCAGAATCCTACCGGACTTCTTTAGTGCGGAGTCCATGCAGAAACAGTTCGGCTTTGGTCCAGATCGGTTTATTGATTGGCAATGTCTAGTTGGTGATTCAGCGGACGGTATTCGTGGAGCAAGTGGGATCGGTCCCAAGACCGCCCAGCAGTTGATGCGGGACCATATCCGTCCGATTGAGGAATGGGACGTGGAGAGAATGCAGCTCACTGCAGCGAGAACAGTTTCCATTCTCAGTCTGCAGAAGCGGTTGCCGGAAGTGCGGAAGCTGCTGACGCTGATTACTGATTTGGAACTTCCAGATTTGGATTTACATCCAAGCAATATTCAGACGGAGGAACCCAATGGCGCAGTCAGACTCTAAAGTTGTATCGGAATTACTGGACGTTATCGAGTTTTGCGAAGGAGCACTAATGGACCACTTTGCGTCTGAAGATGGCCTCGACTGCGAGGCGGCACGCAGGATAGCGTTCATGTGCAGCGACGTGATAGTTAAGAACGGACGCACATCGGTCATCGTGGAAAACAGTAAACTCAATGAAAACTAGCAAACATAGAGAACTAACCTTGATTGCCTTTGGTGCTCTGCTTCAACAGCAAGCGAGCACGGACCTGGTAATCGACCCGTACGATGTCGGCCAGTTCTCGGAGGTGGCTCGACTAATCAAGGAAAAGAATCCCGACGACGCCAAGAGGTTGCTATGCAAGATGCTCGGCATTCGAATGGACATTCCCGTGCTCCCAGCAATTATCGAAGCCATCCGCGGTGATAACGCTGATGCTGAATGGAACGCCCTTAGAAAGAGACTGCAGTTCATCGAAGACCCTCGCGAAGCAATGGAACTGATTCAAGAGAAAGTTTCACAGTTACCAGTTAAGATTTAAGGAACCACAAAATGTATTGTTGCGGGCAACGGAGGAATGACAATTACTGTTCCCGGTGTGGAAAAGAGCTTGTCGAGGACGAGTACGATGTCATTGATGCAATCATCGCTCATCTAGAAACTATTATTAAGCAGAAGACGTCCCATCGCGATGGCGTACACGACAGAATGCAGAGACAGATACGCAGTCCCGGAAGCTTTCACAAGAAAGGAATGAATGCTGAGCAGGTTAATCTGGATATCAAGGTCCATTACGGAAAGATGTCTGCGAACGTGCAGCGGTCTATCGACAAGTACACAGAATGGATTGCCGCAATCAAGGAACTGAAAAGGAAAGCCAAAGTATCCGATACTGTTTTTGGACAACCACCAAAGGAACGCTAGACATGTCACTCAACGATTTCATCCCCAGCGAATCAATTGCACGAGACGAAAAAGAAGAGATTCGTCTTGATAACGAACGTGAAGAACACCGGCATAAGCTGATGCTGGCCGAACGCTCCCATGTGGCCCCTGTAGCCTCTCTAAAGGCCCAGGAAGGCAAAACCATGTATTCAGTCGAATTCCCCGCTACGTGCTCTGTATGGGCTACCGTGGAGGCTGAGAGCGAGCCTGAAGCTATTGAGAAGGCAATGGCATATTTGGTGTCCGAGGTCATTCCGGTCAAAGTCAAGGACGTCAAGCTTCACAAGAGCGTCTTTGACCCCATCGGTCGTTTCCAAGGTGAAGTCTCAGAAGCAAAGGCGATAGAGATATGAACAACATTTACATTTCACTATTCATGTTGTTCATCATTTTCATGAACTGCATTGTGATTTTCAATATCTCCCGAACCACTAAAAACATGCGACGTTGCGATGAACTTAACAAGCAAATCATCGAGAAGTCGAAAAGCAGAAGGCCATAGAGATATGATTGCTCCTGTCAGAGAACGTCACGGCATCGAGGTCTGCAATAACTTTGAGTTCAACGGAGACATCGCCCATTGGATTTCCCTGTTGCCGGAATTCAAGAAGAACTTCAAGTTCAGCATTAACGGTGTACTCGTCCGTCGTTGGTGCCGAGGCATCTGGTGCAGCATGAACAAGGATACGGAAGGCGAATATGAGTTTGTCGTCCGCTGCCAGATAGCTGACGACGACAGCATTTTAATTTCCGTTCTAGATTACATCGGCTATCTGACTCTGGACGGCAACCATCCACATCCGTTGACTCCGGTCATTAGTGATTACGGAGCAGAATCCGTATCTGTGTTCGGGCAATCGACACATCATTCATGTGAAGAGGGTGCAGTCTATTTCCATGTCTGTGCTGACGATGCCACAGAAGCCATCGAGCACGCCAAACCTGCCTACCGAAAACTTTTCAACCTGGAGTAGAAATGCCCCTTAACGAAGCAGAACGAATTGCCCAGACGCTTGCGGATTTCAAGGAACTAGCGTTGCTGGTTTCCAAATTCGGCAAAGAGAAAGAACTGAATCCAGAATACGTAATTCATCTCTTGCAGGCCGTGACAGTTGAACTCAGTACGTTTCGAAAAGAATTCATTGCCAATAACAACTAACGTCAGTGATGTAGCTGACGTCCATCGCAACAGTAAAAGGCTGAGTGGCTGTTGCGGTGGTGCTTTATCTTGAGTTGGTTACCGTGAAGAGAAAGGTCAAGGATGGCAAAGAAGAAACGCGGCAAGTACCAAAAGAAACGCAGTCTTAGATACGCACCAACCGGGCATTCAAAACATGACAAACACGCTCAGGATGGAAACGTCTACCAGGCACTCGTTAAACGCTCTGGAGAGAGCTTCGAACCTGAAAAGGAACCTGAACCATGCAACGCTCCCGCAGGGTCCGTAGAGAAGCTTGAGGAACTCACGAAGCGGGTTGAACGCGGCGAGGAGCTATGGTCAGAGAAGGACAGAACTGAATTCGATGATGAATGCCCTACGAAGTTCACTTTCGCATTTCTTGGAGGAAAGCATTAATGGCACGGACGCGAGAGAGTCGCAAGAAGCAAATGCTGAAGAGCTGGGGCAAGTATCAGATTGGCAAATGCCGAAACCTGACCGCCAAGACTTTCCAGAAGATGATTCGGGTCGAAGCGGCTAACCGAGGTGGAGAATTGGAATGCGTTACCTGTGGAGCAATCGATCAATGGAACGCTGGTTTCCAAATGCAAGCCGGTCATTACGTTTCCTCTCGCTGCAACGCAATCCTTTTCGAAGAGAACAACGTGCACGTGCAATGCTCGAGGTGCAACGTCTACCTTCACGGAAACCAAGAAAGGTATTCCGCCTTCATGCTGAACAAGTACGGTCCATCAGAGGTCGAGAGGCTTCAGCTACTCAGGAATGCATCACGTCAATTCACAAAGGACGAACTCGTGGAAATGCGAATCGACTTCATGGACAGGATTAAAGCGGCGGAGGAACGATTGAGATGACACGCTCTGGCTACAGCGATAATTGTGAATACCTGGATTTGTATCGGGCTTCCGTGGACCGATCGATTAAAGGCAAGCGAGGTCAGGCGTTCTTGAAAGAACTGCTGTCCATTATGAACGCCACTCCGTTCGACAAACGCACTCTGATACACGGTGATCTCATCAATGACGAAGGCGATTGCTGTGCGATTGGCGTTGTGTGTAAGTCTCGTGGATTAAACGTCGAAGGCGTTGATCCATACGAGCCAACAGAAGTTGCTGGTTTAGTTGGCATTGCCCGTTCAATGGCCGCAGAGATTGAATTCGAGAACGACGAAGGGCCACCGATGGAAACACCGAACGAGCGATGGTATCGCATGCGAGTGTGGGTCGAGAGCCAAGTGATCAAGAATGAGTGAGCAATCTGACAAAGAAGACATCATTTACGGCAAGCTACAAACGATGCTTGTACACGGCTCCTTGCGGTGTAAATGCCAATCCACGCAACCGCTCAGTCAGATGTACCGCTGCTTCCATTGCGGCCTGTGGCTATGTGAAGCATGTTCGAAGGAGCATTTCGGCGAGAAGATCAGGAAGTGGCTTTCAGAAGGCGAGGAAAAATCCTGACAAGCTCGACTGGAATCTCTTGAGGAACACCTGTCTTCATTTCGTAGACGCCAAGCTTCTTTGTTCCGACCGTTATTTGATATTGCGATACAGCCATTACTGTTTCGCCGGAAGGTTCTATTTGATGCGCCCAGTTTGAGCATCCACCGCATCCCATTTCACTTCCCCTTTCGGTTTCCCCAAACCGTAAGACTTTTTTGCGAATTCGATCTTCTCTTGAATGCGTTCTTCCGTGTCTGTGGAGTAATCATCCATATGCAAGAAGGACGGATAGTAAATCTGCATGTTGAGACGTTCATGCCAAATAGGAAAGTTCGGCCACAGCGAACAGTTCTCTCCTTCTGTGAAATCAAAACCGGGATTGATTAATGCCCATTGGTAATACGGATTCCATGTTCTCGCACAGCCTGTTTCGTTCAACCAATCAACACTGACTTCTTCGATGGGAATCGTGTCACCGTGCAGGAATAGAGTTGGACAGCGTGCGTAATAATCCATGATGAAGCCGACGATCATCTCAAAACGAAAGGCTTTCGTGTGCGGCGGAACATGGCCGTTGTAAAGCCTGAAGTCCTTCACTTCGAATTCTGAAAGGTCATGGAACTCAGATTGACTGGCAAGTTGCTTCCTTTCACTCCGCGGCCCTTGGATGTAATTGATGTCGCCAAGGTCTTTGACGTACTTGTGAATATGATCCAGTTGATACGGCAAGTACTGCTTACGGTTGCCGCCAAAGATGTAAACGTCAATCATTTCAGTTCAAGTGTTCCTGGAAACGATGTTGGGCACTGCAGGCTAGGGTCGTAGCATTGACTAGTTGTGGAATAATCTCCGTCCCATAGAGCGTCAAGAGGCGGACACAGCCCGTTTGCCGGACGCGGATCAGCAACGAAGCTCCAGACAATGTTGGGACATAAACCGCCCGTTCCCCCATTCGCAGTGAGCAGCCATTGGTTGTTCACGCAGCGAAGTCGTGCAGTTACAAATTTCAGGCCATGACCGCAATTTTCGGAACACCAATAGCATTCCCTGTCACCAGGCGGAATGCTAGAGACTGGTAACAGGTCGCACCACAAGCATCCTGGATCTGTCTGTGGAGACGGCACGCAGCAGTCTGGTGGCTCTGCGGTATCACATGGAGTAGCAGCGTTGACAATCGTAATTGGCCCGTCACATCGGCAGAGGTCTTCATTTGCAGCACAGTCTAAATCTGGATCAGCACCCGGCGCCAAACATAGCTCTGCACACGCATCGCCAACGTAATCGCAACCGACATTGAGGAATATTGGTATTTCAACACCACTCAGACAAGACATTGGACAGCCCGTAATCGTGTCCAGGACAACCGTAAACGGACCTGGGCAGTTCATTCCATCGCAAGGCGGACAGCCTTCACCGACGTTGCAGCATTCCTTAATCCACCAATGGCAACAAAGGTCCGAGAAGGCAATCACCGTCGTACCAGAGAAGATTGGGTCCGGACTCAGGTTGCACATTTCCTCCATCCACGGCAGGCCAGTGCAAGGATGAAGTTTCAGTTGCAAGCATGTTGTGCCGGGTTCGCAATCTACGTTGACCCTTTCCATCAATTGGAACATTCCGCAAGGGAAGCAGTTGCCACCGTCATAGGCCGCCACTTCCTCCAGGGCGATCGCTACGGTGCTGACTGGATGCTCACCTGGGTTTTCTGTTTCCCAGCGGTTAGAAGCGAAATTAAGCCATGCTAGAACCCTCTCAGGGCAGAGGATGCAAGGCTTTACTTCTTCACCCGGAAAGAAGATTCTTGTCGGATGGTTGTAGAACGTTGAATAAGTCTGTGTGCATGTATTCAGTTCTTGCGGGAATGCCCATACCGAGAAGTCTGATTCTTGGACGGGGTCTCCAGATCGGCATTCTGTCGCAGTGTGCCTTTCAGGTTCAGCAGAAAAGTTTCCGATGTACGCAGCGATCTCTGTGGCGTCTGCAATCTTAAACCACTTTTCCCTGTGTCGACGATCATCAGAGACTGTGATGCGAGAACCGGTCTTCTTGACAGTTAATGGCCACTGGCCGCGAATTGTTTCTTCCGCAGTCCTTGCTACAGCATCCTGCATCTCTCTTGTAAAAGGAGTTGCATGCCATGGATAACGATTTTTCCGCATTACTAAACCCCAAACGGATCACAGCAGTCCTTGATCCACCAATGACAGCACATGTCCGTTGTGGCGATTACTTTGTCACCGATGGGAATTTCGCGAGGACTCAAACTGCAAGCTTCAACTTGCCAAGAATTTCCTGTACAAGGATGTACCATGTCCACAAAGCACATTGAATCCGGTTCGCAGAATGTATTGTCTCGTTCCATTAATTGGAACTGACCGCATGAGAAACACGTCCCTCCATCGTACGCCGCAATTACTGACAACGCTCTAGCGGGTGCGCTAACCGGATGCCTTCCAGCAATTTCCGACTCCCATCGATTCGAAGCGTAATTTAAATACGCACAAATGGATTCTGGGCAAAAGAGACACGGAACTGCTTCCCAGCCAGGGAAAAAGATTCTGGTTGGATGATTGTAGAAAATCGAATACGTCTGAGTGCAAACGTTTAGTTCTTTTGGGAATGCCCATACTGAAAAATCAGACTCAGTTAATGTGTCACCTGTTCTGCAATGCGTTGTCTTGTGACGATCAGGATCTTCAGAGTAGCTTCCGATATACAGTGCTATCTCAGTTGAAGTTGCTCGCTTAAACCACTTCTTCCTAAACCGCCGCTCATTTCCAACCGTCACCAAAGAGCCAGTTCGTTTTGTATTGAGCGGCCACTGACCAGTGATGGCATTACTTGCAGCGCTAACTATTGAATTCACCACTGACGTCACTGGCACTGGCGACCACGGATATCTGTTTTTGCGTGGCATTCAAAACATTTCGTTGCAAATCGGCGGATCTGGACATACTTCCAAATCGTCTAATGGCCTTTTGATAGGAATGGTAAATAACTGCTGGAAGTCTTCGTATTCAAGAGGTGGGTCTGCATCTGCCGGAAGCTCGTCGTTTGTGACAATCGGCACCCAATGCGTATGCACGTAATCAGTACCGTTCATTCCTAAGACTTGAGCGCATTGGCTGTATCTTCTGTTCCAGATTCCGATAACTCCGCAAATTTGCGGATAGCAATCGTTAATGGCTGAAGGTATATCGCTTGGTTCTTCCAATAGGCCAGCCCTTGCCGTCTTAGCAACAAACAAATATTCAATATCGTAAACGGATTCGCCACGTGCTGTCGTGCGACGTCTTTCTGATGCTTGAGCAAAAGCTACGGCTCCTTTTGGATAGCCAACAAAGATACTGCTATTGATTGTTCCAGCCAATTTCTGAATAGTCCTCCTCGGAACAATAGGTACGTTGGTCCATTTAATTCGGATGTCAGCCGTACTGAAAGGGACGCCTGCATCAACATCTTCTGGAACATGAAGTTCGTTAATTTGTGCCAATGTATTAGCATCACTTCGGTCACAATTTACGAAATCTCCAGTGATGGCCTGGTCTTCTCCGCAATCCAAACGATAGGTGAAATTACGATTCGGGACGGTCAGGAACTCCATTCTCGGTTCAATTTCGACTTCGGCAAACGTTCCTTCCGGGATGTATCCGTATTTAAGAGATGGGTCAATGTACGATACGCTTTTCGCACCAACTTCCTGCTTTATCAATGACGGAACACACGGACAATTTTCCAGCGGAATGCGAGCATGTGACTTCTCGCGATAATTGATCGTAATTTGCGCCTTGCATCTAATCGGATATGTGTCGAGGTAATCAGATGCAGCTTGTATGACAAGGGGTGTCTCCAAGGGATTTTCAGGACATATCTTTTTTCCTACAAGCGCAGGAAGCAGATGACCTTCTGCACCGCAGTTCTCTATGGAATACGTATCTGGCCATAAGGTCTTAGATTCGTTCATCCATAAAACAGTCGGTGATCCTGTGATAATTACAACTCCGCCGTCATCACCGACGGCTGGCTTTTCAACGAATTCACCACTATTTGAAAACGGTTTTGGATATTTCATAACCTGAGCGCAACAGGCCAGACGATTGAATCGCCACCTGCCGAATATCACGTCAAGAAAATCATTTCGAGAGGCATAAGGGCCTTCGTAAACAACAGTCACTTCCAGACCGTTGTTACCAAAGGCTTCCTTTGGATAGCCTTCCAAAATGTCGTAGCCAAAAGGATAAGGCCCATCGCCAGCATTGCAGTTGTATTCAGCCACCGCGATTGAACCTCCCTACTTCATCCCTGCCACTGCTGCGAACGTCTACGCCAACACCCTCAATCGCGGCTGTGTTTCTTTCAATTGCATCCTCGACTCTGGCGCTTGCACCGACAATCAATCGCGTCTGCTGTTCGATTGTCGCCCTTGTAGGCGCATCTACAGTACCGCCTTGCAGTTGTGCAAAGAACCCTTCTAGGCCAAGTATCTTAGCTTGTCCACTTGTAGCACCGGAAGCGACAGCACCTGCTGCCCCTAGCTTGTCCAAACCAAAGCCCGCAGTGCGAGCGTTTTGTTCAAGTACTAGATTCTTTCGACGTTCTTCGTTAATGAGTTTGAGATTCTTATTTACTCTTTCAAGGAACGGCTCGCTCTTGGTGATTCCAGTAAATTGTGCTATCTGTTCGAACTTTGCATTGGTCAGGCCGACAAATGCCTCAGCGGCACGAATTGCCTTACTGATCCCAGATACTTCAAACAACAGCGAGTTCGCCTTAACGAGTGCATTCACAGTCCTTTCAAATCTTGCTGCAGTGTCCTCAAATAGGGTAATTGAAAACGCCAGTGCTGTATCGAAATTCCTTATCGGAGTGATGTTAAAAGCAGCTGTCAATGAATCACTGATTCGCCGAAAGCCGACATTCAAAACTTGAACAAGTGACCTTACTGCACCCACGAGTGCACCACCCACCAAACCCCTGAAGATAACCATGGACTGTAGCATGTTGCTGACTTCCTCCGAGGCCGCTTTGAACCACCTAATGGCCTCCGGGCTCGACAGTCGATCCACGATAACCGTGACGGAATTTGCAATGTTCCTGAATAGATTCTGAATTCCCGATACTGCACCAGCAGATTCAAACCGCTTAAAGGCTTCCTGTAGTTTTCCCAGAACTTGTGGAACAGCAACTTCTGCCAAGGCAACCTTCAGCAGATCAATCCTGTTCAGGATTGCATTAATTGAGCCTTGCGTCTTCTGAGCAGCGGTCTGTGCAGCAGCAGCAAAGTCATCCAATGCTTGAGTAGAGATGCCGCTAAAGAATTGCCTTGCTGAAAGTGCAGCAATGGCTTTATCGTCCAGTCCCGGAAATGCTTTGGCTATTAATGGCTTGAAGACAGGCAAGGACTGTGAAATCTGTCTCTTGATATCCTCTGCTGTTGCACTGTCCTTAGCAGCAATGTCTTCCAAGCCGTTGATGATTAGCTTTTGCTCACGTCTTGTTCGTCCAGTTACAGCGATGGCTGCCGTGAGTCCACGGAACAGTTGATTGATTTCTTCTTCCGGAATCCCCGATGCACCCAGCGTAACGCCTAGACGAGACAGTAATTGCCCTGCATCGAAGATTCGCAAGCCAAACTCACTGGCAGTATCGGAAAGGAATTGCATTTGCTTGGCGGCACGATCTCCAAACCCCAGGCTCAGGCCAATGCGGATGCGCTCTATTTCTGTTTGTGCATCAACCAACGACTTGAACGAAAACGCAAACCCCAATGCCAATGCCTCGGGAAGGTTCTTTATCAAGAACAGAAAGGCACCAGCTAATTCCCTAACAGGTCCAACTGCAGCCCTTGCGCCAAATGATATTGCTTGAAATACTTTTGTTGCTGCGAACTTCGCAACAGCTAAACCTCCCTTAGCAATAGCAAAAAGAGCAGCAGCAATTCCAGTGCCGGCTAAGTTACTGGCAAGTGCTCCAATGACCTGACTGAAACTTGCTCCAGCAGCGCGAGCCGCACTAAGAGCGCTGGTAAAACCGCGAAACCTTCTCGTGGCTTCCGCAACTTCACCAGTAAGGAGGTTTGTCCTGGCAAGATTCCTAAGCGCATTTGATTGACTTGCAAGAATTGGCGGCGGAACAATTGGCAGCACTCTGGCGTTCAGTGGTCCGCCTCTACCACCTGCACTGACGCTCGCTGGGCCGATACTTGCTGCAAGCCTCTTTAAGCTGTTGAGCTGAGCACGTACACGCCTCAAGTCGCCAGGAGCAACCCGTACGCGGATTAAGCCTTCAAGGAGTTCAAATGCCATGTTTACCTCTTATGAAATCCACCCATGAACATGCCTCTTTGCTGCATGGCAAATGACCTCATGTCGGGAATTGCGGATTGCTTTTTATCGGATTCTGTCTTAGGCAGACGATAGCCAGCAAGTAGCATTTTTTCAGTTACTCCAAGGCATTCTATTTCACTTAACGGAAGATGGGAATTTGCTGCCAGCCGATAATCTAACTCTTCAATGCTGACGCTCTCAGAGCCTCCTCCTCCATCTGACGAAGGAGGCTTCCTAAGTTTCCCGACGCTTCCAAGTCATCTCGACTGGCCTTGATCATAAGCAGTGCCAGAGTTCCAGAGTTTCCATGCTCCTCAATGATTTCGTCAGCATGCTCTTGTGATGTGATGTCTTCGCAGCAAGCTTCCATAGCAATCGCTAGAGGTTCACCTTCCGCATCTTGAACTGACTCAGCAGCAGCAAAGTAATTCACAGAGACACGATCCAGTTCGTCTTTCAAGAATGTCTCGCAAAGACTCTTAAGCTCTGCCGGTGGAAGGATGTCTTTAAAGGAAGCGATCGACTCAATTGCTTCCTTTCTCTTTTCCCTTCTCTTCGATTTCTCAATGGAAGCCAAGCGACGCATCAGTTTGCTTGAAAACAACCTTGGCCTGATGTGATACGAAACTCCATTCACCGCAAACGACTCCCCCGTGGGAATCGGGTTTTCTGCTTTCTTAGCCATGTCACCCCTGAATCTAAAACATTACGGACAGTTACTCGGCAGATACGGTCCATTGAAAATTGAAAGTGAAAACTCCATTGTGGCGACTTCGTCTGCGTCGTTGTCGCCAGTGATTCCACCGGGAATGACTTGAGCATAAAAGAGCCATCCACCATCGGTGTAGATCTGGTTGATATTGTACGCCGCATCGAGTGGGCTTAGACCACCAGCAGGTCCTGCAGGTGGAATCGCCGGCGCTGCAGTGTTACTGGCGTTCGCACAGTCCCAGCCAAAGAACCACCACGTGCATACACCAGAAGAAGGAATCGATGGAGTCTGCAGGAAATCGCAGAACTGCTGAATGCTTCCTGGAGCCGCCGCTAACGGTCCTGCTGGGCATAGCTCAACAGTAAATTTTCCATCGTAACCAATTGCATCCGGGCATCGCTTTCGCTTTAGCCCTAGAGATGTCGATGTTCGTCTCTTCGATGACGTCGTGATGTCCGGTTGTACGTCCCAGGATAAGACGTCTTGAACTTCAGTCCATACATCTGGCTGGTCTTCCAGGAACCAAACGTTGAAACATCCAGGACAGAGGCAATTATTTTCGCAAGACATTTGGATGACCTCCATGTCATCTAGGGGTTGTTTTCGGGGGTATTATAGCGTTTGACTAATCTTGATTGGAAGGAGTAATTGAACCACGTACAAGTCTTGCTCCAATTGATCAAAGCTTGGCAGGGAAGGTTTGGTGATTGCAAAACGGCCCACACAGGACTCAAGTTGCTGTCCGACAAGGCAAGTAAGGATGGCCTTGGCGACATTGATGCCGTAAGCCTTTGTACGGGCATAGATGCGGATCCTAAGCTCTCCAGTGTAGAAATAGCACCCGCAACGTTTGGTTCCTTCACCTGGATTGAGAAGCCGCAGGACAGCATAGGGAACAGTTGGACATTCAGGCAAACAGGCGTAAAGCTGCAGATCTGTGAATTCTGCCACTTCTGGGCAAAGGCAAAGAAAATCGACAATTGCGTCTTCGATGGAACAAGCGGCATCTTCTGATGGGGCAATACAGCAGGCGTTCTCAATCATGTAGTGGCCCCCTTTGCGATTGCGGATTCGATTGCCAGTCGGTCTTCCATGAAGCTGTCGTCTAGCCCCATTCGAACGCCGTTAACGACAAATGGGTTGCCGGAAGGATTCCCACGCCATGTTCCCAGCTCGTGCCCGCGACTCAACCATACCGCAGCGAGACCGCCAATATTGCCTCCGCTGTATCTATTCCCGCGGAAGGCTTTTGGTGTATTTTTGCCATAAACACCGACACCACCTTCGATATTCGGCAAAGCATCGGTATTCATGTGAGCAGCAATATTGTCAACAAGTTGCCCGGAATCCATATGGGGAGTTTCCCCAGGGCCGCTTGTCGGAGGTGATTGATTGGCGGAATACCTTGCAACCATTCCTTCTTTGGCTCGTTCGATTCCCGCGTTGACACCCTTGAATAAACGCCTGCGAATCTCTTTCTCGAAAGCCTTTGTGCGGTCTTTTGAAATGCTCATTCAGACCCCCTGGCTTCCACTTTAAGCAGCATGCACGGTCGGCCCTGCTCGGTCTTAGTGATCGTGAACTCTCGGCCTTGCCAGATAATCACAGAGCCCGGCTCGAGACCAAGCTCATCCCTGTCAAAGCAAAAGCTGCGGTATTCGTAGCACCATTCCGCATCGTTGCGGATTTCCTTTTCCGACTTAATGTGGGTCGTAATTGTCGGGACGTCCTGGATATTCGATATCGGCACGTCAAAGGGGTCGCATTCGCAGTTTGAGTCGTTTTTTACGATATCGACCAGTTCAGTACAGCAATCCAATTCAGCCCTCTCAATGACAATGCAGGCCCTTCGCAGCTTGGCCGAGAACTCTTTCTCGATCACACACCATTGCTTGCAAAGGAACGTCACCTCGCAGCCGGGCTCAGAGTCGATGCACCTCAAGAAAACATGGATGGTTTTTAGTATACATCGAGGATCTTCGTCCAGAGGTTTGGAGCGGATGCACCCGTAACGATAAATGGGAACAACTACTTCCGCCTCGCAATCGATGTACGTGAGCGCGGAATCACCAATGTCAGGGCATTCGTACGGTATTTCGTTGCAATACGTGGGCATTTAGCTAAACGCTGGTGGGCAGGTTTCGTCAATCGGGTCGTCAAAGCACTCAGGGCACGCTACAAGGCTCTCTACGGGGTGACAGTCATGTCTGTATGAATCGTACTGTCCGCAGTCAAACTCACCAGGAACGCACTGAGCGGCCCCTACATGGACAACCATTGCCCCTTGAGTCTCAATGAAATGCTGTCGGAGGGCCATTAGCTGTCGCAGGAGCCCGATGTTGTTTTCGCGCATCCCGTCACATTCAACGACACCCAAGTCATTTCTGCGGAGAAGTTCCCCAATTCGGAACTCGATGTCTGAGCGTAGGTTGTTCGACTTGGTCGTCACGCAACCACACGAGACGGTCTCAGCACAACCACAGCTTTTGCATCTGGTGTCAGACATCATTCATCCCTTTTGAACGTACGTTCAATTATTTAAAGACCCGCCGCCCAGGCGACGCAACAGGGGTACTTTTACGTCCTTCCGTGGCAACGGGCCCGTTTCTGTCGGAAGGTGGCTTAGACGGCGATTCAGGGACTCTGACGCTGTACGTTGATTCCCATCCTGGATGTCGGTCCACAAGAGCAACCTTCCTTGGTCTGCGACTATGACTTCACTGAATAATAGCAAAATAGGCTTTTCAGAGGAACAATCTTAGATAAGATGGTGAAAACGCTTGCAACCCCTTGAAAAACAAATCGCGTAGCCTCATTACGTCTTATCTGCACGTTGCAAGCGTTCAACCTGGACGGGTGAGGCTGCGTTTTTCTACATGGAGGGCTTTCAAACATGCCTAACCGCATCCCAGACCTAAACCACGGTGACGCGATGGATACGACCAGAAACGATGGTGGACCTGCAATGCCAGTCAGTGATCCAATGGGACGCGACATCGGCCTAACCAAGCGAGATTGGTTCGCGGGCATGGCGCTGCCTGGCATTATCAGCGAAACCTACATTAACCTCGCAAGCACATCGGACGCCGACAGGGATATGATTGAAAGTGTAGCCCGGCATGCCTACGAACTTGCCGACGCAATGCTGAAAGCGAGGGACGCATGAAAACTGCACGTGAACGACTGGCGTTTCGAATCGCCGAATTACTTTCGTCCGACTTCTACCTTGACATCCTCAACGAGCTTCCGCAGTCGCACGAAGAACTCTCCGCCGAACTCGAAAAGTTTGCAGAGTCGATCAGCGGTGAACCGAAACCGACTGAACGGCCTACAATACTTGACAGGCTTCGTGATGCGGTTTACGCGGACAAGGGCACTCCATTGAAGGTTGTGCTTGAGTCTGCTATTTCACAATGTCAGGCGATAAATCAGATTCGCGATACTTGCGACCATGACTTTCACGATGTGTCATCTGCGGCACACCCCAACAAGGAGATGTGTGTACTATGCGGACGAGTCCAGACTACGAACAATGCGACCTAGCCACCGTTCACCGTCGCTTAGACGCTGGGCTTCCACTGACGCGAGATCAGTCGGAATGGTTATTTGAAGAAGCATTCACGCTCAAAATCACGAGACGCAAACGTTGTCGATGCTGCGACGGAACTGGAAAGCTGGAATGGGATCGTTGCGACTCATGCGAAGGCATGGGCTATCAGTGCATTTGCAACGACTACGCACGAGACGTCACGACGAGCGGACCATTCCGCAGTGACTGTCCCGTGCATGGACATCTAGTGGACTAGTTGTGGCACATTCCGTTTGCACATCCGCCCCGAACAACCGTACGTGACCGCACAATCGATCGTAGCGGCCTTGCACGTACCACGGTCGCCGTAACAGCGAATGGCGCCCGAATGACTGCCCTTCCCACCGCACGTCTCGCCTGTGCTCGAGCGCGAATGCGACCGAAGCATCCAGCCTCAACCGGTGCTGACGACGCAGCGACGAATAGGCCGATGGACAGAATTAGAATTGATCGTTTCAACATTTTGTTTCTCCGTTTCGAATTAAAACTTGGACGACTCACGCCGTGTATCGTCGCCACATCGCCAGCATTGGCAATGCCAACAACAATAACCCGTTCGGCTCGCTGGCGTGAACTGCCCTCGTGCCCACAATCGCCGCCTCGCCGAGTACAGTGTAGTTACCGTACGTGACGATGTCATTGTAATCGTCGTCTCGCATGTGTCCGTAAACGACGAACGAATCGTCGACGTAGCCGTCCTTCGCTTCGTTCAGCTCAAGTCGCCAGTGCGTGCTGCTCGTATTGTTTGACAAGTAAACTAGCGGCCGCGTGAGGCTCCCGTTGCGATCGTAAATCAATCCTGTGCTCGCCGCCGAGAACCACAGTTCGTTTTGGTCGGCAATGATCCCCGTCGCAGGGAAAATGTAAGAACCAGGTGCGACTCCGACAACACCTGTCGAGCCATCCGTGTCGAATACCTCATACCAGAAACTTACTTGGTAAGCGTAGACGCGTTCAGTGAATGACGAATCATCCGCTGGATCAATATGCACAGTAGCTTGCCCTCGGATGCCATCGCCGTTGTCATTGGGTGCCGAGTAAAGATCGTAGACCACGTCGGCATTCGCAGATGCCGTCAGAATCGAAATCAAGAAAAGTAAAAGTGTACGTCGCATTAGCGTGCTCCTAAAAACAGGTTAGGGAGTCACGGTGCCTATCTTGTGTCACTGAGTAGAATGCCATGCGTGCAGTGCGTCAAGTGTCTCTCGGCTGATCTGTACTGGCCCGCATCGCGTAAGGTCGTTTCTAAGATTCACGCATGCCGTGTGCGCATATTGATTCCGATCCGGCAACGCATCAAATAGCAACCTAAGCTGCCTGCTGATCACTGCCAATTCACCTGCATCCGGCGTAGCGTCTCCGTTTTCACACTGGCAATAATAACTCGGTGACAAATCACACTGCTCAGCAAACTCACGCAATCCCGCACCGCATGTCATCCTTGCGATTCGCATTATCTTGCCGATATACACTTTGCTTGCCATCTTGGTCAACACTCCCACTCGATCACCGACTCTGTATTTGCGGTGACGTACGCCGGTTCCATTTCGCGATGACATCAGCTTCAGTTTCTTTGCTATCGCCGTACATCACGAGTCCGCATGTGTCTGAATAGTCGTCTTTGACGCCGCACGAAATGTTGAATGTCGTCTTGCCGATGTGATGTGGTAGTTTCGTTAACGATGCCTTCTCACCGCATAGTGGACACGTCAACAGTTTGCTCATCTAATGACCCTCGTGCCAAGCATTATGCCAATCAAGTAACTGCCGTGCTGTCCATGTGTCGCAACTCACGCCATCAAGGTAATGCGGCGATCCACGCAGATGGATACGTAAGTCTCCCGGAAAACTCCAATCGCCTCGTCCTCGCTGCGAACTATAAACCGGCGACCGCCGATACTCAGTTCGGTCACGTACCGGTCGGACACCATCGAAGTAAATGGACTGGTCGTACTGTGCGCCGTTTTTTTTTGAAGCAGCAGTCGAAACCATCTCGCCACTGTCGCGGTATCGTCGAATAACTCGCGTGATCGTCTCGCCGTTGATGGAAACAGTCTGCCGCACCGTATCGATCATTCGCACCTGTGGCGGCTGGTCGACCGGGACATCGGGCTTGGGAGTCGCGACATCACCGATCGACCATGTACCACCGACAGCCAACAACAATGCGAGAGCGTTCATCAGATTCCCCAACCTCCTCCGTCGTTGCCGTTAACGTCGACGATCTGAATCGTGTCGACTTTCGAAACATCGACCGTGGCGAGTACCTTCGGTGTTGTCGGCGGCTTCGGTGGAGGTGGTACGTCCACGTCCAACTTAATCGGTACGCCACCGTAGTAAGCCTTCAGAGCCTGCACGCTGTAATCGTAATCCGGGAATCCATTGAACCCGTTCGGCGGTTGGATGTACGGAGACATGACTTGCGGCTGACTGCCGCTTCCGCTCCGAGTGTGCTGCAAGTCAATCGAGTGTCCGAATTCATGAAGTGCCAATTGGAATCGAGCGTAAATGTTTCCGCCTGTGTAGTCGCTGTCCACCGTGCACCAGATCGACATCGCGCACGATGCGTTGTTGCCCGGCAATTGTGCGAGACCAATTGTGCCACCGGATAGCTCTTGATGGTAAAAACGAATGTTCGCTTGGTTCGCAGACTGAACCCAAATTACCAGCAGGCCATACTTAGCGACAGCAATGCGAATCTGATCCTTGATCTTGGCTGACTCAGCCTTCCACGGGCCTTTAAATTTTGAGTCATCCCAGTGAACTTTAACGGAATACTTCGCGTTGTATTTACGCTCCTCCGTCTCGTTACAATTCGCACGCCAGCCACCAGCGGAACCTTCCGCGACTTCGTGCATTGACTGCCACGCTTGGCGAATGCGCGCATCTGTGATTTGCGTGAAGTCGAAACCGTCCGGCGGCTTGAAGTCTGGCAGACCGCAGATGCGATTCGTCGGCTCAAGAAGTGCGTCCGTCGCTTGGCCAGCCACGCCGTCAATAACTACATCGCGAGCGTATGCAGCCTGCCCGTAGTGTTGATATTGTGGCTCGTGAAACGTCTGTAATTGAGCTACTGCCGCAATGAACTCCAAGTCAGTGTCGGCGAGTTTACCGGCATCGTCTCGGCGGATATGGAGTAGATAGCCAAGATCCCAGAGTCGTAGTGCTTTATCGTTTGGCATTATCCACCCGTCCCAATTAACTTAATGATCAACGGCAAGATAACTTCGATGAAGAATTTCGCGAACGCCGCCCAGTCGATTGCTCGGTTCGAATCTTCCACGAGCCCTGTCGAGATGTCCCGCAGACCTTGTGCCGCTTCGGCAGTCGTCTTGATGTGCGATGCAGCGAACTGAGCGGTAGTCGCATCTTTCCACGGTTGCCACTTCGCCGAATCACTACCGACAGCTTGCAGGAAAGTGATCTGGACCGCCGCTGCAAGTTTGTCTTCTGGAATCGTGCCGGCCTCAACCGCATCAGCCAGTGAAGCGTAAAACGCTGACAGCTTTGTGCGGTGCTCGTCGAGATTAGGATAGGCCGCGATCTTGGCAGCCTCATCGCGTGATACCTTGATCAGTCCGAACTTGTCGTCGCCTGGCGGCTTCGGCGGATCGTTCGGTCCATCCAGATCGATCACCGTCAGCTTCTCGAACCTCGGCCCGCCTTGCGAATCGCGTATCAGATATAGATTTCCGTCCATCGATCGATAGGCTGTTTCGGCGGACGCGACGGCACACATCAGCACCAGCACCGTTATCATTTTCGCTTTGATTCGCACAAATCCTCCAATGCGGTAAGAAACGTTTTCGGCATGCCGCTGTCCAGCAGGAACTCGCGGAAGTCAGACGCGGGGATGCGTCTATGATCAGAATTCGGGATCACGAACGAATTCGGAAAGTGGCCTTTTTCAAACCAGCGAACAACGGTTCGCGGTGCCACGTTGCAGATTTTAGCGATTTGGCCAGTCGTCAATGGAATGTCGTTCATGTCGGAATATTACGCTTTATCGTTTAGTCCGTCAATTCTATCGGCGTAAGCCATCGCGTCTGCGATCCCGTATCCTCTTCGCTGTGCCAGGTGAAACCGCGAGTTTTTCACCGCCATTTCAAACCAATCGTCGAAATCGTGGAGGATAGAGAATCGATTGTACAGGCTGACCATACATTTCTCATTCATGACGCTTGATCCATTCACCAATTGCGTCATTGAGTCCCACGTCATGCCCGTGCCCGAGTCGCCACGGTCGCCACCATCGAGCCCAGTCCCACACACGCTTTACGTGTCTGCCGTTTCCCATCAGTGACTCTATCGGATGCTTCGCCGCCCAGAGTTGCACACCGTCGAGATACCGAGCCCTGCGTGGTCCGTTTTGCAGCCCGTCGACATTGCTGATCAGTAGAATCGGGAATTCGCCGAAGACCTCGACCGGTGGCTCGCCCTCGTAGATGATCGCTCCGACAATCCTCGGGTCATCTGAGGATTCAGCCAGCTCCACCGCTCCGGCAGAGTAGCAATAGACGATGACGCGCTCGAGGGTCCCGATCCCGCTGAGCGTGGTTGAGTAGACCGAAACCCAATTCGGTTGCCCCATGTCGACACGCAGCCGTCGCGCGGCGTCTTGCCACGGTGCGTGATCACCTGGGAGTGCGATTACAGTAGTCATGGTTCGGGCAGAATTAAATCATTTCACTAAACGTTTGATTTCTTCCAAGTCTTTTTCAATTTTATTGACTCGATCCTCAAACCATTGCGGCGGAATACGCAGCGGGATCTTTCCGTTAATGTCTCGCAGCGATTCGCGTATCTGAGTCAGTTCGGTTCGCAATTCCTTTTGGTCCTTCAGTGCATCACTGTTCGTATACCGATTGCTTTTGATCGCGACAAGATCTCGCGTGTTAGTAATTACCTGTCGCACTAACGGAACCATGCCCACGACAACAACTGCCATCACACCAGAAATTACAAGACTCGTGATCTGCGCCCAATTTGGCTTTGATCTTTGTGGCGTTGTCATTCATGGTGCTTTCTTCTGTTGACGCTTGCCTATTGCGTCTTCGTAATTGAGTCGCCGACTATCCACGACATCACTAGCGCCGCGATGGTCGTGGCCTGCTGCTCGTCCATGCCCAAGATGTCTTGAAACACGACTACGGTAACCGCAATCACCGCAGCTTGGAATCGACGACTGGCGAGCATCGCTTTTAGTTTTTCGAAGTACTTCATGTCGCCCTCAAAGTTTCGGGTGAATCCGTCGCTTCGTGATTTCGCTACTCCACGCCCCGTCAGGATTGATCAACTGCACTTGTTCGGATGCCACCCCTGGCACTTGCCATGTCGTCGCAATCGTCTCAAAGTTCACGATGCCGTCTGTGCCGTCCGTTTCGAACGCTCCGGCAATCGAACTCGTGTTTCCGCCTGCGTCCGTTACAACGAGATTCAGGGCCGTTGTTGTGGATAGGTCGAACGGCGTCACGCCGTCCACGACGGTCTTCTGCAAGATCGTGCCTTCATCGGCCACATGTGCGTCGTTGGCGTTAAATGTCATCGCTCAATTGTCTCTGCGTGAAACGTCTGGATACGTGCCGTGGAAGTCATTAGCGTATTGATTCCGACCGTGTCTGTCATAAACAGATTGACTCCAACCGTATCGCAAAAGACCTCGCCAACCGGGCACGAAGGAGCCATCGAGTAAGTTAATGATAGGTCGTATCCGGTGAGGCTGTACGATCCGGTTTCCATCGCAAAGACGTAACCGAGCGCAAAGCTTACGTCGAGTCCAGACAGATTATACGCACCCGCTTCGAATGTAATCGCCTGTCCTGTGAGTAAACTGGTGTCAATTCCATCCAACACGTAAGCACCGGTGTCGCAAGCAATCGTGTACGATCCAAGTGGAGAATAGACAAGGTTAACATTGACTCCGTCGTATGAATACGAACCAGTCTCGATTGATAATGACCGGTTCAATGTCAAATCGATATCAAATCCAGATAGCGTAAACGCACCCGGATCAATTGCCAGAATGTACGCTCCCAGTGGCGAGTAGACGAGGTTTACGTCTAGTCCGGTAAACGTATAGGCACCTGCTTCGATTGATGTCACGAGACCGAGAACAAGCGACAAGTCCACGCCAACTGCTGAATATGACCCCGTGTCAAATGCTACCGCATGCCCAGCACGGATGTCTGCGTCGATGCCGGTGTAAACGTATGCACCAGACTCGATCACCAATGTGTACGTCGCAGTCGTGTAAACTAAATTGACATCCAGTCCGCTGTAGACGTAATCGCCGGTGTCGAATGCCACAACATTGCCACGCAAGGCAACGACATCTAGTCCGGTGTAAGAGTACGACCCTGCATCGACAGCCAATGCGTACGACGATACAAAACCAACGTCCACGCCGTTGTAAGCGTATGAGCCAGTATCAACAGCCAGCACGCTCCCCGCGATCAGATCAGTGGCCGTGCCGTCGTACGCGTATGCACCAGTATCGATTGCGACTGCATAACCCAACAGCAACGCCGTATTTGTTCCAGTGTAGTCATACGACCCCGCTTCGATCCCGACAGTCTTCCCGGATAACAGGACAACATCTAGGCCAGTCGCGACATACGCACCAGCATCCATCGCAAGCGTGTACGCTCCGAGCGGCGTATAGACTAGGTTGACATTGATTCCAGTGAAGGCATACGTGCCCGTGTCGAATGATAATGCCTTGTTCGAGATCAGGCTGACATCAACGCCACTTATGACATAGGCACCCGATTCAACTACGATCGAATAACCATAAATGAGCGATGCATCGATTCCAGTTACTGCATACGATCCGGTGTCCGCCGCAATCGAATGACCAGCACGTAAGCCTATGTCGATCCCAGTATAGTCATACGACCCTGTTTCAATGCCGATGGTCTTTCCGGATTGGAAGCCAACGTCGAAACCAGACAAAGCATACGAACCAGGATCGATAGCAAGTGGATAACCACGGACGATTGCCACGTCGATGCCAGTTGCCACGTATGATCCGGTGTCAATCGATAACGTGCGACTCAGCAGTACACTGACGTCAATTCCGGTTGCCGCGTACGTTCCGGTGTCAATCGCCACTACGTGACCGGATAGTAAGTCGACATCCAGACCGCTAACCGCATACGCACCCGCATCGATTGCGATCACGTACGCTCCGAGCGGTGTATAGGTCAGCGTTACATCTATTCCGCCATAGACATACGAACCCGGTTCGATTGTTGCTACGTTGTTCGAGAGTAGGCCAACGTCAATACCAGTTACCACGTAGCTGCCGGTATCAATGGGAATCGTTAGACCGTGAACCAACACAACGTCAGTTCCGTCGTATGAATATGCTCCGGCATCGATCGCGACCGATCGGCCTGCGAGTAAGTCAACATCAATGCCACTCGCGACGTAGGCCCCAATGTCAACCGCAAGTGAATGGCCATAAACGAGCGATGCATCAATGCCAGTTACCGAATGCGACCCGGTGTCAATTGTGACCGCATAGCCCGCGAGTACGTCTGTACTTATACCGGCGTAAACATACGAGCCAACATCAATAGCTATCACATACCCACGCGGGAATGACATATCCACGCCGCTGTACGCATACGCTCCAGCGTCAATCGGTAACAAATATCCATACGTCAGTGTCGTATCAATCCCGGTTGCCGCGTACGAACCCGCTTCGATCGCTATCGTGCGACCAGATAGCAAACCGACATCAACGCCACTCGCAACGTACGAACCGGCATCGATAGAAATAAACAGCCCCGCATCTTCTGCCTGGGGGAGTCTACTCCGTCGTACGTTACTGCTTACGAATCGCATTGACTAGGCAGCTTCCTCGTAAACGATCCAGGGGATGCAGTTCACTGTTGCAGCAAACGTGGTTCTGATCCGCACGGACTTACTGACTGGAACAGGCGGCCTAGCATCGCTGGGAAACCACACTGAGTAGCCTGTTTGCGGATGTACTAATTGCGAATCAAAGAATCGCTGTGCTGATAATGTCGTTCCCTCACCGGATGCGTTGTAGCCCGTAGCCGTCGCCCCTCCGACACAAAGCGACAGTGGTATGGTGTTTGGACTGCTCCAGATTTGTGGCGTGGTGGATGTGACTGCTGCTGCGGTTGCATTCGTCACAGACAGTAGCGAAACCAAGCCCGGAACTGCTGTCGCTGTCACTCCGTCAAATGAGATACCCCATCCCCAGATTTTAATCGTTGTTGTGGCTGGCACAAGCAATTGAAGTACGGTCTTCAACGCTGTTCCCGTTGCCACAACGGTTGGCACTAGCGATGCGTTGATCGATGAAGCACGATAGAGCATTGTTATCCTCCAAAGGACGCACGCTTTTGCTGCGAACGTGTCATTAGTCGTCGTGATTTTAAAAGTAAGGTTGCACCGGCAATTGAAAGCTCGTCGTAATATATGCCGACGGGATCTGGAAAACCTACTGTCTCTTGGTACAAGACGGCAAGAACTTTACCGCCGCCATGATCGATTACACTCGCTGAAACTTTAGTGGCAGCAGCGGCAGGCGAGACAGTGCTGATTGTCCCACTATCGGGTGCTGCCCCCGCTACACTCTTTTGAGACTTAACATCGTCATCCGTATTTGACCGATAAGCTATGTAGATATCGGTGCCGTCAACTGCATGTGACAAATTCGAGTTCGAAGCTTTAAAATCAGTTCCAGACAATGCCACACTCGATTGCACTGAACTGTCACGCAATTGTCGAATTGCTGGATCTAACGAACCAAGCCGTCCCCACACTCCAGTCATTACTTCCACGCCGCCGTCGTCATAGTATGTAATGACTGGCGACCGTACGGCACGAACAAGTGGAACTGAGGTTTCAACGTACTGCTGTGTCTCCAGAGTATTTCCAGACGTCAACGCTCGATAACTAATCGTGCCGGTTGCGTCTCCTGTGTCTTTAGTGAAAAGAAACCAGACTTTATCTGAGGCACCTCTGCCAATTGCTGACGATCGCCAGTGATTTTCGCCAGTCACAAACGTAACCTGTATGCCCACCGTCCACGTTCCACCTTCTCGTCGTGCATAGTCAACACGGTCATAATCCACGCCCATGATCTTATCAAGGTCACCGTTGTAAAGAACGATGATATCGCCATCAGATCGAACGCTGATAAAGCATCCTTTTACGATTGGTGCATTGGCTGGCGATTCCACGGTTTCATTCACCGTACTCCACGCATCAGGCGAGCCGTCGTCCGACATATTGAAAACGTTGTATTCGTACGCAGCGGAAGTAGAATCCCAAACGACGATATGAATCTTCGTGCCGTCTTTCCATGCGGCAGCTATTCCACCATCGGCACTGGCACCAGGCCGCGATGCGGCGTCTTGCTCCGTCCAAGTATCGACCAGTGGATCAGTTCCAGCTTTCCACATCTGCACCAATATTCCAGAAAAGCCCTCGCCGCTGGTTACGTATACGTTATTGTTGCTGTCTACGAACGGTCCGCAATATCCCGACCACGCAGTGTCCACGGTGCCAATTTGCTTACGAGCCATCAGAGCACCTCCCACGTCGATAGGTCGATAAAGGTATCCGATGGAATGAGTAATTTGTATTCGGCCAACGTATGCCAGTTAAATCGCGGATCTTGATTTGTACCGCCAGTCGTAACCAAGTGGATTACTTGCACACCAGCATCCACGAGGTTAATTCGCAATCCCAGATCAACAATTTCAGCGTCTGATAAAGCAGGCAATACATCCTCCGATATTCCTACCTGGACGCCATTTAACAGGCTTCGTACCCGGTTCTGAGAACCGTTGTTTTGCATGCCTTCATTTGCGATTGCACGACTTGATCTTCGACGGTTACCGGTACTGTACATCCGCCCTTTCAATTCAGAACCTCGACCCGTGTTGACGTTCAGTCCAACAGCAGTAATCGCTGCGTTGATTTCCGTTTCCTCGCTCGTATCTTGTGAAGTCTGAATCCAGGCAGACGTGTCAATACCAACCACATTTGTGTATCCCGATGTTTCTAACGCTTCTGCTGTCCAACCGAATCCCGAACCCACAATCAGGATCTTCGTCGCAGTTGGCCACGCGAATAGCTCGACCAGTTTCTGTGCTCGATACTGACTGTACGGAAACATTGACGCACGATGATATTGCAATCGCACCTCTGGCCGCGTATTCGGTCGGCCATCTGGTTCCATGCCGATCGAATAAACGGAGTCGAAATCGGCTTTCGTATTGAATTCAACTACCGGCATGGCTTACACCAATGTCAAGAACTGAGCACCAAAGTCGAGCTTGAACGTTTCGCCCGTCAGCACATCGACAGCCGATCCGTAATCAAACCACGAGATCAACGGATCGAGCGGACTGGTAGGCGTGTTGTTGAAGATCACGACATAGCGAAACTGAGCAATCGCACCGCCGACAGCCGTGATCGTGAGATCGGTCAACACCAACTCGTACGATCCATCCGAGCCCTCGGAAGTCGCCACGGTAATTGCACGCGCGCCGGGGCCATCGTCAGTCAGGTTGGTGTAAGCAATCTCGGTAATGTTTGCGATTACCGAATTGGTAGCGACTGGAAGCGTATTAGTCAGTGCATACGAGATCGCGTCCGTCCCAAGATTGTGGACACCGTGTGCAACGTCTTCGACGAACTGATTGAATTTGTTGTAAGTTGCCATGCTATGACTCCTAAGTTTGTTGGATTTGAAATTACTCGTTAAACGTCAATAGTACCCAGTTCGTGCCGTTGTACCGAAACAACGCCGACCCGCCGCCCGTCGGAGTCCACGGATCTCCTGGCCCCGCACCGAACTCTCCAAAGTCCATACCCGGTGGCGAACTTGCGTCGAGTGTATCGCCCGTGCGGACTGAAACCCACATCAGCCAGCCAGTAGGAATCGGACCAGAAGCCCACGTAAATTCTGTAATCGTGACCCCCGTACCTGGCGTTTCGCATGACGTTGAAAAATCAACATCAGGTGTCGTGTCGCCAGCACCAGTCACCATGTGATGCGGAGTGACCGTTGCTGGAGTCCACAGCGTGCCGTCCCACGTCCAGTCCAGCACATCACCAAGATTTCCCCAATTGGAATTGCGAATCCGCACATTCGTCGATCCGTAGACAACCGATGCCGATAACGACCTTCCTGCTGTCACCGTCGGATGCGTGTGGTTTCCCGATAACGTACTGTTGTACTTCTTGACCGTCGCCGAACCAGTCAGCCACAATCGCGAGTCAGCAAGATCACTCGTCTTGTGATTGTCGAATCCAGTATCCCTGTACTCTGTGCCTGTGTCACGGTCGACGATTACGTTGGTGTCTCCGAAATCCACATAGTCGCTGTTGACGATGTCGGCAGACTCAAGTATCTGTGTCGCCGTTCGAAGTTTCCACGGGATAAATCGGTTGTGCTTCGCGTTGAACTCACCAAGCACGCCGTCAGAGGTAACGAAGAATGCTTTAAAGTCGTAACTGAGAATTGAATTCCTGACTCGCAAGTTTCGCGTACGATCGACAGACGTAACCCACCACGCTTCGGCGGTGTCGTTGATCGTAGAATTCTCAATCGTGATATCGGTGTGCTCGCCCAAAGCTTGACCTGAGCTTTGAATGCATCCAGACAAATACGAATCCGTGATCGTCAGCGACTTATTCCAGACCTGCAACTTGATGCTTTGTCGGTTATTGGATGGGTCGCCGTTCTTGCCGTGAATGTAGCGACAGCCGCTGACGAGTACTTCATCGCATGAAACGAATTTCGTTTGCCACGTTGAGTCAAAGTTCTGTTGCCAAATCCAATGACCCTGATCGACTTCGCCGGTCGGTCCCGTGCCGCCGGTTCCGCCACCTGGGGCCGCTTCGTAGAACTGGCCTGGAGTGCCGTTGTAAACAATCTCGCCGCCCGTGTACGTCGTTCCAACTAACCACTGACTCGATGTTTCCTTCCAGTCGTAGTCGTGACGAAACGTGCAATCCTTGACAATAGCTTTCTTGATCTGCCCAGAGTTCGGATTGAAATCAATGCCGGTCCGATAACCAATCAATCTCGGTTCTGTTTCGTGGAACTCGCAACTTTCATAAATGACAATATCATTGCCGGAATAGCGAGCTCCGTGCCAACCCATGTTGTAAAACTTGCAGCCGCGGATAATCATGCCTTCGCCGTTGCCGGTCACACCAGAGAATCCACACTTGTCGAAAGATGAATTCTCGATGATTGTGTCAATAGAGTCTGCTTCTCGCACACCGTACGCCAGTTGCATCTGTGGAAAAATGCCTTGCATGACCACGGATGTTGCATGCTCACGTACGTGTGAATCAGTAACCCGACAGCCGACGCAATCGATCAGCTCGACAACGTAACTCGATGCTACATTATTCGGATTCGTGATTGTGATCGCACCAATAAAATTGAAAGGCTCCACTGTCTCGTACGTGATCCCAGCTCGACCATCCCAGTCCACGGAGACAACACAATTTGTGCACGTGTTCAGTCGCAGCACGTATTGGTACGTGTCGCCAACATCGCGAGTTGACTTGAACTTTCCAATCGTGACATGCTTCACGTTCGCGAGCAGGATTGGCGTACCGTCGTATTCGTAGACAGCATCTTTGTCTGGAAAAATCGTGTCACCGTTAACCGCCGCCGTTACCGCAGTGCGTAACGCAGTCCACCTGGCTTGATTCGTGTCCGACTGCGGTTGGTACGTGTTGATGCTGCCGTCAGCCGATATGCGAGTGACGCCGCCGCTTGCGATTGCGACGTTGGCGACGAGGTCCCACGTGTACTTTCCGCTGCCGTTTATCTCGCGACTGACGTAGAGGCGTGAGCCTTCTTGTTTGTATTGCCCTGGGGCTGTTGGAGCTGGCATGTTTATCTATCCGTTTGAAGTTTAGAAGCTCAAAGCCGCTCCGTGCTGCACCCATCCAGTTGACGCGACGTACATGAGCGTGATTGTTCCGCCGCTCGCCGGTGCGAAATCGACGCCACCCGACAACTTAAATTTGCCCGTCGCGTGCACGAGTGAATCGCCCGGAAGTACTTCGAGTACGATTTCATGGCCTGGCAATATCGCCCACCCGCCGTAATCCAGATCCGTGATTGCGTCACCGTTCCCGCTAGTTCGGACGTGCTTACGACGATAGATGTTCGGTGTGAGGTCGGCAGCAGTCGTGTCAAACGTGTTTGTACCGTTGATCGTCACCTCAGAACCGGCAGTACTTGCGAACTTCTCGCTGCTCGAGTGGTAACGCTGATCAACATCGAGTTTGATGTTCGTGCTGCCGGAAGTTACGAGGATGACCTTCTGGGTATAGATCGTTGCTGCTGCATAGCCAGCCGGATCGACATCGTCCCCGAATGGATCGATGCCCATCGAGATGCAATTGTGGAGCTGGACATTCGCGGCATTGTTGGCAACCGTGATGTTTCGTGAATTGGCTCCGAGTGCGTGACCATTTCCGTGAAACTGAAGATCGCTTCCCGTCACGTTCACGCCACCTGAAACGTACAGACCAGAATCGTAATTCCGTCTAAACAGGCAATTGTTGATTCCGATATTCGCACCCGAAAGATGCATTCCGGCACCGTCTGCGGATGCCGAATCTCGTGCATGCTGTCTACCTACGCCATCTGTCGTGCCTTCCACGACCGCCCCGCCGCTAGTCAAGGAAAGCTGGAATGTATTGGTTGTAGCATTCACCACAAAATATGACGTTATTGTATCGTAGCCACCGGGAATCGTCCCGTTAGTTTTCAACGTAACACGATCATCATTTTCGAAACCGTGGAGCGGGCTAGTCCATAGATCCTCACTCGTTCCACCCGTGAAGTCGAACGTTACAACTGCTGACCCGTTTTCCGCGAATGTGCATCCCGTGTACAAAACGTTTCGAACACCAGTCGGACCAAAGACCATTGACCCGTGTATGCGGTTGTTGGCCATCACGCAATTCACGTAACTCAGTGACCCAATATTAACCGACCCAGTTTCCTTGCATATTGCACCGCTCCCTGCGTTGTTTGCAAATCTAGTCGATGTAATCGTGATGCCACGAACCGGGCAGTTGATGTCCATTCCGTCTTCTTGTTCCGGCGCACCTCCACTCGATAAACCGTATCCGTTGTTCTCAACGAAACAGTTAGTCACTTGCAGCCCAGCAACGAGACCAGTTCCGGTAAGCTTGAGGCCATCCGCAGCGTTGCCGAGAATCTTGGTTCGGTTGATAACGACGTCTTCCTGGCCTCCGTTCAACTGAATTCCATACGTGACATCGGAGTCACGAACGATACAGTCTTCGATTAGGAGTCTATCTGCACCTGCATTAACAAGTACTGGTAGTAAACCAGGGTCTGTCGTCAAGCCATTCCGTGCTCCCGCGAATATCTCGCATCCGATCAGCTTGCAATCGGTTCCTGTGATATTTACGAGTGTGTATCCCGTGACTTTTCCGAGCAGTCCAGCAGACTGGTCAATCACCAGATTACGCAGTGTCGACCCGTTAGCAGTTAGCGAAAACATATTCGTAGATGCATCGGGATTAGTCGAACGGATTACCACTCCCTTGACGCACGACAATTCAGAATCCTGCTGGGGAACGAACGCTGCACCGTCGATGTCGTAGGTTCCAATTTGAGCAATGTGGACATTTTCAGATGCCGCTAATGCCGCCGTTAATGCTGTGTGGTTTACGGCAGCCGTCGCAGATGGTGCAGCCCCAAACCAAGACGCCAATGTGTGCCCTTTGTACTGCCGCAAGTATCGTCCAGTTCCACCCGGCCCATTCGCAATCGTGCCTGCACCATTCGCAGTCGAGTTGACCGTGTCCGTTGCCGTGGCGTCCCACTTCCATTCGCTCACCTCACCGCTGGCCTCAATGAGACGAATGATTGTGCCTTGAGGTAAATTGCGATCAACCGCAAACTCGTCTAATGACGACAACGCTCCATCAGTTCCGTATGCGATTCGCGGCCCTTGCCAGTAAATCGTCGCTGAGCCATCCGCTACGTTACCCGCTCCGGTTGCCGTTGGTGCCGACCCTCCCGTTGTGCCCGCCACTCGAACGAAATACACATTGTCAGCCGTTGCCAGTCGTTGACCAATATTCACCGCTGTTGTTGCCGTCCACTCGTCAGTGAATAACGCTCCCGCTGTCGTTACAACGCTCCGTACGCTGTTCACGATGAAAGAATCGCCAAGTGCCAGCTTTCCGTGCATGGGTGCCGATGGGTAATGCAAATTCGTAAACGCCTGATCAGCTATGTCGTTCCATGCTGGGCCAAACAGATTGCCTTCCAGTGAGTTGCCCGTGATAACCAGATCGCTGTGAACAACAGCCGGATCATTTACCAGAATGACAATACCCCAGTTTTGCGTCTTGGTCACTTGATTGTCTGTGCATGTGTTCCCTGTGATCGCGAACCGTAAGCAGCTTTCGGCTAATGTCGCACCCTCAAGCCTGATTCCGCCGTACGGTCGAACCTCTTGGATCAGATCATCTGCACGATCCAACACGTTATTCAGCATCGTGTTTCCGGTTACCGATGCGTTGACGCACTCGACGAATACAGTTCCGCACGAATTGTTTCGCTCTCCGATGTTTCCGGTAAACGTGATCCCATTGCAACGCTCTAATGCGTAACCAAGGTCTCCGCCATTGCGAGCGTAGTTGTTCGCAACAATGAGTTCTCGACAGTCTTTTATCGAAAATAAGTCTGCGTTACCACCTGCTGAAAAAGCTAGGTCACTGCCTTCTGCTGTGTTGTTGGTGATCTTCACGTTGTACATTTCGTACGTCGCAATATCGCCAGCCGTCAAGTAGAACGCTGATTGATCGCCTGTCCCACCGCGATAAGTGTTGCCAGTTATTTCGATGTCTCTTGATCCCGCCGCAGTTGGTGTCAATCGGAATCCGTTATTGATGATCCCGTCAAACATGCAATCATTGATTTTCATGCGAACGATTTCACCGCCCGTATTAGAAATGATTCCGTCGAGGCATCCGGTGAAATAGCAATTGTCAATTGTCACATCGGTAGGTTTGGCCATCCCAATACCAACACCGAAGTTAGTACCGCCAGCATTGTTTAACCCGATGAATCTACAGTGCGAAACTCGCATCCGCGTCACCAACGTAAATATCGTGATTGCATTCGTATCACCGGCAACACGTGCCGAACCGTCGAACGTGATTCGCTCGAACGCAGTATCAGACCGACTTGATAATGT
>Ga0307378_10002115_pt1 | contig 31064 bp, 32 predicted proteins | sample UN1MG_FD_202238 | JGI IMG/M metagenome (GOLD analysis project Ga0307378, IMG submission 202238) | Soil microbial communities from Risofladan, Vaasa, Finland - UN-1 | ecosystem: Environmental > Terrestrial > Soil > Coastal area > Acid sulfate soil | place: Finland: Risofladan, Vaasa | collected... | reverse complement strand
CTTTATCGGTGATTTCTCGCTTGAGGGTTTTATTCCCACTTTTCGGTGTTCTTGTTCGAGCCATATTGGGTATGATGGCTTTTATTGTATAAAAATATACGGGTTAATCAGAAGTGATTAACTATAGAACATTTCGAGGAGGAGATGGGCTCTATCAAAGCAAAAGTAGAAGATTACGAAACGAAAGAGAAAGGGGTATGAGCGAGGAGAGAGAGATAGATGGAGAAGGGAGAAGATACGGTAAATAGGATTGTCATTGGAATTGGCGGGCAGGGGAGCATCGTCATTAACAATCTCCTGCGCATGCTGAAGGCATTACAGATCACATTTGGACGTGGAAGGAATTTTTGATGTTCAAGATATTACCAACTATTAATTAGGACATCACCCAAATTTCCTCCATTGCCCCTTCACTTACCTCAATGCTTCTTTTCAAACGATTGTAATCTTCATAACTTCCGGTTTTTAACGCGATTTCCAAATCGCCCTGAGAAGTGTCATCGGTGATTCTCATAATATTATCTTTCCAATAACCTATTCGTGGATTTTCATCGTCTAAAACTAATTTATCTATCTCTATCCCCTTAATTTCTACTTCTTCAGGGATTCCGGCAATTGGTATTTCCAGTTTAAATTTCTCCGTCATAATTCCTTCGTATACCTTTTAAGCATTCAACATCCGCTTCTGCATAGATATCAAGACTAATGACGCACATAAAGCTTTCGCTTTCTACTATTTAATGCCATCATATCCCTCCTTCACCCTTTTATTCATGTTTTTTTTTATCCCCTTCGGCAAAGGGCAAGCTCACGTGTACTCAAACTACCCACACACTTTTTCAAAAACCACGCTGGCAAAAATTTTGGGCTACTCTCACCTGCTTGCTTGCTATACAGGGTAAGGTACGTTCGCTCTGCCCCTTCTGCAGCTCTGCCATAGTTTCGGTTCTGCCCACATTGAACCGCAAAAACCTTAATAGGAATGAATTTAATGGTAAGGCAATGCAACCGGAAGTGCTGCTCGGCAAGATCGTCGTGCTCGTCCTCGGCCTGGTCTTGCTCGTGAAAGGCTCTGACTTCTTCGTCAAAGCCGCAGCAGCGATAGCGAAGAAGCTCGGTGTTTCCGAGTTCGTCATCGGACTTACCCTGGTTGCGGTGGGCACCTCGATACCGGAATTAGCCTCTTCGGTTGCCGCTTCTTTACAGCAGCAGAGTGACATCGTCATGGGCAACATCGTCGGCTCGAACATCGCGAATATCGGCTTGATCCTCGGGCTCGCCGCGACGATCGCCGTCATAAAGACGCGGGAAGAGATGCTGAAACGGGACGGCTACCTCATGCTCTTTGCCGCGCTCGTGCTCTACCTCTTCATCTTCAACGGTACGATCTCACGCGTGGAAGCCGTAATATTCCTGCTGCTCTATCTCGCTTACATACTCTTCTTATTCAAAGAGAAGCCGCAATTCAAGGGTGAATACGGCTTCAGAGAGTTCCTCACCTATTTCTTCAAGTTCGAGTATGTCAAAACTGTGCTCAACGCCGTTTCCAATCACAACAGCAGACGGCGGAAGAACAACAAAAACGCTTCAGGGCCATCATCACAACCAAAGGAATTCAAAACCGGGTTTGTCAAAGATTTCGTGGTCCTGATACTGGGCGGCGCTGCCGTTATCGTCGGCGCGGAATATCTCGTTACAGAAGCCGTCTTCTTCGCTGACTATTTCCAGATCTCAAAGATGCTGATCGGCATAACGATTGTGGCGGTCGGCACCTCGTTACCGGAACTGAGCGTATCAGTTTCCGCAGCGCGACAGGGCTATGGCGATATCGCGGTTGCCAACGTTATCGGCTCAAATATCGCCAATATCTTCTTGGTTCTGGGTGTTTCTGCTCTGGTGTTTCCGATTTCCGTTACTCGCGTAACGCTGGCCGTTATCGCGCCGTTCATGATATTCATGACGATCCTGCTGCTGATCTTCATAAAGACCCAGTGGGAATTGAGTCGCACCGAAGGTGTTGCACTTCTTGTCTTGTATGCTGCGTTTATGGCCTTACTCGTCGTATTCTCAGGCGCGTGAAGTTCGCTGCCGCGTGCTCATCTTTTTTAGATAGCACTAATTTCAGCCAGTTTGTTTCAGTCTCAATTCCGGGAAGCCGACGATATCCACGGTCGCCGATGCGATCTTAACCTTATCGGACTTTCGAATCTCCTCGAGTATCAGTTGACCCAGTTTATTCCGTATCACTCTTCTCTGTCTCACGTCGGTGATGTACCGGATGTGGAAGGTGATCCAGTTATCGGTCAGGGTTAAATAGATCTCGGGCTCGACCGCTCGTATCGTGAGATAATACTTCTCGCCAAGCTTCAAAATCTCTTTTTCCGCCTCGTCCGCCATCGTTTTCGTTTCCGCTGTAATAATACGGCGAATGGTAGCAGCCGCTTCTTGCCAATCGCTATCATACGTTATCGGAAGCTCGATCTCGTCCCAAATGAAGTTGTTGTCTTTGGTATAGTTATTTACAGTACCGGCTAAAACAACCCCGTTCGGGAGTATTGTTAGTCTCCCGGTCGCTTGATCGCCCGCCACCCACTCCCTCAATTCCAGAAGCGTCGTGTACAAGATGCCGATATCGATCACGTCACCGATCTTCGCGTTGAGTTCTATCCGATCGCCAACACGGTAGATCCCAGTGACAAAGATGATTATCCCACCCGCAAAGTTCTTGAAAAAGTCCTGTAAAGCAATAGCGATCCCCGCCGCTATCAGACCATACGAAACGAGCAGCGTCTGCGTGTGCTCCACCCATATCCTGATGAGGGCGAGCACAATACCCACGATATAGAGGATCGAAACGGTCTTTCTGAACGAGTACCGGGCCTTCGATTCTTTTATGTTCCTCACAACGATCTCTTCTATGACCGATTTGAAGACGAAATAAAGTATCGTAACGGCAAGAAAGGTGTAAAAGCCTTTTTCCAGATAGGCATTCGGGTACTGGAACTGGGCGAACCAGAACGCACCCGTGATAATGACGAGGGTTATGAGACTAACGACCTTTTTTATCATTTATACTCTCCGCTCCTGTTCTGTTCGCCCATAATGGGCAGTTCAGGCGCTTTTATGCCCCGCTTCGCAAACTCCTTCCAGGTTCTTCTCGTTACTTCTGACTTGAACTCGAACTCGTACCGTAAATCGTAGACATACGCCTTGGCCCGGAGACGACGGTAGAACGGGAAATCTTCTAAAAGCACGGTAAACGGCCGCTTTTTGGAGATGTACACGTATTTCGAGGTGACAACGGCTTCTTTCAATATCTTCAGGCCTAACTCGGCATCTGAATCAGGATCGATAAACAAGTCGATTACCACCATCATCTCGGGACTCCCCGCACTTGCACTCGCCACCGCCTGTGTGAAAATCAGGTAATTTGGCGCGGAAACAAGATTATCATCCGGCGTTATCAGCCGGGTCGCCCGGATCCCTATATCACTGACCTCGCCATAATAGCCCCCGATTGTGATTTTATCCCCGATTTGATACGGCTTTTCCAGGGTGATGATGAGACCTCCGATTACGTCGGCGAAGAGATCCTTCAGACCGAAACCGATCGCAGCACCGAGCAGTCCTGAGAACGCGATAAGCTGGGTCGACGAGAGGTGAAGGATCGATCCCAAAATGTAATAAATCGCGATGCCATAAATCGTGAATTTCAAAAGCGGTATCACCATTTTCACGGTTATCCGGTACTCTCCTGCCCGTTCCGATAACCAGGTGAGCAGATACGCGATGACGCGCGTTATCAGATACGCAAGGATAAGGATCAAAATCGCACTCAGGATCGTGCCGAAATTAATCGTCTTCAATGGCACATCTACCAACGTCGTATCTACCATGCTACCAGATCACCCCCGCTTTCTTCAGGTACCCTACTACGCACTTCAAGGCTTCGGGATTGACCGAATAATACCCGTTATCAACGGTGATTAAATCCTGCTGGACTAATCGAGAAAGTACCTCCTCTACCTTACTATCGCCGCTCATTGCCACCAATTCCGCCTTTGTAACCGATTCCATTGACAGGATGCAATACAGGATGAAGGATTCGGTATAATCCAGCTCGATCTTGAAGGAGCAGTCCGTTATATAACTCGGTTTGATCGTGGGATACTGGAGGCTCCTTTCCCAGATCTTTTCCGCAACGCCCGGATTGCCATTTGAATAATAATTGAGCAGCTCAAAAATGACGTCTTCGGGCGTTTTTACCTCTTTCTTTCGCGATAACCGGAATCTGAGCAGATTGTAATTAAGTGTTATAGACGGAATGTTAACGGTTTTCCCCAGCGGTTTTATCGTGACCGGGACTCTGCTGAACGTAATGAACGCTTGATTCTCGGACTTAACGTCATCGACGAATTGGATCTCGTCCTCCTTATAGCGTGATAAGATCAGCTCTTTCGTTTCCTGTGTCGTGAATTTCGGAAGCTTCAACTGGACGGGGAAGAACTGGCCGACATTGATCACCTCGTCAAGATAGTTCCAGGCATAGAGGTTCCAGGTCGTTATGAACAGGTTATCCGAGGATAAGACGGATTTCAAGAACTCATCGAGAATGTCAAAACCACCGATCGCGCGCGTAAAGAGGAAATGGCAATGGTCAACGATCACGATGCCTTTTGACTCTTCCGGTAACCGTACCGCATCTTTATTCTTGATAAGTGATGAAAATAGCAGTTTCGTTACCTTATGAGCGGTCATCTTCTCTACCGCATTGACCAGCGTGGTTCGTCCCGCGAAAGGCTCTGCTATGATCGCTATATCCGATTTCTGCCCCGATTCGAACTCGGCTATAGCCGTCTGGATACGCTCAATCTCGTCTTTAAACCCTACGAGATCCTCAAAACCTTCTTCAGTACCGTTCGTCATCGCCCCTGTCTGTTACCGTAACCCGTTCCTTTTTCTTTACGTTTGTTCTCGTCAAACATATTAGTTTCGCTTACTTCATAATTTTAGTTTGGATGTATTTTTGTCATCCGTTCGTTCATCTTCTCATAGTTAATGAAATGGCCGAAATTAAGAATCTAACGTCTTTATGCTAATGCTATTGGTGAATGGAGCACACGCTTTTATCGTCAGTACGCTTTGCTCTAATAGTAACTCAGCATACAAATGTAACCCTTCCTTTGCTAAAGTCTTTATATTTAGAAATACATTAGAATATCTCGCAAGAGGTCTCATGTACGGCTACTATGATATTCCTTTTGGGCTTGAGGAAAGCGGTGTTGTCTCGCTATCCCTTGAAAAGGACGGAGAAAACTTCATTTACCAGAGCGTAGCCGCTGGTGTACGCGTGGATAAAATTGTTCTGGCACGCACCGGTCACGTGCTCATTAACCCCATCGAGCCGATGCACAAGCCCAAGGAACTGACCTCGTTTCTTCTTGTCGAGTTCGATAAGACGCTTTTGGTCGAACCCGAGCGGGCGAAAAAAATCTTCATTACGTATCCCATAGAGATAGGCGTTTTTATATCGTCGGGTACCGTCGTTGAAGTCCTTGATATCTTCACACTCGCACGGCAGAAGTTCACGCTCTATGGCGATCCGAGAAATGGCGTTATTTGCAAATACTGGAGCAGTAACGTTTATTCCTCTCTACCCGCCGTTGATCCGCTCTGTGAGGGCGTTATAGAACTCAGCATAACCAATGCGACCAAAGAGTGGGTGAAAATAACGAAAGCCATCTTCAACGCCTACGGGATGAAGATGTATTATAACGATGCCCGCGTCACGATGAAGGCGACCATGAAGATTTTGCACGGGAAACTTGCAGAGACGGATTTTGTTGACGCGCCCGTAGAACAAGGAATGAAGAAGTCCATGGAACTGTACACCGCAAAGAAGCTCACTGTTACGTCAACGAAATTTTTGATGGGGTGGGGCTTATGATACTCGAAACGGTGGTTTACGGGGACGTCACACTCCTGGATCTCATGAGAATTGTCGTGATTCTCGTTATTGCGATCGTCATAGCAAAAGGCTTAACGCTCAATATTAAAAGGGGCCTCAGGGATAAGATAGACAAGTATCACATCGAGGTGATCACCAAAGTCGTTTATTACGGTATCATTGTCATCGCGGTGCTCGCTGTTCTTCCAATACTCGGGATCAAGCTCTCTGGTTTGCTGGTTGCGGGTGGCATCGCAGGCATAGTGCTCGGTATAGCGAGTCAGAGTGTCGTGGGCAACCTGATAGCCGGGCTCTTCTTGATGATCGAGCGACCGATGAAAATCGGGCAGTCAGTGAATATAGCGGGAATTGCAGGAGTGGTTGAAGACATCCGCGTTATTTCGACCACGTTAAGAACTTTTGACGGATTATACGTGCGGATGCCCAATGAGAAAGTTTTCACGACCAATATAACGAACTACGTGGAGCATGTAGCCCGGAGGTTTGAGTATATCGTGGGGATACGATACAGCGACGATGCTGATAAGGCCATAGGAATCATACAGAATCTCAATGAAGAGCACCCGCTCACCCTGAAAAGCCCATCGAGTGATATTTTTGTGGATAACCTCGGCGATAACGCGGTTAACATCATCGTGCGATTATGGGCACCGTCTACTGAGTGGTATGGTGTGAAAAAGGAGCTGCTCTGGAAAATAAAGAGGGCGTTAGAAGACGAGGGGATAGAGATCGCCTTCCCGCAGCGCACGGTCTGGTTCGCCAATGAGCTCCGGAAGCAAGAGCTTGACCGTTCAGAGGTTTCCGAATCGGGTTCGGAGTGATTTTCTGGGCTTTAAATAGTGGGAGATGCTATGGGGATGTAGTGCATGATGACCATGAAGAAGGGATGGTTGATCGTCTTTGAAGGCTTGGATGGCTCAGGATTGTCAACGCAGTCAGCGCTTTTGGCAGAGCACCTTAGAGAGAAAAATGAAAAGGTTATGCTGACCAAGGAACCGACCGCTTCGCCGATCGGGAGGCTGATAAGATCCGTACTCCAGCGTGATCATGAGTTCTCATTATTCACCTTACAATTGCTCTTCGCGGCGGATCGTGCGGAGCACCTGGAGAAAGAGATCGAACCGGCATTGCAGGCGAATGAAATCGTCATCTCTGACCGGTACATTCTGTCATCCTTAGCTTTTGGCTCCGTGGATAACGACGTCGAGTTTTTAAAGCAGATCAACGCACGGTTTAGAACGCCTGATCTCACCATTATTATCGACACACCGCCACGAGTGTGTCTGGATCGAATCGTCAAAAATCGAGATAACATCGAACTGTTCGAGGAGGAGAAGCGGCTGGAGAAAGTCCGGGAGCAGTATCTGGCCCTTAAAGATTACTTTGATAACACGGTTATCCTAGCGGGCGATAGAGCGAAGGAAGCGATCGCAAAGGATATACAGGGCATAGTCGAGCGAATCCTCGCGGATTCCTGAATCTCTACCCGCTCTTACCGTAGTTACGTGTAGTATCCGTAGAAACAAACCCTAGAGCCCGTTACCCACCTGCCTACCTACCCTTCCACTTACCTTACCTACCCATCCATCCACATGCCCGAGACGAAACAGGTAGTTTATTTAATTAATCGCGACGAGCTGGATCTCAAACGTGAGGTCCTTTCCAGCCAAGGGATGGTTGGCATCTAACGTCACGTTCGATTCCGAAACATCAATTACCGTGGCTACTACGACCTGGCCATCCGGTTGGCGGCCTTCTAGCTGCTGTCCGATTTCTGGTTCCAGGTCTGCCGGGAGCTGGCTCCGATCGACCTCCGCCACCAGTTCCGCGCGGTGTGGGCCATACGCCTTATCCTCAGGAATCTTGACCGTTTTCGTTTCGTTCAGATCCATGCCGACGACCGCTTGTTCAAAGCTTGGGATTACCTGGCTCTCGCCGATAGTAAATTCCAGCGGGTCCTGATCGATTGAGGAATCGAATACCGAGCCATCCTCCAGTTTGCCCGTGTAGTGCACCTTAACAGTATCGCCATTTTTTGCCTGTGCCATTCTTTTTATCTCCTCTTGGTTCTGCTGCCCGTAAACCCCCAAGGCGCAGACCTATAAATAGCTTGCCAGATATCTTGCCACCACATAATCCGAAATCGCAAGCATCCCTGTTTTTGTCTTACACAGTTCCATTTTCACTGCCCGGGTATTACACGATCCGTTTTTGCTTCGCGTCAAGCACACCCAACGTTGACACGCGCACGCCGACCAATCGTACCTGCTTTCCTTCTCCTTTTTCTCGAATGGCGGTCTGCATCAATTGTTTCGCCGTTTTCGTAAGTGTGGGCAAGTCAGAATGGATAGCCCTGAACGTTTTAGCCCGCGTATGTACCGTGAAGTCGTCAAACTTGACTTTTATTGCGACCGTTTTGAAGACAAACCCTTCTCGCAGTAGGTGGCCATGAACGCTTTCTGCGAGCTCATCAATACATCGGTTTATCATGTCCGGGTCGCTTGTGTGCTCGTCAAGAGTTGTCTCTCGGCTTAACGATTTCCGCTCCCATTTCTCCTCCACTTCGCTTTCGTCCACTCCTCGCGCCACCTGATGAAGTCGCCATCCGTATTTCCCGAACTGCGTGACGAGTTCCTGCACGTCACAACGCGCAAGTTGCTGTATCGTCCCGATGCCCCTCTGTTTCAAGAGCGCGGTGGTTTTTGGGCCCACACCCGGGATCTTCTTTGCTGGCAGAGGCGCCAAGAATTCTCGTGCGTGCTCTTTCTCGACAACGGTCAGACCGTCCGGTTTGACGAAATCCGAAGCGATCTTTGCGATGATTTTGTTCGGTGCGATGCCAATTGAACACGTCAATCCTTCCTGCTCCAGTATCTCCTTTTTTATCGCCTGCGCGTACGCTCGTGCCTCGTCCCAGCCGTGCACTTTGGTGCTGATGTCGAGATACGCCTCGTCAATGCTCACTTGCTCGAATTTAGCCGCGTACGTCCTCAAGATGCTCATAATCGCCGCGGATGCCTGTTTGTAGAGCTTCATATTCACAGGGAGGAAAACGGCATCGGGACAGAGTTTGTACGCCTTTGCGAGCGCCATTGCGGAATGCACGCCGTATGCTCTCGCTTCGTATGAGCACGTGCTTACAACGCCCCTTATTTTCCTTTCGCCGCCCTCTTCGGTGGCTTCCTCAGCGTTCGGCTGGATTCTGCCACCGACGATTACGGGCAAGCCCTTCAAGTTCGGGTTCTCTCGCACTTCGACGGCAGCGAAGAAACCGTCCATGTCCACGTGCAGTATGATTCTCATCTGCTCTGCTCTTTTTTACACGCGCTTATACCACTTCACGATCCTGAAGATAACGAAGGAGAGAATCAGCGTTACCGCCACACCCACAAGTTTCATTTTAACTGGTGTTTTTCCGTCGCGTGCTGCTGCTTCTCCGACCGGTGCTTCTCCTTGCCCTCCTCGTACCGACGCATTCCAATCATGCAGGAAAACGGCCGTGAAAAACGATGCGATATCTTCGTTCTCCACTATAACGCCTGCTTCCCGGTTATGAGCGGAATTGGGGTTCCAGTTCAGGGATGCGATGACGACGATCTCACCATCCACGACCAACCCTTTCGTATGGATTTTAGCCAAACCCAAAGCGTCTAAATCCGCTAATTCCGCGTATAAGGTCAGATTCTCTTCGCTCGCCACCCGCTCCAGCCATGCGACTACTTCGTCATTGTCATTTGACCCCTCGACGCTATAATCCTTGGAATCCAGCAGCACTTTCACTTCGCAACCCCGTCGCGCGGCTTCTATCAGCGCGGCAACGAAGGTGTTATCTCCGTCACCCCAGAATCTCCCGGCTGAGAACTGCTGCACGTAAACGCTCTCCTGTGCGTTCTGTATCGCACCTAAAATCGTCGCGTTACTCAGTGCAGTATCGGGCGCTAAAACCGGGATTACCGTGAAATCACACGTAACGGTACGCGGTTCGAAAACAGGCACATAAACGCCTTGTGGTATCGTCCTGGTAATGGTTTCTGCTTCTGTACCGTCCATCTCAGATACGAATTCTTGACCGCGGTAGAAATCCTCGATGAAGACGTCTGTGAAGTACTTCGCCATGTCTTCGTTCCTCAGCACGATCCCCCAGCCACGGTTTCCAAACGAGTTGTTCGTGGGTACGCCCGTCGTTTTCCAGTTATCCGTCATTACGACGAGTGCTCGGTTGTCAATAACGGCGTATTTGGCGTGATTGAGGTACGAATCACGGGAATAACGAACGTCACCGCCGTTTTTCGCTATCGTTTCCGCAATGTACCGCTCTTCATTGGTGATACCGCCAACAGGGCTGCCTTCGAGCAGCAACTGCACGTTCACGCCCCTGTTTAAGGCGTCGATAATACTGCCCGTAAGGTAAGGATTGTCGAACTCGTAGAGGTTGATATATAACGAGGAAGACGCGCTCTCTAGTTCCTCCTGCAACACGGAGAAGCTGCAATCCGGTGAGACAAACGCGGTAGCACTGTCAGAGCCAGAGCATGCGAATTTCACTGGTGCGTGATAGGACGCGCCAAGAGGAAGCGTAAGCCAGTCTCCGTACCGATTCGTGTCCTGAGCCCCTTTTCGTACGAAGATCGTTCCCTCGCGCGGCTTCTCTAACGGCTCCGCTCGCCACCCCGCACCGTCGTACACGGCTTCGCCGAATAACACGACATCCACTTCTTTGCCGCTTTCATCTTGTAATATCACCTCATCACCAGTATTGCGCAACGCGAAGGTTCTGCCAGTGGTTTGCAGTCGTGGCACTGAGGAATCGGAGTCCGCACCGTATTCGAAATCAGGTTTTGTAACGTCTCTCATCAGGGTGCTCATCTGCTCCATGAACGCCGATGCGTTTCGCGTAACGTAGACCGTTTGGTTTGGAGCAAGATCAAATGAGGGGAAGACGAGTGTGCCTTCGGTATCGGTGATGCTCCAGCCTTCGAGATTTACCGAGTGGGCACAGGGATTGGTTAAAACGACGTACTCGTCCGGTTCATTTCTCATAGCCGTGTTCGGATAGAGTTCGGCTATTATCACATGTGCTTGCGCGCCATTATCAGGGGATTGAGCAACGGCTTCGTGTGTTACGATTAGAGCAAAAGAGAAGAGTGACAAAAAAGCGAATACAAACGCTACTACTATGCATATTTCAACTGCTTTTTTTCTCATTTTTTTCAAATATTACCGCTCTTACCACATCGTAACGTTGTAGAACGGGAAGAATCTTATTTCTTCAGTGTCTGTTCCCATAGTGATATCTTTATGCTGTTTCATGTAACGTTATGCGGGTACATGAAGTTTGCCGAAGGTAATTTGGAGAAATATTAGATTTCTCTTTTATCTGCTGTTAGGCAAACCATTAGGGTAAAACCCCGAAGGGGCCCAGAGTTTTGTTAGGCGTTTAATTTTTAATCCATTCTTGTGTGTATTTTGAATAATTGTATTCATCTATGAGTTTTAAAAGTGGTTTATTCGGTGTTCCACTATAAGTCCTTACTATTTCTGCTATTTTTCTTATTTCTTCACAGAAGTTATAATATTTCTCATCAGGATTTTTATTATAGTGGTACCCATTTTTCTGTGCTATTTCCATATCCCAGAGAGGAAAAAAATCGGGTGCCAGAAGATGTAGGGCTTTAGCAACCGCTACAGGACTTTTTCTAATGAGTTTTTTCCGCTCACCCCACGATTGTATCTCTATCTTTTCTTTTTCCTCAAAATAACTGATTCTGAAGAAGAAATAGTCTTTCTTGGAATTGCTTTTCTTTTTCACAAATTCTAAGGAAGCGTTGGCTTCGTATTTACTAGGAATCGACTTACTAATTGTCTCAAGATTACTTCCTGAAAATGTAACTTCCAACTTTTCGAGTATTTCTTTCAAATTTGTTATATCTTTCTCGTTTTCATGAAATCTAATTACATCGCACTGTAATGCATCGAGGAATTTTTTAAATAAATCTTTTATATCATCTCTATCTGAATCCGATAAATCAAAGATTTTTCTATTCCTAAAACTCACAATCTTTTCAAAATTATCATTTATGCATTTCTCAAGTTCATTAAAATCAAAAGCGCCATATCTGTAAAATGCTTGATTCCACGTTAAGAGTAATACCCCCAATGCATTTGCTCTATTTTCAGGATTGCCCCAAAATTTCCGTAATAAGTCTGTCGCCACTTTGTACATAGCATCGCGCTTTTCCCGTTTTCCATATTCCTCGCAGCCTTTAAGAAAATTCTCACGATTTGGAATATTCATTTTATTCCCTCTCGATGAAACTCCATTCTCTCCAATCATCCTTTTACACACTACGTCCCCATTTCCAAATATATTAATACCTAGCGACTATCAACTTAAAACCCACTTCATTTTTTATCCTCAAGCCGCTCGAACAACAGATCCGCAATCCGTTCGGTGACGTCAATCCCGCACGCTTGGTTAATGCCTTTCCCCGACGGTGTGCCGTTAATTTCGAGCACCATCAGCCCTTCTTCGTCTTCTATCAGGTCGACACCCGCGAAATCCGCGCCGACGGATTTTGTCGCACGTACCGCGAGCTTTTCCATTTCGGCGGTTACCACACAGGCAACTGGAGTGCCACCCTGACTTAGATTACTCACGAACGAATCACCGACCGAGACCCGGTAAATCGCGCCCAACGCTGCCTCACCGACCACAAATACGCGAATGTCCCGGCCTGGATTGGGCACGAACGCCTGCACGTACAGCACGCCTCTTTTCTTCAGTAACGCTTCAAGCTTCGACTTTAAATTAGATTGCGTGTTTTCAAGTTTAATAATGTCTTTCCCTTGACTGCCGAAGATCGGCTTCACTACCGCACTGCCAAAGTCTTCGAGTGCTTTCAGCGCAACGTCAAGCTCTGCGGTAACGAGAATGCGAGGAATCGGGAGCTGCGCCTGCTTGAAGCGGTAAAATGATAGGAATTTATTTGCGGCGTTCTGGATTGCCTCGGAGGAGTTCATAACCGGCATTTCCATTTCAAATTGTCTGAGCAGGTCAAACTTGAACGAGATCTGCTCGAGTGCAAAGCTGATACCGACGTCCCGGACGATGAGCGCGTCAAGTTCCACGTCTTTTAAATCGGTGCTAAAAATAGAGAAATCAGACGATGAAAGAGAAGCACTGAGCGTTGCGAGGTTTATCGGCACGGGTTTGGCACCTCGTTTCTCGACGCTCTTTACGAATGCTTGGGCGGTCCAGTCCTCGGGATCGGTGAGGACGACGCCGATTTTTGTGAATTTAGTCTTTTGTTTAGGGGTGTGCATTTTTGTTTTTGATTGCAGCAATCGTAAAAATCATCCAATGTCTCCTCTTCTATTTTGCCTGCTAGATAAAAATCTGAATATAATGCCTTCCGTAAAGTCTTCGAGTTTGTTAATCAATTCCTTCCAACTGATGTCACCTATAATCCATTCATCCACCTCCTGCCCAACCCGCGAATGAAATCTAAGAAAGCACTGCCAATTACATCCTTCTCTCTTAAAGTTTTCAGACCATCCTCCTTCTTTCCAGAGGTAACTTGGCAATTTATGTGTTAGCTTTAAACTATAAAGATTTCTTCTTGCTTCTTTTTTTAGTTCAACAGGTTCCGGTGGGACTGGTAGTCTCATAGGGTTCTCTCTGTTACGATTTCGTTGATCTTTTTAGCCACTTTATTGATAGCCATAAGACTTGAATCTTCCATACTAAGCGTTAAAAATTCAAGATCAAAGCTTCTTTTCCCTTTTTTCTGAAGATCTCTATGCAATAATTTCTTCTTCATTAACTCATTTATATGTCTTAAAAGTGTCAGGTTATCAAGGACGATATTTACTTTCCTAATATCCCCCATATTCTCATATTTTTCAATAGTCTCATCTATTTTTTTGATCGAGTGATTCCCTTCTCCAAAAAGCGTCTCAACTTCATATACTTCTAATAAACGTTTCACATAAATATCAGGATATACATCGTTATGTTCTTCTTCAACTTTAATTTCTTCCTTTATTCTATCAAAACTTTTTAATTTCATTTCCTTCGCTAAGAATTTGACTAAAAATAGCTTAATAGTGTAATGTAAATTCGATTCTTCCTTTTCTCTGTGCCTTTTTGTAGCAGAGATATACGGCTCTTCAACACCTTCCAACTTTTCTTTACACTTCTTCCTCGCAATTTCAAAGACACAATCAAATGTATCTTCTTCAGCAGTCTCTAAATTTAGAAATCCCCAAATCATGCTTGATATGCTCTTTTTCAGTTTTAAATCCAATTTTGGGAGTTTTATATTTATGATATTTATCTGATGACTTTTTGGGAAGAAATAAATGGGCTTGTTAAATATTATGAAGCCAAAACCCTGAGCAAACAACTCGTTTATTCTATCCCAAATATGGTTCCAATCATCTTCGCCTAATTTTTTCCAATCATCTTCACTCAATTGAATAGAAAATATCCTATCTTTTGCTTCCATCCATCTTGTAATCTCTCTTTTAAAGTCATCGGTTAAATGCGACAATATCGTTGGTTTCGGTTTTCCCCCTTTCTTTTCCCGATATACTCTCTTGCAGATTGTCCTTAGAGTACCAATATAACTGTCTCCTTCAGGCTCTTCGAGACAGATCACCATTGGTTCACCCGATTCAATTTCTCCAGCACTACCTTTTGGAAATAATAGATCAAGGAAGTGAGGAATTTCTTCTGTTTCTGGTTCACCACCAGGGCTTTCAGATACCCCTGCTATCGTCTGTTCTCCAGTCTCTAATTCTGCCCCCGCTTTGTCTTCTTCTAACTGTCTTTTTCTTCCTTGTAAAAGAATACAGTTTGGGAGCAGAATCTTCTCAAACCTGACCTTAGGGATTGCAATTGTTGTTGCATCGGGTTTTAAAACCTTTATTGGAGCAATCAAAGATAAATTATTTATAGCGGTCTCTTCAATTAACTCAGGAATTCTAAACGCAGGTAAATATTCTTCCCCTTTAATAAGCACCGGTCTAACCTTACCACTAGGCTCTATTTTGGGATACTCCCTTAGAGGTTGAATTTTAAGCTCAATACTTCTAATGAGGCATAATGTAATGTAGTCGATTTTTTTCGGCTCCTCTTCTTTAGAATATCCTTTGAGAGTGGGGACTTTAAGTTTAGCACTTCTGCTAAGGTGAAAGATGATGGGGTCTAATTTCTCGGTCCTTTCCACTCTATCAAATCTTTTAATTTCAGGGGGATAGCTTTTTTCCCGTTTGACCTCTACTGGCTCTTGTTTCTCTCCGGTTTTCAGTTTACGCTTTTTCTCGGCTATCCTTCTGTTTATTCTTTCTTCTTCTGACCTTTCCTCCGCTTGAAGCTTTTCTTCCATTTATTCTTCAAAATATTTTTTGAGAACTGCTTCTCTTTCTGATAATTCGGAATGAAATCTAAATACTTCTGAGCGGTCGTCCAGTATCCCTATATCCTTTGTTAAAAAACTTTTTACCCTTAAAAGCGTACTGCGGTCTATTCCCGTTTCGTCCATAACCGTTGCGAGATCCATTGAGAAATACTGGTTCTTTTCTCCTTTCTTTACCATTGTTCTCATAATCTTCTCGCAATTTGCACCATATAGAGGTTCTGAAACAGCAATCTGTATCCGCAGCTCCCACAACTCATCAATTACATTTGGTAAATTACCTAGATCTCTGCCCAGATATTCGCTCAGCTTTTTTTGCTGCTCTTCCCAATTATAACTGCCAAAAAATTGTGTTCGAACATTTTCACTTATTGTCTGAAGTTTGTATGCCAAGTCACTTCCCACCTCGACATCCTCAGCCATTCTAATACCTAAAACATCTCTTAATCGTTTCCTGACTTCTTCGTCCTTAAAGAGTCTTGGATACGCATCGACCATTTTTGGATAATCTTTCGGCAAGAGTTCTAAAAGCTGTAATACGTAGTTTCGCGTCGGCGAGAGGGCGTAGAGAGCGTTTACGAGATTGTCTAGATGCTCCTTTATCTCTTCTTCTGTTATTTCGGCCATTTTATTCACCACAATCCATATATTTTTCTTAGCATTATAAATATCTCTGATGCTACCATCCTTCTCAATTCTACTTTTCTTACCAAACACTTAAGGACACGCAATAATCAACGGCACTGCTGGTTTCCCTCCTGAAGCTTTCCGCTCTTTCAGATGCGCCTCGTGATCGCCACAGATAAGCAGCATCCCGTTCCGCTCGCGGACGGCTTGTGCGATTTCTTTCATATTCTCGTTCGTTATGTGCGCAGCAACCCGTAAATCGTTGCCGCGATGTGCAAACCGATCAATGACACGGAGATGAGCAAACACGAATCTCACCTCGCGCTTTTTTAATACAGAAACGGCGTGTGAAGTTATCAAAGCGTCGTATTCTTGGATATCCTCACGATCATCTACCGGGCAAACGTAGCTGATTCGTCCGACAAGCGGTTTTGTACCCGCAGTTTCGAGTATTGCCGCAGTTGGCTTCCCTGCATCGTCCAGCAATTCCAGAATCGAGTTCACCGCTGAGGTGCCCACATCTTCACTCGTAAATATCTCGTGCTCGTCCGCTAACAAGCCGGTGAGAATAGAGGCAATTGCCGGTGTTGTCGTGGTGCTTACCGTTTCGCACTCGTATAATAACCCGTGCGACGCAAGCGCATGCAGCACCTCTAACTCCGGTGCAAAATCAGCATAAAGCTGCCAATCAAGGCTGTCTATCACTGTTAAAACAACGACAGAAGGATTGCGGGCGTTCATAACGTTCAGTATTTGCTTGGCTGGCTGAACAGGTGAGGGTAAATTAATATCAAAAAACGCCGCCAATGTCGGCGCGATGTGTAAGAGCGAGAGCGTTTGCATAACAACCATTCGGCGCTCATCTCTGATAAATAAACTGGTTCGAAGTGCTGATTGCGGTAGTGCTCTTTGTGAAGTGAAGAGGGATGAAAAGCCAAAAAGAGGAAAGCCGCTACACCGATTGACGGAGGTTACGTTCTTCAACTTTAGTACGCGGCTCTATATGAATTGTCGACGTGGCGTTCGTTTCCTTCTTTATCGCCTTTTCTAACTGTGTGGCAAGGTCGTGCGCCTCTTTCAAATTCATCTCGCAGGGCAGTTTTATATGGAGCGTTAATTCGATGTGGTCGCCATAGCGATGCATACGTAAATGATGTATGCAGGATGCGGAAGGAGCGCTCGTCCTAACCATCTCTGTTATTTTGTCTACGATTACCGGATCCGGACGTTCGCCTAACAATGAATCCACCGCTTCGTTCAAAATCTTATAGGTCGCGTATAAGATTAATAGTGATACGAAAATACCCATAACGCCGTCGATCCACCACAGATACGCGCGATACGCGCCGGCTAACGCGCCAATGACGATCAAGCCCGATGCGATTGCATCACTGCGGTGATGCCAGCCATCCGCGATCAGCGCGTGCGACTGTATCTTTCTTCCTGCCCAAAAAGAGAATTGCGCGAGTGCCTCTTTTACGATCACCGAGACACCAAACACAAGTATACCCAAGGTGGCGAACTCCGCTGCCTGATAGTGCTGCAATCTCAGGATCGATTCTTTGAAAAACGTTAACCCTATCACGCCGAGAAGCGTACCGATGATGATTGCGCCGATGGATTCCGCTCGTCCATGGCCGAACGGATGAAGTTTATCCGCGGGCCGCGATACGACCCAGAAACTCACCAGAATGATGAGCGACGTCAACGTATCGGACATGGTATGCCACGCATCGGCGATCATCGCTACGGAACCGGATTTACTACCCGCCCAGTACTTGAATCCGAAGAGGACGACATTAATTACAACCGAAAGCCCTCCTTCAAGGTATCCAAAGCGGTGAGGTTTATCCTGCATCCGATTGCTTACCATCGTCTTCATCATCGCAGTGTGCCATGCAAAGCAAAGCAAAGTGAAGCCTGGGAACCCTTCCGTTACTTTATAACGCCCGCACCGATCAAATGCCAGCGCTGCCTTATCTTCCGCCCGATTGCCACACGAGAGCCTTCTTCTGCACAGATCGATCTGCTCAGGTTTACCTCAAGCGTCTTCTTCGTCACCCGCTTCACCTCGCCGATTGTGATTGCGGTTCCGGCGCTCAACATGATAGACTCGCCCACTTTAATCGGAGGGATGTCTCCCGCTTTTGTCACACCAACAGCACGCTTGAAGAGCTGAAATTCGATCGTTAGTTTATCCCAGGTCGGAGGTAATGATCCCACCTGGCCTGCACACTGGCCCACTAACGAATCCTCCTTCGTCATGCTTGGATCCAATTTCGTGCCAATACCGATGAGTCCGCCGGGTGTTACCTCGTTCACCTGCTCGCCACCGACCACGATCGACGTTATCTCCGTTTCGATAGGAACCCACGTTGCCTTGCCGCCTGCTGTCACCATCCGCCCGGGCCGTATCTCCAGCGTATCGCCTTTTCGCAGCCTCCCTTTGAGTAATGTGCCGCCGATTACGCCGCCCTTCAAATCCCGTATCGGCGTCCCGGGCTTATTAACATCGAATGAGCGTGCGATATGCATCCTCGCGATTTCATCTGCGGAACGCTGCGGTGTCGGTATTGTTGCCTCCAGACTCTGGATTAATAAATCAAGGTTTGCGGACTGCTGCGCCGATGTAGGCACGATGGACGATTCTTCCGCAATGGTACCCTTAACAAACTCCTTTATCTGCTTATAGTGCTCGATCGCTTCCTCACGCGAGACGAGGTCGATTTTGTTCTGCGCAATGACGATCTTATCGATGCCCACGATACTCAGAGCCATCAAATGCTCTTCCGTCTGCGGCTGTGGACACGGTTCGGACGCTGCAATAAGCAGAACAGCGCCGTCCATTATCGCCGCACCGCTGAGCATCGTTGCCATTAACGCTTCGTGCCCCGGCGAATCAACAAAAGAAACCGTCCGCAGCTCTTCCGTCTCTGTGCCGCAATGCTTGCAAACCTCCTCTACGGTGTAACAATCCGGCTCAGCACAAACCGGGCATTTCCTGAAGATCGCATCCGCATAGCCCAGCCGAATAGAGATGCCGCGCTTTATCTCCTCGCTGTGCCTGTCCGCCCATTCCCCGGATAACGCGTTCACTAACGTCGTCTTACCGTGATCTACGTGCCCGATCATTCCGATGTTCACAGATGGCTTCTTCGTTTTGCGTACCCCGCTCTTTCTTTTACTGCGCACGAATGCGTTGCTCTCTAACCTTTAGCTCGCTCCACTATCATTAATCCACTATCATTAAGATACCCGCGTTTAATAAAAGATTTCTTTGGTAACGCTCTTCTTTTAAATTAAAGGCAGGACCGTGGTGAGGCAAATGGAATTCGAATTGACGGAGGAGGCGAAGGCTGTTCAGAGCAGAGCGCGAACGTTTGCCGAGAATGAGGTACAGCCACGAGCGGCTGAGATCGATCGAAAAGGGACGTTCCCTTCGGATATCGTGCGGAGAATGGCGGAACTCAAGCTTTTCGGGTTGCCGTGCCCGCGGAAATACGACGGTGCGGATGCATCGCTTTTGAGCTATACCGTACTGGTAGAGGAGCTCTCTCGCGTAAGTGCAAGTATTGGATGCCTGAGCGCCGTCGGACTCATCAGCAGCTTTCCTATCCTCTACGCGGGTTCCGGGCCACAGAAGGAGAAATACCTCCGACCGCTCTGTACCGGCAGCAAACTGGGCGCTTTCGCGTTAACAGAGCCGAGTGCCGGGTCCGATCCCCTTTCTATCGAAACCACCGCTGTTCGTGACGGCGACGACTACGTACTCACCGGAAGGAAGGCGTATATTACGAATACCGCGGTTGCAGACATCTACGTGGTTCTGGCGTACACTGACAAGAGCAGGGGACGGAAGGGGATGAGCACGTTTATCGTGGAGAAAAAGACGAAAGGATTCTCTTTTGCGGGGACTGAGAATCTGCTGGGCTTGCGCGGTTGTATTGTGGGTAATTTGGTGTTTGAGGATTGTAGAGTCCCTGAGGAGAACCGGCTGGGCAGCGAAGGCGATGGCTTAAAGATCGCTATGGCCACTCTGGATCGGGATAGAGTAGCAATGGGCAGCATTGGCGTCGGTATTGCGCAGGCGTGCCTTGACGCTTCAAAGAAGTACGCCCGCGAGCGAACGCAGTTCTCCCAGCCAATCGCCAATTTCCAGGCGGTTCAATTCATGATTGCGGACATGGCTGTAGAGATAGAAGCCGCGCGATTGCTCGCGTACAAAGCCGCTTATCTCGCGGACCGGGGAGAGCGATTTACGAAAGAAGCGTCCATGGCAAAGCTTTACGCCTCGGAAGTCGCGCAGCGCGCTGCCACAAACGCAGTACAGATACACGGCGGATACGGCTGCACGAAGCGGTGTCCCGCGGAACGGTATTTCAGAGACGCAAAAGTGCTCGGCATCGCCGTTGGCACCTCGGAGATACAGCGAATGATAATCGCCCGGGAAGAGCTGCTACGGTAAAGCGCGCTTCAAATCTGCCGCATAATACACGTGCCACCCTCAAAAGCGATATTGACTGAGCAAAAAGGTTTAACTTATAATGAATCATAACTCCTTTTTTACTACCATGTCAGGCAATTCTTTCGGGCAGCTATTTCGGGTGACCACCTGGGGCGAATCGCACGGTGAAGCGCTGGGTGTGGTGGTAGATGGCTGCCCTTCCGGGCTCGAACTCGCGGAAGAGGACATACAGCACGAATTGGACCGCAGAAGACCCGGCGTGAGTGCCATCACAACGGAGCGAAAGGAAGCCGATACGGTAAAGATATTGTCTGGCGTCTTTGACGGCAAAACGCTTGGCACGCCCATTTCCATGCTTGTATGGAACAAGGATGTAGATTCAAGCGTTTACGAGCCTCTAAAAGACATTGCGAGACCAGGCCAGGCGGATTTCTCGTACCAACAGAAGTACGGGATTCGGGACCACCGGGGCGGCGGAAGAGCGTCCGGACGCGAGACCGTTGCACGCGTGGCTGCAGGAGCGATAGCAAAGAAGATCTTAGCGGGCCGGGCTGTGCAGGTTATCGGCCATGTCGTGGAAATATGCGGAATACGAGCGCGAGCAGTGAGCGTTGAGGAGATAACGAAGAATACGGAGAGCAATGCCGTGCGCTGCGCTGATTTAGAAGCCGCGAAGAGCATGGAAGCATTGATAAAAGAGGTAAAGGGAGAAGGCGACAGTGTTGGTGGCATTGTAGAAGTGCTTGCACTCGGCGTTCCCAGCGGGTTAGGCGAGCCGGTCTTCGATAAGCTGGATGCGGAACTCGCGAAAGCTCTGATGAGCATCGGCGCGGTGAAGGGCGTGGAACTCGGCGCTGGTTTTGACGCTGCAAAGCTAAAGGGCAGCGAGATGAACGATGAGTTTTACATGGAAGAAGGCAGGATACGAGCGAGAACGAACAATGCAGGAGGGATCTTGGGCGGCATTTCGACGGGCGAGCCCATCGTTTGCCGCATAGCCGTGAAGCCGACATCTTCTATAGCAAAGCTGCAGCGAAGCGTTGATATGCAGAAGATGGAGGAAGTAGAAGTACGAATAACGGGCAGGCACGATCCCTGTATATGCCCTCGATTAGTTCCCGTGGCAGAAGCAATGGTCGCTTTAGTGTTGATAGATTCGTTGTTGCGAGCTGAACGCGTTTAGTGCATCGCGCCGCTATGTGGACAGAATGAAGCGAGGAGAGTCCCCAACCGAGCGAAGAACAGCAAGTAAATGGCTCAATCCAGAGATCCCTGGGTCGTAGTTTCAACTTCGATTGTCTTCAGACCTTTAAATACTGTGATTTTACATTTTAGTTAAAAGTAAAATATGGCGGTGCTAAGATGAGTGAAGAGGCGATGCATGAAGTGTTAGATTCACTGGTGAAGATTGGGAAGCAATGGGGTACTGGAGAGTCCGTGGGGCGTGTCTGGGGCTTCTTACTCTTCAAGTCCTGCCCCGTAACGCAGCGGGAGATAGAAGAAGGCACGGGCTACAGTCGGGGATTGATCAGCCGATGTTTGAAGATCTTGGAGATGGTGCACAAGATTGAAGTACGCAGAGAGGGGAAGGAAAACCACTATTCTATTGCTACTTCTTTGACTGAGGGTTTTGGTGCGCACTTGGAGCAACTTCTTACCACTATGATCAATCCGATGATTGAAACGCTATCGGGGACTGTGGATAAAATCGAAGATGGTAAAGTGAGAGATAACTTTTACGCGCTTCTGCATGAATTAAAGAAATTGAAACTCGCTGTACTCATTTTCTCCAGAGCACTCGAAGATATAAATTTGAGTGAGCTAGTGGAAAAGGGTACAGAGGATGCAGAAGATTATATACAAAAATTTTTTGGTTATAAGGCGGGTGCTAAAAATGGAAGCAAGTAAGAATAAAATAAGAAGTATAAGAAATAGAACGATGACTGAGGATGGAAGAAAAAAGCTGGTTGCACGCTGCACAGTGGGTTTCGTGCTCTTATTCGTGCTCTTTTCGCCTCTTTCTCCCCTGACTTTACCGTACGTCGTTCCTGTTACCAGTGCGGGATCGTTCTCATCCGTTACCATAACGGACGTGACGCCTACCGAGTTCCATCCCGGTGACACGAGCGAGGTTACCGTGACGCTGAAGAACAACGGAGGCCAGGACGCAAAGGATATTCGATTGGCGTTTCAAGGCACCGAAATCTTATCGCTCGTGGGGCCGACCGTGCTGCACATAAACACGCTGAACTCCTGGAGTTCAAAGGACATCACAGTGACCATGCATGTAAAGGAAGAGGCGCCTAATGGCATTTATCCTGTTCCCGTGAACTGCTCGTGGCGCGAATACTATTTCGATCCTGCGGAAGGCTATGTAACGGGTCCTGAGCAAACCGCGCTCTTAGGGTTGTCCTTCAACGTTATCGGAGAAGGCGTGCTCAATGTCGGCGCTGTGTCCACTGACCCGACGGACATACGACCGGGAGAAGAGAACGTTGAAATACGAGCGGTCATAGAGAACAGTGGCGAAGCGGCGGCAAAGGATATAGAAGTAAACGTGCTCCTCAACACTGAATTCAAACCCTCATGGTCCGGCACAGATCGTTCTTATCTGGGTCGGTTAAACTCGGGTGAAAAGGGCGAGGCAGTATTCCATATCGACATCGCAGACAACCTTGAAGCAGGTAAACACAGTATACCACTGCAGATAACCTACAAGGATACAAATGGCGTGGAATACGAGGTGCTGCGGGAGGTAACGATACTGGTGAAGCCAAAACCGGACTTTGAGATCGTTTCGTATTATACGGAACCCGAGAGCCTGAGCGCTGCGGATACGGGCGTGGTACTGCATGTAACGGTACGGAATATCGGTTCAGAGAAGGCGGAATCGGCGAGCATACGGATGACGGGGGAGGCGGATGTGCCCTTCGACTACGACGTAAAGAGTGATTTTTTAGGTAATTTGAAGATCGGCGAAACGGGCGAAGCGATCCTGAAGTTCGATGTGGATAAGGATGCGGTGCCGAAAAGCTATCCCATGGGCATAGAGATACGATGTACCGGAGACCGGGGCCTGGGCGATGATAATGTGTATATCTTCAATAAGGAGATCAAAGTGGAAGTATCGTCAGGCAGTTCTCAGAAAGAAGGCTTTTCCGTACCCGGGTTTGAGGCTCTGTTCTCGCTTCTCGCACTCGTTTTCGTCTTTATCATCAGTGCAGGACGGAAGAGAAGAAACGGGGTATAGATCCTGCTCACTGAGGACTGACTGGTGAACTTCGTAGCGGGAGTGATGGAAAGAGGTTGACGGGATGTCGCTAAAAAGGGAGATAAGTGTAGAACGAGTATTGGAACGGCTGGCTACGTTTCAGTACCAGCATTATAAGAAGATAATCGTAGCGGCGCTGCTCATAACGGCGTTTCTGGGCTATGGCATGACGCTTCTGCAGTTCCAGGGCGATCTGACGAAGGAAATGCCGCAGGACGTGCCGGTGTTCGAGTTAGCGGATAAGCTTGCGAGCACGTTCAAAGGCGAAGAATTCCTGGTTATCGCGGTTACGTTAGATGAAGAGACGGGTACAAAGGACATACCGCGAGACATACGGGATCCTGAGATAATCCGATCCGTGGTTGAATTACACGAACGGCTGGAAAACGAGCCACTAATAGAGGGCGTTCGGTCCGTGGCTCCGATCTTTCAAGACGGCGTCCCTGACGATATCGCGGGTGTGAAACGTGTTTTAACCTCCGTTCCCGGTTCTGAGCAATTTTTCAATCGTGATTACAGCGTTATGCTGGTCTATGCGGATACCGCGGTAGGCACGGATGAAGAGAAGGTCGCGGAGATACAAGAGATAATACAGCAGGATACTGAAGCGATTACGACGCCTGCAGGTGTGAACTATAAAATAACCGGTATTGCACCGCTCATTGCTGAAGTCGTACGGCTGCTGAAAGGCGACATTGTACTCACGACCGCCACGGCAGCAATCGTTATTTTGGGCTTACTAGTGGTGCTGGAGCGTTCAATCTCGCGGGGCTTTATCATCTTCCTTCCACTGATTCTCACGGTGATATGGACCTTTGGGACACTGGGGTTTCTCGAGATAGCGATATCAGTCGCCACGGGTGTGATCGGTGCTATCCTTCTCGGTCTGGGTGTCGAGTATGGGATATTCATGGTATCACGGTATTATGAAGAACGTCAGCGGTACGAACCCGCGGAATCAATAAAGATTGCAGTATCAAATATCGGTGCATCAACCTTCGGCTCCGGTGCAACGACCGCTGCGGCCTTCCTTGCCTTAACACTTTCCTTAATGCCAATGGTTCAGCACTTAGGTCAGACGCTGGCTCTCGGGATTACGTTCTGTTGGCTTACTGCCACTATAATAAACCCCTGTTTCATCCTGTTTGAAGAGCAGATCAAATCGAAAAAATTAGCCGAGTGGCTCCACGAATGGGCAAAAGGCGAGGAGGTGGGCGATGCGCAATAAACAGAATGGCCGACGCGGAGGGCTCTTGAAGAAGTATGCGGAGTTCGTGGCTTATCGTAGAGCCCTTCTCTTACTGCTTTTTCTCCTCCTAACAATCGTTTTCGGATACTATGCATCGCAGATGCAAACTGTGGGGATGTCACAGGAGGACATGCTTCCCGAGGATATAGAGGTGATCGAGACGCTTCGGATGATATCAGACCAATTTGCCGGCACGTTTTCCAGTTCGACAATAGTCGTGGAGATCGATCCGAGCTATGCGCAGTCCAATGAGATACGGGATGTGCGCGACCCCGAGGTGTTACGGTATGTTGATGCGCTCGCTGAGCGTACAAAGCTCATTTACGGCGTTATCAATGCAAAAAGCGCGGCAGACGTGATAAAAGGTGCGAACGGAGGTAAGATACCCGGTTCCTTACGGAGTGTGAAGTCGCTGGCGGCGCAGAATGAGCTGGTAGCGCAGCAGCTAAGCATGTACATCAGCGATGATTATACGCTCAGTGTGGTGCGATTGACGCTGTTGGAGGGTCTTGATGGGGAGGAGGTCGTTGCGGAATTACGGGAAGTGATACGACTAAATCAACCGCCGGGCGTGAAGGTGGAGATCTCCGGCGATCTTGTGGAAGACATAACGATGCAGGAGCTCGCAGCGGGGACGATGCAAACAACCTCCACGATCAGTCTCGCGCTCATCATCATCATTCTCATAATCCTCTTTGCCTCGATCAAATACGGGCTCATCCCGTTACTCACCATTCTTCTCGGTACGGTATGGACCTATGGGGTGCTTTATTTAATAGGATTCGAGATAACACCGATGACATCAGGTGCAATGGCGATGATCATGGGTATCGGTATCGATTTCGGGATTCAGGTAACGAAGCGGTTCAGATACGAGCTGCGAACGTACGAACGAGAAGAGGCCATGGTGAATACGCTCCAAAACGTCTTCTATCCGATGGTGATAACGACGATCGCGGCGGTGACGGGCTTTTTGTGCCTCTCGCTCGGGGAACTACCGATGATGCAGGATATGGGTAAGATGTTGGCAATTGGGGTGGTATGTTGTATGGTTGCGGCATTAACGGTGGTGCCCGGGACTCTGGTGTTGTTAGAACGGAAAAAGAGGCACGGTTGATTGATTGATTGATGATGAGATGAGAATGGACGAGAAAAAAGAAAGGAGGTAATGGGATGGTAGAAATACCGGCAAAAATCAAAAAAATTGTAGACGGGCATGGGTGGCTTAGGAATCTCACGGTTAGCAACATTATGGAAACAGACGTTATAACAATTAACGAAGATGCCACGTTACAAGAGTTCGATTCCTTGATCAACAGGTATAAGCATCAGGGCTATCCGGTCGTGGATAAGGCGAGTAAGACCGTCGGCGTTATTTCGCTCAAAGATTTGCTGCGCGTGGACGAAGAAAACTGGGATACCTGTCGAGTTAAGGATCGAATGAGCACCTGCCTGATTTGCGCCCGCCCCGAAGAAAGTATTATTGATGCGGTAGAGAAGATGACGCGAGCGGGTGTTGGTCGATTACTCGTGATGGACGGCGATCGACTCGTGGGCATTATCTCGCGCAGCTGTATTATGGACAAGGTAATAAAGAGGATGGTAACGTAACGAAAACGGTACTGCCTATTTCTCCTAGAATCACCTGAGCGATACATCGATCGGGCCGGATGCGGGGCAATAGAGGAGTACACACCTACCACCTACTTTTATAAAGAGTATGAGCGATTGATTACATATCACTACCCATATCCATACCTATTATCAACCCTAAAGAACCCCTAAAGAGCGATTGAGGAAACGTTTAAGAGCATCACAAAACGTGCGGCATGAGTAAGAGCTCATGAGAGAACAAGAAGTAGATGATTATCGGAGGAATCTTGCAATATCATATACGCTCCGGATTGTGATGGCGATATTACTTGTCATCGCGCTGTGGAAAAAAGACTGGGTCTATTCCTTTGCCTGCCTTTTGAGTATAGTGATTAGTTTTTTACCAACCCTCCTCAAGCGCGATTACAATATTACGCTGCCGTGGGAACTTGATCTGATGATCGCATCGACGCTTTTCTTGCACATCGGTGGCGGTGTGCTTAACGCATATCATATCATTCCGGGCTATGATCATATTACGCACCTGGTTTCATCGGTTCTGGTGAGTTTCTTGGCGTTTGTCGTTATTTATATTTTGGATGAGTACTGGGAAGGGCTCCACATGGATATTTATGCGATGGCTTTTGTCGTGGTGATTTTTACGATGGCCATGGGCGTTGTCTGGGAGTTTCTTGAGTGGTCAATCGACTTATCCTTCGGAACCCAGGAGCAGTGGGGCTTGCAGGATACGATGCGGGATCTCCTTGTTGATACCATAGGGGGCATTATAATGGCTTTCGGCGGCGTGAAACTGATAAAAAGCGGCAAGCTGAAAGAAATGATAAAGGATTTTGGGAACCAGGTTTACAGTAGTATAATTCGTCAAGGGAAAGCCTGATCGGGAAACCACGTTTCATAAACGGGATAACACGCAACGAAGAAGTGATGAGATAGGCGGAATAGTGCGCTGAGCTAGTATTCGTTCTTTTTCATTCTGGCATAAATCGGGTCCGTCCATATACTCCACGGTCTTGACCCTTTTAACGTTCCACCGAGCATGCTACCCACAAACAAGCAGAAAATGGCGATTATCATGACGTTCGTGCTCTCTTGGGATAGCATCCCCAGATTAACAACTGAGAATCGTGCCTCTGACAAAGGCCAGAAGAGCTGTACGCCTTCTAGATAGGCAGGTTTGCTTTGTGCCGCAGCAACGCCAAAAATCGAAAGAAAGGACGTGTTGTAAGAGAACATGTCCAAAAACAAATGGCTCAAAGTCCCAACCAAGCACCACGGGAGGATGTGAAGCGCTTTGTTTTTACCTTTCCAAGAGGCAAATCCTGCGGTCATGATCAAGGCGATTACAAGGGCGCTCAGAAGCGAATGCGTCACGGTTCGGTGCAGCCCATAAAACAGATCTAATCCGCCAATTACCTCAATGATATCAATATCAGGAAGCAGGGCACAGAGCGTGATAACGCGTATGCCTGCCTCGCCGGCGTTACCGCGGCGTCCCAGAATATAACCTGCCATGTAGTGCGTCAGTGGATCCATTGAAGTACCTCGAGCTGTTTTTGTATGTCAGTATCGTCTCCTTTTTACTCTTTTATTCTCTTCTCATCTTTGTTCCCAAAAACTTTTTCCTGAAGATGGCTCTCCCGATTACCACTAGAGCTGCCAGTAGAAATAAAACGCCTAAACGCATAGAGATTTGGAAAGAAGGATTTTAAACAAACGGGCTGAGGTCGAATTTCATACCGTCTCGTGCCGCTATTACTTCCACGCCCGTCTCTTCGCCGAGCTGCTTCGCGATCTCCCAGGGCTTATTTCGGAGCATGGTCATGCCGAAATGCGTGAGGATAGCGACCTTTGGCCTCCTCGTTTCTATGATTCGTCTCGCATCTTTCACGCTGAGGTGGTCGACTCCTTCTCGCCGTTTATACATCGCCACGTTCATGACGAGCACGTCACCGTCGTAGTAGTCCTCCAGGCCATCGAAATAGCGCGTATCCGCGATAAAGGATACGAGCGTCGAAAGTTCGCCCTGTACCTTTATGTTCAGGCCGTAGGTGTCAACGATGCCGTGTAAATGCCGTTTCGGCGTCTGCACCTCGAGGTTACCCACCGTATAGCTTTCACCCTCTTTGAACTCCTCGATACGATCCACAAGCCCTTGGTAATAGCTCAAAACGACCGCATTGCCCTCGTTTCTCAAGGCATCGGTAGGACAGAGCAGCACGCCACGAGGCTTGAATCCGCCCTCAGTCATCGCCTCGATCATCACGTTGACGTCGTTAGAGTGGTCTAAATGTTTATGCGTGAGAATAATGGCATTTAATTTAGCGGGGTTGAGCTTTGGCCGGGAGGACGTGAATTTCACCAGCGTGCCGGGGCCAGGATCTATGAGGAGATTCGTGCCTCTTACGCTCAGAACGGTGCCGGCGGAAGACCGAAACTGCGTGATCATGACGAATCGCGCGCCTGCGGTTCCCAGAAACTTTATCTCGTCCTTGTTATTTCTCGCCATGTTCATTCGGCTCAGCCTTCAAACCCTCGATGCAAACCCCACTTCTTCGCACGTGCCAGTGCTTCCTGGTATTCGCCCAGAGTTATCCCCCTGTTCAGCTCCTCATACCGATATGCTTCGTACATAGGTCTATACTGCGCCATTATATTTATATATGATTCTTTTGACAGCCCGGTAGCCACGAATTTGAAGATCGCGTCAGAGCCTGCCAGGCCGTTCGGCAGCACCAAATGCCGTATCAGCAGTCCTCGCACCGCTATCCCACGGTCTTCCACGGTTAGATCGCCCACCTGCAGGTGCATCTCCTTCACCGCTGCTTTGCAGACCGCGAAGTAGTCAGGCGCATTGGAGTATTTCCCCGCGATTTCCGCGTTGCTGTATTTGATGTCCGGCATGTAGACGTCCACGATACCGTCCAATAACTCGAGAGTGCTTATCGATTCGTAGCCGCCGCAATTGTACACGAGCGGCACGTGCAGCCCGTTTTCGATCGCGATCTTCAACGCTTTTACGATCTGCGGTGTGAAATGGGTGGGCGTGACGAAATTGATGTTATGGCAGCCCATGTTCTGCAGCTTGAGCATGCTCCGCGCAAGCTCCTCTTCCGTCATCAGTTGGCCGTGTCCGAGGTGGCTGATGTCGTAGTTCTGACAGTAGATGCAGCCGAGGTTACAGTTGGAGAGGAATATCGTGCCCGAGCCGTAGATCCCGACCAGAACATCCTCCTCGCCGTAATGCGGCTGCACGCTGGAGACTTTAAGATGCCTGTTCGAGTTGCAATAGCCCTTCTCGCCTTTGTTTCGGTTCACGCCGCATGCGCGTGGACAGAGGTTGCACTCGTCCAGTAGAGCCATGAGTTTATCGATCCGGTCGTCAAGCTCACCGCGTTCGTACGTGTCGAGATAAACCGGTGCTGCTGCGGGCATGGGTCTTTTCATGTAGAAGAAGTAACAAGAATCTATTAAGATTTTGTGATACGTGCTGAGAAGGAGAAGTGGGTAACAATGACGAAACGGGGCAGAATAATCGCCGTAGCGGGCAAAGGCGGCACGGGCAAGACGGTAATAGCCTCGCTGTTGTTGAAATTCCTCACCGAGCAGGATCAAGGAAGAGTGCTGGCGATCGATGCAGACCCGGCAACGTGTTTGCCAAGCACCGTGGGCGTTACCGTAGAGAAGACGATCGGGGACATCCGGGACGAGATCGCGTCGCCGTCACAGGTATTTTTCTCCGAGGAGATGCCGACCGATATGCTGATCGAATACAAGATCGAGGAGATCATGGTCAACACGCCCCGGTTCTCGGTACTGGCGATGGGGCATTCCGAGGGCCCGGGCTGCTACTGCCTGATCAACGATATGTTACGGCACTTCATTGACAAGCTCTCTTCAAGGTTTTCCACTATTCTGATCGATTGCGAAGCGGGTCTGGAGCATCTCAGCCGGCGAACGACGCGGGATGTGGACACGCTATTGGTGATCAGCGATCCGACGAAACGCGGCATTGATACCGCAGCGTCGATAAAGCAGCTTGCGGAGAAGCTGCAGATTAACGTGCGGCGCATCTACTTGGTCGTGAACAAGGTGACCGAGGATGAGGATGTGCAGCGCGTGCTGCCTGAGCTAATAAAAGAGAGCGGGGTTGAACTCGTGGGGATGGTGCCGGAAGACGAGCACATACGCGCGTACGATCTGGTAGGGAAGCCGATCGTGGACCTTCCGGAGGATTCGAAGGCGGTGCGAGCGGTCAAAGAGATATTTGAGAAGGTTTGTGAAGCGTAAATGCGTATATCATAATTGAAACCATTTTATTCTTTAATGAGGCTGTCCAACAATTATCTACGAATCGATAGAATACACTTAGATCTAAAGCTCACTTGCTATCCTTCCAGCTTGTGTTAACGTGTCTATGAATTATTGGACGTGCAAAAACCGGTTGATTTTTA
>Ga0307378_10002114_pt1 | contig 31078 bp, 17 predicted proteins | sample UN1MG_FD_202238 | JGI IMG/M metagenome (GOLD analysis project Ga0307378, IMG submission 202238) | Soil microbial communities from Risofladan, Vaasa, Finland - UN-1 | ecosystem: Environmental > Terrestrial > Soil > Coastal area > Acid sulfate soil | place: Finland: Risofladan, Vaasa | collected... | reverse complement strand
CTGGCCGTCGTCAGAGCCGTAGGCGAAGAGCCAGCGGAAGTCGTCGGCCTCGACGGTCTGCCCGTTGGCGTAGCTCATCGTAGCGCGATCGGCGTAGGCCTCGAACGAGTCGGCCCCGGGCGAGTCGTACAGCCTGGCCGTGTCGTCGCCCCCCACCGCGGACACGATCACCTCATCGAAGTCGTCGACCCGGTTGTAGAACGTCGACGCATCGTACAGCTTGGCCATGCCGTCGAAGCCTTTGAACCAGGTGGCGTAAGAGGTTCCCAGGTCGGCGGTGGTGTCGTACAGGTGGGCCGTGTCGGTCTGGCCGTCGTCAGAGCCGTAGGCGAAGAGCCAGCGGAAGTCGTCGGCCTCGACGGTCTGCCCGTTGGCGTAGCTCATCGTAGCGCGATCGGCGTAGGCCTCGAACGAGTCGGCCCCGGCGGAATCATTGAGCTCGGCCACGTCGGTCAGATCCGACGCGCTGGCCCGCACGTCGTCGAACCCCTTGGCCCGGTTGAAAAAGCCCAGGCCCCACATCTTGGCCTCGGTCGCTTGGTCGGTCGCCCAGCTCCGGAAGCGATCCTTGTGCCCGGCCAGGTCCTCGAAGACGGCCGTGTCGGTGTGGCCGTCGTCGGAGGCGAAGGCGTGGACGGTCGGGAAGCCGTTGACCGCGAGCGTGAATCCCGGGCTGGACATCTCGGCCGAATCCGGTCCCGCCGTGAACGTGTCGGCGTCCGGCGAGTCGCGGAGCACGGCCACGTCGTCGCCCCCGCCGCCCTCGGCAGAAACGGTCTCCACGTTCGATACACTGGTGGAGAAGCCGGCTCCGCCGAAATCGGATTGAACAGGCCGAAGCTCGACCGTTTCTTTGGCGTCCGTCCCGGTGAAGGCAGCGGAATCGCCGCCCGGGCCGCCGTCGATCTCGATCGTCGCCGTGCTCGCCGAGCTGACGCGCGCGCCGCCCTGCCCGAGCACGGTGGCCGCCCCGGGCTCCATGGTGATCGTGTCGGCGAGGGCGGATCCAATCAGCGTGGCCGAATCCTCCCCGTCGCCGCCGTCGAAATCGATCTCCTCCGTGTTGAGGACCTGCACTTCGTACTGCGGCGACCGGGTGACGGTCCCGGAGAGCGTGTCCAAGCTTAGCGTGGCCACGTCGTCGAGGCTCGACCCGGCCAGGGTCGCCAGATCGTGCCCGGCGCCTCCGTCAAAACTCACCTCGACGAGGCTCGACGAGCTGAAGTCGTATTCGTACCCGACGTCATTGACGGTCATCATGTACGGGGGACCGGGGACGAAGTCGAACGTGTCGTTGTCCTCGGTGCCGTAGACGATCGCTCCATTGCCGGAGGGTCGAAAGAGGTTGGCGATTCGCAGGTCGACGTCGGACTCGGCACCCTGGATTTGCACGAAGTATTCGCGCTCGTCGGTGGCGGGGTCGAAATCGAGCGTCCCCTCGTAGTCTACGCGGAGCCGGCCCGTCACGAGGGGATCCAGGTCTCCGCCGCCGTCGAACTCATACAGGGTCAGGTCGATCTCGGCGGACGGATCGACGTTGGTCACTTCGACCGTGAGGATCGCCCCGTGGGTCGGCTCGACGCGATACCAGATCTCTCCGAGCATCGTCTCCTGGGCGGACAACTCCCGGAAGTCGACCTCGCCGAGGTCGGTCGGCGCCGGGAAGACCGTGGCCGCGCCATTGACGTAGTCCAGCCACGCGTGATCGAGCTGGGCCACCCAGGTCGAGTCGCCGGTGGCCGGGTCGAGCCGGTAGACGTCCTCACCCCAAGTGAACCCGTACAAGAGTGGGGCGGGCCCGTAAGTCAACCCGTACAAGTAGAACTCGCCGGTGTCCCCCACCACCTCGAACGAGTCCTGCTCCGGCGAGACACGCAACAAGTGGCCCGACACCGTCGTCACGTACAGGTTGCCGTCGCTGTCGAAGGCCAGATCGCCGGACGAGGAGTAGTCGGTCCCCGAGCCCGACAGCTCGAGGATTTCCTCGGCGATCCCCGTGTCCGGATCGATCTGGAAGAGGAAGCCCAAGTTGCTGTGGGGGAAGGGGACCTTCGAGCCAATGGCGAACAGCTCTCCGGCGGGGCTGAACGTGAGGCCGTTGAGGTATAACGGCTCCTCGGCCTCCGTCGCGATGGCGAGCACCGATTCGGTCTCGATCGAGGGGGTCTCGCTCTCGAAATCGGAGACGAACGAATAGAGGTCGCTCGCGTACGGCCAGTCGGGGAGAGTCACTCCGTACAGATCGCCCTCGGGGGAGAAAGCCATGTCGGACATGACCTCGTCCGTGGTGTCGATGTACTCCAGGACCATGTCGCCGTCGAGATCCACGGTGAAAACGTCGCCCTCGTCGTCGTGAATCAGCGTGCCCGGCCAGGGGGCGACGGCGAGCAGCATGCGCTGTTCGAGCGGCTCGAGGCGGAGTCGTCGGGACGCGCTGTTCCGTCGGGCGGTGGTCCTCTTGCGAGGCGCTGGCATCATGGGGCGGCCTTCTTGGGGGGTACTATCTACCCCGTGATGGTCCTTTTGCAGGTCGATTGATTCAATTATCTCAAGCACGGGCAATCCGGTCAAAGAATTGGACCCTCTCAGGCGCACGGTTGGTCGTCGCCGCTGACGACACGCGACGTGCCCTGGCCCAAAAGGGGGGCGATTTGCGCATTCGGCGTCCCGACCGGTCGGCGCCGTGATCGAAACATTGTGGGAACCAGACAACAACAGTCGTCACAGAGATGTTCTGACTGTGGATAAATGGATCGTCCATTCCGCCAGGAACGACATGCACCACAAACCTTTTATTATAAACTGGTTACGGAAATCCGCAGCCTTGTTCCCCGGTCGCATCTCGACCAGAGTCTTTTCGTATTGACAAACTGTGGTGACAGGCCGTACAATATGGTCTCGAACCGTCTGCTGATTGTGACGGATGGGGCATGTCCCGGCCTTTCGCGAAGGCCCGACTCGGCGGGTCGATCGCGACGGGCCCCCTGGAACCAGCGCAGGCCAGGCCGGCAGCGCCGTTCACGACGAACATCGGGGGAGCTTGCGTCGATGATGAACCCCAACGAGTGGCGAGATGCCTGGGAAGACGGTAAGAACGTCTCCATCGTGATTGTCGGGACCGGCGAGCTTGGCGCTCCGTTGGTCGCGGAAATTGCCCAATTGCTGGGCGTACAAGGGATTGCGCTGATCGACCACGCGTGCTACGGGGAAGGGAGCCGGACCCGTGGAGAGGCCACGCGGCGGGACGTGGGCAAGCCGAAGGTCGACGTTCAGGCCCGGCGCGCCCGTCGCATCAACCCGCACTTGGAGATCGAGCCCCTCCACGCTGCCGTGGAAACGGTCCCGCTGGGAAGGCTGCGGGGCCGGGTCATCCTGGCCGCCGTCGATTCCGCGGCTGCAAGAAGCCGCGTGAATCAGGCGGCGTGGCGGCTGGGGATCCCGTGGATCGAGGGGCGCGTGGGCCGACGCGGCTTGCTGGTGCGGGTGAGGTCTTACGTGCCGGGGCCCGACGCGCCGTGCCTGGAGTGTGGCGGGGAGGCGGCCGACGATGACATGCTGGGGCAGTCGACGGACGCTCCGCCCAAGGGCGGGGCAATCGAGGCCGTGGCGGGGGGCCGGGCGGTGACCGCGGGATTGATGACCGCCGAGTGCATGAGGCTGCTGGAAGGCAATGGGGAGCACCCGGTCCGCGGCCGCCAAGTCCTGATCGATCTTCGACGGCACGTCCTTCACGCAACGCCGCTGGAGCGCAACCTCCGCTGCCCGTTCGATCATGCCGTCTGGCACATCGAGCCGGTGGCCGAATCGCCCACGAAGCTCACGGCCGCGCAGGCGATCCGCGCTGCCGCCGGGGAGCGAGGGCTATGCCCGGGCTGGGCCATGCGTCTGGAGGGCCTGACCTTCGCCCACCGGCAATACTGCGCGAACTGCCGTACGGTCACCAGTGACTCGATCTACCTAGGCCAACGGATTCCTTCCCCGAGCAGACGGTGCCCGACCTGCGGCGGCGAGATGGAGGTTCGCCGACGGGACACGTTCGAGGCGGTGGAACTGTCCGCGTTGAAGAAGCCCGAGCGCCGCAGGACCCTGCACAGCATGGGGCTGTGGGAAGGCGACGTCTACACCGTTGAGGGCCCGCTCGGCGCTCGGCACTTCGAGCTCAGCCGGCCGAAGCGGCCCGCCGCAAACGGGCGGCGCGCGGCGCGGCCGGCGGCGCCGGACTGAGCGGGGTCGACGCGGCGGTGGCGCCGTGTGCCGGTTTAGGGTTGCCCGCAGCGGGGCGATCGTTCACTATAGGGAGACGGCGGGGACAATCAGCAAAGGACCGTGATGGTGTGGACCGAATTCTCGATTGAGTTTCTCAGGGACTACTGGGAGCAGGTAGCCACGGTGGCGACGTTGTGCATCCTCCTGCTGACGTCCTGGAAGGCCAGATCGGTATGGAAGGCCCGGGACTTCATGACCCGGGTCAATTTCAGCCTCAACTACGTGGACGCGAACAAGCTGAAGATCCGAACGCTCCGGGAGACGGAGATCGACCGGATCCTCCTGGGCAACCGGCACGGCAGACGGATCGTGCTTCGCGCCGCCCGCAGGACGACCGCGGAACAACCGTTCCTGCGTCTGCCGAGAACGGACTCGTGGCTCGTGCTCAACTCGGTGCTGAACGAGCTTTCCGAGGAGTTCGCGGAGGGATTCCTCGCCGCGTCGATAGGGATACCGACGAAAGCCGCGACGTTCGTCTTCGCGATCACCTGCGAGAAGCATCGCGACGTGCGGATGAACAAGATCCGCGTGATGATCGTCGAGAAGTCGCTCTTGCTTGAGATCGACAAGTTCTCGGACGTCGAGTTCGAGAGAGACTCGCACCACGTCCGCTATCAGACGCTGAAGATGATGCGCGAGCTCCATCTGGCCCCGGAAGATCAGCATGCCGTGATGGAGATGGAGATCCGCGTGCCGGCAAGTGCCGTTTGAGCCGCGTGCAAGCCTCCCATCGACGGTTAGGGTACGCTCAGCCGGAACGTGTCCATGATGATCGACTGATCCACGCTCCCGTAGGCGTCGTCTGAGCCGACGTGGGCGAAGATGTAGACGCGACCGTCGGGCGCCTGCACGCTCCTCGGGTAGTAGCGGGTGGGGGGCACGTCGAGGCGGTGCCAGCTTTGGCCGGCGTCGCCCGTCCAGTGGATGCCGCTGGTGGCGACGTGGAGCACAACTCCCTCGCGCGTGGCCAGCAGTTCCGGATGCCCGCTGTGGGGAAACGGGGCCGGTCCGACTCGCTCCGGCGTCCACGTCGCCCCCTTCTTCCTGAGCAGCCCCTGCCAGCGGACCTCGCGGGAGCGACCTTCCGGGTCGATCCGGCGAAACACGCAGACGAGATCGCCCTCGGGCAACTCGGCCGCGTCGTACTCTTCGCCCCCCCAATTGCCGCGAAGCTGGGGCGGCACGACCGGAATCGGCGGGCTCCAATGCTTCCCTTGATCCTCGGAGACCATCAGGAGCGGCTCGAGGATGCCACTGTATTCGCCTCGCGTTCGGCTGTCGGCCGGCACCCGAGCCATCCCGCCAAGCAGGATCAGGCGCCCGTCGCGCAGCAGCCGGAGTCGCTTGGGCCATGCGGTGTACTGTTGGGGATCGAGGAACACCTCGGGCGGGCCCCAGGTCTTGGTGCCGTCGGACGATCGCTGGAGGTAGCCGGTCTTGGGCAGGTCCGGATCGTAGGGCAGGTAGTGTCCCCACACGCCGCGGAGGACCGTGCCGTCGGGTAGCGCCGTCTCGCACTCCCCGGTGCAGCCGTTCATGCACGATCGGAACGGGTCCGCGCTGACCTGCTGCCAGGTCTCGCCGCCGTCGAAGGACCGCAAGTGAACGTTGCGCAGGTCCAGCCCGGTCATGTCGTAGTTGGGCCGGCCGTGCGGCGGCCAGGCGAGCTTGCGCCCGATCTCCTCCGGCACCCGGGGCCGGCCGTCGACGGGCCCCGTCGCCTGGGTAAAACAAACCATCAGGCTCCCGTCCGGCATCGACCACGTGCCCGTCCAGCAGGTGAAGCCGGGTGTTTGCGGGCTGTGGTAGATCGTCCGCCGGGCGTATTCCACGGCGGTCACGCCCTGATCCTGGGCGCTGGCCGGCTCAATGGCGCCCGGAATGGCAAGCGCGGCCAGCAAACACAACGCTCTGCGCATCGCAGTGGGCCAATCGTACATCTCTGAGTCCTCCGGTCGTGACTAGCGCGTCAACTTCTCGATGGCACCCGCCAGCGATTCACGCACTCGGTACACCGCCTCGGGATCGGGCAGGATCTTGCTCGACTGGAGGCCGCCGGCGTTGGGGATGGTGATCAGCTCGGCGGCTTCGGCCAGCGCTTTCTCGGCGGCGGTCACGTCGCGGCCAGCCGACTTCGCGTCGTGGATCAGCCCGCGGAGGAGGTAGAGGTACTCGTAGTCCTCCACGCCTTCCCGGGCTTGCTCCAGCCGGACGCTGCTCACCAGGCCGTCGTACCCGATCGGCTTGCCCGGGTAGAGGAGAAAGCCGTCGCCGTTGGGGTAACGGACCCAGTAGGAATGGCCCGGCTCGCTGGTCTGGTAGATGAACGAGTGCCAGCCGAAGCGGTAGGGATCGTAGGTGAGCCAGCCCAGGCCCCAGAACTCGTAGGCCTCGACGTCGTACTTGAAGCAGTAGTGGGGCAGGAGCCTTTCGACGGCGCAGTAGGGCGTGTCGGTGCACATCTGGCCGTCGGTGGTGAACCAGAGCCGATCGCCCGCCGCGCGCAGCTCGGCCATCTTCTCGACCGGCACGCGCCCGTAGTGGCCGATGCCCCAGACGTCGAGATACCCGTCCCACTCGGGCACGTGCTTCCAGGTGCTCGAGTAGATGGGGATTTTGGGGTCGACCTCGTGGATCATGTCGCAGAGGGCCTTCATCTGCTGGAGGATGTGCTCGTGGCGGTCGAACGGCTCGTCGGAGATGTAGAGCACGACCTTCTCCGCCCAGCCCTTTTCCTTCAGGTGGTCCCAGAAGGCCTTGAGGCACGCCTGGTAGGCCCGCTTGTACTCGGGCCGCAGCTTGCTCCGGTCGACCCCTTCGTAGGGCGGATCGCCCGGATAGGGGCGCTCGCCGAAGATCGTCTTGGGCGGGTGTCCCCACCCGAACAGGTAGAACTGCCACGGCGTGTAGGCGAAGGGGAGCTTGAGCCGGTCGAAGTAGACCTCGGCCATCCGGTCATACTCGGTGAAGTCGGTCACCACCCGGCCGTCTTCGAGCTTGACGACCGGCGTGGGGCGGATCGTATCGGGGCAGAGCCGCCGGTCGGCCATGAACCGGACGATCTCCGGATAGATCTCTTCGAGCGACTTGCCCCAAAGGTCGCTGCCGTGGCCGAGGCGAACGTCGTAAATCGCCGCCACGTGGCTTTCGTCCGAAAGCGCGAAGTCCCATACGTGGACGACAAACGGCACCTCGGCCACCGCCTTGTCGCCCGAGAGAAGCCGCACCGCGCCCCGGTAGTCGCCGGGCGCCGCGTCCTTCCCGACGCCGACGGTGATCCAGATCGGCTGGGTCGTGTTCGCTTCCAGATCGAACGCAGCCCGGGGGAGGAGCGGATCGGGCCACAGGCCGGGCCAGCCGTCGGATCGGCCCGGCTGCACGGGGATCTTGCGCTGCCACTCGGGGCTGTCCGACTGGTAGTAGTTGGTCGGGTAGTCGATCGGCACGTAGCCGACGACGTTCACTTCCACGTCGCCGAGCTTCGCCCCGCCGGGACCGACCGGCGGAACGACTGCAACACGCACGCCGCTGAGCGCCTGGGCGCTTCGTACCGCCAACTGGAGCGGCTCCTTCTCATTCCGGGCCGAGGAGATCTGCGCCGGCCGCGCTTCTTGCGGCAATGGGTCGTCGTGGAAGACCTTGACCACGGCCGGGACCTGCCAGACGCTCACGCCCTCGGCGGCTTCGAGCGGCCGCCCCTCCAGCCGAACCACCTTGCCCGGGAGGATCTCGGTCAGCAGGACGCCGTCGTGCCAGACCGTGCCCGTCGCGTTCATCGTCAGATGGAGGCGGAAGCTGACGGTATCCTCCGGCATGGTGAACCGGCCGGACATCCGCGTCCAATCGGTGGTGCCGCTGATCGACGGTCCGCAGCTCACCATCGGGTTGTGCTCCGAAAGCTTGCCGTCGGCCGTGTGGCGGTGGGCATGGAGCTGCACGTCGCCGCTGTTGACGTCTTCACACTTGACCCAAGCGGCGAAGAGATAAGTCCGTCCGGGACGCACGGGCACGCCCTGCTGCCAGCCGCGCCACGTGGGTTTGACGTCGTGCGGCACGTGCATCCTGGCCGATCGCTTGCCCAGATCCGCGCGGCCAGGGTCGTCGAAGCCGTAGGTGACGCCGTCGGGGCCCTGCGGCGGGCCGCCGGCCGACCACGCGTCGGGCAGCTTCTCGCCCTGCTCAAACCCGGCGTTCTCCACCAGGTTGCCCGCGCCGGTCAAGAGCGCCGTCACGTCGGCCGAGGGAGCCGACTTGATGCGTGGGTCGGCGGAGAAGTAGACGTAGTAGCAGTTGACCGTCCGGGCCGGCACGCTTCCCTCGAACAAGAGGAGGTCACCGTAGAGGAAGTGCTTGACGGGCCGGCCGGCGTGGGCGACGCGGATCGAGTCGCGGTTGAGCCGGCCGTGCATGCGCGCATCGAGCCGGGCGAAATCCACGGCGACGAGCGGTTCGCCGGTCGGCTCGGAGGAGAAGTTGAACACGCGCACCAGCGCCCGGTGCGGCCAGTCGACGCCGTCGCCGGCTCGGTCGTCGAACCACGGGGCATCCAGGCCGACTTCCTGAAGCGATGCCCGCTCGGGCCCGCCCGCTTCCGCCCGCAGGTTCCCCGGCTCACGGCACTCCAGCGTGACGTTGTCGAACCACGCGGTGCCCGTGCCGCGGAGCACGGTCCCCAGGCTGGCGAGATTGGCTTCGGCCGGGGCGGTGAACTCGGCGGTGACCTGTTTCCAGTCGTACGTCCCCTCCCCGCCGGAGAGCATGGGGCTCGTCAACATCGAGTTCTCGCGGTTGCCAACGTGGACGTACCAGCCGGCGGAGCCTTGGACGTCCTCGGCCTTCACCCACGCCCGCATCACGTACTTGGCCCCGCCGACGACGCGGATGCCCTGCTGCCGGGTGGCGATCCACGTGGGCTCGGCGCCGTCGGCAACGACGGTCTTCAGGCACCGCCGGCCGGACTGCGGGTGGTCGCTCGTCCAGCTTGCCCGATGGGAGTCATCCGGCGTGTCGTGCTGCCATGCGCCGGGGGCGTCTCCATCGCCCAACTCGACGTCGCCGTTGACAAGTCCCATGCGGGCGGAGAGGAAGTCGGGCACCTCGCCCGCGCGCGGGTTGTCGTAGTAGACGTAGTAGATCGCCGTGCTCTGGGCGGGACACTCGACGGGGAGCACGAGCGTGCTGCCGGCGGGGATCGGCCCGCGCGTAATCGAAGTGCCGTCCGGGGCGGTCAAGCCGAAGAGCATTTCCACGCCCCCGGCATCGCAGACGCGGATCGTCTCGGCTTGCTTCCCGTGCAGGGCTGCCTGGCCCGGGGCACCTCCGACGGCAATCGCCACGGGGTCGCCCTCCACGGCGAGTTTTCCCTCGTTATGGACGGTCACGGGGATCCGCGCCCGCCAGAAGTCGCCGCCGTCGAGGTAGAGCGGATGATGCCACTCGGCCGAGCCGGCCGGGCCGGCCAGGGAGATCGCCAGGAGCACGATCGGCGAGACGCTTCGGGCAAACCCGTTCATGATCGTCCCTTTCTGAGCAACGTGGTGAATGAACAACAGGGAGGGCCGTTGACGCCGACGAGGTCGTGGGGGATGCTGATTGGGCGGTCGGCGCCGGTGCGGGGCCGTCACGATCCAGGATATCCGAACCGCGGGCCGAAGCAAGCGATTGGGGAAAGGACGGAGGAAGGGCTCTCGCAAAGACGCAAAGAAGAAGAGAATTCGAAAAGAATGGGGAGGTCCGTGCACGCATCGACTGGTCCATCTCAATTCCTTTCCTTTTCCTTCGCGCCTTTGCGCCTTTGCGAGAGTCTTCCCCACCCCGTCGAGCAGGCCTGATGTCCGAGCCGTTTCGCGATCTGCCCGATTTGCCCGGCGAGCTGGAGGCGTTGTTGCGCCAAGTCCCGCCGGGTCGCGTGACCACGTACGGCGTGCTGGCCGAGTCGCTGGGCAACCGGATCGCCGCGCGTTGGGTTGGGCATTTCATGCTCCATCACGAGCACACGGCCGAGTGCCCTTGTCACCGCGTCGTCCGTGCCGGGGGGCAGATCGGCGAGTACATCGCCGGCGGACCGCCCGCCAAGGCCAAACGCCTGGCCGCCGAGGGCGTGGACGTCCGCCACGGCACAGTCGACCTGGCCCGCTTCGAGTTCGACCGGTTCCGCTCCGACCGCCCCTTGGAGCAGCTCGGGCGCGTTCAGGAGGATCTCGTCTCGAGGGTGGCGCTCCGCAGCCGGCGACGGGTGCCGAGGCTGGTTGCCGGGGTCGACGTCTCCTACCCGAACCCAGACCGGGGAGTGGCCGCCTATGCCCTCGTGGAGGCAGAAAGCGGCGAGCTCGTGTGGTCCACCACGATCCGCCGGCGGGTCGTGTTTCCCTACATCAGCACCTACCTGGCCTTCCGGGAGCTGCCAATCCTCTTGGACCTGGTCGACGAGGTCCGCGGCGCGGGGCGCCTGGCCGAGCTGGTCCTGGTCGACGGCAACGGCATCCTCCACCAGCGACGCGCGGGAATTGCCAGCCACCTGGGCGTGCTGGCCTCGCTCGCGACGATCGGGGTGACCAAGAAGCTCTTGTGCGGAAGCGTCGCCCTGGAAGGGCTCGAACCGGAGGAATCCCGGCCGGTGGTGCTCGACGACCGGGTGATCGGGCTGGCCATTCGCCCGGCGGCCGGGAGCCGGCGCCCGATCTTCATCTCGCCCGGACATTGCACGAACCTGGCGTTCGCCGAGTGCGCCGTCCGCCGATTGCTCCGGGGGCGGCGTTTGCCGGAGCCACTCTACTGGGCCGACCGGCTCAGCCGCCAGGCCGGCCGGACCGGAGCCGGCCGTGCGTGAGCGCCGCCGGGGAATCCGGGGCTCCTGACGGCGGGCCCTCGCCCCCAACGGGGCAGATCGCCGCCGCAGGCCGGCCTGGTGCCGATTTTCTCCGCCGGGCCGATTGACGCTTCACAAAACCGGATTAAGCTGCTATCTTCACGAGTTCCCTTGGCGACTCGTTTCGCCAGGGCATCCAAGCGGCGGACGCGGCGCGAGGCAAGACCCGTCGCGAAGATCGTTGAGTTAGTGCGTAATGGCCGGTAAGACCGCCATATACATTACGTCCTGGGTTTCGTTTAAGGGGAGTTTTGGTCAATGCCTGCTGTGGTAGACGCGAAGAAGTGCACGGGATGTGAATCATGCATCGATGAGTGTCCCTCGGAAGCCATCGCGATGAAAGACGAGATCGCCGTGGTCGACGAGGAGGCCTGCGCCGACTGTGGCGTATGCGTGGACGTATGCCCTGCCGAGGCCATCACCATGGACTAGCCAGGCACAAGCGTCCTGGTTCCGACTCACGCGGTGGGCTGCGTCAGGTGGCCCATCGCTTTTTCGTTCTCGCTCCCCCCGCTTGCTCCCGTCCCGCGGTTGGGCTATCTATAGAATCTTGCATGGCCGATCCCGCGACGGGTGCCGGGGCGGTTTGCCCAGCCCCGGGAATCGGGCGCGATGGGTGAGCGGCCGCCTCGCCCGCTTCGACGAAATGGCAGCGCCGGCCCCGACCACTTCCCGAGGGAGACTGCACCATGAAGGAACGCGAACGCAAGGGCCCGATCGAGATCGCCCTGGTGGGCGACCTGACCGAAAACGAGTCGGAGCTGTGCGAGAAGCTGCTCGACGTGGAGCCGGGCGGCGACTGCGTCCTCTATTTCGACTCCATCGGCGGAAGCCCCTATTGCGCGATGGCCCTGACGTCGCTGATCGTGCTTCGCGGCCTGCGCGCGGTCGGCGTGGTGACCGGGGAGTGCTCCTCGTCGGCACTCTGGCCCTTTGCCGCGTGCGCCCGGCGACTGGTCATCCGGCACAGCGTGCTCTTGTTCCATCCCATGAAATGGCAGAGCGAGGAGCACGTGGCCCTGTCGGAAGCAGCGGAATGGGCTCGGCACTTCGGCAAGCTGGAGACCGACATGGACCAGCTCCTGGCCCAACTGTTCGGCGTCGCGCCGGAGAAGATCCAAGAGTGGAGCGCCCCCGGCCGCTACGTCTCGGGCCCCGAGCTGGCGGAAGCCGGGCTTGCCGAGCTGGTCGAGCTCGAGGCGCTGGCGATCTTGGGGGCGAGGAAGAAGTGACCGGCCGGAGGCTGCTGCCCGGTTGCGGCTCTCGGCGTGTCAAGCTCAGACCACGATGACACGCGCAGCCCTGCTCGTGAACCATGACGGGAGGCACGTCGGATGCGGGTCCGCCTGGAGTACGGTCGAAGCGGTTTGGACGTCGAGCTGCCCGACCGGAACGTGGTCAAGTGCCTGGGCTACCAGACGCAAGAGCCGCTCGCCGATCCGGCGGCCGCCATCCGCGACGCGCTTGCGCACCCGATCGGCACGCCGCCTTTGGCCGAGCTGGCCCGGGGCCGCACGAGCGCGTGCGTCGTCGTGAGCGACGTCACCCGCCCCGTGCCCAACGCGGTGCTCCTTCCCCCGATTCTCGACACGCTCCAATCGAGCGGCATCCCGCGCGAGCGGATCCTGATCCTCGTGGCCACGGGCCTGCACCGGCCCAACCTGGGCGACGAGCTGGCGGAGATGGTCGGCCGCGAGATCGTCGACGGCTATCGGATCGAGAACCACCACGGGCAGAACCGTGACGAGCACGCCCACCTCGGCGAGAGCCCACGCGGCGTGCCCATCTGGATCGACCGCCGCTACGTCGACGCCGAGCTGAAGATCACCACCGGGCTCATCGAGCCGCACTTCATGGCCGGGTTTTCCGGCGGGCGCAAGCTCGTCTGCCCCGGCCTGGCCGCGTTGGAGACGATCCGGGCGTGGCACTCGCCCAAGTTCCTCGAACACCCCAACGCCCGAAACGGCGTGCTCGAAGACAATCCCGTCCATGAGGAAAACACGTGGATCGCCCGGCGCACGGGCTGCGACTTCATCGTGAACACGGTGATCGACGAGCGGCGGCAGATCCTTTCGGTCGTAGCGGGCGACATGGAAGCGGCCTTTCTGGAAGGCGTACGCTTCGTCCGCAAGCTCGTCCGCGACACGGTGCCCGAGCCGGTCGACGTCGTCGTCACCAGCTCGGCCGGCTACCCGCTCGACACGACCTACTACCAGTCGGTCAAAGGGATGGTGGCGGCGTTGGAGATCGTCAAGCCGGGCGGGACGATCATCCTTGCGGCGAGCATGAGCGAGGGGATCGGCAGCGCCGCGTTCCAGCGCCTGTTCGACGAAAACGCCACGCTCGACGGCTTCATGGACCGCATCCTCCACACCGACTACTTCGTCATGGACCAGTGGCAGCTCGAAGAGCTGGCCAAGGTCCGCCGCAAGGCGAAGGTCAAGGTCGTGACCGACGGCCTCCCGCCCGAGACGCTCACGCGCCTCTTCGTCGAGTCTGCCCCCAGCGTAGAAGCCGCCGTGGCCGACTCGCTGGCCGAGTACGGCCGGGACGCGACGATCGCCGTCATTCCCAAAGGGCCGTACGTGCTTGCCGAGGTGGCTTAGGACGGCTGGCCTCCAGAGGCGGTCCCCCTCGGCGGGGCATGCTCGGTGCGGAAAACGGCGGATTCTTGGGATTCCGAACGATCAGGATAACGGGGCGGCGACAAGTGAGCGAACCACTGGCAACCGGCCCCAATCGCCGCTCCCGTTCATCCGTTTGTTAGGGGCGATCTCGTGTTGTCCGACGACGCGCGAGTGTCGCCACGATTTATCAATTCCACGGAGGCGGACGACGGAACGGAATTGGAATTTCCTCTCCTTCGTACGATCGAATGCTTCGGCCGTGGCCGCCGCCCGTGTAGTTCCACTCGATCGTGACGTATTGCAGGAAGTGGTCCGACAATAAGCCCGCGGATGGATCGTAGTAGCAGCTACCATGAACGATTGCCCGTATGTTCGTGCGGCTATCCGCGGGACGGGACCTATCTTGGTCGCACTGTGCGGTGATCTTGTAATCCACGGCAAGGCGATCGTTATTCGCGATTCGGAATGCTGTAATATCGGTGTTGAGGATCTCCCCAATCACAACACTGTTGCGTTCCGCCTCCCTCCGAAGGGGAGCCTCAACACAGGGCAATACCAACGAGCAAAGGCGAGTATGATCGACAGGCGGGGCATCGCGTCTGATATCCTTGAGACACGCCGCCAAATCACAGTAAATACCCACATGCACCGCTCGTTTGCTGCAATCTTCTTGGAGGTTCTTCGCCAATCCCAATGACGGGTCATTACGATTGAGCAAGAACGCTCGATCGTTGGTCACTAGGTGTACGCAGTAGTCAGACGACAGGGCAAGCACAGCCTGCCAGATCGCGGAGTCCTTGAACTGTTGGTTCTTCTCCCCATTGGGGGCGACCTTTGCGTTGACCATCTCTAGAGCTGCCCTGGCGTGTTCAAGTGTGAAAGGCACACGCACAAGAATGGACTCCAAATGGCGAAGTCGTTCGACAACCTTCTCTTCCAGGGCCGCGTCTGTCGGGATCGACGGAGGAAAGGGTGAATCCGTTAGGGTGTTGATTGTCCTGGACGACTTCTCTAACGCCTCAGCAGCCAGATGTCCGGCTTCGACGATTTGCCGCGTCAATTCCTGCTCGACGACCTCTGGTAGTCCGAGGAATGCTCGCTGTCTCCCCAAGGTGTATACGAAAGATGCCCCAACGGGCGTCTTCAACAAGAGCTCTGAGCGCCAGATGTTCGTGTCGATCACGACGCAATCGGGCTTCCCGGTGTTGTCCAGATCGGTGTCCATCGTTGGAAGCTCAGGGATGCTGTGGTGAGGTTTTGGAGGCACGGCCCCTGACTATGTAATTCTGCCGCTGGCCCGGCGCCCTCGTAATCAGTTACTGCGGCGATGCCGGCGGGATAACGCGCATTCCAATAAAGGCCATCCTCGCCCTGAACTACGAAAGAGTCAAGCACTTGCCCCCACCTTGCCCAATATGTGCCGGCGTGTTCTACGGCCGGCAGAACGCGCTGGCTGCCAACGGGACAAGCACCCGCTAGCGGGGCCATGGAGCCTCGCCGCGTGGTCTGCCGCACGGTGCGGCGGGAGAACACGCCGCAAGCCTCCCTGCGGATGCCAACCAAAATCACTGCCAAGCAAGCACTTGCAGCGCCGGGTGCCACTGCTGGCTTGCCCAGCAGTGCGTCTGGCGGGCCAAGCTGGCCGTTGCCGTTGAGCGATCCAAACGGCAGGTGGGGAGGATCAGAAGAGCGTCATCTTCCCGGTCCGTAATCTCTCAGGCAGATGGATCCTCGACGCTCTCCGCCCCATTTGCCTTGTGGCTGAACGCACCGGCCATCGGGCATCGTATCAGGGGCCGCACTGCTGGACAAGCCAGCAGTGCCACCCAACCGCAATCCGAAGGCGTGCGCGGGCTCGCCAACCGCGCCTGCCCGGTCGCGCACGCCTTCGGCTTGCGGCTAAACGACGTGGTCACACGCTCGGTGAGATCAGCGATTGTCTGGCGCCACGCGAATCTGGAGCACAGGCGTCGCGAGCAGGGCTGCGCAAGGGACTCGATGAATCGGGTCACTACGAGCGCCGACCAAGATTCCGGGGAATTTTTCCGCCGCGGCGCGCATCTTAGGTGTTGGAAGCCGTCTTTCACGTCGCACAAGCCGGGCCCGATGAGTGCTATCGAGCGGGCCCGAGTCCCAGGTCGTTTTGTGAGGAGGCAGTGCTATGCGCCGACTCGGAGTTGTGTGGATGGCCGTTCTGGCCGCGGTGGTGTTGTCCGGTTGTGCCCGGGAGTCGGGGAGCTCGGACGGAGCGTCCCCGACGAGCCTCCCCGTCGTGGCCTCGCGGGGCCTTCATCAACGCAAGGCCACCGCCCGGGGCGAGAGTGCCGCGCCGGCGTCGTTGGAGGTCATGGCGGGGGAAGCGGAAGGGGACGTGGCGGGGCGGGCGTATCGGTCGCCGGCCTCGGCCGACGACGCCTCCGTGTCGGCCTCCGGCCCGATGCCCATCGCGGAAGAGCCGACGGACCGGCCGTCCACGGCGACCACTGCTCCTGCGGAAGATCGGCCGGCGAGGGAAGTCGCCCGGCGTGACCGCGGCCGTGATCCCGGCCCGGATCCGCCTCGGGTGCGGCAGAGTCACATCCAATCCGGCACGCTCACCGCCGGCAGCTTCGACGACCACGAGCGGTTCGACGACTACCGGCAGTTTCTCTCCGAGGCCATGCAGGGCGACGACCGCGAGCAGCTCCCTCGGCTGGCGATCGGCACCCGGGTGATGATCCACGTGAGCGACGCGCGGGGCGAGCCGGTGGGCGACGCCCGGGTGGTGGTCCGCGAAGCAGTGGCCGGGCAGCAGGTCTCCGGCGGCGAGGACGACGCTGGCCCGGCGCTGGTGGATCTGGTCACCGGCAGCGACGGACGCACGTTGTTCCTGACCGGCCACGACGGCGCGAGCCACGACGGCGAGTACCTCGTCACGGTCCACCCGCCCGATCGGGCCGAGCCGGTGACCCGGCGGATGCACGACGACCAGGGGCCCTGGCGGATCACCCTGCCCGACACCCGGGCCAAGCTCCCCCGCAAGCTCGACCTGGCCCTGGTGATCGACACCACCGGGAGCATGGGCGACGAGCTGGAGTACCTGAAGGTGGAGATCGACAGCATCGCCAAGACGATCTACCAGATGTTCCCGGGCGTGGACCAGCGATACGCCCTGGTCGTGTACCGCGACGACGGGGATGAGTACGTGACGCGGACGTTCGACTTTACGGGCTCGCTGGAGGAGTTTCGGGTGACGCTCTCCGAGCAATCGGCCAACGGCGGCGGCGACTATCCCGAGGCGGTGCACCTGGCGCTAGAGAGCGCGGGCAAGCTCGATTGGCGCGAGCGCGACGCCGCCCGGGTGCTGTTCCTGGTGGGCGATGCCCCGCCGCACGATCGGTTCGCCGGGCAGACGCTCGCGGCGGTCGAGGCGCTGCGGGGCCGGGGCGTGCGCGTGTTTGCGGTGGGCGCAAGCGGCGTGGCGATGAAGGCCGAGTTCGTGATGCGGGCGGCAGGGTTCTTAACCCTGGGCCAGTATCTCTTCCTCACCGATCACTCCGGCGTGGGCAATCCGCACGCCAAGCCGCACGTGCCCGACTATCAGGTCGAGCGCCTCGACCGGCTGATGATCCGGATGATCGCCTCGGAGCTGTCCGGGCGGCACCTGGCGGCCGACGAAGTGATCGCCCTAGAGACCGGCGACGGCACGCTGCCGCGCCCGGACCAAGGCCCGATCGACCAGCAGCAGCAGCGCGACCCCGCGACGCCGGTGGCCGCGCGAGCGTCGGTCACGCTCTCCGAGCTACCCCGCTGGCTGATCCTGGTGGCGGCGGTGCTGGGCCTGTGCGTGGTCGATACGCTGATGACGCGGGACCGGGGGTGAATCGCACATGCCGCAGCGCGCCGAACCGTGGAGCGGCTACGATGAGCAAGCTCTCCGTCGCGGAGAGTCTCGACCACGCGGTCCGTGGGTTCTATCTGGCGGATCCCGAGGGCGCCGGTTTCTGCCTACTGGGTTCCACCTTTGTCACCGGCCGCCGGCTTGGAGCCGTCGCGCATTCGTGGATCAAGGGGAAACGTCATGCCGCCCACCAGCATACCGTCGATGTAGCCGCGTACCTCGATCGCCGATTCCTTTAGATCGGCCGGGCGGAAGTCCTGTCCGGGGACCAGGCGGAGCCCCATCTTCCGGTGGCCCAGTTCCGGCAATTTGAAACGCCGGGGCATGTCTCCCTGGAGTTCCAGCTTCCAGTCTCTGGCCTTCAGCGCTCTGGGCAGCCGCAATTGCACCTGGGCGAGAGCCTCCTTGCGGTAGGGGTTGTGGAGGAAGAACTGCCGCTTTTCAAAGGCCCTGATCAGGACCTGCGCGTTGGACGCCGGCACGGGCGCGACGTTCCGCTGAACGATGTTGTTATCGAAGGGCACCAGGCGCCAATGGGGCGTCGGACCCGAGTTGCACGGAAGAACCGACGCCGGGTCGATGTTGCTCAAATCGTCATCCGCGGTGACGCTGGCAAGAATGCACTCGTGGTTTGCGATGGCCGGCTGCCATTCAAAGGGTCCCACGACGGCGCTCCCGCCGGACGGAATGGTAATGCTCGGATCGCCGGGCCCGGGCAGGACCGACGTCGTGGTCGGCTTCCAACTTCCCGGCCAGAGAAGCCCCATTCCCGGCCGGTTGTGGTACGTCCGTACGGTGACGTTGTGGGCCTCCTGCGTACCGCGGTTCTGGACCTTCACATAGAGGAAGTTGGGAACGCCGAGGATGGGCGTTTCGTGGGTGGTCCCGCCGTCGGCAGTCTGACGGTTCCAGTAATCGGTCGTGTGCCAGAAGCTCTCCAGGTAGGTGTATTCACCACCGCGGCTGTCATCGATGTAGACGTCGACCGGGGGCGGATCCCCTTCTTCGGTGGAGGGCGTACCGGGAGCCCGGTGAAGGCCCTGTTTCTCGAAGGCCCAGCGGATGAGCTTATGCACGGCGCCGCCGGGATGGCCCTCGATTGACGCTGTGCTGATGTCCGCGGTCATCAGGGAGGCTTCGAAGATGTCGGGGCTTGGACTCGGAGTGACGGGGTCGGTGGCCAGGAGACCGATGCCGCGGACAATCAAGTTGGCGGAATAGTCGGCGGCCAACTGCCGGGTGGCCACCTCTGCGGCGTCGCCGCCGATGGATCGGTATGCGCGGAATAGCGTTGTGGAAAGGACTTGCTCGCTACTGTAGCCGCCCGTGTCCTGCGAACCGCCCCAACCCCAACCCGCGGCGACCGATCGGTCATGCCGGCGGCCGATGCCCACCCACGGAAACGAATCAAAGCGATCCGGGGCCTGAGAACCCGGATCGTTGAGGATGACCGCCAGACTGTCGCCGGCGCTGTGGGCGAATCCGAAATTCGGCCAGTGCACGCTGTCCCACAGGAGGGCGTGTCCGAATTCGTGCAGGACCACGCGCCAGGCGGCGGCGATTCCCACGTTCGTCCCCGTGGCCGCCAGCGCGTATCGGAATCCGTCCGATCCGGTGCCCGTCGTGTTTCCCGGTGCCTGGGCGTTCACGCAATTCCCGTTGGGGCATGACCATCCGATCGTCGCACGGTGGTCAACGGGCACCGGGAGGTCGGTTTCGTCGAAGTATGCGTAAACGTCAATGCCCATGCCCTGCACCATCCGAAACAGCGCATCGCTATGGTGATACGCGTTGACGGCAGCAAAATCGTTGGTATCCGCCGAGTAGGCGAACTGGTAGGGAGCGTCTTCGGTAGGCCCCGCGTCGTTCGGCGCGCTTCTGTCGACGATCTCGACGAATTCGCCCGTTAGGTGCTGCTCCGGCGGCGTCCCGGCGGGCGGATCGAGACCGGACAGCGTGACATCGCTGCGGCACGCATCCAAGTCCGTTATGGGAGCCGTCGGCGGCACGTTGCCGGTCTGGGTCGTCGGATCTCTCACGAATACAAGCCCGTTGGCGTGTGCCACGAAGGCGCGGAGGTACAACACGGCCCCGGTTTGAACGTCGACGAAGGCCCGCCAGTTCACGTCCGCTCCTGCGACGGGAAGCGTGAACAGAACCTCCGCCACGACGCGGTGTTCCCCGGGACGAACGGCGTCCGGAACGTTCGGCAACGGCAACGTCGGCGGCCCCGCTTCCAAACCTCTTGCCCGTTCGTCCCTGCGGCTCTCCGGGTCAACGCGATTCGCTGAGTCGTACTGGTAAACCAGCAACTCAGTTCCGTTGATGCGCGGGGGGGTCTCGCGATACCGATCCTCTAACTGAAGCGCCTTGGCGAGCCGCGCCGCGTCGATCCCCTGCAAGGGGAAAGCAGCGTCGTCGGGCATCTTGACGTCGAAGGCCCCATGGAACGAATTCGTCGAACTGACCACGCGCAACGGCGCGTTCAGCACCGTCACCGCCATCCCCCCCTGCCAAACCCGCAAGCCCGACAAAGTCTGCACATACGACACGGTCGTAGCTCCCCCGAGCCGTTTCTGCTCGAAGAACTTGACCTGGTTGCCTTCGTCCGCCAGGGCCGACTTCTCAAAGGGTCCGATCTCGCCGATCCAAGCCTTGTCCAGCGAAATGGCACCAGCCACGGCGCGAACGTACGCATCGGCAAGCGACTTTGGCGTGGGGGCGACGAGGTTGGCCTCGTCGGCGGTGAACGGGCGGTCAAAATGCCGAAGCTGTCGCACAATCCTCTGCGGGTCGCGAAGAGCGTCCACGTCGCGGGCGCGCTCGAATAGCCGAACTTTCTCCTGGCTGTACTGGGCGCGGTCCTTCGGCGGCTCCGCGATGGCCGTGGCGACCAAAGCAAGGCCGAGCAATCCGACTAGCAACGTCTTGCCAATGGATCTCATCTTTCCTCCTCCTTCGCCTCAGTGGTTGCTGGCGACGCGTTCCCCTCTTGCGGGCCGTCGGTTGTCAGCAAGAAAGCCCCAGGTAAAGAGCGCCTACCATCTATACCCCCCAGAGGGGGGTCGTTCGGAAAAGACTACGAGGTCAATAGGAATGAAGCGGAGAAACTGAGATTATCGCACTTCCGTCCTGGAGCTGAGTCAATTCGCGCGCTGATCGGTTTCGCATCGGCTACGTGCACCCCGCGTGCCGCGGGGTTTTCGCCAGGAGACGAGGGCTGTGCAGACAAGTCGAGAGATCTCGCGAGAATCACAACGGATTCTATCGATGCGGATAAGGGGCGGAATAGGGGCGCCCTGGGGGCGCTTCCGGAAGACTCGGGGGAAGCTTCGATCGATGGCATCGAGGCACGTTCCGTCGTGGCGCGGGTTGCGATGCCCGAATCCCGGCCTGCGTTCATTCCCCGGCCCGCTTCTGCGGAGCAGCGGCACACACCATGAACCGGCATTCAAGGCGCTTCCCGGCCCGCTTCGCAGAGTGCTTTCACCTCCTCCGCCGAGAGCCCCCGCGCGTAGAAGCGAAGATCGGCGAACCGGGCGGGGAGGAACTCCGGGGCACCCGCGTAGTTCGGGTTGCCGCCGAGGGCGACGTCGGTTGCGCCGGACCAGAACAGCAAGGGCGCTTGGGCCGACGCGCGGGCTTCGCCGTCGACGTAGAGCACGAGCTGTTCGCCCTGCTTGACGCCCGCCACGTGATACCACCGGCCCGGCTCCAGTTCGACGCCTTCCGTGCCGTAGCGTCGGCCGGCCTCGATCCGGGCGAACAGCCTCCCCTTGTCGACGGCCAGACGCAACGGATCGTCCACAGGAGCGCACCAGGCGCTGAACACCTGGCCCAGCCGGTCCTGGGCCAACTCGGTCGCGGCCACCCAGATCGCAACGGTGTACGCCTCCTCCGGGAAGGCCACGAGCTTGTACTTGACCATGCCCTGGCCGTCGAGCTCGATGGCCGTGTCGGGCTCGCCCGTCGGACCTGCGGCCGGCTTCCACCCGCCGGCTCCCAGGAGCGTGCCGTACTCCGGCTCCACCCGACCGTTGAGCAAGGCGGCCGTGATCATCCCGTCCGGCTCTCGCTCGCCGTAGGGCGACGCGGACATCGGCGGGGCCGCCGGGTCGATCGTGAAATGCTTGTACGGGCCGATGCTCTCCGACTCGCCGAGCGGATTGCGGGCGACCACCTTCCAGTAGTAGGGCGTTTGCGGCTCGAGCTTCGCGGCCTGCTCGGGCGGGAGCACGAGCCACCGGCCCGTCTGGTCGCCGCAAGTGAGCACGATGCGCTCGAACGTGGGCGAGTCGGACACGACGACCGAGTGCCGGCGGCCTTGCGTTGCCTCGGCGGCCGGGGTCCGCCACGAGAAACGCACCGGGCCCGGGCCGATCCTCGCGCGATCGGCCGGTTGCCAGGCTACGGGCTTCGGCGGACGCAGACCGGCGGCCGGAAGCCACGAAATGTACTCCCCGCCGGTTGCCCCCGCGCTGGCGAAATCGACCAGCCGCAGGGTCGCTCCCTCTCCGGCCGGCACGTCGACGACCAGCCACGGCAGCCAGTCGCCCGCTCGCTCCGCGACCCCGGCGTCGATCGGCACCAGGCTTGCCTGCGGCGGCTTGGAGAGATCCATTTGCGGGACGGTGGCGAGCTTGGACGCGGGCTTTGCGGGGGCTTCGTCCGGCGGTTGTGCATCGGTGGGTGTCTTTTCCTGCGGCTCGGACCCATCTGCCGCGGCAGTCCCCGGCTGCACGAAGCGGTCGTCCAGCGCCAAGAGGATCGGCCCGCGATAGAGCGAGGCGTGCCCCGCTTGCTCCAGATCGCCCGGCTCGTAGCGGAGGCCCATGTCGAATCGGAGCGTAACCGGGAGATCCGCCTGCCACGTGCGGGTCAGCTCCAGGTATCGACCGGACTCGACGGGCGTGGCGTCTGAAATGCGTTTCCCACCGACGGAGACCTCCGCCTGAGCCGACCAACTCGGAATCCGCAGGCACAGCGTGAAGGGCTTCGGCTGGGGCGTATCGAGCGTGAGGGTGACCGTGTCGCCGAGGGGGTAATCGGTCTGTTGGCGGATCGCCACGGGCGTGCCGTCGGCCAGCGACACGTCGGCCTCCATCGGCCCGTAGTAGTTCACGGCCAGGCCGTCGCCCGCCCGCATCACGCCCCACTCGCTCAGCATGCCGTATCCGCGAGGGCCGTTTACGGAGCAGCAGTTCAGGTGCGGCGTGTCGTCCCGGGCCTGGAACGTGATCGCCACGTGCGACGGCACGCGGCGGCCGTTCATCGGCGTGTTGTAGGTGCACCACGCCCCGGACGGGTGCTGCGAGCCGATCGCGGCGTTCAAGGTGGCCAGCTCCAGGTCGTCGGCGATTCGGGGGTCGGCGGTGAGTCGCAGGGCGTCGATCATCACCGCCTGCCAGGCGATCACGCAGCAGGTCTCGATGGCGTCGTTGCGGTAGGGGTTGCCGGTGGCCCGCTCGCCCGACGAGAAGCCGCCCGTGTTGCGCAGATCGAACCGGCGGATGCTGGCCCAGTGGTGCAGAAACGCCCGGCGATACCGCTCGTCGCCGGTGATCCGGTACAGCTCGACCATGCCCTGGAGGCTGTGCAGGCTTTCCCAGCGGGGCCGGGGCGTGCGGAAGAACTCCCTGCCCGCCAGGCCCGTGCGGAAGTAGTCGCCGGCCGCCTCGAAATCCTCGAGCACCGCATGGGCCATGAGCAGGTAGCGGGGGTGGCCGGTTTTCTGATACAGCCGGGCCATGCCGTGGAGGATGCCCATGTTCATCTCGTGGGAGCCGGCCTGGTGGACGCGGCGGTCGGTGTCGAGATAGGTGCCGCAGACCAGGTCCCCGATGCGGCGGCAGGCGTCCATCGCCTTCCGGTCGCCCGTCTCGTCGTGCCACGTCATGAGGCCCAGCATCACATGGTAATGCCCCCACAGGTCCCAATGCCCCAGGAGCCGCTCCTCCTTCGGCCAGGGGCCCAGATAGCCGTCCTCCGCCTGCAACTCGACCAGGCGATCCACCACGCCTTGGAGTGTCTCCCTCAGACGCGGGTCGTCCGACGTCCGCATCGCCTGCACGCCCGAAATCAAGTACTTCCCCACGAACTCCCCGGCCCAGGGCACCAAAACCGGCTCCTCGCCCGAGTCGCGCCGGGCGAACATGTCGAGAAGGCCCGGGTTGTTCTTCGGGGCGACGAGGAGCCAGTTCTCGACGTTCGCCTGAACGCGCTCGCCGACCATGCCGTGGAAGCGGAACGCGGCGCCGGGGATCGCGTCCATAGGGAGCGTGCCAAGGTCTGCCGCCTGACCGGCGGGAGTACTATTCCCTCCCAGGGGAACAAGAAACAAAACGGTGGCGGCAAGAGGTCCTATGCCTAACGGCCCCGTTGGCCGCAGACTGCTAAGAGACACCATCGTTCCTGCGCCTCCTTCGGCGAGCGGTGCGAATCGTAGTGCGTGGATGGCTCGGACCGGCCAAGTCACTGGCTTCACGAATTGAAGAGGCCGCCAATCTCCCTATCTGGCTTGCGCTCCTGGACCACGTGCGGCGCTTTTGGAGACGTTTCATCGGCGGTGAATTGGCGCGCGTTCACAGGGCGGGTGTCCGCTGGCGGATGTGGCTACATCTTCCCGTCCTGTCCCGTCTTGGCTCGAACCGACTTCCAGAAGATGCCGAACTCGGGAATCCTTTTTCGCCCCAACACGACGAGCTTCAACGGGACGAGCACGTACTCGGTGAGCCACTGGCTGATCATGAAATCCGTATATCCCGCCATGGCATTGTCCACCGCCAGAGTCCCGAGTCGCTGCCCCATGATCACGTCAGAGCAACTGGGCCGAATGGAGCGGAGCAGGTGTCGCGGCTCATTGGTGAATACGCGGAGCTTGGTCCACTCAGGAGCAACGTCACCGCGCGCTCTGACACGGATTCCGGGAAGCAACTTGGCCAGCCCGCGGCTTACGATCTTCGACCCCGCGGTTCGCAGCTCGTCGCTGGTCTGACCTTCGATTCGCCGTCCGGATTTTCTGCGGTCCTCAAACTCCCTGATTTCCCTCTTCTCGGCGTCGCTGAGCCCAATCTCGTGCAGATCGTCTTCGGGGTCCACGTACTCCATTGCATCCGTCGGAATCGCCGTCTCGGCCATGACGACCAGTCCGTATGGAACGCGTCTCTCCGCCTCGTGCATCTTCTTCTTCAGGTACTTGGCGAGACCGCGCATGCTGAAAGGGACCTCCGGGATGAGCGCGACGTCACAGTGGCCCGTCGCACTGGCAACGACCGCATGGCTGACCACGAATCCCGAGTCGGAGCCGAAAAGCTGGAGGATGCACAGACGGGGGTTGGAGATGACTTCCGTATGGAGTTGTTCGATACATTCGCGAGCCTTCTCAACCGCGGAAAGGAAGCCGAACGCCTGCCAGACCCAAAGGATGTCGTTGTCCATGGTCTTGGGGATGGCAACGACCGATAATGGTCTTTTCCCCTGGCCGTTGGCAACACTCCAGAGGGCGTGGGCGGCTTTCATGCTTCCGTCGCCGCCGATAATATAGAGAACATCGACGTTGTGCGCTCTTAACTGTTCAACGATATGCTCCAGTGCACTCAACCGACTATTTGGGTCGAGCAGTTCCTGCACACGAGAAGTCCCCAAAATCGACCCGCCTTCGTTTGCATGGGTCGTCGTGACAAGTTGCTTGTCCAGTCCCCTGTCGTAGGGCACAAGCAGATGATGGGACTCCATGAAATCGTCAAAGGCCTGAAAGCCGTTTTGCAGCCCATAGACTCTCAGACCGCGCTGGTTGCGATGGGCTTTTGCGTACATCCAATGCCTCTGGACGATGCCGTCGATCACGGCGTTGATGCCGGGGGCAATACCACCCGATACAAGAACGGCGGCCCTCAACCCCCGCGCTCCGGAGAAGCACAGCTTTTCCCTGGGACCGGCCTCGGGGAGCCACAATCCCCGGGTGAGCATGCAGTTGTCGCACTCCTCGCCCGGCCAATCATCGCACTTGTGGTGGGAGCTCAATGCGGCTGCGACAACGCGCGCATGATCGTCGCGCCACGTCCCCACTGCATCGGGATCGAGTTTGTTCGTGGTCCTGCGCGGCAAGTCGAGCACTTCAACCTTGGGCCATTCGACCGGACAACCGTTGAGAATCTTCTTCTGCATGGCCTCCCGTTTCCGTTCCTCCTCCCTGTTTTCACTCTCGGAACCCGTCTGCGGAGGTTGGTACAACTCGTCGCCCAGGCGCAGCTTCTCCGTGTAGAACCGAATGATGTGCTTCTCGTAGTCGAACAGATGTGGCTCGAGAGGCAAATCGTCCGCCGAAACCCACGGAAGCTTCAAGTGTGTCGTGACAATCTGGCTGGCAACTTCAAACGCGCCGGCCTGGTCTGTTGTCGGCGAGTTTATCGTGGGGAAGTTTCGAAGCAGATTCAGGGCGGTCGGCAAGGGGTATGGATTCCCTTGACTGTCCGCTAGAACAACGATGCAGAACTGTTTGGTCTGGCCTGTCATGTGAAGCCCGTGGGCGCCTTGCACCTCCTCCCGCTGCCACTTGCTAAACTCGGCGCCCAGGAAGATCACCATAACCTGACAGTTCTCAAGTTGCTCGTTGATGGTTTGCTCAAACGAACGATCGGTCCGCTGGTGCTCTTGGTAATAGAACACGTCGCTGAGATTGCGTTTCAGGAGCTGGCCTACGCGGATGACGAATTCGGAATCTCGGGTTGCATGGCAGAGAAAGGCCGAGTACATCGCACGATCCCTTTCGCCAGTAGACGGTTTGCGACAGCCCCCGACGGAATATCCTGCTTCACGCTCAGTCTATCTACGGGACGAGGGAATCACAAGCACGATCAGCGGAGAATTCCATGGGATTGGCGGCTGCACGCGATAGGCTTGGCTCTATCGATTGCACGAGACAGGAGAGGGAGGCAAACCGCGGAGAAACGGGACCGCAGCGCTGGATCGGAGCGTATCCGCCGCGATGCGGATGACGCGATTCGCCCATGCACAGTGGACTCGCCGATTGGTTGTGCTGAACCCGAGAGAATACATTTCCCCCGTACGGGCGGCAGGCCTCGCGATTCTGGGCGTCTCGTCTGACCAGGGATGCGAGTCGCGCTCTCGTGGACACGCCTTTGCGCTGGGGAGATGCCCGGACAATGGTACGGCGGACCTCTCCGGGCGCACGGGAGCGATGAGCGTCGGTTCCCAGAGGCGTCTCACCACGGACCTATTCCACCACCTCCTCCACGAGGAGGATACTATCGTCCTTCACCGCCAGGTAGTGAAACCCCCTGCGGGAGTCGAAGGGGAGCTTGGCCCCGTGGGCGAGCCAGATGGCGTCGTACTGGTGGAGGGCGGGCTTGTCTTCGACGACGGTGAAGGCCTTGCCGGCGCCCGTCGCGGCGTAGACGGGGGATTGGCTGTCGGGCGAGAAGTTGAGGTAGGCGACCGCGTCGAACCGCGGCTTGCGGTTGTTGTCTACCACGGCGAATCGCACCGTGCGGCTCCCGGCGATGTAGCCCAGGTGGTCGCTGTTGGGGCTGAACACGAGGGAGCCGGCGGCCACGGCGTCGAAGATCCGCTCTTCACGGCCGTCGAGCACGACCATCTCGAACTCGCCCGTTTGTACCCCGTAGGCCAGGCGCCGGCCGTCGGGGCTCCAGCAGAGCTGGCCCACGCCGTCGTAGTGCTTCTGCTCCCGGCCGTCGACGACGACGCACCACTTCCCCGCCGATCGGGCGGCATAGGCCACCTTGGCCCCGTCGGGGCTGAAGGCCAGGCTGTCGTCGCCGATGGTGTCGTACGGCGCTTGGGCCTCGCCGTCGACAATGACCCGCCACTTGCCGGCGTCCAGGGCGGCGTAGGCCACGCGCTTGCCGTCCGGGCTGAAGACGAGGCCGGCCACGTCGTCGTGCGGCGGCCCCTTGCTGCCGTCGACCATCACGCGCGACTTCTCGCCCTCCCGGATCACGAACGCGAGCCGGGCGCCGTCGGTCGAGAACCGGTAGCCGGTTTGCGTGCCGAGGTCTTGGTAAGGCCCCGTTGGTTGGCCGTCGACGACCAGGTAGCACTGGCCGTCCTTGACCGCGCCGTAGGCCATGCGCCGGCCGTCGGGGCTGAACTCGATCAGACCCGCGGAGATCACGTCGTACGGCGGGCCCGGCTTGCCGTCGACCACCACCGATCGCTTGCCGGAGACCATCGCCACGTGGGCCACGCGCCGGCTCTCCGGGCTGAAGATGGGCGGCCCGACCCGCTCGTAGGGCGTTTGCTCTTGGCCGTCGACGACGACGTGCCAGGCCCGGCCCTTGCGCGCGGCGTAGGCCAGGCGGTTGCCGTCGGGGCTGAAATCCAGGGCCACGACGCGGTCGTACGTGCCTTGCTTCCGGCCGTCGAGGACCGCGGTCTGCCCGGCGCCCGACTCCTCGATGTAGGCGATGTGCCGGCAATCCGGGCTCACTAGCGCCGAGTCGCGGACCTCGGGCGGGAACGGGGCCAGGAGCGTTTCAGTGTGTTTCCGCTCCACCGGCAGTTGGGCCACGGCCGACGAGGCGACCAGAAGCACGATCGCGGAGTAGGTCGGCAGAACGGTCGGCCTTGTGTTCATTTCGGATGGATTCCTCGTCTGCGAATCCCGCGGGACGCAGCCCGCGGGCTTAGCCATCTTTTCCCATCCGCGTGTCGCGGCCCCGCAACCGCTGACCTTGATACACTCCCTACTCCCTACTCCGTACTCCCTACTCACCCGTAGCGATTAAACCACGCCCGCTTCTCGAACGGCAGTTTTTCCTTCTGTGTTCCGGGCGCGGCGGCGACGCCCAGCGGGAGGAGGATGCGGAGGGCTCTGTCTTGGGGGACGGCAAGCAGCCGGGCGATCTTGGCCGCCTTATCTTCGACGCGGAGGACGCCGTCGAGCCAGACCGTGGCGTACGAGAGCGCCGTGATGGCCAGCAGCATGTTCTCCACCGCCGCGGCGCAGTCCTCGACGGCGAAGGAGATATTGCCCAGCACGGGCCGCGGGTCGATCACGCAGGCGATCATCGCCTTGGCCGTGTGGCAGACCGGCTTGTCGACGATCTCGGCGATCCGACGCAGGACTCCCGGATCGTCGACGATCACGAACGAGGTGGTCTGCTCGTTCTTGCCCGACGGGGCGTGGATGCCCGCCAGGACGATCTTGATCAGATCCTCCCGGGGCACGGGGGCGTCGGTGAACTTCCCCCGATAGCTGTATCGTTTGGCGACGGCGTCGAAGACGTCCATGGGCGGTTCCTCCGGATTGGGCGATTTGCGTACCGCCACCAGCTTAGAGTGTCAGGGACGGGCGGAAAAGAGGCCACCTTGCGTCGGCCTTGTGTGTACCCGTCACGCTCCGCGTGACGGAGCACATCACGCGGAGCGTGATGACTACGTTGGCTGCCCGATCACGGCGTGGCTTGGGTCGCCGGCCGGCAGTAGGAGAGGGCCAGAAGCGCGTAGCCGGTCACCAGGCTGGGCTCGCCCTCCAGCCAGCGGGGGTTCTTCTCGTTGATCCAGGAGCCGTCGGGCCGCTGGCGACGGAGGAGCTCTTCGCGGAGCTCGCGGCGCCAATCGTGCCGGGTGCCGTCGGCGTCGACGACCTGGTCGACGCCCATCGCGTCGAGGGCCTTGGCGAAGGTGTGGTAGTAGTAGTAGAGGCCGGCGTCGCCCAGGCCGGGGTTGCTCTGGAGGTCGTAGTGCTTGCGGACCCACTCGTAGGCCGCCTTGACGCGGGGGTCGTCGGGGCCCACGCCGGCGTAGATCATGCTCTTCAGGCCGGCGTAGGTCATCGAGCCGTAGCTCCGCAGGCCGCCGTTGGGCGTCTCGCCCGCCTTGCTGCTTCCGCCCGCGGCGGGGGTGTAGTAGAAGCCGCCGTCGGGGTTCTTCGGGGCGAACTGGGTGGAGTTGTGCTCGGTCTCGAGGTTCTGGCATCGGGAGACGAAGACCAGGGCCTTCTGGATGGCCGGATCGTCGGGCCCGTTGCCCACGGCGACCAACGCCTCGAGGAGGAACTGGGTGTTGGACATGTCGGGCCGCTCCTGCTTGCCGTAGCCGGCGCCGCCGTAGTAGAGGCTGGTTTGATCGTGCCCTTCCTCCTCATCCCACTGGCGGCCCTTGAGGAAGCGGTCGGCGCCGTCGAGGACCTTGTCGTAGCGTCCGTCCCGGCTGGCCTCGCGGAAGCAGAGCACTCCCAGGCAGGTTTCGTAGTTGCGGTAGAGCGAGCCCGACTGATAGACGCCTCCATCGGGCTGGATGAGCCCCTCCAGGTACTTGAGGCTCTTGGCGACGAGGGGGTCGTTGGGGGTGCGTCCGTTGCGGAGGATGCCCGTGGTGACCACGGCCGTCACGCCCGGCCCGGCGAATCCGGCGTACGAGCCGTCGGGGGCCTGAACCTTGGTCCGCAGGAAGTCGACCGCCCGCTGGACCGACTCCTGGTAGGCCGCCTCGTCCGCTGGAGAGGGGGAGCCTGGCCGGCTTGGTTGTGCGAGAAGGTTGGTGGCGATGAGGAACATCGCCAACGTCGTCGCCGCGACGCACGCAACGCGGAGGAATCGCTGGTTGTACATGGTGGGCCTCGCTCACGGGCCAAAACGTTCGGGAATCGTCAGGGAGTGGGAGCACGGCGCCAAGAGTGGCCCCGCAGGGAGGGGGTACGCTTCTTCCCGGCGGCGGCCCAAGCTCGTGGTCTCCCTCCATTTTACGTCAACGGCACCGAGAAGGCGCGAGAAGCGCCCGCCCGCTAGAGGACGACGGCCAGGATCTCGTGCTCGTCCATGATCAGCAGCTCTTCCCCGTCGACGACCACATCGGTCCCGGCGTAGTCGGTGAACAGGACGCGATCCCCCTCCGCGACCTGATGGCCGGCACGGGAGCCGTCGGCGAGCAGGCGGCCGTCCCCCACCGACAACACCCGCCCTTGCCGGGGCTTTTCTTGGGCCGTGTCGGGGAGCACGATGCCGCCGGCCGTGACTTCTTCGGCGTCGAGTCGCTTGACAACGACCTTCTCACCCAAGGGTACCAGTCTCATTGTGAGTTGACTCCTCCCGGGACAGGGATTGCTGGACCCGCAAGACTGAGATTCTTGCACGCACCTGCGGACCACACAAGGGTCCTGCCGCCTGTGGTGGGGGTGGGCGCGCGAAGAAAAATTGTGCGATTGGACGAAGCGGCTTCGCCGCGGGAGGGAGGAGCGGTTTGGAAGGGTGGCGAGGGATGGGAGGGCATCGGGCGTTGATGGGGTCTGGCGTGTGATACGTTTCGATTTCCGGCCGGTGTGGCTGGAATTCCTCTATCCCCACGAAAGGGTATCACGATGTCAGAACTCAGCAACCGCATGCTCCGCGACATGCAACTCGCCGGGCTGGTCGAAGGGACCAGGCGGGAGTATCTGCGGGCCGTTCGCCAACTGGC
>Ga0307378_10002112_pt1 | contig 31082 bp, 24 predicted proteins | sample UN1MG_FD_202238 | JGI IMG/M metagenome (GOLD analysis project Ga0307378, IMG submission 202238) | Soil microbial communities from Risofladan, Vaasa, Finland - UN-1 | ecosystem: Environmental > Terrestrial > Soil > Coastal area > Acid sulfate soil | place: Finland: Risofladan, Vaasa | collected... | reverse complement strand
GCGGCACACCTTGCAGTAGAACCCGATATAAAGTGCTCCATCAAACGCTGCTGCTTATCCTTGTTTAATCTGCTCTTTCGTATGACTGTTATGATAACCTTTCTCTGTTATCTAGGACAGCCCCAAATTAATTATTGTGTTCTTCTTGGTTTACAGGTATAAATTTGCATCTTGATTTTTTATTAAGGTCACATTAAGGGAATTAAGAGTAAAGCCATGATAGTTGGAATTCCAAAAGAAACATTTCCTGGTGAAAACCGAGTAGCAATAGTTCCTACCACTGTTCCGTCTTTACAAAAGGCGGGTTTTATAGTTCATATTGAATCCGGGGCAGGAATTCAAGCCGGTTTTCCTGATAAGCTCTATGAAGACCAGGGAGTTGTGATTTCAGACCGCGCTGAGGTATTTGCAAAAGCCAATGTCCTTTTACAAATAAGAGCGGTAGGCACCAACCCTGAAACTGATTCATATGATATTGAAGCCCTTAAAGAAGGGCAGATAGTAATTGGCTTAATTGATGCTTTAACAAATGCCGGAGCCGTTAAGTCTCTTGCTTCAAGCAAGGTCAAAGCTTTTGCCCTTGAACTTGTTCCAAGGATTACACGCGCGCAGGCTATGGATGTTCTTTCTTCCCAGGCAAATATAGCAGGGTATAAAGCTGCTCTGATTGCTGCTGATTCACTCCCCAGAATGTTGCCTATGATGATGACCGCTGCAGGTACAATGACTCCCGCTCGTATCTTAGTGATTGGAGCTGGGGTTGCGGGGCTTCAGGCTATCGCTACTTGTAACCGTCTTGGGGCTATTGTGTCGGCTTACGACATACGCCCTGCAGTTAAAGAGCAGGTCCAAAGTTTGGGCGCTAAATTTGTAGAGCTTGAACTCGAGACAGGAGAGTCTGAAGATAAGGGTGGCTATGCCAAGGCTATGGATGAAGAGTTCTACAAGAAACAGCGTGAATTGATGGCTAAAGTAGTGACAGAGAATGACGCAGTGATTTCAACTGCTGCAATACCTGGCAAAAAAGCCCCTATTCTAATTACTGAAGAAATGGTGGCTGGCATGAAGCCGGGCTCTGTAATCGTTGATCTAGCTGCCGAGAGCGGTGGGAACTGCGAGTCAACTATAGCTGGAGAAACGATCATGAAAGACGGCGTTAAGATAATAGGTCCTGTAAACGTTCCTTCTAGCGTCCCCTATCACGCAAGTCAAATGTATGCCAAAAATATTGCAAACCTTCTTCTTCTTATGGTTAAGGATGAAGAATTAAACATTAATTTAGAAGATGAAATACTAAAAGAATCACTTGTTGTTGACGACGGTAATGTTGTTAACGAGAGAGTTAAAGAAAGTTTGGGCCTTTAAACACTTTCAATAGGAGGCGTATTGTCATGGATAGCTTTGCAATGGTTTTTACAATATTTGTATTAGCAGCCTTTATAGGTTTTGAAGTTATAGCCAAGGTTCCTCCTACACTCCACACGCCACTGATGTCCGGCTCAAACGCTATTTCAGGAATTATCTTAATTGGCGCCATCTTATCAGCGGGTGCACAACACACTTGGCTTACTGCCGGGCTTGGATTTGTTGCTGTAGTTTTGGCAACAATAAACGTGGTTGGCGGTTTCATGGTAACAAATAGAATGTTAGAAATGTTTAAGAGGAAGGACTAAGGTATGTCTTCTGGACTTGTAAATATCGCTTATTTAGTAGCTGCTAGTTTGTTTATCCTTGGTCTTAAAGGCCTTACACATCCAAGGACTGCCGTAAGGGGAAACCAATTAGGCGCTCTTGGAATGTTATTGGCTGTTGTCATCACTCTGCTTGACCAAAGCATAGTTGGTTACGGAATAATTCTGGCAGGGATTGTTGTAGGAGGCGGTATCGGAGCTGTTTTATCTGTCAGGATTAAAATGACCGATATGCCGCAGCTGGTTGCCATATTTAACGGTTTTGGCGGCCTTGCCTCAATTCTAGTTGCTGGAGCGGCATTATTAGAAGTAGCGGTTCTTACAGGAACTTCGAGCGCAATAGCTCTTAATACTCAGTTTTCTATCTCAATATTCGCATCGGGTTTGATTGGAGCTGTAACTTTCTGGGGCAGCTTGGTAGCATTCGGGAAGCTTCAAGGACTAACTAATGACGGTTCTGTACGTTATCCCGGCGATCAAATCGTAAAGGTAGTACTCACGATAGTCATTCTTGTTTTAGGCTATATGATGGTTATATATCCTGATTCCTCAACACCTTATTGGCTGATGGTAATATTTGCCTCGGTGCTCGGAATACTTTTTGTAATCCCAATTGGCGGAGCGGATATGCCAGTTGTGGTTGCTCTCCTTAATTCTTTCTCCGGACTAGCTGCTGCGGCAACGGGGTTCGTGTTATTTAATACCGTATTGATCGTAGCAGGAACATTAGTCGGAGCTTCCGGAATAATTCTTACGATAATCATGTGTAAAGCCATGAATCGATCATTGGCAAATGTGCTCTTTGGAACCTTTACAGTTACAGAAGGGGGGCCTTCTGCTGATGAAGTGTACGGTGGAAAGGTTAAGTCAACTTCTGCTGAAGAGGTTGCAATGCTTCTAGAGGGAGCAAAAAGAGTTTGCATAGTGCCGGGATATGGAATGGCTGTTGCTCAAGCTCAGCATGCAGTAAGAGAGCTATTTGATCTCTTAGAAGGGCACGGCACAATAGTGGAGTTTGGAGTTCATCCGGTTGCGGGGCGTATGCCCGGACATATGAACGTACTCCTGGCCGAAGCTGACATTCCATACGAAAGACTTAAGGATATGGACGAGATCAACCCGAGTTTTAAACAGATTGATGTTACAATTGTTATTGGTGCTAACGATGTTGTTAATTCTGTTGCAAGAACCGATCCTGATAGCCCGATAGCGGGTATGCCTATTCTGGATGTGGACTATTCAAAAACTGTTGTAGTTATAAAACGAAGCCTAAGCCCTGGATTCGCCGGAATTCCCAACCCTCTTTTTGCTGCGGATAATGCTCTTATGTTCTTTGGCGACGGAAAGAAAGCAGTTGAGGAAATAGTGAAGTGCCTAAAAGAAGAACTTGGGTAAACACTAAAAGTAAATCCTCTTTATATTCTAAGTCCATATGAAATCTGCGAATCCAAAAAACACAACTATAGAGATATAGTTTGGTTTATGAAGTATTACTTTTCATTTGTTTCCCATTTAACAATCTTAATATCTAGGACTGACCTCCCCCCCCCTGGTAACTGGACCAGTTAAAAGTAGAGAAATCTCATATAACTGAGAGATAGGTTGTGAAGCGGTTGCTGTAATAAATATGGTGAAATCCGGAGTTGTCTCAATGCTGGTATTTTGTGCCGGTATCGGACCAATTACTGGAAAGTCTCCGAAAGCCCCTTGTTTAAAATCAAAAGATTCATCAGTTAGATGATATGCTTCGTATAAGCTGAAATCGAATTCTGGAAAGAGCCTTGTTTTTATAGCCCAGATAGCATTGTCTGCTTTTTTTGTTTCTAGAAAAGCATTTCTAACTTTTGGATTCTCCGCAACCGCAATAACCAGAGCTTCTTCTGATGTTAGTTGTGAAACTTCTGCTATTACCACTTCTTGTTCTACAATCACTTCCTCCCCAAAACTTCTAAACGTATTTATAAAACATAATACAAAGAGAATTATAGCAATGGGTATGTATTTTAAGTTTTTTTGATTCAATGAGTATATGGCCTTCAAAAGTTTTTACTCTCGTTCATGTGGATTTACCGCTCTTACATATTGTATATAATAAGAAAGGAAATTTGAACCCTAAATATAAAACATGACTTTAATTATGATTTGCGAAATGATAATTGACGACTTCAATAAAAATAGGAGTAATTCTAGATACAAAGTTATTGGTTTTTAGTTCGTTTTGTTGTGCACTGCACAATGCGCTTTGCACTTGCTGTGGTTTGTAAACTATCGTTATTACAGAAATAATAATTTTTTTTGAACTTTCTCACATACAGATTTGATTTAACTGTTTCTTATATTATAATGATAAACCTATTTTCAAGGTTCTGTGAAAAATTGCAACGTAAGGAGATAGGAGCTTATGAGCACGGTGAGAAATTTCTCAAAAGAATCACTTAAAGTGATTTCAGCAAACAAGGGGTTACAGATCAGAGACGGTCTGGATAACGAATACCCGGACGTATATACAGACGAAGTTGTTGATGCTTTAAAGGCGTTATCTGTTTTCAATAAGGATCAGAAGTTGCTTATGGAAAAAAGATACGCAAGAAGAGCTCAGAGAGTTCGTAATAAAGAAAGGATCAGATTCCTCGATCCACACGATTTTATACCAGGCACTAATATTAAGGTGCAGGATGCCAGAGACGGCAAGTTTGTCGGATCTGAAATCCCCCATGATTTACAAAGACAATGGATACAAGGCACTGGACCTGCGGCAAAACCTAACTCTGCTTTAGAAAGCAGTATTCGAAACGTTGCTTATGCTCTGCTATCAGGTGCCGACGGCTGGATGTTTGATGGGGAAGATGCTCTAGGGCAGATAACTTCAATGTCGCTCGACAACCAAAGAAACCTTAAGCTGGCTATTAGCAAAGACCCTAAATTTTTAAAAGTGGCTGAAAAAGTAGCCGGAGAAATAAACACATGGGCTAAAGGATTTTTAGGCAAAGAAACAATAAAGGATTGGAAAAAACAACTTGATTTTACAACTATTATGTTTAGAGCAAGAGGACTTCATCTTGATGACAGACATATTCGTGATGAAAACGGTTTAGCTCTTTCGGCTTCAATTGTAGACATTGTTCTTTTTGTTGTTAATAACTACAAAGAACTAGAGAAACGAGGGGCTTCAATTGTACTTTATCTCCCTAAAATCCAGACTGCCGAAGAAGCGGCTTTCTGGAACGAATTGCTTAGCGCTTTAGAGGAACATCTCAATATACCAAGCGGTTCTATAAAGGTATATGTTCTTATTGAGCAGCTTGAAGAGACATTCCAGTTAATGGAAATCCGCGCTGCGCTGGGTAGACACTTTGTAGGATTTAACACCGGTAGATGGGATTATATAAACAGCGTCTCTGATGCTATGGCTTGGGATAAATATTTTATCAACCCAAACATCGAGCCTATCACCATGACTTATGGTTATATGAGAAATTATGAAGACCGGGTCAGACGAGCTGTAAACACACCGGATATTAAAGGCAACTTCGCCCTATGGCAGGGCGGTATGGAACCTAACATCCCAGTAGGTTCTAAAGAAGGTGTTGAAAGCAGTATGGAAAAAGCACTTGCCGGAGCAGTAAGAGAACAAAAAGAGGGTGCCAGCGGAAAGTGGGTAGCCCACTGGAAGATGGTACATATTATTAGGCCTGTTTGGGAAAAGGTTGGGGATGATAACCAGCTTGGAAGAAAATTTCCTGCCCTTACATATACCGACGAAGATGCAGAAGGACTCACTCTTCTCGAAGAAGCACCTAGAACAATTAGGGGAGCTCGCAACTTAATCAGCGTTGCTCTTCAGTATGGAAACGCTTTCGGTCAGGGTTTTCAAGCTGCGGCACTTAAGCCTGCAGATTTCTTTGGTAACGACGACATCTTATATCTAATGGAAGATGCGGCAACCGGAGAGATTCGTTTAAGCATCTTGTGGGAATGGCTTCACAAGGGTGGAAAACTCAATGAAGCTGATAAAGAAACAAAAGTAAAAGCTGGGGACACATTCACAGTTGAGCTTTTTGAAAAACTCCTTGAAGAAGAATATAAAAAATTACTCAAAGCAAAAGATAAAGACGTACATGATGATTCAAAACCAACAACGCTTCCGATTGCAAAAGAAATCGTAAGAGCATATGTGTTGGACGAAGTAAAAACTCCGTGGTACATAGATCTGCTCAACATTAACCTAAATAATCACGATCTAGCCACAGCAAAAGAGAGGATAACAAACTATATGGACTCATTTAGAAAAGACGGTACAAGAATAACAGAAAATCTGGATTTCGTTCCTGAAAAGGGGATCGACACATCATTACAAGATGAGATGGACGATTTTGAGAGGGAGGTCCACGAAACAAAGCAATATTTTGCAAGCCCTCGTTTTAAAGGTATTGCGCGTCTTTACTCTGCACGCCAGGTAGTACAACAACGGGGAACCCTTGATACTGATTATACAGTTGCCAGAGTATATTCTGCGCAATTCTATGACAGGTTAAGAGAGCTGTTTGCTAAAGGCGAACAGATTACAAGTTTTGGCCCATATTCACCTAGCCAGATTGTAGCGATGAAACGTATTGGTATTGAAGGTGTATACCTTGGCGGATGGGCAACTTCAGCTAAAGGTTCTAAGGATGAGGATCCAGGGCCGGATCTTGCAAGCTACCCGCTTAGCCAGGTTCCTGATGAAGCTTCTACATTAGTAAGGGCACTTTTAACAGCTGATAGAAACCAGAAGTTCTTTAGATCAAGAATGTCTGATAGTGAAAGAAAAGCTACTCCAAAATACGACTACAGACCATTTATCATAGCTGACGCAGATACTGGACACGGCGGCGATGCCCACGTAAGAAACTTAATACGTAGATTCGTTGAAGTCGGTGTTACCGGATATCACATTGAGGACCAAAAACCCGGCACAAAGAAATGCGGGCACCAGGGAGGCAAGGTGCTTGTTCCAATAGATGAGCAAATTAAGAGACTAAACGCCGCAAGGTTTCAGTTAGATATTATGAAAGTCCCTGGAATCATTGTTGCTAGAACTGATGCTGAGGCGGCAAATCTCTTAGACGGAAGAGGGGATGAGCGCGACCATCCGTTTATTCTTGGGGCTACAAATACAGATGTTCCGGGCTATAAAAACTGCTATCTTGCGATATTAAAAAGATTTTATGATAAGGGCATTACTGATGTTAACGGTCATAAGCTTTATAATATTTCAGAAGACGAATATGAGCAGGCCTATAAATGGTTCGATCAGGTGGGTCTAACAGCAATTATCGATGAAAGCATACAGGCTCTTAAAGACGGCAAGGAAAGAAGTATTAGCAAGCCTCTAGACAACGCAGCGTCCAAATTTGTAGAGATTTGGGAAGCTGAGTCTGCTCTAATGACCTTTGCTCAAGCCGTTGCAGAAAAAATGGAGTTTCAAATTGAAGAGGGTAGAGACTTGGATATGACCATTGAAGAATGGCTTGATTTCGCAAAGCAGGTTTCTTTCCATTATGCAAGAGAAAAAGCAAGATTAATGGGAATTGAGGCATCATGGGATTGTGAGCTGTCCAGAACACCTGAGGGATACTATCAGGTTAAGGGCGGCATTGAATACGCTATAGCAAAATCTATTGCTGTTGCACCATATGCTGACTTGATTTGGATGGAAACAAAGACTGCAGACTTGGAAGAAGCGCGTGAATTTGCAGAAGCGATTCATGAAGTTTATCCTGATAAGATGCTTGCTTATAACCTTTCTCCTTCATTTAACTGGGATACCACAGGTATGACAGAGGATGAAATGCGGATATTCCCAAAAGAGATTGGGAAACTAGGATTTGTCTTCGACTTTATTACCTACGGCGGACATCAGATAGACGGACTTGCTGCAGAAGAATTCTCAACCGCTCTTCAACAGGACGGTATGTTGGCGCTTGCCAGATTGCAGAGAAAATTCAGGCTAGTTGATTCTCCTTACAAGACACCACAGTCACTTGTTGGAGGACCGAGAATGGATAGCGCATTAGCTGCATCCTCTGGTCGTACAGCAACTACAAAGGCTATGGGTAAAGGGTCAACTCAGGTACAGCATCTTGTTGAAACAGAGGTTCCACCAAGACTCCTGGAACAGTGGCTTGAAATCTGGAGAGATCATTATAACTTTCCAGACCACTTCCGAGTACAGTTAAGACCTCATACGGCAGGTTCAGAACTCCTTGAGCTTGCAGTATTTGATGAAGGAAACAATAAAATAGCTGATGTTATTTTCTCAACCATTCATGACCGTATGAGAAAAACATTTATATCGGTAAGGGATCAGAACACCTTTGATGCAGAATACCGTCAGAAGCGCTTAAATGCGTTGCTATCCCTTTTCTTGATACACCGATATAAAGGAGTTGCTATTCACTACGTCAGCCCAACTGCTGATAACCAAATGCAGACCAAAGGAATGCAGAAGCATGGAATCTTCGGAGATGTCCATATGGAAGTAGGGGACATAATTGTTGCTGAGGTAAACCCACCTCGTATAGCAGAGCTTCTTAAGTCTAATCAGAAAGAGCTTAAGAAATTTATTCAAAAGAATTCAACAGCTAAGAACCCTGCTAAAAAGAAAAAGTAAGTGCCTTAAAGAAAGTATAAGCCGAGCCGGAGACTATAGACATATAGTCTCCGGTAAAGCATAATATGCCTATAAACTTCTTGGGGGTATTAATTTCTAACTATGGAAATTTTAGGACCCGTAATTTATGCACTTGGTCTTTCCGGTTTTGTAATAGCTGTTATTATGCGTGCTCGAAAAGAACAGGATAATGATCAGGATTAATTTAGTGAAACTGTCCATTACAAAGATTTGAAGAGAATATCAAAACCTCTGCTAGCCTTATAATCTTATCTTAAATCTAATCTGCTAAACTTTATTCGTTTGTCGGCTCAGAATCGGCCGAAGATGAAGTTGCGCTAGCCTCATCGCTTAAACTCTTTGAGCTGCTGTGGGTAGATTCTTCTTTTTCAGGTACCGGAGCTTCGCCGAATGACTTATCAAAACCATAATCTTCCAGAATAGAATCATACATCTCGCAAGCCTTGTTATATTCACCTGAATCAAGAGGTTCTTGCGCTTCTTGAAGGCGTTTGCCAATTGTAATCTGCCACTTCTGAATTCATTTTACTCTGAAAATTCAAATCCATCAGGCCCTTCATTACTAGCTGATGTTTGTTGAATGCCTGCATGTATTCCGTGCACTATGCAAATGCAAAGTTGGTCGATATTACTAAAATTGCAATTAATAATAAAGTTCTCATTCTATTCTCTCTGTGTCTTTTCTTTGCTTTTATAATTTTGCCTTTCTCTTGATTTGCGCAGGGAATAGGCTTGATATTCATCTACACATTTGTCCGAGCAGCAGCTATTAAACTCCTTGCTGCAATTCTCACACAGTATGATAAAATCATCACAAGTTGGGTTCTTGCAGTTCTGATAACGCTCACAACTCTCTTTGCAGTGTATACAGTTAGTAATAGGTTCTGCGTCCGGGTCAACATCCGAAAGGAGTCTTTGGTCAAATACAAAACATTTACCTTCCCAAAGAGTGTCAGGGTACTGTTGGCAGAAGTCGATTATGCCGTTTTGTAATTGATAAACATTGGTAAATCCTTCCTTAATCATATAAGAAGTTGCTTTTTCACATCTTATTCCACCGGTGCAGTATGTTATTATCTTTTTATCTTTTATATCCTCTAGTGATTTGAGCGCTTCTGGAAATTCGCGGAAAGTTTCTATGTCAGGTGTAATAGCATTTTTAAACTTTCCAACCTCTGATTCATAACTGTTTCTGGTGTCGAGCACTACAAACTCTTCGTCGCTATTGTATAGTTCCATTAGTTCCTGAGGTGATATATATTTGCCTCTATTGTCTAAGTCTAATTCCTGATCCATTCTTATAATTTCTTTCTTTTGACGCACTATCATTTTCTTAAAGGGATTAAATGTTCCGATTTCCTCTTTGAAATTAATATCAGAAAACTGACTATGGCTTGTTAAAAATTCTTTATAATTATTGATTTGATCTTCTGATCCACAAAGTGAGCCATTTAGGCCTTCTTTAGCTACAAGTATTTTTCCAAGCAATCCTTCATTTATGCAGAAATTGAGTTGCTGCTCTACAAAATCTTCAGGATTGTCTATATCCGCAAATTTATAAAATAGAATTATGTATATCTTATCCATAATAAGTTTGTTAATTATAACTGATCAAAACTACAGTAAAAGTGCCTTAAATAAAGAGAAGAGGAAGCAAGTCGTTTCTGATTTGCTTCCTCTTTCTTAAAGGAGGATGGAGGATGATTTAAGTGCGTTACTTAACTTTCATAAATAATATAAAGCGTTGTCCTTAATAAGTCAAGTCTTTTTTTATTCTTCTTTGAAACAAATACATAATATTGTTTAAAGATAGTGAGTTGCTGCTGAGAGGATTCTTTTCTGAAAGTTGGGAAATCGCCCGATGTGTAATATCTTTGACATTACTGACTATGATCAGGAGATAGAAAACTCTTGCTCTAAACATCAATAAGTAGTACTTAACTTATCATTCTACAATAGCTCATTGTGCCTATAGTAAAGATGTTTTGAATAAAGAAAAGGGGAAGCAAGTCGTTTCTGAACTGCTTCCCCTTTCTTAAAGGAGGATGGAGGATGATTTAAGTGCGTTACTTAACTTTCATAAATAATATAAAGTATCTCTCTTAACAAGTCAAGCATTATTTTTTCCATCTTGTCATTGGTTAGAGGGGTTCTCTTTGGTTATAGGTTTTATCCGTTCCCCGAGAGGATTGGAACGTCCGGCCTCAGGATTAGGAATACTAATTAGCTAGTCTATAGCATTATATGGGGTTATACAGAGTTGATATAAGGCACTGTCATTACACGACATTTGGATATTCCTTTATACAGGTTTATACAGATTCTACCTTTCAGTTACTGACAAATTCACTGACATTTCCTGTAACTTTTGCTCTATCTCATATATTGGTTTTTGAAGTGAATATTGACTAATTATATCATCAAGAGTTAAACCTTCTTTTTTTGCTATCTTTTTTCTATCAAAGTATCTAGGTTGGATCCCTCTTTCCTTTTCTTACAATTAAATAAGGATCTTTAGTTGTTAATTCAATATCGCCTATTTTTAAGTTAGTGATCTCTGCTACACGTAAACCGCTAAAAAGTGCTAAATCCACCAACATGTAACGTTTTACCCATGTTTCACGTCCATGCAATAAATCCAGCTCAGATTTGTCTCTACATGTTTTTATTAGCCTTGCTCTTTGTTCAAGGTCTAAAATCTTTTCTCTATCTATGTTGTAAGTGGTAGATTTCATTTTTTGCTCTATATATTATAGCCTATGGATAATATTATATAGAATAATATGCAATAGACAACGATATTTTATAGATTATTTATATTCTCTATAAAATATTTTTGGGCTGTGGATAATATGATTCCCCAGGAGTATGTGAAAAAGCGCTTAAAAAAGCCAGAAATCTCTAATTTACGTGGTACAGCTTTTGGGTAAGGCTCACTTATAAAAAATCTAACTTATACCTTGGTACTATTTTAAGGGGGCAGGTCATTGCAGCCCATAAAATTAGGGTAAACTGTATAAATCCCGGTACAACATTAACGCCTCTAATACAGGACCTCCTTAAAACCGATGATACTGAAGCGAAAAAACAAGCGAGACTCTCAAAATATCCAATTGGCAGATTCGGCCATCCGGAAGAGATTGCGGCTGCAGCGCTTTTCTTAGCTTCAGATGAAGCGTCATTTTCAACGGGCTCTGCGCTTAACATAGATGGAGGAATGACATCTATGTAAAAGGGCTTAGGTGCTATTAGCGCTATGTTTTAGAAATATGTTTTACTGAGTAATGCAGCTCGGAAGCTGCGGGGTGATCAAATAAATAGCAATACAACAAAGACGTTAATGAAAGCGGTGGCAACATGCTGACCAGCAAGATGCCGACCTTTGAAGAGTTATTAAAACCGCTCCCTATATACTCTCCCAAGAGATGGTATTACGAGGGGGCGTCACTACTGCTCAGATCAATAGGTACGCTTTCCCGAGGAATTAAAACCGGCTACACGCATGGGTTTGACTCCGGGATGATTATGAACTACGTATATGAGGATACTCCTCAGGGAACGTTCTATATCGGGAAGGCTCTTGATAGAGTCTTTCTGAATCAAATTACATGTAAAGCTTTTAGGTCTATCAAGGAAATCCAAAAAAACATGATTAAGGACTACCTCGCTCAAAGAAACGGAGTTCCAACCTTTATTGCTGATCTCGCGTCGGGAAAAGCTGACTACCTTTACGATGCGCTATTGGAAACAAACTCTCAGGCAAAGATTCTACTTCGCGATATTGATGAATCGACACTTAAAGAGAGCGAAGCTATAGCCCAGAAGTTGAATCTCCCAAATGAGCTGAGATTTGAGCTTGGAAGCGCAATTGATACCGAAAGTCTTAGAAAAATCGATCCTGAACCGGACCTTGTAATCGAGGTCGGACTTTATGGAATTATTCATGACGATGAGCAAATCAGGAGACATTTCTTAGACCTGAAAGAGATACTCAATCCAGAGGCAATACTGTTTAATGTTCAGACTTATAATCCGCAGATTGAGTTAATAGCAAGATCGCTTGTGAACCGTGACGGGGAGCGATGTGTCTGGCACCTTCGCCCCGTAGAGCTTGTAATAGGATGGGCTGAAGAAGCAGGTTTTGTTGAGCCCCAGATTGTAATGGACGATTGCGGAGTTTATGCAGTCGTTATGATGAAAAATCAGGAGAGGTAATTTTAAACGATGAAAAAACAAAGATTTGTACTATCTTGGGAAAAACAGTTAGGAGAGCAGTCTCTGTCGGCTCCTTTTTTGTCCGGGAGGATTAAGTCTGTAATGGCAAGCCCTCATGCAATGTGGAACTATATGAGCTACCGTGACGCCATTAAGATACTGGGCATGGAACCCCAGGATATCTACAAAGACGGACGGGTTGACCTGGACCCGAGTGAGTGGGCTGATTTAGGGTGGATGACTTGTTATGCAGGCCCTCCAGAGAGCGCTGTAATAGCAATGCGAGAGCAAACAACCGCTGAAAATATGAATCCCTATTCTCCTGACCTTATCAATCCACTTAGAGATGCTTGTGCCCAAATAAAATTCAAAAGAGAAAGAAGCGACCGATTTGAGGTTATAGGTACAGAGGGAGCACAAGCCGGAATTTCGTACACGCTTCAAACTTTCATTAATCCTGGAGAGGAAGTAATTATTACAGACCCGGGCTATTTCCACTTTGAATCAGCAATCCTTATGGCCGCGGGAGTACCGGTAAGGATTCCGGTTACAGAGCATAACGGCTACCGTTTAAACCCCGATGAAGTAGAGCAAGCAATTACCCCGCTTACAAAGGTCTTACTTGTCTGCAACCCTCTTAACCCTTTTGGTACGGTGCAGACAAAAGCAGAATTAATAGCTCTCGCAGAGATATCTAAAAAGCACAACATTTTAATAATTGACGATTTTACTCATAACACCCAGCGTATAGATCCTAATGCTGTTCACTACCCTATTACTTCTCTCTGGAAAGAGACCGATGTTGATAATGTGATTTCAACCTTTAGTGTCTCTCACGGATACGGCATGGCGGGGGTCCGACTTGGGTTCTTAGCCGGACATCCTGATTTGATGAGAGCCTGTCTAATGTCCAAAGTGGGCTTAACCAGGCTTAACACAAATATTGTCTCCCAATACGGCGCTCTTGCAGCTATTAAGGATGAGGGATATGTAAAGAGATCAGAGGCGATTGTCCGTAGAAACTATGCCCTCGTCAAAGAGATTATTGATCAGACTTCGGATGTAGCAATCCCGGTAGAACCACAGTACGGGTTTTCTATGGTTATAGATGTCTCAGGTACTGGGGTGAGTGCACAGGAGCTTACCGTAGCCCTATTTAAACGCCGTGTTGCTGTCTATCCGGGAGATGGCCTCGGGAGCATAGGAGCAACCGATTATATAAGGCTCAATATTTCAAGGCCGGACACTTGGGCTTTTGAACATTTCAGCAAATCCTTGCCCGAAGCTATCTTAGAGGCAAAAACCGGTGTTTATAAAGAAGGAGTTTGTAAATTTTTTGAGGAGAAAGGAACAGAGAGGGCAAGAAATATTTCAGAAAAGATAAACAAAAATTAGCACCCATGCCAAGACCGTGGGATGTAAAGGAGGTTCGGTATGAAACGAGTTGCAACAATCTCTCCAGTGAGGGGATGCAGTGTTGAGGAGCTTCGGATGAACTAGAAATACAAAATATAAAAACCAATACAGTTAAAACTCTTGAAATTTTTCCCGGCATCTTTATTCTCTCACCAGAACGAATTTTTTAATATTAAACTATTTCTGGTAAAAAAAATCAAATGCAGGGACAGCACCCGGATTTAGGTATTGCGACAGAGAAACTTAGGTATATCTGAAGCTTAACTGCGCTGTGCTCTCATAACCCGAAGGTCGTAGGTTCAAATCCTGCCCCCGCTACCAGAATTATTGTTTAATTCGAATATCTTATAAAGATTGTTCCGCACTATCTACTTCTTCGATTCTGAAATGTGACCAAATCTGTGACCATTTGGTTCTGAATTATGGTTAGATAGAGCCTCAACTGCATCTTTAAGACTATCCTCTGTATGTGCATACCTTATAGTTGTTTTTAAGTCAGCATGGCCAAGAATTTTATTCACTGCTCAATATTGCCTGTATTTTCGACCATTCTTGTTGCAGCCGTATGTCTGAGGTCATAACTAATAAGTAGAGATGTCTGGTTTATCGTTTGCTTCTATGACGAAATTATTAATAGTGCTGGTTGCAAATTTTGAACCTTCCTCTGAATCATATACTCCTTTGTCTAAATTATCTGCATATTGAAAAAGGTATTGATAGAGTTTTTTGTTTTCATATTTACTATTAAGTTTGATGATTTCATTTTGAGAGAATAGTTGTGACCATGCGTCTCTTACATCTTCCCAAAACTCAGCGGTGTTAGTCCAATAATCTATTCCGGCACTAAAGTCAGTATCTGTGATTCTTTCATAACGATTTAAACCTGCTTCTTTTACTAGGTACGGGTTTTCTCTTATTGGTGTTCCACTTTCATCAACGACTAATTTAATATTATCTTGCTCGTGAACCCATCCATTCTCATTGATTATGTGCCTGTTTCCACTAACAAGAACGTTGTAGTCATCCCTGACGCTAAATTCTCTTCTTGGAAGCGGGCGCCACGTGCCGGCAGTAGTCCATGAAGAATAGTTTCCGTCATGAATCCATTCTCCAATTGCCTCATATCTTGGTGAATCATCAACTTGGTATACTGCCTGAGACCATTTACCTTTTGATACTTCTGACGGAATTGTTTTCACTCGCCATGTATTATTACCAATATACTCTAGCACTGTATTGTCCTCATACTTCCAGTCATGACGCCAGTGCTTGGCTACAAACGGTCCCTCAATTGCTCCCTGAACATTCTCTACATACATAACGAGAATATGCTGAAGACTAATAAAAGCCCCACTGTCTTCTATCACTTTCACAAACTCTGTTGCCCAGGATTGATAAGGATTTTGCGGCTTGTAGCCACCTCTAAGGGGTACTGTTTCAATAAAATCGAAAGTAACTCTATAATCACCAGCCATAGCAAGTATGGCTCTTCTATCTTGTTCGAACTTGCTAATTCCCGGCTCATAAATGGACAGCCATACGCTGTTCTCGGAGTTATCCAGTAAAACAGGGGCACCTTTTGTTGTACCTCCTCTCGGTTTTAATTGACTATTCTCGCCGTATTGCCAGCTGAATGTATAAAGTCTTTCTGAGTGAGGGTTCTGCCCAGTAGATTCTGGGGTATTTGATGCTTGAGGGTCGTTTTTCTTATACCCACAGCCGGCAGCAAAGAATATAAAGAAGATAATGATTAAGTTCAGAACCATTATTCTTTTCATTGAAGTTTCCTTAAATAATATTCAGAGAGTATTTAGTTAATATACCTCATCTGTATACGATTTTTATTATCCCAATGACTATATGTATACATAAACGGCTCTTTTCATTCGAATGAGGAGGTTCAAATCCTACCCCCGCTACCAAAATTCCTTATTCTTTCCAGCAAGTTACCACTGCTAATAATTTCCGAAATGTGCCGCTAAGTAGTAATGTGACCAAATATGTGACCATCAGGTGTAGAATTAACACCTCAGGATTTCAAATATGGACAAATTATGATTTAAAATAAACCATAAATCAGTCTCGAATGTAGTGATATTAGAATTCTTGATTTCTATCTGTTATGCCTGCTAATAACTCATTGAAAAAATATGTATCTTATGTGAAAAATTGTACTGCTTCCCCTTTAAGAACCTAGTAGAAAACTTGATGCGGTTACCTTTATTCTGCACATGGATATAGAACACCCATTCAGGCGGAAGAAATGTATTACAAGAATAGTGATTCACATAAGAATGTTGCTTGACTATTAGATTGCAGTACCAAGCCTTTATAGGAGACCCTCATTGAGTATGCTATAATTCATTTTAAAGCCTAAGTAGTAGTTAGCCGACTATAACATTTTTTTATTAAATTACACTGAATGACGAGGGAGAACACAATGATGCAAAAACTAATGTTACGCACAGGTCTGATGCTGACAGTTATGTTTATAGTAGCTGTTGCGCACGCACAAGATACTAATAAGCTGAGCCCGTCAGAAGCGGAAGCCGTCGCGAAGGAAGCCTACATTTACGGTTACCCTATGGTGGAGAACTATAAGACCATGTATGCATACGCCATCGATAAGAACAACCCGTCGTATAAGGCGCCGTTCAATCAGATTTACAACGCTCCGGGGGTTTATACTCCGCAGGACACAACCATTGTCACCCCGAACAGTGACACTCCATACTCGTTCCTCTGGGCGGACCTGCGAGCGGAGCCTCTGGTGTTAGGCGTGCCTCAAATCGAAAAAGAACGTTACTATTCCCTCCAGTTCGTCGACCTCTATACCTACAATTTCACCTACGTTGGCACCGCTGCCACTGGTAATGATGAGGGAAAGTTCCTGCTTGCCGGTCCCAACTGGAATGGCCAGGTACCCAAAGGCGTTAAGAAGGTGATTCGCGCAGATACTGATTTCGTCCTCATCGGCTATCGCACTCAGCTCTTCAACCCCGCAGACATAGACAATGTTAAGAAAATTCAGGCGAGCTACACAGTACGACCACTGAGCCAGTTCTTGGGTGAAGAAGCCCCCCCAGCACCCCCCGAGGTGGATTTCCCACCCTATAGTCCGGATGGGGTCAAGACGCTTGGGTTTTTCGACTACCTCAACTTCCTCCTCCAGTTCTGCCCGACTGTTCCGGGCGACAAGGAAGCGCGTGCGAAGTTTGCCGAGATAGGCATCGTGCCCGCTAAACCATTCAATTCGGATAGCTTCTCCCCCGAGGTGAAGAAGGCCCTTGAATCCGGGATGTCCGCTGGCCTGAAGGCCATAGATGAGAAGGCGGCGACTGAGAAATCGGCTGCCAACCTGTTTGGTACCCGTGAGTTCATGAAGAACAACTACCTGAAACGCGCAGTCGGGGCGAAGATGGGTATCTATGGAAACTCCAAAGACGAAGCATTCTACTTTGCGTGGCGAACCGATACTAACGGCAATGCGCTTAACGGCGTTGACAACCGCTACACACTTACCTTCGAGAAAGACAAGCTGCCTCCGGTCAATGCGTTTTGGTCAGTAACGATGTATGACGGCAAAACCCAGCTTCTAGTCGCGAATCCTATTGACCGGTATTTGATAAACTCGCCGATGCTACCCGAGTTGAAGCGTGATGCTGATGGTAATCTGACCATCTACATACAGAAAGACTCACCGGGCAAGGACAAGGAGTCCAACTGGCTGCCTGCTCCAGATGGACCAATCTATTTGATACTGCGGTGCTACTGGCCGAAGAAGGCTGTCCTCGACGGGCAGTGGAAACTTCCCCCGATAGTTCGCGTAGAATGAAAATGGCGTATGTGTTCTTTCTAACATTACGCCACAGCTATCGTCGGAATAAACTGACCTGCACACCAAAATGGACCCAAGCAAAGTTAGTATGGGTCGACCGAATATATTGACAATTGGGGAGCCCACAAATTCTCTATAATTCCAACTTAAACACTGCACCCCTTTTGTCAACCTGGGTTTAAGTTGGAATTATGAAGAATGTTAGGCTTCTTTACGATTCTTCTGACCTCCTATACATAGGGGCTTCACTCTAAGAAATAACTTAACTTATGGACCTATTATAGGGGGGGGGCAGGTCAATCTTAGCAAGTTTACATCATGGATTATTATCACAAGTAGTTAGAGCAACTTAAATCTTCTCAAATTCAAGCAATCTCAGTAAAACCTATGTATAGGGTTATCTTTGCATGAGAACTCTTTAATTTGCACGGTTTCTGCAAGTATTTTTCGTGAATTATAGTTTCACAGTTAGGAGAATTAACTATTATTAGTGGACAACTGCAATATTTACTAGAATTATTGTCAATAGTTGCAGATTATTAACCAACTTAATTTTACTTCGTTCTTAATGGGGAGCAGTACACAGTATACTCTTACTACTAATTTTAGATTTCTGTATATATTCAGATAATAGTTTTTATCATATCCAAACTCATGCCATTTCTCATCAGATAATAATAAATTTAAGCGGCCATCTTCACCTCGGGGTAAATCTTCATATACTTTACCCATTTTCTTTATTTCCTGTTCAATAATTTGATTAAAACGTACATTTAACTGACCGTCTAGTGTTGCAAGAAACATGTCTTGAACATCAGGTGATTCATGTTTAATTTTTTCTCAAGTTTGATAAATTTTCATTCTAAGACCTCCTAGTTTTTATTAAACATGCAAAAGTTATTACAGTGTTAGAACTTGAACAATATTGATCAGAGGTCTGCTTATACACTAGGAAAACGATTTAAAATATATTTACGGATGTATTTCTTGTTTTTTATAATTAGGTTATGAACAAATATTTTGTTCTAGTCCCTTTTTATCAGGCTTAGTTTTCGTCATGAAACCCTATATATAAGACTTCTCTTGTATCTCGTTATAGCTTGACTTTATCTAGATGAATATATAATATATAAGCATTATGGCAAAACGTTTCAGACCCAATATGATTCATATTTATCTGCATCCTGAAGAGGACAAGTTCGTTAAGGACTATGCAGAAAGCAACTACCTAACCGTATCAGAACTTATTAGAGGATGGATTCACGAGACAATGAAATCAGAAGGGATTGATATTAAAGAACCAACATTACCTAAAATTTTAATTCGGAGAACTAAGTAAATTGGGAAGCGTATATCCAAGAGGTAATTCATGGGTTGGTCAATACAAGGATCGCGGTAAAACAGTACAAAAGACACTTGGTAAGAAAAGCCTAATTACAAAGACTATGGCCCGAGAAATTGTAAAAAAGATTGAACATCAGATAAAGCTTGGTAAATACGATATGTTAGATAATGAAATCCCGACATTAAGAGAGGTAAGTAAAACCTATATTGCTTATGTGAAGGATACCTTAAAGAGAAGGTCATGGTACAGATACGAATACAGCTTAAATTGCTTGGTAAGTCTTTATGGGGATAGAAAGCTTACCGAAATTAATCCCAAAGATATTGATGACTTTAAAGAAATAAGATTAAAAAGTGTACAAGCTTCAACCGTTAATAGAGAGTTATCAACCTTGAGACAAATATATAATTTTGCTAAAAGGCGGAATCAGTATTATGGCGAGAACCCTGTATCCATTTCCCGTCTTTTGCCTGAAGAAAATGTTAAAGAGCGAATCTTAGCAGTTGAGGAAGAAGAAAAACTTCTATCAAGCTCAAATGAATATTTAAAACCAATAATTATTACTGCTCTACACACTGGTATGCGAAAGTCTGAAATTCTAACATTAAAATGGTCAGATGTGGATTTAAGTAACAGGATTATAACTATCAATCAGACTAACACTAAGAGTAAAAAGATGAGAAGGGTACCTATTAATTCAGCACTCAGAACTTTGCTATATGAACAAAAGTTAAAAAGCGTTAGTAGCGAGTATGTGTTTTTATCTCAGAATGGGACTCCTTATAAATTTCATTATTGCCTGAATAATGCATTCAGGAGTGCTTGTAAGAAAGCTGGCATAACTGGATTTAGATTTCATGACCTAAGACATACAGCAGCAACTAGGATGGTAGAAGCAGGAGCATCAATTGTCGCAGTGAGTAAAATACTAGGGCATAGCGATATAAAAATAACAATGAGATATTCACATCCTGAGAACTCTCTGGTTCAGGCATTGGAGTTACTTGCAAATAAAAATTCAGAACCAACTACTGACAAATCTACTGACATCCTTGTTATTTAATAACAAGGCATCTGCGTAAGTGCTTGAAATTATTGGTGTCCCCGAGAGGATTCGAACCTCTGGCCTCAGGATTAGGAATCCTGCGCTCTATCCTACTGAGCTACGGGGACTATTTAATGATTACGGTTGTTGCGGCCTTGTCGTTTTCTCCTTTGGTGTCCAAATAGGTGTCCATAGGTGAGAACGTTAGACGCTCAACTGCCTCTTTCTTATGACTAGGGGAGGGGTGTAAATATCTTTTTGTCGTACTTATATCTTTGTGTCCCATTAGTTCTTGTATTGTCGCAATATCTACGCCTGCCATTGATAAATTACTCCCAAAGCTATGTCTAAGGTCGTGGAATCTTAAATGTGGTATCCCTGACCTTCTAAGAGCAGCCCAGAAACCTTGTTTAACTGATTTGACCGGATCACCGGTCGGTCCTACAAAAAGGTACTCTGAATCGGTATTATTAATAACAGACTTTAAGGTCTTCATCAATAGTGAATTGATAGGCACGTGTCTTATTTCGCCATTTTTACTTTCTCTAACTAGAATATACCTATCTTTTAGACTTATATCGGAAACCTTAAGATTTAATATTTCAGACCTTCTTAAACCTATATGCACAGCTATCATTAGTATCGGCTTTAAAAAATCTGATGCCTCGTTGTATAGTTTTGAGAACTCTTCTTCCGTTATGACACGCAATTGTTTTGGCTTCTCTGGAAAGAGTTTTACTTTTGCTATAGGATTATGAGAGATCACCTTCCAATCTACAGCTTTATTAAACATATGCTTTATCATTGCAAGCTCTCTATTAATTGTAGCCTTAGATGGAAGCTTGCCATTTTTCATGGGTTCTTTCTGTCTGGTTACTTTATATCTTTCAATCTGCCAATTTGAAATCTGTTGTATTTTCTTGCCAAAAAAGTAGTGACTTAGATGTTTTGATGAAGTTATATCTCTTTCGTATGAACCTGGTCTTTTGTTTGATTCTGAATACTCTAAATATTGTTTAAGTAGTTTTTCGAAAAATATCGGTTTGCTCGTTTGTTCTATTTCGAACTTGCCTTGAGCAATCTCGGCTTTGCATATTGATAATGCTTTCTTAGCATCTTCACGATTTATCTTCGTAGGATTAACTCCCTCAATAGATACAACATCTCCATTTTCATCTGTTCTGTTCCTATCTATCTTAATCACTGAATATGTTCAAACCTCGTATTTTTCACGAATTTCATTAAGTAGTCGTGAGAGTTGATCGTCTGTTTTTTCTATAATTTGTTGTGAGAGTAGTTCTTTTGCAAGCGTTTTCAATCTAGAACTTTCTGTTGGTTTGCGTTGATTCTTAGGAATATCGATAAGTTTTCTATATTCAAGTAATTTGCTATTGATTTCAGGAGAATATGGTTGTGTATCAAACAATTTTTCATCAACTAACATATCTTCAGCAGAGTACCCTCTGATATTGGGCGGCTCTACCTTTTCTATATGTTCCCCATTTCTTTTCAGTGCAACTAATTCATCTGTTTTTGCTCCGATTGCTACTATTGGACTATGTGTTGTAACAAAGATTTGTATGTCGGGTAAATGCTTACAAAGATTCAATAAAAAATTTGTTTGCAACGAAGGATGAATATGCTGTTCGATCTCGTCTATTAGAAGTATCCCCTTAATTTTCCCATTATTACTTACTGCCTTTGCTTTCATAGCCCATGCATAGAAATCAAGTATCCAGTTTAATGTAAGTCTAAATCCATCAGCCCAGCTTTCTAAGGGTACGGCTTTCCCAATCCCTGGACCCGAAACCAACACACCTCTGCTCTTTAAATACCCTATTATCCGTCCCACGGTAGACGCTTAGGACTCAAATCCCCCTATCACTCAGAAGTATGCACTGCTTCTCCTTGCCCCACCTCGGATACTGCTCTCGCAACTCCTTTACTTTCTGGATAATATCATACGTCCACATGGGCTTGCGAAGCCTCTTGGGTCTACGGGATTTATTCCTAAGAGAATTTAGGTTTTTTGGATCGTATCTCTTGAGCCATCGGTACAGAGTCGCTCTGCTGATACCGTAGGCCTTACACACTAGAGAAACATCTCTAGTCTTATTATAAATCGTTATTGCCCTTAGCCTATCCAACTCCTTGTGGGTTAGCTCCGGCGGCGGGTGGCTTGATAATTTATGAAATCCTTTGGCTATACTAAAAAAACTCATCCAGGGGTACCTCCTCCTTCTAGTTTACCCCCCTATCTCTTTTTCCATACTGTCTCATATGTATATGAACTTTTACAGGGTCTTAAAATCCCAATTCATTTGCTCCTTCTATTTATATACTAAAAAAACGAAGAGGAAACTTCTCTAGCTTACTTTTACTAAATTCTTAACGGGGAGCAGCATACAAAAGTATTTCTCAAATGAAACATTCAACTAATTATTCTTTAAAAAGTTATGTGTTTGATTGACAAGTTTCAGGAAATAAGACATTTGACGGATCACATAGCTAAAAATCAACCAATTACAGGATACAACTCTGGCATAGCGCTTGCATTTGTTTGATATATTAAAATAGATTCAATGTATGTTAATATTGATTCTTATAAGGACTACTATGGGACCTCAAAATAAAAATGGAGATTTATACGGATCAATTTGTGCAAATGAGAATCTAAGGGCTTAATCGGATTGGATTTTCTATATAATTTTTTGAGTCAAGAATAAGATGTGTTCGTATTCTCAATGTTACTAGATAAATAAGCATCTTTAATGGGAGTTTAGGCTGTTGATGAGAGACAAATACAAAGGGTTGCTTATAGCTGGTGTAATTTTGCTTGTAGGAGCTTCCGGCATTTTCGTATGGTGGATTTATTTCCGTACTCCACCGCTTCTAGGTTTCGCGTCGGGTAACGGGCGTCTGGAAGCAACGGAGGTTGATATCGCCACTAAGTTTCAAGGACGTGTAGAAGAAATCCTGTTCGATGAAGGTGACAGGGTCCAAGCAGGGCAGATTGTTGCACGTATGGATACGGCATCTCTGGATGCCCAGCTTGCTGAAGCTCAGGCAAGTGTAATTAGTGCAGAAAAGCATCGCAACAATGCGATAGCTATTGTTGCGCAACGAAAGAGCGAGTATGATCTGGCGAGAAAAAATTTATCAAGGGCAAAAAAACTTTATGAAAAAGGAATTATCTCCTCACAGAAACTTGATCAGGAAATGGGGGCTTATGACGTAGCTGAATCAATGTGCGATGCCGCCAAGGCTAATGTAGCCAATGCTGAAGCTACAATAGAAGTTGCAATAGCTCAGACCGAGCGGATAAAGAGCGACATTAATGATAGTGTTCTCAAATCTCCTATAAGTGGCCGTGTCCAGTATCGGCTAGCAGAGCCGGGAGAGGTTTTAGCGGCAGGAGGCAAGCTGCTCACTATTATAGATCTAACGGATGTTTACATGACAGTGTTCCTATCTTCAAAAGACGCCGGCAGATTAGCGATTGGAGCTGAGACTCGTATAGTTTTTGATGCGGCACCTGAATTCGCCGTACCAGCTAGGGTATTCTTTCTAGCATCGAAAGCCCAGTTTACACCGAAAGAAGTCGAGACTCTTAATGAACGCCAGAAACTAGTCTTTAGGGTTAAGGTTCGAATTGCGCCGGACATTTTAAAAGAATACGAACCTTGGGTAAAAATTGGAGTTCCTGGTGTAGCCTATATCCGTCTTGATTCTGATCTGCCTTGGCCTGAGTTTCTGAACAATCTCCCAGAGCTGCCAAATGAGCTATCCAATTAACAGACCGGAATTTATTGCCTGCCTATTAAATGTCAGCCAAATCTACGGCAAAACCAAAGCTCTTGATAATGCAACTTTAGATATACCCTCGGGCTGCATGGCGGGGCTTATAGGTCCTGACGGAGTCGGCAAGTCTACTATGCTTTCCTTAATATCGGGGGTTCGAAAGATTCAGGATGGCAGAGTTGAAGTTCTGGGATTCGATATATCCATAGCCTCTAACCGAAGCTCTATTTGTCCCCAAATAGCCTATGTGCCTCAAGGGCTTGGAAGAAACCTATACCCGACACTTTCGGTATTTGAGAATGTGGATTTTTTCGGACGACTATTCGGGCTAACTAAAAAAGAGCGGGAAGGGAGAATCAACGAGCTCCTCACCAGCACTGGGCTAGCTCCGTTTTCAGACCGGCCGGTAGGGAAACTGTCAGGCGGTATGAAGCAAAAACTTGGTCTTTGCTGTGCCCTTATTCATGACCCCGAGCTTCTCATACTCGATGAGCCGACTACCGGCGTCGACCCGCTTTCCCGCCGTCAATTTTGGGAGCTCATAGAGATCATCCGCTCCCGGCGCGAAGGGATGAGTGTTCTAATCGCAACCGCATATATGGAAGAGGCAGAGAGTTTTGATTGGCTCGTTGTAATGAATGATGGGCAGGTTTTGGCAACTGGAAATCCTAAAGAGATAAGATCACAAAACGGCTCAGGCAGCCTAGAAGAGGCGTTTATTCATCTGCTACCGGAAAAAGAATATCAAAATCATAGAAAATTGGTTATCCCTCCCCGGAGATCTTTGAATGGGAAGACAGCAATAAAGGCGGAGGGTCTTACTAAACGATTTGGCAGCTTTACTGCTGTGGATCATGTCAGCTTTCGTATTGAGCAGGGTGAGATCTTCGGGTTTCTGGGCTCAAACGGCTGCGGAAAAACAACTACAATGAAGATGCTTACAGGGCTACTCCCGGCTTCTGAGGGAGAGGCGTCGCTATTCGGGAAAAAAGTCGACACTAAGGATATCGAGACTAGAAAACGTGTCGGCTACATGTCTCAGGCCTTCTCGCTTTATAATGAGCTAACCGTTAGACAGAACCTGGAACTCCACGCCAGGTTGTTCCATCTTCCAAAGGACGAGATTCCGGGAAGGGTATACGAGATGATAGAGCGTTTCGGTCTCGAAGGAGAGGAGGATGAGCTCCCTGGAAAGCTGCCGCTTGGAATTCGTCAGCGGCTTTCACTCGCAGTAGCGGTAATCCACAAACCTGAGATGTTGATCCTAGATGAACCAACTTCAGGCGTTGACCCGATCGCCAGGGACAGTTTTTGGGAGATCTTAATTGAGCTTTCAAGAGAAGAAGGTGTAACCATATTCATATCGACACATTTTATGAACGAAGGTGAGCGTTGTGACCGCATTTCACTCATGCACGCCGGCAAGGTGCTTGCCGAGGGTAGCCCTGACTCGTTGGTAGAAAAAAAAGGGGCCTCCAACCTGGAAGAAGCCTTCATCTCTTATCTTGAAGGAGCTGGGGATGAGATTACTGAAGCTTCGGAGCCTAAATTTTCAAAACAAGAAAACACTCCTGTAGATGCTCCATCTGAAAGCTGGTACAACGATCTCGGATTCAATTTCCGGCGTATGTGGGCATATACACGTCGTGAATCAATGGAAATCAAACGTGACCCGATCCGCCTGGCATTTGCTTTGTTCGGACCGATCTTGTTGCTGATAGTATTTGGATACGGGATAACTTTTGATGTGGAAAATCTTCCTTACGCTGTGCTAGACCGTGATCAGACGCCTGAAAGTCGGAGCTATCTTGAGAACTTTTCCGGTTCACGCTATTTCGAGGAAAGACCGCCGCTGTACAGCTATGAAGACTTAGAGCGGAGACTTAGAAGCGGAGAGTTAAGACTCGCAGTGGAAATGCCTCCAAATTTTGGAAGAGACTTAAAGAGCGGGGCAGAAGCTAAGATTGGTGTTTGGCTAGACGGTGCAATGCCTTACAGAGCTGAGACCAGCCGTGGTTATGTACAAGGAGTTCACCGAGAGTACTTGGAACAATATGCACTTGAAAACACGGGAGAGACGCTCGCTATTTCAGCAGCCAATATAGAGACGCGGTTTCGGTATAATCAGGATTTTAAAAGTGTATTTGCAATGGTGCCGGCAACAATCATGATAATTCTGGTCTTTATTCCTGCTATGATGACCTCACTTGGTGTAGTTCGAGAGAAAGAGCTTGGTTCAATCACAAATTTTTATGCCACGCCAGTAACAAAATTGGAGTTCCTGCTGGGCAAACAAGCTCCATATGCAGTGCTGGCAATGGTCAACTTCGCCACGCTAGTGCTTTTGGCCATTTTCCTGTTTAAGGTTCCAGTCAAAGGAAGCTTTGCCGCACTTACTCTCGGTGCGCTTTTTTATGTCGTGGCTACTACGGGATTTGGCATAATGTTCTCAACTTTCGTAAAGACCCAGATAGCTGCGATATTCGCAACTGCTATTATTACCGTCACCCCTGCTATTAACTTCTCGGGCTACCTTACCCCGGTATCATCATTATCCGGTGAAGCAAAGGCAATAGGACTCATGTTTCCTTACGGTTATTTTCAGCAGATCAGCATGGGAACTTTCACCAAAGCGCTCAGCTTTAGTGATCTGAGTATGAACTATTTTGCCCTGTTTGCGATCGTAATCTCTTATCTGACCATTAGCTTATTACTATTAAAAGCTCAGGAGAGCTAAAAATGAAGAAGCGAATTGATAACATATACAGACTGGGCATAAAGGAGCTATTCAGCTTACGCTATGATCTTTTTTTGGTTTTCTTAATCGTCTATTTTTTCACTTTCGGGGTGTATGAAGGTGCCCAGAGTGGCAATACTGACGTTGAGAATGCCTCAATCGCTATAGTTGATGAGGATAGATCTATTATCTCAAACCGAATTCATGACTCGTTGCTCGAACCATATTTTAAAGATCCCGATTTGCTTTCTGTGAATGAGATTGATCAAGCTATGGATAGGGGGCTATACAGTTTTGTTATAGATATACCGCCTGACTTCCAAAAGGATTTACTGGCTGGTGACCAGCCGGAAATACAGATTAACGTAGATGCTACGGCAATGAGTATTGCCGGCAGGGGAGCCGGTTATATTCAGAATGTTATATCTGAGGAACTCGTAGAGTTTCTAAATCGAGGGGACCAAGTGGAAGCGGCAGGTATTGTCATAAGGTCAAGATTCAATCCCAACCTGGAAGCCGCTTGGTTTCAAAGCGTAATGGAAATTGTAAACAACATTACTATACTTGCAATAATTCTCACAGGGGCCGCAGTGATAAGGGAGCGGGAACACGGTACAATTGAACACCTGCTCGTAATGCCTCTCAGACCTTTTGAAATAATGCTTGCCAAAATATGGGCAAACGGGCTTGTTGTATTAGTTGCCGTCATTTTCTCTCTGTATATAGTTGTACAAGGATTACTAGAAGTGCCAATTTCAGGTTCAATCCCTCTATTTATAGCTGGCACCATAGTTTTTCTTTTCTCAGTTACCTCGCTTGGAATGCTCTTAGCAACTATTGCGCGGTCAATGCCACAGTTCGGTCTCCTTGCGATACCGGTTTTCCTGGTTATGATGATGCTCTCTGGCGTCTACACTCCAATGGATAGCATGCCAACAGTACTCAGGTACATCATGTACTTCTCACCCTCAACCCATTTTGTAAGCTTCGCGCAGGCGGTTCTGTTTCGTGACGCGGGTATTGATGTAGTATGGTGGGATTTTGCTAAGATATTTTTTATAGGTGCGATGTTCTTTACAGCAGCTTTGTATCGCTTTCGAAAGAGTATTACCGCTGCACAGTCTTGAGCAGTTATGCTTTTTCGGTCATTATAATTTCTTTAAGATAAGTACATGGGAATGAAGACTCCAAGCAAACCTATCATATCCATGAATCTGGCGGGTGCAATTTATTACCAGATACCAGGCAGCAGGCGGTAACGCACTCGATTAGCATAATCCTTATATCCATCCAGCTCCTTCTTTAGAGTATTATCTTCAAGTACAGTACGCACGACCAGAATACAATCCCCGATCAGCGCTGGAATGAGCGCCCAGAGTGACCCTAATAGTAGTGGGATAGAAATTGATACCACTATCGCTCCGGTGTAGCCGGGGTGGCGCACATACTTGTAAGGGCCGCCGGTTACTACATAATGGCCTCGTTCTTTCTGAATCCTTACAACCGTTGAGAAGAACTTGTTCGTTGCCATAGCCCATGATGGGATGGCACTTCCCAGGATGAATACTAGAAGAGCCAACAGTTGCACCCAAATCGGAAAAGGCGGCGACCAATTAAAACGCCCTGCGTCAAGCCCTGCAACGATAAACGTAGCCGGGAATAAAAAGACGACTACTAGACTAGCCAATACTAAGTCCCATCTTTTGGCCCCGGGCCCTATATGACTTCGCTCTTCTATTAACTCAGGGTCAATGAAAACAGGGGATATTAAGATAATCGCTATATAGACGCCCAGAAACACCCACGCTGCCGTCCAGTCAAGACGCCCAGCCGAGAAAAAGAGAGTCGCAGCTACAAATAAAATATATAAAATTAATCGAATGTAGACTCTTAGCGGCATAAGTGTTTTAACCTGCTTTCTTGTAAGTTGTTGAAATATATTTCACTTACATAAACTTGTTTTCATCATAACCATTCTATGGCTTAAATCTCAAAATGGCACCAATCCCGTCTATTTTTTTAGAGACTTTTTTCTTAAATAGAATTTCAATCTCCACCTTTTGTCTAAAAGCCTCTTCCATTGCGTCATCCACAACATCAACAACCGCTACTGGCTCAACTCCTTCCGGACATAGACCCTTTTTCTTCTCTAACGCCAAGACCCCTGTATCAGGACAAATAAAACCGGGGACGCTAAAGCCCTCTGACACAAGTAGTATTTTTATTTGTCCTCTGGAAAGCGCTTTCAAAGTGGATTTGACTCCGTTTACTGCATATCTCGAGTTGAGTTTTTCTTCAAATTCACTTAAAAGCTTCTTTTCTTTGTCTGCTTTAGATATTTCTAAAGCGTCAAGAGTTGCTTCGGTAACCTGGTAAGGCTTGATTTTATTCACGTCGGCTGTAATCGTTCCGGCTAGTCTTTCCCGGAGATAAGAATGGAGGTGATGAGAGAATTCAGGAATATTTTTATCAGTACCTCCTAGCACTAACAAATTGAATTTATTCTGGTTGAAATAAGCAAATACTTTATCGGCTATATATTTGTAGTGCTGATGTATCTCATTTTCAATTGTTCTGTGAAAGCCGTGCTCACCATAACCCTGAACGAGGTTGCCCGTGCCGGTTCCCGGTGACAATTTCTGCTTGAATTTGCCTTCGGTTGACTTAAATTTTGTAGTCCTTGATGCTCCCGGATAGAAAAAATCAAGAATTTCATGACTCCCGTCAGGATCCTGCCTGAAAATTCTGGCCTTTTTTCTGTCTATGATTACAGTGGCGATGTTACTATAGTCATTATTTATGTTTATAAGCTGTCCTAAAATTGGAGAGCGATCAACTGTGAGCTGATTACGGTAAACCTGCGGAAGCTTGAAAACTTCCCAAATATTACTTCTAGTTGCGGAAAAAATGCAAACTCCTCTACATTCTGTAAGCTCATCGGTGTCATCAACAAGATTAATAATTTTCTTAAAGTCCAGTTCTACCGATTCTATAGCAGATTCGCCTATATTTCTTTTATTAAGGTTAACTCTCTGCTTCTTGATGAGATTCTTTAGAGTCGTTTTATACTTAAAGTTTCCCCTATCACGCGGGCCCAATTTAAGATAAAGAGAAGTAATGGGGTACTCATCATTGTGGTACTCCAACAATTTGTCAATGCGTTCTTTAAGATCCATATGCTGCCTCCTAATTAGTATAATTAACGATTAGATGTCTTAGTATTCACTGATTGTTCATAGATTGCTTTTCGGGTCCGCAAATTACGGAGCTCTTGTTATAAGGACATATCCCTATAGCGCCTGACTGGTAAATATTAAACGCGATCCAGGCGTCCTCTGGAAGATTAGATATGTCATCCTCAAAGATTACTCTTAGCTCTATCCCCGATTTTGTGCCCCCGGGGTAGCCTATGTCAGGAAGCTCCTTTTTTTCCTTGGCATATACGGACAGGATGTTTCCAAAACTAGGATTTTCAGACGGCGTCACAAGAATTCCACCGCTCCCGCTCTCTGAAAGCATATAAGCTGTAAACTCGTTTGGCCTTTCCTTTTTCACAATCACTTGACCCTTTGCAAGCTTAACCGTGTGGACTTTCTCAGCACCTGAGGGACTAGGCCACGTCAGGATAAACGATATAAGTAGTATAGACATAGTGGCAACTAATATTCGTCTCATTTACTCTCACCTCACATTTCTTATACTAAACACTGTTTTAATTAACAGGTTCAGAAAAATTAATTACATGGGGATCTACTAATCTGATATAATCATTATAACCCATTCTTATCGCGTCCGTATGAGTCCCGGCGTTGAAAACGATTTCTTCATCTTCCGATAAAGCCGAGGCTGCATAAACTGGCATATCATATATATTTCCAAAAGGCGGCATAGCCCCCACCTCGCAGTCCGGGAATAGATTTTTAATTTCATCTTCTTCAGCTAATCGACATCCTTTAGCGGCAATCTGTTCTTCGAGATAATCAAAGTTGATCTTTCTCGAAGCAGGGAGAACAGCCATCATATAACCGCCTCCAGCTTTAAGAATTACCGTCTTGGCTATCTCCTTGCCGGAGATGTGAACGGATTCAGCCAGCTCCTGTCCCGTATAGGCAGGAGAGTGGTAGATACTTATATATTTGATGTTCTTTTCATCCAGATACTCTTTTAATTTGTTTAGGACACTCATTTTGTCCTACCCCCCCCGTTATAGTTTTAATCCTCATTCCTCTGGTTTTAGCCACGTATTATTTATGATGTCTTTGTGCTTCTCCAGCCATGGGAACAAAGCGGACCGGCGTTACCCTTTTTTCCTCCAGCCCCT
>Ga0307378_10002111_pt1 | contig 31101 bp, 50 predicted proteins | sample UN1MG_FD_202238 | JGI IMG/M metagenome (GOLD analysis project Ga0307378, IMG submission 202238) | Soil microbial communities from Risofladan, Vaasa, Finland - UN-1 | ecosystem: Environmental > Terrestrial > Soil > Coastal area > Acid sulfate soil | place: Finland: Risofladan, Vaasa | collected... | reverse complement strand
CTTTCCCTTATAAGTCCAGCGAATATAAGTCTTTAAGCAAATTCTTTTGACCCCTTTTTTAATACCGTTCAGACAGAAATCATCAATTTTTTTATACAAGTCCAAAAGCCAATCCGGCTTATTTTTAAAATAATATTGCTCATCAAATTCCATTTTTTCCAGTCTCCTTTCACTAATTTTATTCTTTCTCTCCTCGAGGTCCTGCCCGACCGGAGAGAAAATATTAGAAAAATCGTCCTCTTTCCTCATTAGACTAATCTCCTTTTTTTTCGATTATTTCAATTCGGCCTTTTCGCTAAAATATTCGTATGATCCCTCGCCTCTTTTTAGGTCCTGGTCACATTCAGGACATTTATAACCATCGATAGGATAGCCCTTCTTTCCTACAACCGCCTAGCCTTTCCAATTGCAGTTTTTGCATTTAACTTTGATATTCATTTCCAAAATGCCCCATGAATCTTATAAATCTCTTAGTTAGATCTTCTTCTTTTGGGTCCTTTTGTTTTTTAAGATAAACCTTCCCTACTTCTATTTCTTTTAAAGCGATGGCAACCGGTTTTTTAGATCTGGTTTTTATTTATTAGGGGCTTTGCCCCAGCAAGCAATTGCCTTGCCCTCTCGGCCACCATCATAGTTAATAAATATTTATTTTCATCCATAATTCCTATTTTATTTTGATCCCCCACTTTGCCTTACTGCCTGAATTAAATAGAATAAAATCAAAGATGACTTGATATAACTTAATTAAAAATTCCTTAATCTTCATTTAAGATCTCCTTTCAAATTCTTTTTTTTGGTCCCGCCTTTCTCGGTTCATTGCCTTGGCCTTAGCGATTATAATCGTATAGAATTCTTGTTCAGCATATATGGCTTCTTTTATATTACTAACCAGTTCCTGATAAAATTTATCGAATTTAGTTAAAAAACTTAACCTATTGGGGTACATTAATTTTCTCTCCTCTTTTTTTAGAAGGGGCAGGTTTTAATCAGATTTTACCTGCCCCTTACCGTAGCTCAGTTAGCACTCTTCAATTTTGAGAACCGGACAAGAGAAATTTTTGTTTATAGGCAACCACCACCTTTTAAATATCCCTGCCCCCCGTAATGACTGCCAGGACCGGAGGGCAGGTGACGGCAACCCGGGAACTCTGGAGAGAAAGCCGGATCACCGGGATTCCATTCCTTAATTTAAAATCTGATCACCTTTTTTTAAATAGCTTTTAAGGCCTGGCAAATATTATCTAATATATCTAAACGTTTTTGCCTTGTAATAACTTCAGATTCTCTAAGGCCATAATTAAAAAAATTATCTAAAGCGGGCTTAGCAGCTTTATAAATTTCATCAAGTATAGAAAGTCGCCTGATTATTTCATTTATATTATTGTTCCGGCCTATTCTATATTTGAGCTGGTCGGGATCATCTTCTACGGTTTTACAAACATCCATTTTAAATCCTTCTAAATAACCGATACAATCTTTATTGTTAGTCATTTTAAATTTATCCCCTCCACCACTTTTTATTTTATCCTTAACTCTACGCATACAATGATTAACCCCCTTAATTTTTAAATAGGCCTGCTCTCCCTTTGAGAAAAGGTTAAAAAGGAAGGGGAGCAGGGGACGGCAATCCGGAGAACTTTGGAGAGAGAAAGCCGGACCGCCGGGGTTCGATTCTTTAATTTAAAATCTAATCATCTTTTTTCATTTGTTATCGATTATCTTTAATCTTTTTTTTAAATCCTTCTGTTTGTTAATTTATTCTGAATTTTTCAAAAAACTTTTTGCAGAGGTTATATGTTTTGCTGCCTTTTTGACTATTAAGGGATTAATATTGTAGACCTCTTCCCAACCTTTTTGTATAGAACCGGTATGTTCCCGGGCAGCCCAAGGGCCAGTCCCCACTTGAAAACCATTAAACCATCTATATAAAGGTGGTAACTTGATATTAAAATGCTCTATGTAGGCTAATAAATCTTCGTGACTCCAATCATAGATGGGGGAATAATAGACTACACCGTGTTTATTTACTTTCATACCGTCTTTGCCCGGTTCATTTCCGTCTTTTATCCGACTACCAACTATGAGCATATCAATTTTATTTTCTTTAAAATATAGTTTCTGCCCGGTATTCTGGACAATCCTATACCAGATTAAAGCTATTTTTTTACTCTGAGGGAAGAGCATATTCTGGTTTTTTGCCAGCCATTTTAAGTCTTGACCGGTATTAACAACTTCCAAGTTATCCGGACCGTATCTATTAATCCACTTAACCACTTTAGGATATTCAAGATTAGTCCTAACCCAGAAAGTCCGATCGATGCCGATTTGCTGGCACATATGATTTACGACGATAGAATCTTTACCACCAGAATATGATACTGCAACTTCCTTCCCCACAATCTCCTTTTTAATCTCCTTTTGGGTTTTATTTTTTAAGCGGATTATCCTTTTTTGATACTTTTGATCTTCTTTCAATCTTTCTCTTATTCTTTCCAGAGTTTCTATCCATTCATCCTGCTCTATTTGCTGTTTAATTCCTAAGATAATACCAACTCCTTTTTTTAATTTTAGGATATATTTTTAATTATTACATAACCTTATTCCCTAAATATCTCCTTCTTTTAATCTTATTTAAATCCTTCTATTTTGTTAATTTATATTTCCTTTATATCTTCTTTTAATTCTTTGCCTGATCTATAAGATATTAAAGCTATTACCGAGAAAATTAATATTGGAATCAAATACCACCACATTTTTCAATATCCCCCTTTTTTTTATTTTACTTTCTCTTTTAATTCTTTACCGGCTTTAAAAAAGGGAACACTCTTAGCCGGTACCGATACTTTTTCGCCGATGCGGGGATTTCTGGCCTCTCGAGCAGCTCTCTCTAGTACCAAAAGTGCCGAAACCTACCAATTTAACGGCATCACCTTTAGCTAAACAATCAGTAATATTTTCAAATATACATTCTATAATATTTTTAGTTTCCACTTTGGTGCAGTCTATTTCGTTTGCCACCTTATTAATTAATTCTCCTTTGTTCACTTTAAAAGACCCCTTTTTTTATTTTTAATAGCTAGATTATCATCGCTAAAAGGACTATAATTCCTATAATCCAATACTACTGCATGTTATTTTATTCTCCCTTTTTTTTATTAAGGGGCAGGTCCTTTTAGCCTGATCTTACTTCCCCCTTCTCGTATAAACCTCTGTTTAATTTTTAGCATCCTTTCTAAATTTCCTGGTAAGATATCTGACTACATCTAAAGGCATCACCTCCTAATTTTTTTTACCCTGCTCCCCGGGAGAGTTCTTTCGGACCGGGGAGCAGGGCCCGGCAAACCAGACAAAAAGGTAAAGAGAATCCGAATTGCCGAGATTCGATTCAACCCTTTCTTATTGTTAATTGACTTTATTAACGTTACTTTATTTTTCACTTTTTCTCAAATAAGCTAACCAATAAATAGTTGCAACACAAAGTGATCCACCAATAATATTACCCAAGGTGACTGGCATTAAATTATTAACAAAAAATCTTTGTAAAGTAAGGTTGCTTAATTTGCCAGCCAGTCCTGCTGCAGCTACTACAGTAGCATTCCCCTTCAATAATAATCCCATTGGGATAAAATACATATTTGCCACACAATGTTCAAATCCACTTGCTACAAATGCCATAATAGGGAAATATATTCCAAAAATCTTTCCAGTTATATCTTTAGATGCCACCGCTATCCATACAGCTAAACATACCAACCAATTACAACCAATTCCCCGAGTAAAAGCTTCCCACCAGCTAAGGTTTACTTTTCCATTGGCAATTGCTAAAGCTTCTGCTCCTACTGCAAAATTACCTGTTTTCCAAAGCCCGGTTCCAAACATAATCCAAACCAATAATAAGGAACCAAGAAAATTAGCTACATACACCCAAAACCAACTTTTAAACATTTTTCCGAGATCGCCTTCACGACTTAATACTTTTATTATAATTAAATTATTTCCAGTAAATAGTTCTGCACCTGCAATTATAACTAACATTAGCCCTACTGAAAAAACACTTCCAAATATAAATTTAGTAAAACCTACTCCAAGATATTTTGACATATCATAAGTAGTTATAGTAGCTAATTCTGAACCAAAACCAATAAATGCCCCAGCTAATATTCCTAAAAGAAGCATACGAGATATTGATAAATTAGCCTTAGCCTTACCTATTGCAATCATTGCATTGGCTATTTCGTCAGGTGAAAGAGATCCTGGCAAAATGTATCTGATGTGTTGAGTTGTTTCTTTTTTTGAATCCATTTTTTTCTCTTTTTAATTAGTTTTAATTTGTTTTATATTCTTTTTCACTTTGTTTTTAATTCTCCGGGCAATCTTCTTAGGATCATCGCTCTTTATCTTCTCCACTACTTCCCTAATGTCTACTCCCTCCTTTATTTTAATTGGCTTGCTTCTACAAACCGGACATACCACCATTATTTCTCCACTACGCCAGATCCTTCCACAATTTAAGCATTTATATATTGGATGCATCTCGATCACCTCCTACTTCTTTAATCAACAAACACAGCGATCTGTTTTTTCCCGAATCTCTCAGGACGGATAGAAAATTTCTTATTTCCTTTTTCACTCCCTAAATTTTTTATCCTGCTCCCCGGGAGAGTTCCTTTCGGGCCGGGGAGCAGGCCCCGGCAATTTTTGACTAAAAAGGAGTGTATAAGGAAAGGCCTAAATTGCCAGTTATATTCTCTTTAGTTAGAGGATCTATCTTTCATAATTTTTATTTTAGAGGCCATTTCTTTTTTTAGTAGTTCGAATTTTGCTATCTGAAAAGACCCTTAAATTTCTCATTGGCTTTACTGACTGCGCTTATAAAATTCACCCATTCCTCAAATCTAAAGACACAGATTGCCGAAACATCAGCAGCAGCGATATAAAGTCCTATCTCGTCCTCTACCAACTCACAGCTCACAGCAATAGATTTTCCGAGCTTAGTCTCTTCTAACAAAATTTTTTTCATTTTTTGATCCCCTTTTTAGCCACTATAACTTTTTGCAATTTTACTAACTAATTAATACAGCTTCCAGCTATTACCAATTTTCTGTAAAGTTAAATTCCCATAAAAGCTATCACTTTCACTATAACCACAAGCACTAATTACAACATTCACATAGCAACTTGAATCTGCATAGCTACCATAAATTGAAACTTGGATATTAGTGATTAAAATATTTATGGTTACAACACTGCAATATTGATTAAGGCTATTAATAGCATCACGCAATTGACAAATATAATAATATTTATCTGACCCGTATACACAATAACTCAAAGCCTTGTTCCAGTTTTGAGCGTTGATAGCCAAACTCCAATCTTGAATTACACTTCTTATTTTTGCCTCATCAGTGGCAGGAGTTACTATTCCACAACCCGATAAAAACATAGCTAATATTAAAAATAAAACTACAAAAAAATATTTCCTTTTCATTTACAAAATTCCCCTTTTTTTGATTTTATCTTTGAATTTATTTATTCACATCTGATTGTAATTTTATTGCTAACTCTTGAACCACATTTGGCTGTTACATAAGCAACATCTCCAACAGTATCTAAAGTTAATGTAGTAATTGCTATACCGGCATCATTTGTTGGACAATAAACTGGGGTAAGAGTTCCAATATCATCTCCTTCATCATCTTTAGCAAAGAAAATTATTATTACACCTTCTACAGGTTTTCCATCTATTTTGAGTACTACAGCAGTAATTGCTGCATTTTCCGTTGTGGTAATTAAATATTTATCTGCATAAATAGTTACAATAGGTTCTATACATTTTACCTCAATGTAGCCTGAGACTGTCCCGATAAAGGCAGTAATTTTTGCGGTCGTTCCTCCTAGCATATTATCGTCCAGAGTTAAGTTAACAGTTGCTATACCGTTAGTAGTATTAGCTGAATCAGCAGAAAGAGTTCCACTATTGGTGTAGAAGTATACTGTTGTTCCATCAGCTACAACATCTCCTTCGACGCTAGTTACAATAGCGGATATTGTTGAAATACCTCCTGGAACATTTGATTCAGGATTGGCACTTACTGTAATATTATCAATTCCAGGCACTGGTTCTTCATTTACAGTGATAGCTACAGTAGCATAATCCTTTTTTCCGTTAGAATCGGTTATAGTTAAAATAACCGAGTATAATCCAATACCACTATAAGTATGAGTAATAATTATTCCTGTACCGGTATTACCATCTCCAAAGTTCCAACTATAACTGACGATAGAATAATAAGAATCTGATGCATCAAATGAGACCGTAAAGGGAGCAATCCCAGTTGTGCCTGGGCTAACGTTAATACATGCAGTTGGTGCTTCAGCCTCACTTACGGTGATAGTTATAGTGTCAGTCTTAGTAATCTCTACATCAGTATAGGATACAGTAATTGTAGCTGAGCCTTTTGAGACCCCAGTAATAGTTCCAACACCATTAACAGTAGCGTGATTACTGTTTGAGCTATAACTGCAAGCACTTAACTTAATATCTGCTGAGCCCGAATCAAAATAATAAGCAGTAATCGAATCAATGGTCTGGGAATCTCCTTCCTCTAAATTCATAGACGAAGGCTGGACAACAATTTTGCTAAGGCGAGCAAGTAAATTTTTATATACACTAGTAGTAATATCAGAATAAACTATTACTTTTTCTGTATAGCTTAAATCACCAAGGGTTACCGTAATTTCATAAGTTCCTTTGACAAGATTTTCTATAGTGTAAGGAGTAATATGTCCTGTGTCATTGCCGTTTAAGAAGATTTTTGCCCCAGCGGGATAGGTATCCACTTCAATAGAGCCCGAGGGTCCAAAAATTAAGTCCGAGGGGGAGCATCCAGAAATTAGCAGAGAACTTAGTATTAAAAGAGCTAAGAAAAAAAATGGCAGTGCCTTAAAAGTTAAAAATATTACTTTTCTTTTCATTTTTATTCACCTCCCTTCTTATCGGCCCAGCTCAGTTAAGTGTCGACTAAGTTACATCTGTTCCTAATTTATTGCAACTTAAAATAACCGAGCCAGGCCATTATTACTTTACATAGTTTAAATTATAAGACTATACCTGATTTATTTTTATTCTTCTTTTTGATCGATCCAGTCAGGGTATTATGAAGTTCCAGCATCCTCTTAATCCTTAAAAATATCTTTGAATCGTTAAAATTAATAGCCTAAATCGCACAAATTTATAAAGCCCTTATGATGCCCTTCTACTTCTGCAAATTTTTGCGTTAAAATTTGCTTTATTCCGATCCACGAAAAAAATCTCATTTGTTAAGAGGCAAGTTAACCCTGGTTGTAAACCTGCCTCTTCTCTAATAAACCTCTTTAAATTTTTAGCACTCTTAAATTTTCCTAACCAAAACTTTAAATTATATTTATAGGCAACCACTACCTTTTAAATATTCCTGCCTCCCTATCCCGGCACTCTATTAGCCTTCTCATCTCCTCTCACCCTTCTTCTCCCTTATACCGATAATAGCCGGGTCTCCGGTCCAGGCAAAACCGTAATGCTTCTCTAATTTCTTCATAATATTTTTTATATGAGAATATCCGCCAGTCAAGAAGGCCAGTATAGAATCAGATCTCATGTAGGAAAAAGTGAATCCCATATTTTTCAAAATCTTGACGAGTTCTTCTCCTTCTTTCTTGTCTAATTTATAACAATGGATATCTAATCGGGCATTCTTTTCGTCTCTCATAAACCGAGTGAAATTTCTCATTTCCCTTTCACTCCCTTAAATTTTTTTACCCTGCTCCCCTTAGATAAAAAAATGTCAAAAGAGGGGGGGAGCAGGGCCCGGCAATTTCTGACTGAAAGAAGTGAATAAGGAAAGGCCAAAATTGCCGGATTTCACAAAACTAATGCTAACTTAAAACTTTCATTCTCCTCTTTTGATTATGGTAAATGCTCCATTAATAGTTACTGTTGGGACTGACCCGCTTAATGATACGGTCCAAGAATGCTCCCCTGGTTTAAATGGCGGGTGTCGGTAAATCCAGGATAGCGACCAATACGTCATCTTATGTTCTAATGTGAAATATTTTAAGGGGTCCCTGACTTCCTTATCATCAAGATAAAATTCCATATCCAATTCCTCAAGGAGTTGGATAAGGGTTTCCTCTGTTGTCGACCCCCAGCCAAAGTCAAATCTAACCCACGTCCCGGTATATATTTCCGGATGTGGATTAGACCACAAATATTGCCATAACCAGATATTTTCAGATTCTCGCCCGGAGGCTTCGCCAGGTGGTAGCTGTTGAACTCCTTGCCCTTGAGGGAACGCCTGTGCTGAGGGATTCAATACAAGCCCTAAAAGTACTATCGCCACTATTAAATACGTTAACTTTTTCATTAAAATCTCTCCTTTCATTTTTTTAATCTCATAATCGTATTCTGTTTTCTAAGCTTGCTTCTATTGTCTATTCAGTTAATATAAGGGGCTTGAATTTTTCAAGCCCCTCACGTAGCATTTTTTAGTTCTGTCAATACACAAGGATATCTTCGTAGGTTGATGCATCTGCCCAAGCGGGATCTAAATCAATTGGATACACATAATTTAGGTTACCAAAAAGATCAATCGAAATTGAACCCCCAACCTTTAGAAAGCCCCCTGGTGCGATATCCATTGAAACTAATGGTATTTTCCACTCAGTGACCCTATTTACTTCATCATAAAGGGTCATAGTTTCAAGGTCTCCAGGAAGGGATAGTTGTTGTACTCCATCAATGCTCCACTCTGTTTTCCAACCATCAGTTTCTCCAGAGCTTATTCCAGTCCATACATTGGGGTTTGCTCCTGTTTTGAATATGATGTCACATGGTTTACCCCATTCAGCTCCATCAGTAGGATTGACATTTATGCTAATTTCGTCATTTATATGCCTTTCTGGGGATGTCTGGCCAAGACGAGCATCAGTTGAATCCAAAACTTCAAATGATACATACAAGTAATCGACGGTTGCTAATACTCTGACAGTACCCATGCTTCCTATGCTTATTTTCCTTTCATGTCCTTCAGTAGGTATCTCAGTCGCGCAATCCCATTCGCCTAGGCTCAAAACTCCATCTATTATAATAGAGGGAAAATCTGCAACTGTAATTGTAAAACTTTGAGTAATTTCTTTTTTCCCACTTTTTCCATCGCTTGCTTTTACAATAACATCGTTAGCCCCTATTTGAAGAGAAGTCGGTAACCAGCTAATAGTAGCAGTCCCATCAAAAGTCATGCCAGCAGGCCCAGAAACCAAGGAGTAAGTTACGGCATCACCATCAGGGTCAGTCGCTTCTACAACATAAACGTATTCTTCCCCGCATACTTCAGCAGTATCTCCTGGGATTGATGTTATTTCAGGGGCATGATTGACTGGTGGTGGACAAGGGATATATGGTTTCTTTACCACAATAGTAAAGCTCTGGGTAGCACTTAAGGAACCATCAGATGCCTGCACAATAACAGCGTAGCTCCCTTTAGCGGTAGGAACCCAGCTAATCAATCCGGTAGCAGAATCAATGGTCATACCACTAGGTTTGGCAATCAAAGAATAAGTCAAGGTATCGCCATCGGGATCAGTAGCCCCTGCATTGTAATAATAAGTTACTCCTACTATCGCAGTAGTTACTGGGGTCGATGTTATTATTGGTGCCTGGTTTTCGGTAATTGGCGGTGCAGATGGAAAACAACCGGCAAGTAAAGTTAAAAACGCTACTACAAATACTAATGTTAAAATTCTTTTATTTAACATTACAAACCTCCTAAAATTTTTAAATATTTCTAAAAGATTCTCATTCTACTATTTTTAATCTATGTGACCACCTCCCTTTACCTGAGATTTCCTCTTCCTACTTAGTTGCATTAGGTGTCTTCTCCGCTCATTCCTGATCCTCTTTTCCTGGTTGACTCTCCTATCTCGCTGTAAAGTCAGGTAGGGAAGATCGATAATCTTTCCGGCAATTATCCTTTCCTTAACTCCCTCAAGATTGGAGAAATATAATCTTAACCGCCTCTTGCAAGCCTCATAGGAAAGAGCAGTAGTTAGATTGGCAATTTTTCTGGCATTTTCTTTAAAGATCCTAACCACTATCATTAGTGGAACCTCCTTTAATTTACCGGGCCCTCCGTTTAGGTCCTTGACGAGAGCCAAAGTCATGGGCAAAACCCTCATCCAACCTTGCAGAGGCCCGGACTATTTTTTATCAGCGCTATTTTCAGGGACCGGCTCCAATTTGCCCCCACATTTAGGACAAACCTTGCCTGCTCCCCAGCCATACCAAACTGCTCCACAATCTTTACACCGGTATTTTGGCATTACCTTGTTCCCTCTCTATCCTCTTTCTTAGCTCCTTCTTTCTGGCCTCGTAAAATCGATGTAGTTTCTTATTTAAAGTCTCCGGACCGATACCCAGAATTTCGGTAATCTTTTTAGTCTGGCTCTCAGAAGGGGAAAGTCCCCCGGTCTCAAACTGGGATATATACACCTGAGAGACTCCTACCAGAAGGCCCAAATCTACCTGGGTTAGCCTCTTTTCCTTTCTCCTTTTTTTAATCGGATTAACTATCATTTTTTCCTATTTGCCTCCTAAATAAATAAGGGCCTGGCTTCTAAACAGAAGCCAGGCCCTTATTGTTTTTTTTTCTATATGTGATATAATAAATTAGGAGCCAGGAGAAAACCGTAAGGACTTCGGCTCTGTTCGAGCCCGCTTATCTCGGTTCAATGTTGATAGCGGGCTTGTTCTTTTATGTATATTATATATAAAAATTAGAAGGATGTCAAGTTTTATTATTCTAAAATACTCGTTGTATCTTTTTCTCTTTGATTATAGTGTGCTTGTTCTTTTATGTATATTATAAATAAAAATTAGAAGGATGTCAAGTTATTATTATTCTAAAGAAAGTACCTGTCTCTGGGCCCAGACCCTCTTGGCACACCTCCCGGAGCACCACTTCTGATCTGACCTTAAGGGAATAAAAATCCGCTTACAATCTTTAGCCTTGCACCTCCGTATCTTGATATCTTTAGTCCAGACCCAGTAGACCCAGGAGAAGGCTAAGGCCCTGCCGGTAGGTATACTCACATATATCGAAGGATAAAAATAATCCTTCTCCTTGGAGTAACTCTTTACTTTTAATTTCCGGTCTTCTAACAAACTCTCTTCCAAGATCTTTATATCTTTTTTGGTCGGTCTTTGACCGGCGATGGCCCTATCGGTCATCTCTCTAAAGATAGATAAACAGGACTCAAAATCTCTCTTGATCTTTTTTAATTCCTCCCTGGATATTCCCGGAGGAACCCCTTCAAAAATCTTTATCGGGATCCCCTCATTATATAACTTTATCCCGTATTCCTTCGGGAAGCCCTCAGGAATCTTCCGGCTCTCGGATAGTGAAATTATAAATTTAATATATTCTATCCCCAAGGCCTTGGTCAGCAGGGCATCGAATATTGCTCTATTTTTGTTTTTTCTCATCTTTTCTTCCTCTTTTTTTTTAATTTTTTTTTGAAAAAATAAAAAGAGCAGACAAACCCAGGCTGGCTGGCTTTCTTTTGCCCTATCTAATTTTCTTTTCCTTTTTAAGATTTAAGCTAACTATCCTCCGATAGATGACCGAATATTCGATTAAGTTTTTTCAGCCGTTCGGGGTGGGGGATATGTTTCCCTTTTTCCCACCGAAAAATAGTTGAGGGAGAAACCCCAACTTTAGCTGCAAGTTGGTTTTGGGTTAATCCTTCTCCTTCTCTCAGTTTCCTCAAATTTTTGATATCTATCATATAATCTGCACCATCCTTTTTTTTAAATTTATTTTAAGCCTTTTCATAGGCATTTGTCAAGTTATATCTCTTGCCTCATCTAAGCACGGCAGTCAAGCACGGTAACTAAATAGCCTTTGCTTAAATAGGGTTTGATAAAATGACCATAAAAATTTAAGACCCAATTCCGTATCCCTTCTTCGGTCTCATCACTTATCCCGAAGTAGAGTATCTTCCCCCGGCTATGCCATTTTCCGTCCGGGGTTACCACCGCAAAAGTGGTGAAGGTTAGATTTCGTTTGACAAATTCCTCTTTGGATTTATAAAACTTTTGGTAATATTCTGCTTTATTTATTAGCCAACTTCGAAACTCTTCCCGCTCTTTAGCGGTTATCTCTTCATCTTTTTTCATAATTACATCCCATATTCTCTGATAATATTTTTTGTCCTTCTCGGGATCGAGGAGATTATCCCAGTCTACCTCGCAGACCAGGCATCTATTACCCCTGCTACCGTCTTTCTTTAGTAATAAATCTTCCCATCTCCCTCCGACCGTGTAGTAGTGCCATCGCCCCTTGGGGTTATGGGCAGTTAATAAATTCCCTTCTTTATCCCATATTCTGCTCTCTCCCCAATACCATCTCTTAAACCTTTCGAAGCTCATGCCGATGATATCGGCCTCTTCCTTCTGCTTCTTAGCAAAAAAACTGCCAGGTTTATTTTTAGCATCATTTTTTGCCTGTAGGTATTTTCTATAACAGTTCTCCTTAGTCTCCCTAATATAAGGTTTGATTATTAGTTCTTCACTGTAAGGAGCCATTAAGTCTGCTATATCCTGCTCCTCTCTATGGATAACTAAACAATTAAAAGAACTCATTTTTTATCTTCTCCTTCCTTTTTTTAATATTTATTTTATTGAATCTTAACTTTTTCGCTGCCTATCAACTTAAAATCTTCTTTCTTCTCTGGCACCGGGTAATCTACCGAATAGCTCTTTACGGTTATCTCCTTAGTTTCGCTATCGGATATCACTTCATAGTAATAAACTATATCCGAGTGAAATTCGTCATTATTGCAGATCCCATGACCGGTGAGGATCATCCGCCTCTTCATCTCCGGGACATTGCTGGTCCCCCCTGCTATTTTCAAATCTTCCTCTATCTGTTTTTCCATCTCCTTCTTGCTCCAGTAGATAAAATTAGCAGCCTGGTACTCTAGATCAAAATTCCTACCCTCGTTCCATTTCAGAAATTCTTTCAGGTCTGGGAGCACACTTTCCGGATAGCCGTCACTATGCCGGTATACCGTTCTCCTTCTGACTACCTTAACTAATTTTCCTTTCTCCGGCCCTTCTTTTTCCTCTCTAGTCGAAATGTTCATAAATTCTATCTGACATCTGGTAGACATTTTAGATTCCTCCTTTTCTTTTAATTTTCTTATTCTTTAATATCCTTTTGCCTCTGGCCAGTATATCTTCGGGCTTAGGTGTTTACTCCCTGATCTCCTCATATCTTTCTGGGTTTAGCTTCACCCCTTTAATATGTTTGCATTCCTGCCTCCTGAACTTCCAGACCGGGCACGAGCAGTCCCATTCGTTTTGGTCTGATAATGAGACTACATAATTTCTATTGCCACTCTCGCTTTTGATCTTCCATTTCTTGATCCATTTCAACCTCATCACCTCATCTTCTTATCTTTTTTATTAACTCTATCAATCTTAAAATTGGTCCTGGGATATTTCTTTTCAAGCTTCCTGCAATGTCTTCCAGCTATCAGGATATTTTTATAGTATCCTTCAACGGTCTTGATATCTCCTACTTTGGCAGTTATCGAATACATTTCAATCCTCCTTTATTTTTAATTTTTCCGCAAAATAAATAATATTATCATCTAAACCATGAACTCCAAAAACCTCACATCCTAAAATTGTAAGATTCACTTCGCCTATTAATGCATCTATAATATCAAGATGTAAATGTTTGCCAGCTGCTCTTTTTAGTATCATTAATGTCGGTTGAGATACGAAAAAAGCCCAGTTTTTTCTTTGGTCAGAAAAATTGGGATTTTTTTCATATTTCGCATTTAGAATATTATTTATTCTATCAATAGCATTTTCAACTTTAGGATTCATTATTTATGCTCCTCCTTTAGCTCTCTATAGTTTTTCATAATATAGATGCAATCTCCTCTGGTTAGTTCTACATCAAAAATCTTATCAGCTGCTTCTATTACATTTGGAATATTAAACATATTGGTTATGCTCGACTTCTGCACTTTTACATAGGCCCTAAATTTTTCTTTACTTACCATCTTAGTTTTCCTCCCCTTCTTTCTCTTCTTTTAAATTTTAAAAAATCTTTTTTTATCTCGTTAACAGGAACCCCGATTATTGCCGGGTCCTCTGGCCAGCTAAATTCATAATGCTTCTTTAATTTCTCCATAGTATCTTTTACATAAGAATAACTACCGGTTAAGAAGGCCAGCAAAGAATCAGATTCCATATAGCAGAAGGTGAATCCCAAATTTTTTAAGATCTCGTAAAGTTCTTCTCCTTCTCTTTTTTCCAGGTCAAAGCAGTGGACATCTAATCGGGTCTCTTCTTCACTTCTTATAAACTGGGTAAATTTTCTCATTTTAAAAAATCCTCCATAATACTCTGTTTTTGTCTTTTGCAGGCAGCAACGATTTTACTATCTTTTAAACCTGCATTGATTATCTGGGCAACTTCAAATTCTAATAACTCTACGATGCATTGACTCTTCCCAGAATCAAAATCCATTTTTAACCAAAATATATCGTTGGTAGTATCTACTGTCATAATACCTTTAACCTGTGAATATTCCGGTATCTTTTTACCTCTGGTTATTATTTTCATATATTCCATCTCCTTTAGTTCCCAGTATATAATCTACCGCCTTCTGCGCCTGGGCCGAAGCGGAAATTATTAAGGTCGAATCATTGTTGAGCCTCTTTAGCCAGCCCTGGATGTAGGCAGCAGAATTATTGATAGTCTTATTCTCTATTCCGCATAAGGCACAGAGGAAGCTCGCCCCTATCTCCGCGACCAGTTCCTCTTTGCTGTATTTTTCGCTGCTAAAACCGTTTCCCTTGAAGTCTTTCCTATTAAGTCTTGTTTCGTGTCCGGTAGAATGAACCAGCTCGTGAAATATAGAGGAATAGTATTTCTCTCTATCTTTGAATTCTCTACTCGATGGAATGCTTAGCGCATCCAGGGCGGGATTATAAGCAGCTACATTCCCGCCTTCCTCGATTGCCGGAAGGTTTTTTAAATTTTGGAGAATATCCTCGCATTTCTTTGATCGCTTACCATTGCCATAATCCGGTAACTGAATAGTAGTTTGATCCAGGTTAAAAACATTGTAGTATCTTAAAGCGAATCTTGGTTCCTTCTTAGGCTCTCTGGTCTTTTCATCGAACTCGAGATTACCCTCTTTATCCCGGGCTTCTACTTCATAGCGTCTAAAAAATATCACCATATCGGCCCGGCTTCCTTTATTCACACTCTCTTTAAGCCCTCTGACCTGCCTGAAGGTCACGAATTCGCTTGATTGGTGCTTCTCCATGCTGAGCAGTAAAAGATTTATGCCGTGGTATTCTCGTTTGGTTAGGTAGTTTCGCAGGCCTATCCAGGGCTTCTCCCAGGGGATTATCCCTTGGTTTAGCTTATCGATAATTTTTTGGGTTACGATCTTATAGACTTTATTCACTTTAAATCATCTCCTAAATACTTTATTACAAAGACTATTTAACATAGCTCCTGTTCTCTTTCCTCTTTTTGCTAATTTCTGGCATTCGGTTTTATCGGGCATTTCCTTTTCTGCTTCTTTCTTTGTCTTGGCTTTTATTATAGATTTGGGATTGAAATCTCTTAAAGTTGCTGGTTCAAATTTTCTCCAACTCGTTGCCAGTAATAGTCTATGCTCTTTTTTCAGGTTCTCGATAGAAGTCTCTATCTTTTCTAATTCCTCATCGATGTCTTTGCTTATCACTTTTACATTCTTAAGGTCGGTATTATACATCCCCCATATCCTTACTCCATGGTGTCTGATGTGCGGACCGTAAGGTGGCCTACTAGACATCGAAATACATTCGTATCCCTCTGTCTCTACTATAATTTTCATTCTCGAATCTAATACTTTTATATTCAGTATCCTTCCTGTCCTTTGAGCTACAGCATATCTCATATTCTTTTTTCCTCCTTTATAATCTGAATAGATTCCCTCTTTCGTTTGGCTTCTTCGCAAACTATTGCTTCCTCTAAATGCTTCACCATTTCTGTATATCGCTCTTCAGTTATTCTTTTAGACCTGAATAGCCCGCAAGCATAACCTGAATAATAACAATGTGTTCCGTGTAAATCACTAACCTTCTTTTCTATTTCACCTTTAAATTCGTTCCAAAATTCTTTCCTTAAGGTTATGCTCTTCGTGCCGTCATTTTTTCTCCTGGGATAATCGGTCATTTTGTATACCCTCCATTAAATTTGAAACTCGGAGTCTTTCCTTCGTCTAAGGTAAAAGATAAGTCTATTAATTTTCTGGTCTTATCTAATCCATAAGCATCTTTTAGCCCTTCTAAATAATAGTTGTATTTTGCATTCGCTACATCTACCTCTTTACAATCCTTATTTTCTTTAAGTGTTTGCCTGGCATCGTCTAATAATTTTTTTATCTTCCGGGCTATTCTTCTATCCTTGTTTTCTAAAACCTCATTTGTCATTTTAAATCCTCCTTTATCAGCCATTCTCATCAGTACGGACTGGCCAACTTCCGCAGACCCGGCGCTACCCGGGTTTCGATTTTAGTCTCTTATAAACTTAAACCGTCTGCTCACTTCCCGGTATCTATTTGCGATGTTGCGCACCTTATCTTTGCTCAATCCTGAGAGCTTTGATACCAGGGTTATATTTGACATGTCGATAGCGCCACTTCTCTGAATCCTAGCATAGGCTTCAAAATCCTCTTTGCTTATCTTAGTCATCTCTGGAATTCCTCCATTTCCATTTTTTAATTTCCGGTCCTTCTGTCTATACAGATATAGTCTTCTGGTAAAATTTTCTAAGTCTTTCTTATCTATTGATTTGTTTAAGGATCTTATTTCAACTTGCATCTCTATTCCTCCTTTATTTTTAAACTCTCTAATTCCTCGAGTTCGTCTTCCTTATCCGATAACTCAAGAGCCTTCTCGTATTCTCTTACTTGTTCTTGAGCATTAAATTTGACATTATATAATGTGCTTCTGTTTGGTCCACTCTCCCTAAGCGTCCTTCTTAGTTTTTCTATGTCCCTTTTTAGTTCTCCTATCTTTCTTTCTGTGTTTGTCATTTCCGTTCCCTTCTTATTTCTCTATCTTCCTAATTACATTATAAGCGTTTGCATAGTCGTTTGTCAAGTCTTTTATCGAAAATAATGCATATTTATCAACATTCTCCGAATATTTTATCATTTCGCTTATTTTCTCTTATTTAAGCAGTCCGGGAAAATTTAGGCCTTCAAATTTCGCTTTTAAGCCCCCTCTTTTGCCCGGCCATAGCCAATGATACCAGCCCCTTCCAAATAATCGCACAGGGGGCGTTCTGGCGCGTTTCCAAAAATCGCTATAACCCTTATAAACAAAGGCTTTCATTGATTTTCGCCGAAAATGACCTCAAAAATCGTCTTCATTAGACTGAAATATCTGGAGGATCCTTTGATTTTTTAGCAGAATAAATAAAAAAAAGCTACCGGGGATACTTAAATCCCGGTAGCTTTCGGAGAAATTAATGGAGAAAATACTAAACAGGCAGTTGATATCATTCCTTTATTTAAGAATATCCGGACATACAAATTCTTTTTTTCAGAAAAATTCTTTAAGACATTCGTTAATTTGATCTTTATTTATTGAATTAATACTTTCCCGGATATCTCCTAATACTAAGTCTATGTAAGTCTTATAGCGTTCACCATGAATGTAACTGCGGTATTCGTCGTGATAATCCTTATTGTAAATTCCTAATATCTTGAATAGATTTTCCCATTTAGAAATGGTCTTTTTTTCTAACTCGGAATCGCCTAGGAACTGACGATAGGGTTTCCATGTTTGAACCATCCGACTAAGTTAAAGAATGCTACTGCGATATTAATGAAGTCCCCGGCAATACCTAATAACTTTTCTTTAGTCATAGGCAAGGTATTACCTTCAGCTAATTTATCATAGAACAAGGCAATGGCATCTAATATGGCCTTCTTTTTTTCGGCCCCAAAACCAGGGATTTCAAATTCTTTAATTAAAGTTAGAACTATAGGAACGATCCCGCCTATAATACCTAAATATTTTAATATGTTAGTCATCTGTTTTTTCACCTTCCTTTCTTATTTTTATCTTAATTTAGAACCAAGGAAAATCTAACCAACCTGAAATAAGCCCTAGAAATATGGCTAATGCGATGCCAAATATCAGGTGTCCCATCGATCCCATCGATTATCACCTCCTTTTCTTTCTTTATTTTAAGAGCATATATCTTCGTTTAATATCTAAAAAAGTAACTTTAAATTGATTCTCATCTCTTATTGACTCAAGCCACTTTTCATACTCTTCTACAATTTTTTTATAATCATAGTTCGGTTCTTGTGGTATATGTTCTTCTTGAGCTTTATCTTTTTCATCTGGTTTCATTATTTTCTTACCTACTTTCCCTTTTTATTTTTCTTACTTAAATCCAAAGTAATAAATTAAGTAACCAATCACACCAACAATCGCAGCCTTAAAATACTATGCCAAACCAGTTAACCAATCTAACATATTATCTTACCTTCCCTTTTTCCTTTATTTTTTTTACTAACGCTTAACTATTCCCATAATTCGTAAGTTACATTAATAGAAACAATGTCATGATCTCCACATATCGGACATTCTACTTTTATACATTCCTTAACGACGCTTCCCACTTCAAGATTCTCACCAAGTACCACTATGGGCGCAATCGGCTTGTGATACAGAAGATCCGCATCGAAAGTCAATTCATAAAACTTTATGTCAATATCTCCGGTGTTCTCAATGTAGCAACAAACGTCGCCAGCTTCGTTCCATTCCACGCCATAAACCTCAGCACCCAGAACGAGTATTGGCTCCTCTGGTGCCTCGGGAACCACCGGAATGCATCCGGCAGAAAAAATTAGACAAAACAAAATTGCTATTATTAAAAACAAAGACGTAAATTTCATATCTTCTCACCTCCTTTCCAATATCACATTATTTCTTTCTGAGTATGGTAAATACGTAGAATAAGATGGCAACTACTAATACTGGAATGCACCACATAATTACTCTTCCCCACATACTATTTTGTAGAATTTTGCCAAGCTATTATTTTCTATATGATAGGAATAAATAGTTTCCTTCCCCAGGTATATCCAAAACTTACTTGGGCTCGGCGGTCTCACATCTACATGAATTCCCCATTCAGCTATACCTATTCTAAGTCCGCCCACTTCTTCAGCGATTAAACCTAACTCTATTGGTGTTAGACTATCAACTGTTATATCTGCCGCATTTCCATCAGGATTCGGTATGTGTTCAGAATTAGGAAAACCATCTATTCTTTTATTTTCTTCTTCGCATCTATTACCACTTAAAACAATTACAGGTTTATGAAAATCAAGTCCCCTATCTATAATCGTTATCATCATTTCAAGTTTAAATAATAATAAACTACTTACTCTAACTTTTTTTCTTCTGCATTTCGGACAGGGGCATCTAAATTCCCACTTCCAGAAATTAGTTGAAAGATCACCTAACATTTAACTATCCTTTTTCTCTTTACAATCTCTTATCGCAATATTTAATCAATTTTAATTTCTGTTTTTCAGTAATTAAATCATTATTAAATAAAGCGACTATATAACCTAAACAGAATGAATGAGTAATCTCAGAGTTGAAATTAACAGCCACCTCTTTCTTAAAGAATTTTTTAATATTTTTTATATCTTTATCAGTTTTCATATTCTTCTTCCTATATCAATCTTATGGATGACTAGCATTTTGCCCTTTATTTTTCAAGGTTTCTAATTTAGTTCTTTTTTGGTTTTTTTCTTAAAATTTACCTTATCGGTGCAATTGTTAAAATGATGATTCAGATATTCAGTCAAAGAAGTAAATCTATTGGTCAAGGTCCCCAGCATAGCTATACTTTTACGATTTAGCTTTGCATTTATCGTGCTATCTGAATGTAGATCCTTCAACTCGTTCTGGAACAGCCCCATAATGGTTTTTCTGTCTTCTTCCTGCTGCTTGACGAAAACCTTTCTATCCTCCGTCTGCTGGTTGACATAATGCCTTATGAGCCAGATAGCCAGACCTAATAATATCGCACTTACGACGATAGACACTCCATGTTTAGACATTGCTTCAATTATCTGAATTTCTCCCATATCATCACCGCCTTAAAATGTCCCGAACCACTTGCGCTTCTTCTCTAGCACCTTCCCCTGCCAATCCTTGATCTCCATATATTTCAAGACGTCGGGAAAGGTATAATGGCCGGCCTCTATATAATCTTTATAGCCTGTCTTAAATAAATTATTGCTAAATAAAGCCAATTCTCCCTGGTAAGGAAATACACAGATGGCGTGGCACATCATCTTATTCCCCCATCGCTTTTTGTCATAGCCGCTATGGATGACAAACCTTGCCTCTTCTATGCTGATTATCCTCACTAAGATATCCACATGCCACCTAGCCCAATCCTCACAATCTCCACCACCATCATTCATAAACTCAACTGGTGTTTTCCAGTGGTCTCCCTTTTCAGCAATATATTTGAATTTTTGTGAATATTGATATAATTTAATTATAGAAGTTAGCCCTTTAACCACTGATAAATATTCCTGGGTTGGCTCAAAAGACTTCCATTTGTTAATAACTATACACATCCAAAATATCGCCCACCTTATTGCGTATTCAGTGGTATCGTTATAGTTATTCCATTCCATTTAGTTATTGTTACGCCGTTCCATTTATGAGTCCAGACAGATTGTGTGGTAAATTCTACCTCTGAACCATAACCATAGCCAGCAGAATTATAAGCATAAGCCTTTACGTAGTAAAGTACACCTGGGTCTAATCCAGTCATAGATCTGGTAAAAGCACCAGTTCCAAAAGAACCCGTTTCCTCTGATTTACTATCTGTTATTGTTGGACTTCCTGTGGTATTCCAGCATACCCCCCTTTTAGTGCAATTTTCCTCACCAGTATCAGTTATATTTCCATTACCAGTGGCAGTAATTTCATCAATATCGGTAACTGCCTGAGTAGTAACTGTAGGAATAACAACAGGTGGAGTCGCTGTATTAAATTTGACCTCATGTAAATAAGCACTTGAAGCACCAGCATAAATATTATAAAAACTAAATCTGAATTTAGTTATATAATAAGTTCCACCTAAAGATTTTACGGTATATGCAAGGTCAGAAAAAGACCCCTGCCAAACATCGTGCCAAGCACCATCATAGTAAACATCAACATCAACCGTCTCTATTCTACCATCTATAACATTAGCCCAAAATTCTACACTATCACACCACATACCACTGTGGGTTAATTCGAGAAATGGATTCCAAGCATATTGCGTTGAAATAGTATGAGCCGCATAAGTTCCTGTATTATTATCTCGTGCATTAAGAGAATCCTCTCCCCAAGCACCATTATCACCAGTCGGGGTTACCCAACTACAATCACCTACTAAAGTAAAAGTTAAAAGCAATATTAAGATTAATGATAATAATAGTTTCTTCATGTTATATCTCACCTACATCCTTTCCTGGGTCGAAGAATAAAATGTCAGCAGACTTTGCTTCTCCAACCACAAAGATTTGGTCTCCACTTTCGGCAGGTGCCGTATCATCACAAGTCCCAAAGGTATCGTCATTTAGGAATACTCTTGCTGCTCCAAAGTCAAAAGCACTGTCATCTCTTATATAACCTTTAACTAGCATTAAGCAAGTTTCCCCATTTGCTTTAGATTCAAGTGCTATCCTCGTAGCTTTAGCAGTTCCGAAAGCATCAGCTTTTGCTAACTTCCACTCAACATCAGCCCAGTCGTAATAAAGAAGCTGTCCGAATACTACATTCTCGCCTACAGGTTGGCTATCCAATTCTCCAGAATACAAATGGTCATCTGCTAAAGCATTATAAAAATCAAACTGAGTATCAGTATTTTGAGTATGTTTCTTTGTTACTGCATCTTCAATATCTGCACCAGCAGAAGTTATGTCACTTAAGACATTTACAGTATCTGCTTTCTTAACAAAGGTAGCTTCAAAAGTAGCGTCTAGATCAGTATCAGTATTTTGACTATGCTTTTTGGTTACTGCATCAGCCACATCCGTTGCCACTATTCCTGCATCTTTGATGGTTACCACTTCGGCAGAATCATATTCCATAAGATTTCCGATAGTAAAAGATCCCGTAACAATAGGTACTGATAGAGTGCCTCCAACTGTGCCATCTTTAGGATATGAATCATCATACTTTGAATGTCCTAATAAATACCCTAAATCGTTAAGGATTTGCCTAACTTCGTTGGTATCCTCCAGGGCATCGGATTTGTCATCAGTCCCTACATAAAAATTAGTCCCGGATTCCTGGGTATATTTGTAATAGGCAAAAACATTTATACTAAATACCAGTAAGATAATTGACAAAATAACTCCTAACCATATTCTTTTTTTAAACATCTTAATATTCTCCTTTCTTTTTATTTAATAAAAAAGCCAGATCAAACATTTATTACCCTTCCAGTTCTATTGTGCCGACAAAATTACCGGCACTAAATCTTAAATTAATTTTTCTTATCATCAATCTGCCACGTGAATCAACAGGTTTATAAGGTATCTCGGCTTCTGCTGCAGGTTTATATCCTATTTTAGCATCGGCAGCAGGTTTATAAGGTATTGAAGCAAGAATACCACCACTTTGCCAAATAGTATCGCCAATTTCATAAGGTAAGGGAATTGGCCGGTCAACTACCATTATTATTTTCTGATCCTTATATTCAGCCAAATAAGTATTACATATATTTTGAGCAATACTCATATCTTGTATAAGATGATTATTAATGGTCAGTGTCTTTTTGCCTCCCACTTTGGCAATATCCTCATCCGAAGCAGTAGCTTCTGCTTTTATCTCAATTTTATTTGACCAGTAAGGAACTGCTGTCCTGAATTGGACATAAGGACCAAAGGATCTTCCTCTGATATTATCTGCATAGGCTCTAACATAGTAAATAGTATCAGGATCTAATCCAGTTATTTGTAATGAATATACTCCAACGTCAAAAGATCCTTCTTCATTGACATCCCAGGTATCCACTTGTGTCAATCCATATTTAAAACCTCTTTTAAGTATTTTTTCATCGCCCTCGCTACCATCATCAGTTACGTTTCCATTTGCATCTATCTTGGAAGGATCAACCCTTCTTATTCCGGTTACTTCATTTGTAACTACAGAAGGTTTGACGAGAATATAGCCTATTCCACGAAGACTCATTGCAAGAGTAGTGGTAGAAACACTAAATACTCTATTTGTACAAGGAATATTATCTCCATCTAAATACCAATTCACATAACGTGGTAAATTAAGTTCTATCTGTCCGGTTACAAAATATATTCCTATATAATCTCCTGCTTCAACATCAAGATTAACCCCAAAGGTTCTTTTTGCACCAGCAGCGACATTTCCTATTGCAACACTATCTCTAGTGGTAAACATATTGGTAGCTACTTTGTGGAAGATAGCAACTTCGCAACCAGTCATACTCGTACGTGCCCAAATTTCTACTGAAGTTATTTTACCGCTTGCATTCGCAGGTTGAGCTGAACTGGTATATGTTTTATTAGTAGATATAAAATAATGTGTTCCATCAACTGCAGGTGAACCTATATAAATTGGCATAAATTATCTCCTATCATTTTTCTTTCTAACCTAAAGTCTCTCTTATCTCTCCCAAAACAATAATATTGTTATAAATCTCGTCAATATTTTCTTCGATTGATTCTACCTCTATATTGCTCTCCTCAAAAATGTCTACTTCTTCCCCCAAAGAGGCTTTCGGTTTAAAAACAGGGTTACCGGCATAATCAAAATAAAATCTGTATTGTACCACTTCTGCCAGTAATCTTATGGCTTCAAAGGCACTCGTCCCCACATCAAACCAGATCCGGTCAATTGAGTATCCGGTGGCGCTAACATAACCACTGGCCAACCAGGTATTTTTTTCTGTTTCGTTGGCAAAGATCCCGGCACTTAATAAAATTTGCGCTACCACATTTTCAACTACCTGGGTTTTGAAATAATATACTTTTAAATTATTTGTTCCATTAAAAGTAGGGACATTCCCAGTTAAAAAGGAAAATTTATTGGTGGATTCCAGATATCCCCATTCCGAACCTCTATAAATCTCACTCAAGTGGCTTCCGTCGTAAGGGCTAATACTGTCAAGGTAAGCAATATATATCCCCTTACAAGTGGCATCCATAGAATATTCTACCTGGTCTGCAACAGTATTAAAGGTTTGGGTTGCTCCCCAGTAAGTATTAGGGGAATATAATTTATAATCTAAAAGGGTCCTCATTAAATCCCGGCCGGTTATCGTACAGATATTCTCACCTGATCGTTTTCCTAATCCGTACCGGTCAATTCTGCCTAAAATACTTTGGTAATAATAATCAGATCCATTCGACTTTATTCCGATATATAATTTTATTCTTCTTCCCTGTTTTACCCAATTATAATAATCTGAAATTGTATTATAGGGTGAATAGCGGTCATCAGTATTAAGGCAGGTTATCGAGAAGGAATAGGCACAAAATCGGCTTACTTCATTTTCAATATTGGTACTAATCGAAAAATCCGTTACATCAGGAAGGGTTTGGAAATTACCCTCACCATTAGTATCGATTTCTATTTTACTTATAACTATGATTGACGATTCTTTAAAATTCTCCGTAGTCAACGGAGTAATTGTTTGCATATTAAACCTCGATTAAAACTATTGATGTACCCCTGTCAGCATTATTTCCTAATACTGGTAAAGACAATTCTCCTATCCATTTCACCGTATAACTGACTTCTTCAATAATTAAATTCAAAGTTGTACCTTTTAAATATTCTGTCTGTAAGTTTGCAGCATTCGGATGAATTGGATCCCTTACCTTAACAAAGGTTATGTCAAAAACCTTCTTCATTTCTGGAGCCTCTTGAACTTTATAAGAGCCATCGTTCATTGTATGTTGACTCATTACCTTGGTATCTCTTACAATAACATTCGCAAAATAAAAAGTATGTTCATTGTCTAAAGTCCCTAATTTTATCTCCATATTTTATCCTCTTACAAAGACTAGACCTCTATTTTTAGCCTTTCTTTCTATCAAACCGAATAATCTTTCTCCATCCTGTTCTGAAAATTTAGGAGTTTGTATCGTAATTGCTCCTCTCTCAATCACCAAATGAGTATACATTCTTTGATCATAGTCAGTCACTTCTCCTCCAGCTTGCATTCCGGGAATTGGAGTTGGACGTCCCGATGCAATTGCTTCTACTAAACCACCAGTTACAATTCCAGTTCTCTTAATAAAATCAGTCATCGGTTTTGATATTAAGTACTCCCCAGCAGTAGCCCTTATTAAAACGTTATCTATTCCACCGCCTCTCTGATATCCCTTCTGTAGTCTTCCTATAACTCCTCCAAATTCAAAACCTACTGTTCCACCTGCTCCGCCTTCCATACTGGCTAATATTTTTTGATATTCTTTCCATCCAAATAAAACAATATCTACTCGTTCCTTCTGTTCTTTTAAAAGGTCATTAATTTGTCTTTGATAAAATATTTGGAGGGAAGTATAATCTCTTGCACTTAACATGCCTTCAAAAAATGACCGGCTCACACTTGCCATAATTTCCCGAAGGTCTAACAATGCAGGGAGAAATTTCATTTTAATAGTGGCAATGGCTGCTGCCACCCCAGCTATAGTAAAATTAGATAAAGCACTTGTTGCTGTATTAATTGTCTTAACTACCCCACCAAAGGCTTCATTGAGTTGGGCTGCTGTAATACTACTTGATCTTACAGTTTTTTCTCCTGTTTCCTCTATCGTCTCTCCAAGATCTTCAAGTGCTTCTTTTGTTGAATCTTTACCTAAAATCAAATCATTCATTGCAGTAGTTAAGTCTTTAATTTTAGTTTCCATGTCTCCTACTGCAGTCGAAGTATCATAATATTCTGTCGATTCTGGTTCTGCCTCTTCTAATTTTGTTTTTAATATCGATAATTGAGAATTAAGTGTAGATATTTGATCTTTATATCCTCCGACAGTTTGCTTACCTTCTTGGAATTTAGTATTCAAATAATCCAATTTTGAACCTAATCGAGTAAGTTCACTCTCGGCAATCGTATTACTTAAATCTTTAATTGACTGTTCATTAGCTTCTAAAGCACTATTCCACTTCCACCATTCCTCTGTTTCGGGTAAGGATGCATCTAATTTTTGTTTTAATTCTATCGATTTTTCTCCTAAAAGTTTTAATTTCTCAGCATTATCTTCAGACGTATTTCCTAATATAGCCAGTTTTGCATTTATAAGTTCCAATCCTTCTAACGGTTCTATTAGTCTTGCTAATTCTATATTCATTTCATTTAGTCCTTTTGCATTTTCGGCTATTTCTTCTTGCTTTTGCTTATAAGCCTCTGTTCCTTTTTCCAGTAACATTAATTCCGTCTGTAAAATTACATCTGTTCTATTATGCAGATCTATCATATCAGTGTAATATGTAATCCTTTCACTTATGGCTTGACTGCCTGCACCATATTCTTTAGTTAACAAGCTCATTTCCTGTGCTAAATCTTTAACGGTTGTTACTATTAATTTGGCACCAACTTGCTGTTCCACTGCTGCAATTGTCCAAACATTTAAGGCGTCGGCATATCCAGGAAATTTATTAGCTAAAGTATCCATCATTTCCGTAACCGATTTGCCTTCTTTCTGCATCCTAACAAATTCTTGAACTGGTATACCCATTTTTTCGGCAGCTACCAATTGAGCGTTTGATAATCGTATTAATGAATCGGTAACATCATCTTGGGTCACCTTAGTGGATTTTGCTACTTCCTGGTATGCACGCCATACCTCCATCCAAATAATGACATTTCCAGCAATTAAGAGAGTCTGTCCTGCCACTCCTGCAAGAGCTATCTTTACTTTTCCTAAGGCAGCTACTAATCCTGGTGCAACCCCGATTAGTAAATTAACTCCTGAAACTAAACTTGGTAGGGCTATTAAAAGGGGTCCTGCTACTAACATCAACGCACTAATACCTACTCCCCATTTAGCTATCGTTGCAGTAAGTTTTGGATTAGCCTCTGTCCATTCTTTGACTTTTGTAAGGACTCCCATAATTTTTTTAGTAATATCTTCTACAGTGGGAATTAAAGCGGTACCTACAGTAACCTTTATAACATTGAACATCTCTTTCAACTGGCCTAATTTGAAATTCAAGGTTGCCGATTGTTTCTCGAAGGCTTCTTGAGTCAGGCCAGCAGAATCTAACATTAAAGCATAACTTTTAGCATACCCCTCGGCATCTCCTAAAGCCGCGGCCATTCCTTTTAAACCTCTGATGTTAGGAAAAATAGCGGCAAGTTGCTCGGCAGTGGCGTCTTTTAATTTGTCCATTACTCCGGTTAGACCTTCGGTCTTAAGCGTATTAGTATCAAGGGTAAGTCCAAATTTCGCCGCTGCTTCTTTGGCCTCATCGGTTGGTTTAAGAAATGCTATTAGTACACCATTAATAGCAGTCATGGTTTCTTCTGTCCGAATTCCGGCCCTAGTCATGGTTGCAATACAAGCTCCTAAATCGTCAAAGTTCAATCCGGCCATCGAAGCAGTGGCAGCGACCTTTCCGATTGAAGGTGCTAATTCAGCAAAGGTAGTCTTACCCTCCTTAACGATGGCAAATAGCTTATCACTTACCATGCCCGCCTGATCAGCACTCATTCCGTAGGAATTTAATATAGTGGTTATGGCATCGGCTGCTACTCCGGTATCGGTAATACCGGCTGCCGCCGCTTTAGCAGAAATCTCCAATACACCCAAGGCCTCAGCAGGGGGTATGCTGGCTGAAAGAATATCATAAAGTCCTTTTGAGAGTGTCTCGGTTGATTCTCCAAAATCTACAGATAGGGATTGTAAACCTTTTCTGTATTCTGGCAAAATTTTCATGGCCGAGGCATCAAGCATGGTGGAGACATTTGCTAACTGTTCTTCAAAATTAGCCGCACTCTTCACACTTAATGCAAAGGCCGCAATGGCAATTCCGCCGAATACGGTCAGATATTTACCGGCCTTTTTTATCTGGGCAGAATGTTGCTCAACATATCCACTAAATTTAGTAAAAGAGCCTCCCATTTCCGTAGAGGCTCTTTTAGCTTGATCCTGCACCGCCTTAATATCTTTCAAGGCCTTATCTTTATTAATGGCCACAGTTCCCATTAATTTAAAGATTTCCATTGCCATTATTTATCAACTCCTATGTCTCTTATCCATCTCCACTATTTTTTCAGCTATTGCCAGGGACTTCCTTTTCATTGCTTCTACATCTTCAATCCTCTCTTTTTTCTCCTTCTCTTCTAATAAACCAAAATTAGTTAGCCATTCCTGGAAGGACATCTTTCGGATTCTTTCAGCAGTGGGTTGCATTAAATAGATTAACCAGCCCAGATAGGCCTGTTCTCTCATCCTCATTCTCAAGTCGTCAACCTTCTGTTCTGAAGCAACCCTCAAAATCTGCAAATACCGGGCATAGGGTAATTCTTTAATCTCTCTATCCGTCCAACCGTAACGCTCCTGAATTATATCTAAACCTTTTTCGAAAATTCCTTGAATATCGGAGTCTTTAGAAGTCCTCCTAATTTGGTAAAAAAAGCCTTTACATCTTCGTGCTCTGTCAGAACCTTTAATATGTCAAGTATAGAATCTACTGGGAATAATTCAGGATTCTTCAAATCTTCCACCTTCACATTAATGATACTGGCAATGAATTCCATACATTGGTCTTCGGCATAGGGAAAACTTACTATAAGCAGACCTGCCAGGACACCGGGATTCATCTCTAACTTTCCTACTTCTTTCCCTAAGCCAGCAGCACCTACTGCCAATATCCTCCCCAGTTTAAAAACATCTGCAACTCCCAAACGCCTCAGTTTATATTGCCTGCCTCTAATAGTCACAGTTGGAGCTTCGCCTACAAAAGCTTCTACCTCATCAAATTCTCTCTTCTCCAGTTTCTTAATCGGTTTTTCTTCAGGCATTCAATTGCCCTCCTCATTTAATTTCTATTATAAATTCGGCCATCGTACTTCCCAAGGTTCTGTATCTAAATTACCAGGATCATAGTGTCCGGTAAATACTATTGCTGGAACTGCTTCATCTCTTGGCGCAGTAGCCAAAGAAAATCCGGCATCAGCAAGAGCATTCTTGACCATGCAAATAACTGGTTTATCCTTACCACTTACATTTCCGACAATAGCTACATTGTCAATATAATCCGTATCCCCAATTTCTCCACCAGTAATGGTAGTATGATCTCCAGCTGTAGCAAGTTCATAAGTGTAATTGACAACGACTTCGTCATCGGTAGTAAGATTAGACATAAATACGATCGAACCCTTTGCTACTCCACCAGCAGCCGATTTATCTCCTCCGTCCAATTTCACAACATAACCGATTTGACCCGCAATTATTTGAGCAGCGGTAGGATAATCTACTTTCTCAAGTTCAAAAGAATCAATATAGATAATATCAGTTTCAACTGGTGCTGTTACAGAAGTTAATGTAATAGTCGCACTTGTTCCACTGGCCAAAAATGTTATAACGTAAACAACCCAATCTGTAGTTGGAGTAATAGCTTTCGAACCATCATCACAAGCAAGAGTTACAGCACCTCCAGCCCACACATCCATTTTTACTGCAATCTGCAATCGGTAATATTCCCCTGCCACTAAATTGGTTAATACCGCTCCATTTGCACCTGCTAAAGTCAAAAAAGTTTTTTCAGTAGTTGAACCAACTTTACCAGTAAATTTCAAACAATTCCCAGGATATCCGCCTGTTGCTATTACAGGGGCATCATAGAAAGCATCTTCTGCCCAGTCTCCGATTCCATCAACGAATCCTTTATTATTTGCTGCCTTAACTCCTACAAATCTTGAAGCATATTTCTTACTCCGATTCTGTAGAACCATCTTCCCTGTTCTCGTTCCGTTTGCTGGCCCTTCTACATAAATCTTTTCAGAATTTTCTATAATATCATTCTGGTCTAGGTCAAATTCTGCTTGGTCAAGACCGGCTATATGTTCAAGTTCGATATATCCACGATCTGATTGATCCGCTCCGGCAATAGCTGCAATTAAATTCTCTACAGATAATTCAAGCAAATTAGCTGTGATTTGAGGATTGACTTCTGTGACTCTCTTCATTCCCTTGACCGCACCTTTCAAACCATCTGCTTCGATATTCTTAGTAACCCTGTTCAAGTTGAATTCATTACCACCTCGGGTAGCCCCTAGTAATCTTTGGGTTGCCAGACCGTAGTTCAAATAAACTGCTCCGGCATCGATTACGATTCTCTCCGGAGTTTTACTTGATATTCCTGTTTTAACTGTCATTTTTTATCACCTCGTTTCTTCTTTTAATTAAACAGATAAATTTATATTTGTTCTTCTAATATATTTCACGGTATATAAAATAACTAAATGTTGAATGAACTCTTCTTCCTCCTCAATCATGTCGCTACTATCAAAAAATATTCTCACCCCTTCTGCCTCTTCTCCTGAAAGACTAAACTCATGCAGGTCCATTAGCCAGATTAGCCTATTCCTCATTTTGTTAATTCGGGTCATTAGGCTACCCTTATCCCACAAATGGGTCTCCAGAGTCCCGGTTCCTAATAGAGGCATTAGGGGATCTACAAAAGGCCTGATTCCAAAAGTGATATAAGGGAATACATCTGACCTTAAGGCCCGACCAACCTGGATATTATTGTTGCCCATAATTCCTGCTAAATTACCTTCTAAGGTGTTATCAGCTCTTAGATAATCGAATATCTCGGCATTTATCGCTGCAATTACATCCATCTTAAAACCACTCTTCCTCAAGAAATTTCTTAATCATTGCCCTTGAATTTTCTAAAGTTACTCCCAGCCAGGGCCGGGCAGCCACATTTTCTGACCCAAACTCCAATTTTTTTCCATAT
>Ga0307378_10002108_pt1 | contig 31123 bp, 25 predicted proteins | sample UN1MG_FD_202238 | JGI IMG/M metagenome (GOLD analysis project Ga0307378, IMG submission 202238) | Soil microbial communities from Risofladan, Vaasa, Finland - UN-1 | ecosystem: Environmental > Terrestrial > Soil > Coastal area > Acid sulfate soil | place: Finland: Risofladan, Vaasa | collected... | reverse complement strand
AGATGCCGACGTCGATCCATTCCGTACCCCTTAGTTCCAGGCTCAACGTATCCAAGACTTGTACCGGCGTTTTTCCCGCGTAGTTGTTGTCGAAAGTCGCCTCGAGGCTGGTCTTCGTCGTATGGCACAGCCAGACGCGGCAGTTGTTAAACGCGCCGCTGGTACTGCCGGAACTATATTTGAAATCGACTCGGTTGATATATCCGGCGTAATTAATGTCGCGCTGGAACCACAGACACTGGAACCTCATCCCGTCGTACCGCATACCCCTCCACGGGACGCTATGGCCGATAATTTCCGCACCGATAGTTACGACTTTGCCGGTAGCGAGCCCGGCGGAAGGCACCAACGTAGCGACGCTTACAACTCCCGCGAATAAGGTTAATAAATTCTTCATTTTAAATCCTCCTCATTTTTCAAAACGAGAAACTCTAACGTAATGGGCTTTAATTCTATATCACCCGGATTCCCCTCGGCGAAAAAAATATACGTTAGAAACACACGTCGAATACATAAACTTCGGCTTTAAAAAATTATATAAACGCCTTAGCGGCATCAAAGCGGTCGCAGTATAAAGGAAGCTACGCGCCCTTCAAAAAAAGCGGCCTTAGCAAGCGTCGTATGACGAAATCTAGTAACTATCTATAGAGAGCCCTGACGCGCCCGAGGCTCGTAGCCTCGAGGCCCACCATCGTCCCGATGTGGAGGCGGATGTACTGGGTTTTATCTTCTACCGTACCAGTATTCGCGGTATGGCTTTTAGCATAAACGCGCGCCGCCGTACCTTCGGAACGCCAGCAGTAGATAGGCGTACTGCTACTACCACGCCAGCGGATTTCCATAAGCAAGTTGTCTCGGTTATTGTAGTCGAACTTGTTGGGGTCGATGCCTATATCGTACCAACCCGTACCGCTGAGCGTAAGGGTTAACTTATCCATGACCTGCGCGGGCGTTTTGCCGGCGTAGTTATTGTCGAACGTGGCCTCGAGCTTGGTCTTCGTCGTATGGCAAAACCAAACGCGTACGTTATTGAAAGCGGCCGGGGGCCTGCCCGACTGATAAGCGAACTCGACGACGTTGACGTAACCGGCGTAGTTGATGTCGCGTTGGAACCACAGGCACTGGAACCTCATGGCGGCCGCGCCGCCCATCCAGGGTATACTATTGCCGGCTACGCGCGTGCCAATAGTCACGGCTTTACCCGAGGCGCTTGCCGGCGGGGCCGCTAAAGTCGCGCCTACCACGAGCAACGCCGGTATTCTTAAGAACCTCCTCATTTTCACTCCTCCTTTTATTCAACCCGAACCGCGTAATATTCCACGGCTATTCTATAACGGCACGGTCCGATATTGCAATAAAAATCTTTTGTCAAAACCCGATGAAAAAGGTAATAATTCGTGTATTAATATTATTCGTAAAGTCGCCTATGACCGATTTTAACGATAATAAAGCTCCCCTTTTCAGCTAAATAAGTCTCGCCTGGGAAATCGTAATAACGTAAAAAAAGGTTGACTAAGAAGGGCGATATAGTAATATTAGTTAGGGAAAACTTCGGCCGTTAAAAACCAAACCGGGTAATTGCAAGAGGAGGTTAAAAGATGCGTAAAATAACTTTCGCGACGGTATGGGCGGTGGCGGCCGTCGCCGCGGCGTCGGCGCTGGAGGTGGGCGTCGGCGCTTTCTACGCGCCGGCCCGGGTAGTCGGTTACGTAGACGAAACGAGAGAAGAAAGCGACAAGGAATTCAGCATGCACGGCTTCAAGGGGCGCGCCACGGTAGGTATTTACGAAGGCTTTAGCGTAGGATTCGGTTTGGGTTACAACAACCTCATCTACCGCGAAGACCTCCTCTGGCTCGAAGAACAAGAAGCCGTAGAATCCATACCCACGTTCATCTTGACGGTCGGCGGCGACTACGCGTTCCCTCTTGGCCCCTTTCGGCCGTACGCCGGCGGCGGCGCCGCGCTCGCCCGGGAGTCCGCGGAAGCTCGTGGCCGTACCGCAATCGATTGGTACGGCGGCCTGTACGTCGAGGGCGGCGCGCGTTACTTCCTAACAAACAGCTTGGCGCTGGAGGCCGCGCCGCGTTACACGGTCCTATTCGACGAGCCGGTGCTATACGACGACTTAAATTTACCCGGTTTCGTCCGGTCCGAGCACCGGAGCCAGTTAATCGAGCTGCTGATAGGTTTTAACTACTACTTCTAAGCTGCAATCCCTGCACCGGAACTAAAGCGGCCCGGGCGGGCCGCTTTTCGTAGCCGAAGCCTTTTCGCGCGGGGCCGCGGTATTGGCCTAAGCTCGTTTGACGCGGCAAAATTAACCACGCCATTAATAAAAACGACAAGGCGGTTTTAAGGCGAACAACGTGCAACAACGGACGCGCGCCGGGTACGAATAATCGTAAAGATAAAAGAATTGACAAAACGGCCGGGCGGAGGTAAAATTTACCGGGTAATAGGCCGTAGGGCACAAAATTGTCGGGAGGTTACGGAATGGTGAAAACAACCGGTATCGCAGTATTGGCCGTGGTTACCTTAGCCGCGGCCGCGTCGGCGTTGGACGTAGGCGTCGGCGCCTTCTACGCCCCTGGTAGAGTCTTCGGCGGCGCAACCGAAATGGACGAATACAGCGGAAAGGAGTTCAGCACGGGCGGCTTCAAAGGCCGCGTATCCTTTGGCGTCTACGAGGGCCTTAACGTCGCCGTCGGCTTCGGTTACAACAACCTTATCTACCGCGAAGAGCCGATCACATTCCCGGAAATAAAATACGTCCTTTCACTACCGACGTATATTACGACCTTCGGCGCGGACTACGGCTTCCGTCTCGGCCCCTTCCTGCCGTACGCCGGCGGTGGCGGAGCCATCGCCCGGGAGTCCGCGGAAGCTCGTGGCCGTACCGCAATCGATTGGTACGGCGGCCTATACGTCGAGGGCGGCGCGCGGTACTTCCTCGTCGACGGCCTGGCGGTGGAGGCCGGGCCCCGTTACACGGTCCTCTTCGACGAGCCGGTCGTTTACTACGACCAATTAACTGTACACGATTTCGTCCGGTCCGAGCACCGGACCCAGTTAATAGAGCTGCTATTCGGCATCGACTACTACTTCTGACCGGTCGCTCAAAACTGGAATAAAAGCGGCCCGCGAGGGCCGCTTTTTCGCGAAACACCCCGCGAGTATAAAGACCGCTAACTGTTGCTTATTAGCGGGGTTACGGCGCGTGACGTTAGTTATTTATTAAAAAAGCTTGACAAACTAATATTCCGTCTCTATACTGTTATGCAGGGAAACGGGCCCATAGCTCAGTTGGATAGAGCCACCGGCTCATAACCGGTCGGTCCCAGGTTCGAATCCTGGTGGGCCCATAGTTTAAACCGCGCCCGAGCGGCCGTACCTGTGAGGTGAGGATGCGCTCGGTAATGAGTATTATCGTCTTTTTCGGCGCCGTGCTCGCGGCCTTCGCGCAAGAGCCCCCCGCGACGACGGCACCCGCGCCGGCCACCACCCCCACGCCCGCCCCGCCGGCCAAGGTCAAGGACTACCCGGCCTTCGACGGCGGCACCCGCCTCGAGTTCTACGCCGAACAGAATAAATACCGCGCGTACCTTTCCAACCCCGCCGACTTCATCCTCTTCGACCAGACGTTCATAACCGGCGACCTCGGCGGCGACCTGAGCTTCGGCGGCTTCACGTACTCGAAGAACAAGGGCAAGGCCAAGCCCGGGCCGACGGAACCCGAAGACAAGGCCGGCCTGGACGTATCGTATACCGCGGGCCTGGGCGGTATGGCGCTGGGCGCGTATCGCTTCGGGCCGTGGGTGGCGGGCGGCTCGCTCGAGTTCAACCGCGACGCGGCGTCGCTGGGATACAACGGCGCCGGCACCACGCTCGAGCCGTTCTTCACCACCGACGACGGGTGGGTAGACGTCGACCTCGCGAGCCAGCGGTACGGCATCACGGCCGTGGCCGCCGCGACGCTCGAGCCCCACGTAGCCGGCGTCTCGTTCTCGTTTATGCCCGAGAGGCTGGAGGGCGACTACGACTTCGAATACTTGCCGGCGCCCGGCGAAGAGGGAACGCATCTCATCGAAAAACTATGGGGCCGGCGGGAGCTTAAGGAGTACCGCGTCACAGCGGGCTACGCGCTCAGGCCGGGCGACGAGTTCGACGTCGGCGGCACCTTCGGCGTGCGGGTACTACGCAGCACGCTGAATTGGCGCGACGAGAGCGTAGAAGAAGACCCGGCGGGCGTCGCGGACGAAGGAGCCAGCGGCGACATCGAGCTCAAAGGGGTGGGCGTAACCGTAGGGGGCGCCGGCCGGTACAAGCTGTTGGACAACCTACGCGTGGGCGGCTCGCTCGAGCTGCAGTTTATCCCCGGGATAAAGCTCGACCGACGGGGCGAACGGTGGGACCTCGTCGGCCCGTTCGGCGAACGCACGGCCGAAGACTACCGTATGGCGAACGCCGACGAACGGCACTACAAGTTCGGCGGCGGCCTCGCCTTCTACCCGGACGAAAAAACGACGCTGGCTTTCGACTACGGCTACGACCGCTTGACGCTGTCGGCCGACGTCTACGACGACGAGACCGCGGAGGTCGACGAGCTCGAGCTCGCGGCCTACCATACCTTCACGCGGCTCGGCGTCGAACGTTGGGTCATCGACGACCTGGCGGGCAAAATAGGCTGGGAACAAAACCTCTTCGCTTACCCCCGCAACGTCTTCTTCGGCGGCGTGACGTACAAATTCGACGACGATTGGTTGATAAATTACGATTACAGAGGCAGCCAAATTACCGTAAACAACCTATCGCTGTTCGTGCCCTTCGAGGACGTCGTAAAACCGGCCAGCCACCGTTTTACGGTAACGCGGTACTTTTAGGGCGCGACGGGGGCTTTCAGCGATAAAGGAGATATTATGAAGAGGATAGTCTCGATAACGGCAATCGTGGCCACGGTGATTTTGGCCTGCGGCGATGACGAAGGTCCGGTGGGGGTACGCGACATCCGTTACTGGGACATCGCGTGGTCGTCGCCGGATATCGTGCTCACGGACATAGAGATGCTCGGCGAGGAATCGGGTTGGGCATGCGGCCACCGGTTCAACGCCTCGACCGGAACGTACGACGGCCTTATCCTCCGCTACGACGGCAAGAGATGGGATGTCGCGCTATTCCTGGCGGGCGACATGGGAGCCAAGCTGGTTGCCATCGACTTCCGCGGAGAAAAAAACGGCTGGGCCCTCGGCAACCGGGAAAGCGAAACGGCGACGGGCCCGGTAGTCCTCCACTACGACGGCGAAACGTGGGTCGAAATCCCCACCGAAGGCTTGAACGGCGGGCGCATGAAGTTGTTGGCCGCGGTAGCCGACAACGACGTCTGGGTTTCGGACGGCTTCAACGCTTTCCGTTTCGACGGCAACTGGTGGATGCAATACCCGGTGGCCGTGGGCGGCGAAGTGGACGACTGGGTTTTCCCCAACGCCGAAACCGGTTGGGCGGTCTCCTACGCCACCGGCTACTGCTATTGCTGGAACAGTCTATTGCCCGGTTGGATACTCGAGCCGTACCCCCTCTACGACGTAACCGCCTTCTACTTCAAAGCCGACGGCTCGGGCGTCTATGCCGACAGCGTGAACATCCCGCCGGTAACGGAACGCACCAACATTTACCGGCGCGAGCCCGGCGAGCAACCGACGTACAAAAGGATATATGCGACCGACCAACGGCGCCTCCTTACGGCGTGTGACTTCCGGCCGCCCGAATATTTCTTCTTCGCGGGGCCGAACGCGGCTTTCGAAGTCGTCGGGGATACCGTAAACGTGTTGGGGTACGTACCGGCGAGCGACCTCGGCATCGTCCGCGCCTTGAGCATCGCCGCGCCACGCGACGTGTGGGGCGTAATGGGAACGAGCCTCGAGCGCGGGCCGTCGTTCATCGTCCACAAGGAAGGATAGCGCGCTTGGTTCGCAACTACAAGGCCGGCGTTCTACGCGCCGGCCTTTGACGTTGCGCCGTCGGACCGCCGAAAGCTCACTCCATTTTCATTAACCCCTCGTAAATCGCTTGCGCTTGCGCGGCGTCGCGCGCGCCGTATATGAGCGCGCGGCCGTCGCGGAAAACCACGGCCGAGAACCCGGCGTCCGCTACCCAGAGAAGGTCGTCCCTCTTCTTGACCACGCTACCGCGGGACAAGCGCTCGGCGACTTCCCCTAAATCGGGCGCGGGGCCGCCCCCGAAGACCTCGAACGCTTCGCCGCCGCAGCACCGGCTCACGTATCCGGCGGCGGCCCGACCGAGGAACTCAAACTCCCGTCGGCGACAGACCGGGCAGTCGTCGGCGCGCGTAACGTCGACGGTGGTAACGTAGCCCGGCTCGGCGACGCGGCTCAACCGTCCCGCCACGGCCGCGCCCTCCCCCCGCAGGAGGGCAAACGTCAACCCCGCGCCCAAGGCCGCGGTCGCGGCGACGACCGCCGGCGATACGCCCACCCGGGTGCACGAGCCGGCGTCGTCGGGCGCCGCGGGCGGCTCCAGAACGCAACGCAGGCACGGCCCCACCGCCGGGACGACCGCCATAACGGCGCCGCGGCCCGCCTCGGCGCCCTGGTAGACCAGCGGCACGCCGGCCTTCACGGCGACGTCGTTGAGCAAAAAACGCAACCGGAAATTGTCGGAGCCGTCCACCAGGACGTCCAGGCCGTCGGCGAGGCCGGATATGTTATCCGCGTTGGCGAACGCGACCTCGGCCTCGGCGCGGACGTCGCCGTTGATCTCGGCGATGCGGCGGGCGGCCGCCTCGGCTTTGGGTACGAGCTCCGCCGCGTCGCGCTCGTCGTAGAGCTGGGTTCGATGCAGGTCCAGCACCTCGACGACGTCGCGGTCGACCAGCCGAAGGTAGCCGACGCCCGCGCGCGCGAGTATTTGAGCGTGGGCCGCGCCCGTACCGCCGACGCCGAAGACGCCCACCCGGCCCGCGCGTACGCGCGCCTGCCCCTCCTTGCCCCACAGGACCTCCTGGTAGCGGTACTTCTCCGCCGGCCGGGTCATAGCTTAACGCGTCCCCCGTACGAGATGCCGTATAAAACGCCGGCCCGAGCGCCACGTCCGCTTCAACTCGGCCGGCCTGGTCAGAACCTGGACGAGTTTGCGCGCGAGGTAACCCGGCGACAGATAGAATTCGCGCCGGGCGCGGTCGCAGAACGCGACCAGCTCCGCCGCCGGGAGGCCGGGCCGGTCGACGACGCAGTTGTGCTGGCCCTCGGGCGTAAGCCAATCGGCGAAGCAGCTCGCGCTGAGGTAGCCGTGCTTTTCGGCCCAGCGGTAGAGCGCGGTCCCGGGATAGGCCATCACCGGGAAGAACTGCGCCGTATCCGGCTTGAGCTTTTTGGCGAAGGCCAGCGTCGCCTCCATCGTCTCGCGCGTCTCGCCCGGGTTGCCCACCATAAGGCAGCCGTGTACCATCACTCCGGCTGAAGCGGCGTCGGCGAAGAACCGCTCGATGCGCGCCCGGTCGATGCTCTTCTTCATACCGCCCAGGATCTCGTCGCTGCCGCTCTCCACCCCCACGCACAACAAGCGACAGCCGGCGCGCTTCATAAGCTTCAACGTCTCGAGGTCGAGGTCGCAGCGGGCATTAGCGCTCCACTTGAGCTTCAGGCCCGCCGCGGCGACCGCCTCGCACAGTCGCTTCGTGCGCTCGTGGTCGACGGAGAACGTGTCGTCCTCGAACATGACCTCGCGGACGTCGGGCCACGTTCGGCGGATAAAGCGCAGCTCCTCCACCACGGCCGATATGGCCCGAGGCCGATAGAGGTGGCCGGAGAAGGTCTGCGGGTAAACGCAGTAGATGCAGCGGTTGGGGCACCCCCGCGCCGAGAGAATGGTCACGATGGGGTAAAGGCTGTGGGCGTAGAAATAGTTGCGCACGTCGAGGAAGCGGGCGTACGTCTCGGCGACGAAAGGCCACCGGTCGGGGTCGTCCGGGACGCGGCCCGGGCCCGCGACGACGTCGCCGTCGCGCCGCCACGTTACGCCGGGGACGGTCGCCGGTTTGCCTCCCCCGGCCAGGACGTCGGCCAACTCCAGAACGGTCCGCTCGTACTCGCCGCGCAACACGCCGTCGAGCCAGGGGTATTCGTTCAACGTCTCCTCGGGAAGGGCGGATACGTGCGGCCCGACCAACACGACCGTCAGCTCCGGCCGCCGGTCCTTAAGCGCGCGGGCCGCGCCGGCGTCGCTGGCGATGCTGGGGGTGCTGGTACCTACGACGGCCAGCTCGGGCGACCCCGCGGCGACGGCGTCCCCGACGCGCTCGAGCGTCCAGCGCTCATCCGCGGGCGCGTCGAGGAGGTCGACGTCGTGGCCGGCGGAAGCCGCGGCGCCGGCGGCGTACGACAGCCACATCGGATAATATATGGTCCCGCTCTTGGTTACCGCGGGGCTCCGCTGTTCGCGCGAGAATTTGGGCAGGAAGGGGGGATTTAAGAAAAGTATTTTCACCGTGGCCCACCCCGGCCGTCAATCGTCGACGACGTTGATGATGAAGCGACCGCAGGACTCGCACCGGTACAACTTGCCGCCGGCGCGCAGCTCGGCCACGACTTGGGCCGGCACGTTCACGAAACAGCCCCGGCACACGCCCCCCGCCGCGGCGGCGAAGGCGTTCCCGTCGTAGCGTTCGAACAGGCGTTTGTACTCCGCGCGGACGGCCTGCGACAGGCTCGGCAACAGTCGCTTACGCTTCTCCTCCACCTCGAGCAGCTGGACCTCCACGTCCCTCAGCCGCGCTTTCGCCCCCTCGTTGGCGGAGGCGACGTCGGCCGCGAGTTGGTCCAGCGCCCGGTTCTCCTCGTCGACCCGGCCTTGCGCCCTCTCGATTTCTTCCAAAATTTCGAGCAGCTTGTCCTCCGTGCGCGAAATATTTTCCCTGGTTACGGAGATCTCGTGCTGCAGGCTCTGGTACTCTTTGTTCGTCTTGACCGAATCCAACTGCGTCCGGTACTTTCCCAAGAGTTGCGTCTTATCGTCCACCGCCGCCTCGAGGCGTCGCCGCTCACGCTGCGCGTTCTCGAATTTGCTCCGTAGTTTTTCGAATTCCTCCCGCCGGGCGGCCAGGTCTTTCTCCCGCTCCTCGACCTCGGCCGGCAACGACGCCGCGAGCGCCTCGAGCTCTTTTTTGCGGCCGTCCAGTTCCTCCAGGGCCGCTAACGCGTCGTAATCGTTCGGACCGTCCATACGTTACGCCCTCAGCTCAAGAGGTGCCGCAAGCGCAGCACGAGCTTGGGATTCTTCAGCAAAGCCTTCAAGAAGGTGGCGAATATTTCGGACGACTGGATCTTGCTCACTTCCAGCTTGTCGCGCAATATCTCCACCGTATCGTCGATCTCGCGGTCCTCCATCGCCAAAATTACGCGGCGGACTTTGTAATGCTGCTTGTACCGCCGGCCGTACGTATCCATCCATTCTTCCTGGTAACCCTCCAGCTCCCGCGCGAGGTTGCCGTTCCCCAAACCCCGGTAAATGGCGCGCGCCGCGAACTGCCCCGCCATCAACGCCTGGCAGATCCCCTCTCCCGAGAACGGGTCCGATTGCCGCGCCGCGTCGCCCACGAGCACGACGCGGTCGTTTCTTATCTTCGGCAGGGGCTTGCAGGCCGGCACCGCGCCCGACCGCACGGCGACCACCTTGGCGCCGGGGAAACGCTCGGCGACGAACGCGTCCAGGTAGTGGAAGGGGCCGCGGCCCCCGGCCTCCGGGGGAGTAATGCCCACCCCCACGGTGTGCAGGCCGTCGCCCTTCGGGAATACCCAGGCGTAGCCGCCGGGAGCGAAACATCGCCCCAGAAAGAAGTGGATGTAGTCGGGGAATTCCTCGCGGGCGCCGGCCAATATATACTCCGCGCACACGTCCACGTCGCCCGGCGATATCGCGGTCGCGAGCCCCGCCGCCCGGCCCACGACGGACTCGACGCCGTCCGCGCCCACCAGCGCGCGGCACGAAACGGTCCGCCGCAACCGGCCGTCGCACACTACGTCGACCTCTACGCCGCCGCCGGCAATCCGGACGTCGCGGCCTTCCACGCCGAGCAGCGTCGTCGCGCCGGCCTCCGCGGCCCGGGCGAAGAGGCCGCGCTCGAACACCTCCCGGTCCAGTACGTACCCCACGTTGGGATAATCCCGCCGAACGGTGATGCCGGAGGGCGAATGGCCCACGCCGCCGTTGACGACGGCGCTCACCCACTTCTCGTCCGGCTCGAGCAGCGACTCGAACTTCCGCCGGGGGACGCCCTCGCCGCAGCGCACCGGTTGCCCTACCTCTCGCTTGCGCTCGAGCACGAGGGTACTCACGCCGTCGCGCGCCAACGACAGCGCCGCCGCGGAGCCCGCCGGGCCGCCGCCCACGACGACCACATCGTACTCCCGCCCGAGCGCCTCTTCCGCGTACGAAGCCATAGCCCTATAAAAGCAGCTCCCAGTACGTACCCGCGAAGAACACGAAAATTAAAAACTTGAACATCCGCGCCGTAGAACCCGCCAACAGCGGGTCCGGTTCGGGACGCCTCAGGTTCAATATCGTATAAAATATCATAAGGCCGCCCACGGCCGCCGTCAGCGTCAGGTACCGGCAGGAGTATTCGCCGACCCAATACGGGACGATCGCGATCGCCGTCGCGGCCAGCGCGAACGCGCCCGCCACCCACACCGGCGGCCTCCCGCCCGCGGCGGCTATGGTCCTCCTGCCGACCATCTCGTCGCCGTCGTGGTTCTCGACGTCTCGGAATACGCTCGCCGACAGCGCGATCAATCCGCCCACGGCCGCCGCTACCACGGGCAGGTCCGCGGCGCCGCCGAAGCCGAACCAACCGCAGAACACCGGCAGCGCCACCACGCTCGCGGCGACGACGTTGCGCGCGAAGTAAGTTTTATCGAAGAAATAATTGAACAATAATACAATCGCCGCCGTTAGGAACGTGGCGGCGAAGGTTCGCAGGCCGAGGTAAGCGGCCGCTGCCAAACCGGCCGCGAGCAATATGAAGCCCAACCACTTGGCCTCGCCCGGCCGGACGAGGCCCCGCGCGATGGGGTTGCCGGGGCTCGCCAGTACGCGGGTACGGCGGTGAAACCAATCGCCGTTGACGAAAGCCCCCGCTATGACCGTCGCGACCGCGGCCGCCCCCAGCGCTACGTGGGGGCGGAAGGCGCCGCCGGCGAGGCGCGCGCCCAGGCCGGCCCCGGCGAAAGCTACGCCCCAATCCGCGGGCCTTATCAAACGTAAAAAACCCAGCGCCGCGGCGTTAGGGTCCCGTTTACGAACCATCGCCTTTCCCGATTACGTACGACAACGCGCCGCCCAACGCGCTAGCGACCTCGGGCCGACGAAGCGAGCCTCGCCCGCGTGTATAATATCCTTTGGATCGCCGTGAAATGCGTCAACGCCGCCAAAAGCAAGAGCGCCACCAAAGCGCCGTATCCTCCCACGAGGTAACCCAGCGCGAGGAGAACCACCCTCTCGGGCCGCTCCATGATGCCGACTTTACACTCGTCTATCAAACTCTCGGCTCGGGCCTTGGCGTACGATACGAAGACCGAACCGGTCAAGACCAGGACCACGAGAACCGCCATCATTTTATCCCGGCCTGCGGCGTAAAAATAAACCAGCCCCGTGAAGTACGCGGCCTCGCTGTACCGGTCTACAACCGAATCCATGAACGCCCCGAACGGGCTACCGCGTCCGGTTGCCCGGGCCACGGCGCCGTCGACCATGTCGGCGAAGCCCGCGGCCAGCACGAGCACCGCACCGGTGCGCAGCCGTCCAAACGCGAACGCCACCCCCGCCCCCACGGCTAACGCCAAACCAAACAGCGTGAAAAAGGTGGGGCTGACGCCGAGCCGGCCCATTAAACGGGCCGGCGGATACAATACTTTCTTGCTTAACCGCCGGCCTAATTCGTGGAACGCTCGCAATTCAAGCGGTCTTAAGACGTACCGGCCTTCGCCGGCGCCTCGGATAAACGCTGAGCCTTTTCTATTTTATCCTGCGTCAGGAAATTGATCACCATGCCGTACTCCGCCGGCGCAGCCAGAATGAAGCTATCTATTCCCAGCAGTTTCAATACCGGGTCGTCCTTCGGGATGGCCTTCAAAACGTCCCGCACCTTACCGCCCAACATCTTGTCGCCGCCCATCTCGACGAAGGCGAAAACTTCCACCGGGACCTTTTCGGAGTACGTCAACACCTCGGCACCCTTAACCGGTTTGCGGCCGGGGAAAAATTCGGCCGGCACGCAGCCGTATTCCACTTCCCCCGCCGCCACCGCGGCGATAACGTTTTCCGGCCTCCCGTCGGGCGACTCGCGGAGGTCGAAATCGAGGTCGAGGTCGAGGCCGCTGCGGTCGAAGAACATCTTCTGCGACAGGTAGCCGTCGAGCGAGCTCTCCGACACGATCATAATCGAGCTACCTTTTAACTCCGTGACCTCGCGGATCTTCACCGCTTCACCCTCTCTAACGATGATAGACCCTTGGACCATAGACCCCTTGCCGGGATAATTAGGCTTTACGAGGACGATACACGCATCGGCGACCTCGAAGTAGTCCAAGGGATTCGCGAAGACGAAGGCGGCCTTCCCATCCTTGACCAGCGTCGAGAACTCCTCGCGCGACTTCGTGGGCCGGAACTCGAACGGTTGCCCTACTTTCTCCTGGAGGTAGGCCGCGAGCGGTTCGAACTGCTTCGGCGCCCGCGCCGGGTCGAACGTCGGCCCGAGCAGCACGACGTTCGGTTCCATCTCCGAGACGTCTTTACTTCGCCGGCACGACAGCGTCGCCGCGCACGCCGCCGCCAAAACTATTACCGTAATGAAGGTAAACGCTCTTCTCATATTTCGCTCCCGGTTTCTTTAACCCGTTACTGCCGGAAGTTTACCAGCGGCTCCGTAAGGTGTCAAGCCCAAACTAGTTACGCCCCGCGCAGCTCAGGGTACCATGAGGACGGCGCAGTCGGCGTCTTCGGCTACGCGCCGCGTAACGCTCCCGACCGGATTACGCCCCGTCCGATACCCGCTCCTCTTGCCCATCACGATGAGGTCGGCCTCCGCCTGGCTCGCCACCGTAACGATCTCGATGTGGGGACGACCTCTCTTAACGATTATCTCCGCGTCCACGCCCTCCCGGGCGGCCAGCTTACCCACCCGGGCCAACGCCTCCTCGGCGTTGATCTCGAGCTCGCGTTCCACCTTGCCCCGTTGCCGCGGCGACTGGCCCACGAAATCCGCCAGCACCGACGTATCTATGACCGAGATTACGATTATTTTGGCCCTATCCCTTTTCGCCAGGCCGAACGCCGTTTCCACGGCGCGCGTCGCGAACGGCGTGCCGTCCGTACTCACGACGATGGTGTGGAAACCGCCCTCTTCCGGGAAATCTCTCTCCGTCATATCAATACGTCCGCGCCGCCAACTTCTCGCGCAAACGGGTTTCCACGTCGGGCGGCACGAAACAATCCACCGGCCCGCCCAGGCGCGCGATCTCTCTGACCAGGCTGGAATCCAGATAGAAATATTTCTCCGACGGCAGCATAAGCACGGTGTCGATTTCGTCGGCGAGCTTGCGGTTGGCGGACGCCATCTTGAACTCCTCCTCGAAATCCGATACGGCGCGCAAACCCCGCACTATCACCTGCGCGCCCCGCCTTCGCGCATATTCCACCGTCAAACCCTCGAAGCCGTCCACCTCGACCCGCGCCAGGCCGGCCGTGACGGCGCGCAACATCTCGAGCCGCTCGCCTACGTCGAACAAGGGTTCTTTCGTAGGATTGGCCGCCACCGCCATAATCAGGCGGTCGAATATGCGTATGCACCTCTCCGCGATGTCGAGGTGGCCGTACGTCACCGGGTCGAACGTCCCCGGGTATAACGCCACGATCCCCGTAGCTTCCATGGGCGACTGCTTCCGGCCCTAGCGAACGACCGCCAACCGGCGGCCGCCGAAGCCAAGATTACGACCCGCCTTACAACGTTTTCCGTATATTCCGGGCGCCGCTTACCGTCGCCCGATTACTACTTAAATCATACTAAAAGACCCCTTTCTAAATAGCAAGCAAAAAAGCCGCGGCGAGCCGCGGGTTGCGGCCGCTCCGGCGGAGTATTCCCGGCCGCCGGAGAAGCCAAAAAAATGCCGCCCAACGCGGCGGCGGAGCGCGGCCGGCCGAACGGCGTCACGGGCCTACGACGACTAATTTACCGACCTCGCGCTGGCCTTCCCCCGCAACGCGGTACACGTAAACCCCCGGCGCGAGCGGCGCGCCGTCGCGACGCCCGGGCCACCATACGAAGCGTTCGACCCCCGGGGGGATTTCCGCGCGGGCGACCTTCCGGCCGGCGACGTCGTAAACCGTTACGTTCGCGGGGGCCGAGACGCCGTCGAACGTTATCCCGGCGGCGGAGCTCGAGCCGTAGGCGAACGGGTTGGGGAAAACGGCCCACGGCCGCTTCCGAGGCTTCGTCCCGGCCGAAAAGGAGTCTTCCCCCACGCCGATGTAGTCGGAGCGCGCGAGGTGGCCCGCGGTCGCCGCCGCGGCCTTCGCCACCCGCGCGGCAAGGGCGACGTTCAATTTATCCACCGTATCGTCCGCGGTGTGATAGTAGGGGTACGCCGGGTTGGAATTGTACCCCGGGCCGCCCTCGAACAGGCCTATGGACTCGTAATTGGCCTCCCAAAAAGAACAATGGTCGCCCGGGCCGCCGTAGAGGTGGTAATCGAATAACAACTCGACGCCGTAGAGCTTGCCGACCGCGGCTATGTAATCGCCGAGCCATATCGACGGGCCGTCCACCCTCACGATGACGTCGTCGCGCCGGCCGCCGTCCTCGTCGTACCCGACCATATCCAATATGACCGCGGCGACGATATTATCGTCCCTCGCGGACGCCTCCTCGACGAACGCGCGGCTGCCGATACGGCTCTGCTCCCCGCCGCCGAAGAGGACGAACCTCAACGTACGCCCGACGTCGACGTTGCGGAAGGCCGCGGCCGCGGCGAGGACGCAGCTCACGCCCGAAGCGTTGGCATCCGCGCCGGGCGCGCCGTCCGCGGGCCGGTCGGAGGCCGAGTCGTAGCTCGCCCCCAAGAGGACGACCTCGTCCGGGGCGACGGAACCGCGGCTCTCGGCGACCACGTTCTCCCAATACATATCCAACCGGTCGCGAATCCTCTCGAAGGTCCGGCCTCCGTCGCCGGTTATATACAACTCGCGGCCGAAGAGGTCGACCAATAGGCCGTGGTCGGCGTCGCCGAAACTTATATTCCCCCAAAAAATTTCGGGAGTGTCGGGGAGCGGAAGCCACGTCCGGCCGGAGTCGTCGGTTCTGTATATTACGCCGTCGCCGGCGGCGTAACCCACGGCCGCGTCGACGAAGGTGACGGTAGTCAAAACCGCCGCCGACGCCATTTCCGCGTACGACCAGTTCAGGCCGCCGTCGTCAGTGTATATAAGCCGTGGGGCGCCGTACGCCGCCCAGGCGACGTCGCCGTCAATCGCGACGAACGACCGCACGTCCGCCGGCGGAACCGGAAAATCCTGTATCCCCCATTTCGCGCCGCCGTCCTCGGTACGGAGGATGACGTTATCCTCGTACCAGTTCGGCACGGCCCAACCCTTCTCGACGTCGCCGAAGGCTATGACGTGGGGGCAACCGTACGGCGGCAACGCCTGAACCGACCAGCTCGTGCCGCCGTCGACGGTATGGTAAATGTACGGCGATACGCCGCGGTCGCCCGCGGCCCAGCCGACGTCGCGGTTGACGAAAAACACCGAACGAAGGGGGTCCGAGGTCGCCTTCGCGACGTGTACGGTCTCCCACGTGCGGCCGCCGTCCTGCGTCTTCGCGACCGAGGCCCCCCCCGACGCCGCGTAACCGACGGCCGCGTCCACGAAGTGGGCGTCGTAGACGTAGCCGGGCGCGGCCGGGATTTGCCGCCGCCACGACGCGCCGCCGTCCTCCGAGTTGTACAAGGTACTCCCCGCGGTCAAAACCCAGGCGGTTTTATCGCCGTCGCCCCAATCGACCTTCTTAAGGTACGGGCCCTCGAATTCCTGGACGCGCGTCTGATACCCGAAGCCGGCTAAAAGCCCCATTATGTAATCCCGGGCTTCGTCGCACCCCGGCATATAAGAATACCGGCTCTTATAGTTTTGTAGGGTTTGAATGTACGCGCCGAGGGCGTCGGCGGTGACGCTTCCTAAAGCGTTATTAATCGCCGCGTCCCGCGCCGTCGGGGGCGGTTCGTCGCCCAAGGCGGGCGCGAACACGCCGCAAGCCGAACATAATAAAATGAGGAATTTAAGATGCTTCAGCGCCATAACTTTACCCAAAGCGGGTCGCGCAGTATATTAATTATAGCAGACTCAGCCGAAATGGCAAATCGTAAGCGAAAAAAGAGCCGCCGCAAGGCTAAAGCGTGAAAACGCCGGCCCGCACTACGCAGGTCGGCGAATAAATTAACCTTTTTGGGCCTTACTACTTCGCTACGACGATTTTGCCCGCTTTTTTCTGCTCTTGCCCCTCGACGCGGTATAGGTACACGCCGGGCGCGCGCCCGCCCCCCGCGGCGTTCCACACCCACGCGTCGCGGCCCGCGGCCACCTCCCCCCGGCCTACGCGCCGGCCCGCGAGGTCGTATATCTCCACCGTCGCCGGCGACTTGACGCCGACGAAGCACACGCCGCCCGCGGACGTCGCGTAGCAGTAGGGGTTCGGATAGACGGCGAAGGGGCGGGTAAACTTGGCCACCAGGGTTTCCGGCGGCGGCGGGTCGGGGAAGGTCCCGGCCACGCCCGCCAGGTGCGCCAACGTCGCGGCGTAATCCCGGGCGAAGCGCGCGCCTATGTCCGGGCTTATTTTATCAAACGTGTCCTCGGGAGTATGGTACCAAATATAACCTTTGCCGCCGGAAGTGGTGGCGCGGCCGTGGATAGCCCCCAACGCCGCGTATCCGCGCTCCCAGAAGGGGCCGTGGTCGCTCGACTTGAATTCGAAACGTTCGCATATCATGCCGGTACCGTACAACGAATTCACCCGTTTAATATAGTCGAAGAGCCACGTATATTCGCCGTACGCGACGCCGTAGTCGTCGCGGGCGCCGTACTCCTCATCGTAGCTCACCATATCGGCGTTGAGGAAGGCGATTATCTTCTCGCCCCGCTGGGCGCAATACTCGGCGTACGCGGTACTCCCGAAGAGACCGTTCTCCTCGCCGGCGAAGGTGACGTACCGGACCGTCCGCTTAAACGATAGGTTCCGGAACGCCGCCGCGGCCGCGAGCGCGGTTGCGGCGCCGGAGGCGTTGTCCTCGGCGCCCGGCGCGTCGGTCAGCGGGGATTCGGATACGGAGTCCATATGGCCGCCGATGATGACAACCTCGTCCGGCCTCTCGGAGCCGCGCCGCTCGCCGATTACGTTCTCGGCGTACAAATCTACGTCGGCCGAGATGTCCACGAAGGTCTTGCCGCCGTCGTCGGTCCGGTAGAGCTGCCGGCCGAACGTATAACCGACGACGCCGCGGCCTTTATCCGCGAAAGATAATACGTTGCAGCCCGCGATAGGAGGTTTGGGCAATTCGCGCCAACTCGAGCCGCCGTCGACGGTGCGGATTAACTTGTCGCCTATCGCGAACCCGTGGGACGCGTCCGGGAAGGCTATACGCCAGAACTCGCCGCCGGCGCCGACGTCGACGCGATGCCAATTGACGCCGTCCGTCGTTTTATATACGCGTCCCGAATTATCCGTACCCCAGGCCGTGCGCGGCGCCGCGGCGACGAAATCCCCCACCAGCGGCGGCGCGTTGCATTTCCGCCAGCTCGAGCCGTCGTCGGTATACAGGATGCCGTCCGGCCCGCCGGCCCAACCGTGCCGCGCGTCGGCCAGGACGATGCGCCGCACGCGGAAACCCGACGGCACGCCGGGGCTCGACAACGTACGGCCGCCGTCGACGGTCTTGAAGAAAAATTCGCCGTGAGGTAAACCGTTTTTATACGTCGTGCCGCCGACCCACCCGACTTCGGCGGTCGCGAAACAAACGGCGGCGGCCCTGTACGCAAGCGAAGGCGCCGAGCCGATGCGGTACGTCGACCACGTGTAGCCCCCGTCCGTCGTGCGCGACAATACGCTGTTGAAAGCGGCGACGAAGCCCGTCAGGTCGTCGAGCCAGAACGAACAGGCGACGTCATCTATCCCCGCCGCGGCTATGGTCCTCCACGTAGCGCCGGAGTCCACGCTCTTCTTGATGATATGGTACGACGTATTGACGTACATAGCGTCGCCCGGGCCCGGGTAACAAACCCCCGTAAAATCGCCGAACCTGAAAGGGAAGTACGACGCCTTCAAGTTATGCATGCCGAAGAAATTGAAGGCGTATACCCGGGCGCCGTCGAAGCCGAACGAGTCCGTAAAGCGGCTCTTGAAATTCTGCAGCGTCTTAATATGGCCGCCGTACCGCTCGGGCGTAATCGTCGCGACCGCCGCGGCGACCCGGGGGTTTTTCTTGGCCGGCGGCGCCTCGCCGTCGTAGCGCCAATCCACCGGCGTCACCGGCTCGAGCTTTACGAGCTCGACGGCCGGGGCGGCGCCCCGCAGCGCCCCGGCGCCTATCCCGTCCGCCAAGCCGACCAGGATTTCATCCGCCGAAAGGCGTACGGCACCGCCTACGTGGCCGAAGTCGGCCGGCGCGGCCGCGGCGCCCTCCGGCACCCAGACGATATAGTAATCCTTAAATTCGGCGTCGCGGTCGAGCACCCGATACGGCGCGACCGTCCCGAGGGTCGCGCTCGAGCCGTTATATAAAAAGCCGCCTCCGTATTGGCCTAAATAATACAGACCCGCCCGCTCGTTGGGCCTCACTTCCTTACCGGATACGACGACGAGGTCGCCGGGCAAACCGAAGGCCGCCGCGTTAAATACCACGGCCGCGACGGCCGTGAGAGTAATCCTGGTCATATATATGCCTACCTTTCCCATATATTAAACGATACTCTACGGCGGCGGTCAAGAGAAACAAGAAAGGGCCGCGCACGGCGGCCCGCTTCCATTTAGGGAGAACGGCGACCCGGCTACTTCGCGACGACTACCTTTCCCGCCTTCTTCTGCTCCCGCCCCTCGACGCGGTATAGGTACACGCCGGGCGCGAGCCCGCCCCCCGCGGCGTTCCACACCCACGCGTCGCGGCCCGCGGCCACGGCCGCCGAGGCCACGCGCCGGCCGGCGAGGTCGTATATCTCCACCGTCGCCGGCGTTTTCAAGCCGACGAAGCACACGCCGCCCGCGGATGTCGAATAACAATACGGGTTCGGGTAGACGGCGAAGGGCCTGACGCGCGGGCGCGCGGCGTACCCGGGCGGCGGCGGGTCCGGGAAGGTACCGGCCACGCCCGCCAGGTGCGCGAGCGTCGCCGCCAAGTCGCGGGCGCAGCGCGCGCCGAACGCCGGCTGGAGCTTATCGAGAGTGTCCTCGGGCGTGTGGTACCAGGGATAGTCCTGCGTGCCGCCCTCGCCGACGTCGCCTTCGATGACACCCAGCGCCGCGTACCCGGCGTTGGTGAACGACCAGTCGTCGCTAATCCAATCGTCGCCCCAGTCGTATATCAGTTTCTGGCCGTAAAGGCCGCCGACGGCCTGAAGGTAACCCACCAACCAGGATGCCTCCTCGGGAGCGCCCACCGTCAGGTCGTCGCGCGAGCCTTTCTCTTCGTCGTAGCTCACCATGTCGGCGTTGAGGACCGCAACGATTTTCTCGCCCTTTTCGGCGCACTCGTTGGCGTAGGCCTCGCTGCCGAGGAGATAGGCTTCCTCGTCGCCGAACCCCATGAACCGCACGGTGCGTTTGAAGCTGAGGTTGCGGAAGGCCCGGGCGGCGCACATCGCGACCGCGGTCCCGGAGGCGTTGTCCTCCGCGCCGGGGCAGACCCAGGGACGCTCGGTGGAAATGGAGTCGTGGTGGCCGCCCACGATGACTATTTCGTCCGGCTTCTCGGTCCCCTTGCGCTCGGCGACGACGTTGTACTCCGGGGCGTTGAGGCCGCGCGAGATATCGGTCCAGCTCGAGCCGCCGTCGTCGGTGCGGTAGACGCCGTCGCCGTAGTAATCGGCTATAACGCCGTGCCTCGCGTCGGCGAAGGCCATAACCCGGCACTCGAGCGCCGGCGCCGCTTTGACCTTGGCCCAGGTCCGGCCGCCGTCCTCGGTCGTGATTAGCGGGTCGCCGCCGATATAGCCGCGGGACGCCGTCGGGAACTCCACCTGTAGGAAGTCGCCGGTGAAGCCGGTCTTGAATTCCTGCCATTTTACGCCGTCGGCGGTGTGGATGACGCGGCCGTAGGTCGTAACGCCCCAAGCCTCGCGGGGGCCCACCGCCGCGGCGTCGTAGACGTACTCCTGCGACCCTAGCGGCGCGACGCACCAGCTCCAGCTTTGGCCGCCGTCGTCGGAGTAAAAGAACGGAGCTTCTGAACCGTAGAGCAGCGCCCACATCCGCGTCCGGTCGTAAGTAACCAACCGGTCGAAAACGCCGAAACTCCATTGCACCTCGCGCCAAGTCCGGCCGCCGTCCTCCGTCTTCAACGTGTGGGAAGTCCCGGAATAACTGCCGCCGCCCACAGGCTTCCAATCCGTATAGCTAATCCAGCCGACGCGCGGCGTCGCAAAAGCCATGCCATAGATAGTACGAAACCCCTCCGCGAGGGCCGGCGCGTACCGCACGTACTCCCAGGAATCGCCGCCGCTCGAGGTTAACGCGACGTAGCCGTCGATGCCCGCGACGAAACCCATGTCGCCGTCGAGCCAGCAGCACGACGGCGGGTCATAATAGTTCCCGGCCGTCCCCTTGGCGGGGCGGAGGGTATCCCAGCTCGCGCCGCCGTCCCGGGAGCGCCGGACCATACAGTGGTAATCGTCTACGTAGATATTGCCGCCCGCCTCCGGATAATGGGCGACCTCGTAGCGGCCGCACGCGAACGGGTGCCAATCGGCCTCCAGATTTTGCCCCGCGAACCAGTTGCGGAGCCAGTTGCGCGCCCCCTCCATTTGGGGCGTAAACGAATACCGCGTCCCGTAACGCTGGAGTTTCCCGATGTACCCCGCGTATTCCTCCGTAGTGATGGTGTTGACCGCGGCTTCGACCAGCGGATTCTTCTTCTTGGGCGGCGCCTCGGCCGCGCCTTTCCACGCCACGCGCGACGTAGGCCGCAGCTCGCGGAGGCGCAGGCGCGGCTCCATCGCCAACAGAACGCCGACGTCGCCCGGCCTTGCGGCCGCCAGCAAGTATTCGTCGCCGAGCCGCTGTACGTCGCCGGCCGCCGCCATATCCGCCGGCGTTAGGGCCGTGCGCCTGGGCGGCGAGACGAGGAAGTAATGCTTGCCGCGGGCCTGGTCATCCAGCAGCCGGTAGGGCGCCGCGCGGCCTACGGCGGCGCTCGAGCCGTTATACAAAAATCCCGCCGCGCACGTGCCCAAATAATAAAATCCCGCCGCCTCGTCGGGCCGGACTTCCTTGTCCGAAATTACGACGAGGTCGGCGGGCAACGCGTTCGCCGCCGCGGCGAAGCTAACGGCGGCGACGGCCGTTACTATTATATTTTTCATGACATCCTCTCCCCTCTCGTACAATTCTATCGCAACGAACCGCGCCGCGTCAAGACGAAAAAAAGCCGGCCCGGGCAAGGGAAATTTCCACGAGCCGAGCCGGCGGTGTTAAGTGAGGCCGAGAGGCGAAGTAGCCTCTCTATTTTATTTTTGGCTCTCCCCCTCGTCCTCAACGATTTCGTAATCGGCGTCCACTACGTCGCCCTCGGGGGCCGCCTCGCCGCCTGGCGGCGGTTGGGCGCCGGCGCCGCCCGGGGGCGGCTGCTGAGCGCCCGCGCCGGCCTGCTGGTATAGGCGCGTGGACATCTCGTTAAGCGCCGCCTCCAACCCCTCGGTCGCGGACCGTATCTCGCCCGCGTCGCCCTTCTCGCGGGCGTCCTTGAGGCGTCGGATGGCGCCGTCTATTTTATTCTTCTCCTCCGCGGTGACCTTGTCGCCGAGCTCCTTGAGCAGCTTCTCGGACTGGTAGACGGCGGAGTCGGCGCGGTTCTTTATTTCGGCCTCCTCGCGCATCTTCTTGTCCTCCGCCTCGTGGTCCTTGGCTTCGGTGACCATGCCGTCGATCTCGTCGTCGGATAGGCCGCTGGAGGCGGTGATGGTAATGCGCTGCTCCTTGCCGGTGGCCATGTCCTTGGCCGAGACGTTCAGAATGCCGTTGGCGTCGATGTCGAAGGTTACCTCGATTTGGGGGACGCCGCGCGACGCGGGCGGAAGACCCTCCAGGTGGAAGCGGCCTATGGTCCGGTTGTAGGCGGCCATCTCGCGTTCGCCCTGCAGGACGTGAATTTCGACCGTGGTCTGGTTGTCGTCGGCGGTGGTGAATATCTGGCTCTTGCGGGTGGGGATGGTGGTGTTGCGCTCGATGAGCCTGGTGGTCACGCCGCCCAGCGTCTCGATGCCGAGCGAAAGGGGCGTAACGTCGAGCAGGAGGATGTCCTTGACTTCGCCGGTCAGGATGGCGGCCTGAATGGCGGCGCCGACGGCCACCACCTCGTCGGGGTTCACCGACTTGTTGGGCTCCTTGCCGAACAGCTGCCGTACCTTGTTCTGGACCGCGGGCATGCGCGTCTGGCCGCCGACCAGGATGACCTCGTCGACTTCGCCCGGCGCAAGGCCCGCGTCCTTGAGGGCCTGCTGGCACGGCCCGACGGTCCTCTCCACCAGGTCGCTCACCAGTTCCTCGAGCTTGGCGCGGGTGAGCACCTTCTCGAGGTGTTTGGGGCCGGTGGCGTCCGCGGTGACGTACATCAAGTTAATGGGGGTTTCGGTGAGGGAGGAGAGGTCGCACTTGGCCTTCTCCGCGGCCTCCTTGAGCCGCTGCAGCGCCATCTTATCCTGGCGCAAGTCGATGCCGGTGTCGTTCTTGAACTCGCCGGCGAGCCAGTTGATAATGCGCTCGTCGAAGTCGTCGCCGCCGAGGTGGGTATCGCCGTTGGTGGCCAGGACCTGGAAGACGCCCTCCTCGCCGATTTCGAGGATGGAGATGTCGAAGGTGCCGCCGCCGAGGTCGAAGACGGCGATTTTCTCGTTGGCCTTTTTATCCAGGCCGTAGGCGAGGGCCGCCGCGGTGGGCTCGTTGATGATGCGCTCCACCTCCAGCCCCGCTATCTTGCCGGCGTCCTTGGTGGCCTGGCGCTGGGAGTCGTTGAAGTAGGCCGGCACCGTAACCACGGCCTTGTTGATGCGTTCGCCCAGGTAGTCCTCCGCCGTCTCCCGCATCTTCTGGAGGACCATGGCGCTTATTTCCGGCGGCGAGTACTGCTTGTCGCCTATCTGGACGCGGCAATCGCCGTTGGCCACCTCGACCACTTTAAAGGAAATGGTTTTAATCTCCTCGGGGACTTCCGAGAAGCGACGCCCCATAAAGCGCTTGATGGAGTAGACGGTATTCTCGGGGTTGGCTATGGCCTGCCGCTTGGCGACGCCGCCCACGGCCCTCTTGCCGTCCTTCAGGAACGCCACCACCGAGGGGGTGGTACGCGAGCCTTCGGCGTTGGGAATGACGACCGGCTCGCCGCCCTCCATCACGGCCACGCACGAGTTGGTGGTCCCCAAATCGATACCGATTATTTTGGCCATTGTATCTCCTCAGCGCAGTATGTGGCTTCGACTACGGAAGCTTCGAGCCGCGACGGCGCGTGCACGTTATTGCGGCGGCGTGCCCTCGATACCGGTGGGCGCGTTCTCCTCCCGGATTTCGTCACGCGCGGCCTCGCCCGCCACCTTATTGTCGATGAACCGGGCCCACTCCGGGAAGCGCTGGCTCAAGAGGTCGTAGTTCCCCAGGCCCCGGGCGCGCAGGCACATGTCGCGCAGCTCGCCGGGGCGGTTCAGCTCGATGAGGGCTTTAATCGCCATCACGTACGCCGCGAAGTCCCGCGGGTAGACGTCGAGGTACTTTTTGAATCGGTCCGCGGCCTCTTCGAACTTCATCTTCTCGTAGGCTTCCACGCCGCCGACGAAGTTGGGGTCGCTGTGGTCCTCGGCCGGGGGCGAGGCGATGGGCGGTTCCACCGTCCGCCGCGTTTCGGGGACGGTATCGGGGTCAACGCCGCGCGCCTTCAGGCGCTCCCGCACCAGGGGGTGTTGGCGGTTGGGGATTATGACGAATACCTCGCCCTTGATGGAGGCCGGGTCCGGCCGGCGCTCCGTCAGGAAGACGCCGTCCGTAATGATGCGGTGCACCAGCTCGCGGAAATTAACCTGGGGATTCTCGCGGCTCAGGATGTCGATAAGCAACTTGTAGCCGACGTAATCGAGCCGCTGCTCCATGTCGAGGCCCAGGTCCACGATGCGCTCGGAGATGGCCGTCTCGTTGGCGCTCGCCAGGTCGTCCATCGAGATGAACTGGTCGGCCTGCGTGCGGAGGAAGTCGGAGGTGTTGCGCTCGAAGCCCATAACGATTACGCGCTTGCCGTTCTGCTGGGCCCGCTTGACGATCTCGGTGAAGTCGCCGTCGCCGGTGACGAGGGCGTACTTCTGAATGTTTTGGTTGGTATAGATCAATTGGGCTACGTCCCACGCGATGTAGATATCGGCGTTGTTCTGCAGGACGGCGCACCGTTGTCCCGTTTTCACGTCGGTCTTGTCGACTTGCTTGGAGCTAATATTTACGGTTTCAACCCGCCATTTACTCAATTGGGCCAAACCTTCGACGAAATTGCTCCAGGGCGCGTATGCCCTCTCCAGTATTATCTTCCCGAACGGCTTAACTTTACCGTGGATACCTTCCACTACTACTTCCAGGTCCATCGGCACGCCGTACAATCTCTCGAGTGTAATGAACACGTACTCGTAATCGATAAAAATGCCGATGCCGTCGTCGTTTATCTCGTTCACCATAAACTCCTTCTTTTAAAATTCGACTAAATAGAAAAGCCAAAGAACAATTGCCGAATCGATTTCACGTTAACTTTACAGTCGTATCATTAATTTGCGCGTTGGCGCCCGCCGAACGCCGCCGCGCGGCACGCCGCGTCTTTCCGGGCGGCGTTAATCGCCCTCGATGGCGATTTCCTTCGGCTTAACCTCCTCGCTCTTGGGAAGGACGATGGAAAGGACGCCGTCCTTGAAAGAAGCCTTAACTTTGTCCGCCTGCACCACCGTCGGCAGTTCCAAAGAACGGACGAAACTGCCGTACACGCGCTCGATGCGGTGGTAGTTCTCCTCCGACGTCTCTTTCTCCATTTTCTTCTCGCCGCGTACGGTCAGCACGTTGTTGGTCACCGATATCTTGATATCTTCCTTCTTCACGCCCGGCACCTCGACCTTGACGCTGACGGCGTCCTCGGTCTCGGCGACGTCCACCGCCGGGATCCACATAGCGCCTTCGGCGCCCGTCTCGGCGCGGCGCGTCATCAGGTCGTCAAAGATGCGGTTAACCTCTTGCTGGATCCCTACCAAATCCCTGAACGGGCTCCACCTCACGATCGCCATATTCTTCTCCCCTCCTTTCTCTTCCGCGCCCGGCTCCCCCCGGCCGTCGGCGGCCGCCGTCGAGAGCCGTATGGCACGGTATCCTTGGGGTAAATCCTTAGTTAAAATTTCCCGTACGATCTTTTCCAAACGCTCCAGGTCCCACGGCTTCTTTACGAAGGCGTAGGCCCCGTGTTCCATAGCCGAAATAATATCCGACGACGACGCCAGGCCGCTCATCATAATGACCGCCAGCGACGGCCGGAGCTCCTTGGCGATCTTGAGCAAAGACAGGCCGTCGAGCAGCGGCAACTGGAGGTCCAAAAACGCCAAATCGGCGTCCGCGGCCTTGACCAGGTCCAGGCCCTTTACGCCGTCCGCCGCCTGCTCCGCGTCGACCGCCTCTTGCGCCAGAAACGCACACAACGCGCTCCTGACCGCGACGTCGTCGTCAACTACCAATGCCAAAGGGTTAGTCATGATAAAACGCCGTACGTATTATTCCGTTTTTTATTAAAGCAAAATATATGCCACGTTGCTAAAGACGCCATTATAACATTTAATTCCCGAAATCGATACCGAAATCGCCCCGCCGACGCCGCAGCCGGCCTAAAAAACGCCGGGAACCGTTCTTTCGGTAAAGCGGATAATACGCCATAATGACGCAGGAATTTTAACGGGCCGTATTTTTGGCGTATAAAGCCGACGCCTAAGCGCCGCCCCCCTCCTCGACGTCGACGTCGTGGTGGTGTTTTATAATCTTGGCCGTCATTAAATAGACTACCATCTCGCCTATGTTCGTGGAGTGGTCGGCGATGCGCTCCAACGCCCGGGCGATGGTCAAAAGGTGGACGCAGCCGGCCACCTCGTCGGGGTGCTTTTCGGCGTACGCTATGATGTCGCGGTATATCTTACGCTCGAGGTTGTCGGCCTCGTCGTCCCGCTCGCACACCCGGCGCGCCCACGCCGGGTCGCGCTTTACGAACGCGCGGACGGCATCGTGCACCATGGAAGCCGAGACGTGGGCCAGGGCCGGGAGGTCGAACAGCGTGTCCGACTTCTTCTTCAATTCGTGAAGGCCCAACGCGTCCTGGCAGATGTCTATCGAGATGTCGTCGATGCGCTCGAGGTCGCGGATGATGTTGATGGCGGTGATGATCATGCGGAGGTCCACCGCCACCGGCTGGTGGAGCGCAATAAGCGCCAGGCACCGCTCCTCGATGGCGACCTCCAGGCCGTCCACGCGGCCGCGCTCGTCGATAACCTTCTGCGCCTGCTCGGCGTTGTCGGTCAACACGCTCTCGACGGCGTCGTCGAATATTTCGAGCACCAGGCTGCTCATGCCGAGCAGCATGTCGTTGACCTCGGCCAGCTCCTCGTGGAAGTGTTTCTCCGGCGTCATAACGTTACCTTCGGGTTTTCGCCGTCACAAGACGCGCTCCGGCTTAGCCGAAGCGGCCCGTAATGTAATCCTCCGTAAGCTCGTTATCGGGCCGCGTGAACATCCTCTCCGTCTCGTTGACCTCCACCAGCCGGCCGTCGAGCAAGAACGCGCACCGGCCCGAGATCCGCGCGGCCTGCTGCATATTGTGCGTTACGATTATAATAGTATAGTTTTTCTTAAGTTCAATTATTAAATCTTCGATCTTCTGCGTGGACGTCGGGTCGAGGGAGGCCGCCGGCTCGTCCATAAGGATGACTTCCGGTTGGACCGCGAGGCAGCGGGCGATGCACAGGCGCTGCTGCTGGCCGCCGGAAAGGCGCAGCGCGGAAGTCCGCAAGCGGTCGCGGACCTCCGGCCAGAGGGCGGCGCGCTTGAGCGATTCCTCCACCGCCGCCTCGAGCTCCGCCCTCCTCGTCACGCCGAACAGCCGCGGCCCGTACGCGACGTTGTCGAAGATGGACATCGGGAAGGGGTTCGGCTTCTGGAAGACCATGCCGACGCGGCGCCGGAGCGACACCAGGTCCACCCCCGGCGCGTAGATATCCTCGCCCTCCAGGAATATTTTACCGTCGACCCGGACGTTGGCCTCCAGCTCCGCGATGCGGTTTACGGATTTGATCAGCGTGGACTTGCCGCACCCCGAGGGGCCGATAATCGCCGTAACGGAGCGGGGCGCGACGGCGAGGCCGACGTCGTACAGCGCCTGGTAATCGCCGTACCAGAACGAGAACGCATCGTACCGCACCACCTCCCCTACCATACCCGTTTTCTCCTAAGTTTGGCGCGGTAAAGTATTCCCACAAGGTTGAAGGCGAAAACCAGCACCAAGAGGACCAACGCCGTTCCGAACGCGATCGGCATCGACTTCGTGATGTCCGAGGCCTGCGTCGCCATCGCGAAGATGTGATAGGACAGCTCCATAAACTGCTCTTGGGGATGGTCCGGCAAGCGCGGGAGGTAGAACGCGGCGCCGGTGAAGAGGATGGGCGCCGTCTCGCCGGCCACCCGGCCTATCGATAAAATGGTCCCGGTTATTATGCCCGGGACGGCCTGCGGCAGCGTCACGCGCGAAATGGTCTGCCAGCGCGTCGCGCCCAGCGCCGCCGAGCCCAGCCGGTAATCGCGCGGCACCGCCTTCAACGCTTCCTCCGTCGAGACGATGACGATGGGCAATACGACGACGGCGAGCGTGAGCGACGCCGCCAGAATCGACGCCCCGATCTTGAGGAAGACGACGAAGAACGCGAGGCCGAAGAGGCCGAAGACGATGGAGGGGACGCCGGCGAGGTTGTTCACCGCCGCCCGTATCACGCGCGCCCGCTTCCCCCACCCGATGAACTCGTTCACGTACACCGCGGCGGCGACGCCCAACGGGACCGCCAACGCCGACGTCAACGTCAAGAGCGCCACCGTACCGTAGATGCACGTCGACACGCCGCCGGCGAGCATCCCGTGGCGCGGCGGCTGCGTGATGAACGTCAAACTCAACACCGGCAGCGCGCGCACGACGATGTAGGCGACGATGCCGCCGAAGACCGCGACCACCAGGTACGTGAGGCCGCGGAAAACCTGCTTCATCACGGCGTTCGCTATCTTCCGCCCCGCCGTTAAGCCGGGTTTGACGGCCGCTCTTGTCGCGCCGGCCATCCGCCTATCCCCTGAACCTTCGCGCGAAACGGTCCATAACCACCTGCGAGGTTAGGTTTACGATGAACGTTATCGAAAACAAGACCACGCCCAACGCGAAGAGGACGTGGTAGTGCTCGCCGCCGAAGACGGCGTCGCCCATCTCGATGGCGACGGTCGCCGTTATGGTGCGCACCGACGAGAGCGGGTTCACCGTGAAGGCCGCCATGTTGCCCGTCGCCAGCAGCACCGCCATCGTCTCGCCCAGCGTCCGCGCCACCGACAACAGAATCGCGGCCGTAACGCCCGAGGCCGCCGCCGGCACCACCGTCCGCCGTATCGTCTCCCACCTCGTCGCGCCCAGCGCGAAGGCCGCCACCCGGTACGACCTCGGCACGCTGTACAGCGCGTCCTCGGCCAGCGAGGCGAGCATGGGCGTCAGCATTACGGCCAACACCAGGCCGCCGTTGACGGCGTTCAGGCGGAACGGCGTCCCCGTTATCCGCGGGATAACGTCGCCCAGGACGACCATGCCGAGCAGGCCGTAAACGACGGAGGGAACGGCCGACAGAAGCTCGACGATCGGTTTTACTATCTCCCGCTCGCGGCCTCCCGCCACTTCCGAGAGGTATATGGCCGTCCCCAGCCCCAGCGGGAGCGCGATGACCGTCGCGACGGCCGTGACCATAACGGTCCCGGTCGCCAGCGGGATTATGCCGTACTTCGGGACCTCCGCCGCCGGCTGCCAGACCGTCTTCAAAAATTCGCCCACCGGGACCGCCCGGAACGCGGCCACCCCTTCCTTGAAGATGAAAAGGAAAATGAAAGCAATAATTACGATCGCGGAATACCCGGCGAGGGTAATTACGACGTTGACGAAACCCTCCCGCGTCTTTTGGGGAATCAGGCGCGCGGCGACGCGGCTCGCGAGCTGGCCGCCGAGCGCCGCCAGGCCGCCCCAGAAAAGGAGCCAACCTATCACGCCCGCGACGGCGAACGACAGCAAAACCATCGCCGCCGGGAGGGCGTATTTCAAATAACTGGTCCAGCTTCGGCCCATAATAGAAACTCGAAACGAAAACGGCTCGCCGGGCGGGCAGCCGGGGCGCCCCGGCACCAACGCGGAGTTTAGGAATATTACGTCATTTTCCCCCGGCTATGTACCGTAAACACGCGCCGCGGGGATTACTCCACCGCCGCCCGGCTTTCGCCAAGCCTGGCCTCGGGGAGACGAACGTACTCCACCTCTTCGACCAAGGCCTGACCCTCGTCCGAGAGCGCGAACGCGAGGAACGCCCGCGTCACGCCCCCAGGCTTGCCGTCAATATAACAGAAGAGGTAGCGGCTGATGGGGTATTCCATCGAGCCCACGGCCTCGTAGGTCGGCTTGACGGCCCCAGAGGCGTCGTCTTTTTTAATCGCCAATATCTTCACGTCGTCGCGTTTCGCCGCGTAGCCGTAGCCGACGTACGCAATACCGTTCGCGTCCCGGGCGACGGAGTCGCAGAGAAGGGCGTTGCCCTGCATCTCCTGGATGTCGGCCCGGTAGTCGTCTTTGTTGAGGACGTGCTTCTTTACGAAGTCGTACGTTCCGGAGGTGGACTGGCGGCCATAGCACATTATCTTGCCGGCGCCGCCGAACGCGCTCCAGTCCTTGGCCTTGCCGCGGTAGATGTCGCCCAGCCGGCCTACGGTGAGCTCCGTCAGCGGGTTGGCGGCGTTGACGATGAAGCAGATACCGTCGACGGCCACGGCGACCTCGTTCACCTCGACGCCCTTGGCTCGAGCCTCCTCCCTCTCCTCGTCCTTTATGGGACGCGAGGCGTTGGCGACGTCGGTGGTGCCCTCTATGAGCGCTTTGATGCCGACGCCCGAGCCGCCGCCCGTAACCTGGACCACGGCGTCCGGGTTCTGGTCCATAAACGCCTCCGCCCAGCGCTGGCTGACCATAAGGAGCGTATCCGAACCTTTGACCTGTATCTTGCCGGACAAGCCTTCGCCGGTCCCGGCCTCCTCGGCCTTCTTGCAAGCGCCGAACGATAGCGCCAACGCCGCGGCCAGCGACGCCGCTAATATATATCGTAACCTTCTCATCGTTAATCTCCTCGTATGGAATGAACGAATAAATGACGCGTTAACGCGACCGTACCTCGTACTTCCGATTCCGCCGGCAGTGGAGGTAGACGTAGTCGTTGTATTTATCCTCGGCGGCCTGCGTCGCCTCGTCGAACACCTTTTACGGTTCCGTCTGGTAGTCGGGGATAAGGGCTAACGCGCCGTCGTTCATGTACGGGCGCACAGCTGTGCGCCCCTACCAGCCACGCGGCCGAGGCGAACGGCACCGCGCTTAGTATAGCACAGGTCAAAAACCCGGCTAGCGGCATCTTTTATTTTTCGCTTCGGTTCTTCAATTTCACGTTCGGGGCGTTTATTTTGCGGCCTGGCGCTCCAGGATTTACGACTCCTTTCGGCGCCGCGCCGATTTTATTTAAAAAAATGACCCGCCT
>Ga0307378_10002105_pt1 | contig 31143 bp, 32 predicted proteins | sample UN1MG_FD_202238 | JGI IMG/M metagenome (GOLD analysis project Ga0307378, IMG submission 202238) | Soil microbial communities from Risofladan, Vaasa, Finland - UN-1 | ecosystem: Environmental > Terrestrial > Soil > Coastal area > Acid sulfate soil | place: Finland: Risofladan, Vaasa | collected... | reverse complement strand
TAATAGTAGCCGGGTTATGTCTCTTTGCCCTCTTCGGCGGCGGACTTCACTTCTCGTCAAGCTTGCCTCCGACAGATGAGCATTCCCTGTGCTACTACAACGACACGGGGATTGTAGAGATTCAAGGCATGGTGGTAGAGGAGCCCGAAATTCGGGATAGGTATTGTCTGCTGACATTTTCCGCCGGCGAAATAATCGTGGACGGCGAAAGGAAAGAGATATCGGGAAAAGCTTCAGTTCGCGTACCTCGATATCCGACCTACCATTATGGGGATGTCCTGAAAATAACGGGAAAGCTGCAGACTCCTCCCCAACTTGAAGATTTTGATTATAAAACCTATCTGGAACGCCAGGGGATTTACTCAGTCTTCTATTATCCCGGGGTGGAACTTCTAGACCGCGGCCAGGGCTTGAAGCCTTTGCAGTGGATTTACGCTTCGAGGGAGCGACTCTCTGCTTCTTTAGCCAGAGCTTTACCTGAGCCACAAGGTTCATTAGCTCAGGCTATTTTGCTGGGACTGTGAAAGCGCACAATTGACACTAAAGATGATCATAGATATCCCTAGAGCCAGATCTCTACGAAAGCAGATGATCAGCAAAGTGCTCACAACAGCGTAAAGGTGCAAAGCAATATTCAGGAAGAGCTTGAGGTTCTATAGGCAGTTGGAGTAGCAAATTTTAGTATATTGTGTATTTAGTGTATTTGGTGTATCAGTTGCCTATAGTGTGCTTTGTAAGCCATTTTGTATATATAGCATTTTACGCTAAGCAAAAAGCACGATACAATTATCATAATTACAGACTGAATCTAGTGTCTTACATAAGACAGACGAGGTATATACATGGTAGTATCTAGTCATTACTCTCAGTTCGTTGACCTCCTCACAGACTGGGGGAACCAGAATCAGCGCAGATTCCCTTGGCGTGAAGAAACCAATCCTTTTAAAATCCTTATTGCAGAAGTATTGTTGCAGAGATCTAGAGCCAAAACAGTCACTAAGATTTATACAGAACTATTTTCCCGTTGGCCTGATGCCAAGTCTCTATCGATGGCATCTGAGGAGACGATTCGGGGAGTGATTGAACCATTAGGGCTCGTAAAGCGAGCATCAACTATCCATAACCTTGCATTGTTAGTATCAAAAGTAGGGAGCACTTTATCTAGCTATGAAGAAATATTGAATTTGCCTGGGGTTGGGGAGTATATGTCAGGGGCAACCGCCAATACAACCCTAGGAGAAAGTAAGCCTATCGTTGATTCAGTCTCAGCACGGGTCTACAGACGATTCTTTGGACTTTATCCATATACCTCGAGCAAAAATGTTGATTCTGAATTAATATCACTCGTGAATCGAATCTTAACATATGATATACACTATCATTTAAACTGGTATGTGCTGGATTTAGCTGCTGAAATTTGCCTTCCGAAGATTCCCAGATGTCATCGATGCCCTTTATCGGAAGCCTGTATCTATCTCCAGGCGTCACATCAGAAAAGGGTCGCAGAACTGTTTGCTGGAGTTGGTGGCTTCCGATTAGGTCTCGAAAAATCAGGCTGGCAAGTGGTATTTAGTAATCAATGGGAACCAAGTGCCAAGCATCAATATGCTTCAGAGGTCTACATTCGCCGTTTTGGAGAAAGGCATCATGTCTGCGAAGATATAGAGAAGGTCCTAGACGAGTTTGAATTTGAAGGAAGAGAGTCTCCTGACTTTGAACTACTGGTCGGTGGTTTTCCCTGCCAAGATTACTCAGTTGCTCGTACCTTGAGTCAAGCTACTGGCATCCAAGGGAAGAAGGGTGTTCTTTGGTGGCAGATATATCGTCTTCTTTCTATGAAAAGGCCTCATTTTCTGTTTTTAGAGAATGTTGACCGACTATTGAGTTCGCCAGCGACCCAGAAGGGGCGAGATTTCGCTATCATGTTAGCTTGCCTGTCTGGCCTTGGGTATCTTGTCGAGTGGCGGGTAATCAACGCGGCAGATTATGGTTTCCCTCAAAAGCGACGGAGGCTGTTCATCATAGGTAGCCTCACTTCTAATAATCATGTAATCAGAAATCCTATTAATCTACTTGTACATAATGGCGTATTCAGCAGAGCGTTCCCAGTTAGATTGCTGGAAGACCAACCTACCTTGAGTTTAAATGGTTTGACGTTACCAGATTTTAGCCTCGACGATGACATCAAATTGATAAGCGACCATTTCGGCAAAGGGGGTATAAGGACCCCATTCTTCAACGCAGGTGTCATGCATAATAGACAAATATGGACGAGAAAGGTAATTCCTAAGTATTATCAGAAGCGGCGAGTATTGAAAGATATAATACTACCTGAGGATAAAGTAGATACAACTTACTATGTGGCCGATGGGCAGATTGAAAAATGGAGATATCTTAAAGGTGCGAAGAAGGAACATAGGATACACAAGGCAAGTGGATTCGAATACAGCTATAATGAGGGAGCTATACCTTTTCCAGATAACCTGGAGGAACCGTCACGAACCATCCTTACCGGAGAAGGAGGCTCAACGCCCTCTCGATTCAAACATATAATCTTGACTCCAACTGGCAGGTATCGAAGACTAACCCCGATTGAACTAGAAAGACTCAATGGATTTCCCGATGACTGGACAGCAGGGATACCCGATACAAGACGAGCATTCCTTATGGGCAACGCTTTGGTAGTTGGCATCATAGAGCGTATCGGACAAGTACTGGCAGATGTATTGTGTGAGGCCATAGTGATTCAGACTGATAATCCGTAAAGCTTTTTAGGGCTGCTGGTAATACGGATTATCAGGGAATGTCTTGGCAAGCGCACTGAACTTCTTCAAAATCTCTCTCGACATCACAGGTTCAGTCCCGTCCATGTCTTCAAGTTCGGTGAAGTACCTTTTATATTTATCCGGGTACGTCTGATATCCGTAAGGAGATTCATCCTTATCGAAGAACCAAATCGTTCCAGGTGCAGATGTCATCCAATACTTCATCTTATCGATACCCAAGTCGAAAGCCTGCCTGATATAACCCATAATCATATCCCGCGGTCTCCTTCGCGTTGGATATTTCGCAGACGGATTGAAATTGCTGGATTTCTGCCATTCATTGTTACCCCAATTCACTTCTTGTTCAAACATCAGTAGTGTAAGGGCAGTTAAAGCTTCTTCCTCGTCATTATTTCTACCAATTATCCTAGAGTCTTTACCTCTCCAAATCTCGAGGCACTTCGTCTCGGACGAATGCTCCAACAAATCAGAGAATAATTCCCGGTGGGTCACATTTTTGTAGCGACTACCAACATCTATTACTATGTCGAAGAGCCCCTGCTTAGCTCTTAGTACCTTACCTTTGTTCTTACGCGTTCTAGCGGGCTGGGCCATCAAACCGGAGTAATTATGTTTGATATCGAAACCGAACCTTCCCCTCTTGGGCGAACGGTAGAAGGTATGGTTCCTCATCAGCAGAAGCTTTTTCGCTAGGTCGAAGTAGATACTCATATCTCTATTCTCTACAAGGCACGCCTATTAATAGACCAAGCTAGCTGTGATTTTTTGGATTTCGGTGCTCGTAACTGGAGCAACTCCTGCTCCAGAGGAGAACTTCTAAAAGATATCAAAGGTCTTGAGCTCACCGAGGAGATATCCGAGCACACTGATATGGGTAAGCAGGTTATTGATACGCCCTACAGCACCCATCCATGGTCTTTCTTTTAATATAGCCCGATAGCAATACTTACAATCTTCATTCCAGGCTAAGAGATTATTGTAATGGAGAAATGCCTCGAAACTGATTCCACCACAGTCAATCTTCCCATCGAAGTAATCGATGATTGATTCGGGGGGTTGATACACGAATAAACTTCCCAAATCCTCATCATTTGAGGAGATTTCAGTCTCATCTCCATCAGATGTATATACGATTTGCTTAACAATGCCACTGAAATCGACTGGGTGATGGTCCACCATGAAGGCCATCCTATAGAACATGCAGGCTAATACCCTCATCTCTTCTTCCATGGTCCCTTTTCGAGGCTCAAGTTGTTCAAATAATAGTCGCCAGATGTCCCAGAAAGACAAGTCAGACATATACCCTTTTGTTGTTTGAACCCTAGGGAAAAAATCATGGGGGCGTTTCTTGTCCCCTTCTCGTATCGATTCTTTACCAGGGTATTGGATGAACATCTTTTCGCCCGCTTGAGTCGTATGTATTAGTATGCGTTTGACCTTCGACGGGAAAAGCAAATCATCCTTAGGAACGTTGAACAGCCATTGGATGTTGTGGAGCCTTTTCTTGCCCGCTTCACAATTCCGGCTAGGACTTTGCCTCTTTGTTAGAATTAAATCGCGGATATCATTTATCATACTAAATATCTAGAAAGCTTTACCTGAGTGTTCTCCAACTTGTAGTCTTCCTAGTATAGACGATTATACCTTTATCACCGATTATCAACAAGATTTAAGGCAACCAGTGAACAATATATGCGGGGATGCTGGACCAAGCGAGCTAATTATAAATCCAATATTGTACCCCACAGGAGTTACCATTCTTCACGATGTGGTTCTCTTCGATTTTAGTGGATAATGAAACTACATAAGCAAGTGCTAGTTAGAATCACCGCTTTTAGGGCTTTGCTGCGTGATGGTTTATGGCGTAATGAACCTCACAACCCTTTTAAGAGGTTGTCTCAGCAGGAAATAGGGATAGTTGTCATAGTAGGGATAGCAATAGCTATCGTAGTAGTAATAGCGACAGTAGCTATAGTATCCTTATTCCCTATATCGGACATATCAAAATGTAAAGTCCTATTTGGCTTAGGTATAGCAAGCTGGTTTATTGGTTACTGGGTTCTCACTCGCAAAAGAATACCGCCGAAAAGCCAAACAAGAAAACCAGCAACAGTCAAACCTATTACCCATTCCATAGATGTTTGTAATGGCTCTAATGAGATAAATAAGAACTTTTGCCATATTCCAGACCAACCCAACCAAGCTACTGCTATTAGCAATGCGCCAACCATAAAGCAGATAAAAACCACTAGTGCTCTTTTCATGTTATCCTCCTTTCCTCTTATTTTTGTTGACAAAAACTTCAGTAGGTATTAAGATGTAGTTAATAGTTAGGGGCTGCGAGACTTGAACTCGCATCGTCAATTTTAGGGATTGCCGTCCTGCCAATTAGACGAAGCCCCCTTGAGGGAAGGTAAATCGACCTTTATCTTCCCTTTTATTTTGCCAACCTAACAATACTTACGCTAGACATCACCTCCTTTCGTGGTCTAGGCATCGGGTGTTTTTTCTTTCGCCTGATATTGTATTTAGTAGGTACTCCTAGAATTACTTTCTCACGGGGATATAAGCTTGTGTATCGCTTTGAGCCTTTGGACGCCTTAACCACGTCTAGCCAGTCCTTCAAAGGTATATTTAGCCCTGCTTTCTCTGCTGGTGTTTTATCGCCTAGCGATTCATGCGGTCTAAAGAAGTTGTAATAGGCTAACCACCCATCGAGAAAGAGCAAGGCACTTTCGGCTGTTTTAAGTCCTCTCATAACTTTCGTCCGTGATTTCAGAATCCCATGAAAACGCTCGATGATATTAGTATTAGGCTTAAGATTGAATCCTCTTGACTGGATATGGCAAGTATCGCCACCAAGAGCCAGTTCAATACCATCGAGATAGGCAGTAAGCTTGTCCGTAATAATGACTTTTGGCGATTTTCCCGCTTTAGCGGTTGCCTTCTCCACTAACCTTTGAGCGTGCTGTGTTGTGCGGTTGAATGACATATGAGAAGCTAGAAGGAATCTAGTCTTAATGTCTATCAAATCCCAAAACCAGACCTTATGACCGCCAATATCAAGCATGGTTTCATCAGCAAGCCAAACATAGCCAACGTTGGGCTTATAATCTCTAGTCTTCCTGTCTGCTTCGTCTGAGAATCGGCAAATCCAATCGTAGACTGTGCTACTGGACGGGCAGTTATTGTATTGCTGGTCTAAATGTCCCCGAATCTCATCAATAGACAGTCCCCGATAATACATACTCAAAGCTGCTGCTACTTGCATTATCGGAGTTTTCATGTCTGGTAAGGCATCATTGTCGGCAAATTTCCTGTGGCAATCTTTACACCACCAATACTGAACGGCATTAGCCCGTCCATAGCGAACTATGTTTGTTGAGCCGCAATACTTACAACAAAAGTCCACCATAATATACTTACGAACCTGCCTCTTACCCTATACTTTCTTTACTATGATTATTTGATGCTCCATGTTCATGTCATCGTCTTCGTCTGCGCCTAGATGGTCTACGAGCCAGTGGATAGGCTGTAACACGACCACAGCTTTCACACTTCCATTGACGCTTTTCCCCTCCCATATATCTGTAATAACCATGTGGCACTAGAGCCTTACTAAAACACTCTGGGCATATTGGCATACGCTCCTCCTTGCAAATTAAATACTAACAATTACAAAATATTTTGTATAGACATAGCTAATTTATTCAAACTAATAATGAATACATACAAAGAATACCAAGAATTACTCGTGATGTCAATATGCACAATTTGACTACATTATAAGATGGGGTTATCATCATACTTAGAGTATGGCATTAAGGTATTATAATTATGCCATACTTGATGGAGATAGAGGAGGTAAAGATGGCTACTGAGACCATGAAATTGACTATAAGTCTACCTAAGACTCTCGCTATCTTTGCTGAAGAAATGGCGAGAGAGAGACGTGTATCACGTAGTAAGGTTGTCTCTATGTGCCTAGAGGACGAGAGACGAAGGCAAGAAACTGAGCTTATGAGAGAGGGATATCTGGCAATGGCACAAGAATATTCTGAGTTTGCACAATTAGGTGAAAAGCTGGCTAGTGAGATACTCCCTGCATGGAAGTAACTTATGCCGGATATGAAGCGTGGTGATATATATTGGTTAGATTTGAAAGGCGGGGAAGGAAGCGAACAACAAGGTCGACGACCTGTACTTGTTATTCAAAACAACACTGGCAATCAGTATAGTCCAAATACCATTGTAGCCCCGTTCACGACATCTATTCCTGAAAAGGTCTACCCCTTCCAAGTAAAATGCTCTCCTAGTGATAGTGGTTTGGGCGAGCCATGTCTAGTAGACTTAGGGGCAATCGTGACAACATCGAAGACACGTCTTTGCGACAAATGTGGACGGTTAAGCTCGAAGAAGATGCTTGAGGTTGATGAAGCAATCAAAGTTAGTTTAGGTCTACTCTAAATATCTAATGAAAACCAATGTTCTTTATTATGGTGATAACCTAGAAGTAATGCACCGCTATATTGATAACGATTCAATAGACTTAATCTATATTGACCCTCCATTCTTTAGTAGTAAGGCATATGAGGTTATCTATGGCGATACTAAAGAGAAGCGTATGTTTGAGGATAGGTGGAAAGGCGATGTTTATCATTACGTGAATTGGATGGAGCCACGACTAGCATTGATGCGCGAGAAGTTAAAGCCTACTGGTACAATATTCGTGCATTTGGACTGGCACGCAGTTCATTACGTCAAAGTAGCTATGGATAAAATATTTGGCTATGATAACCTTGTCAATGAAATAATTTGGTATTATAGGACAGGTGGAGTTAGTAAGAGCTACTTTGCTAGAAAACATGACAATATTTTGTGGTACGCAAAGGGCGAGGAATGGATATTCAACCCGCAGAAAGAAAAATCCTACATGATGCATAAATATGGATTCAAAAAGAGCGACTTCCAAGTAGATGAGCATGGTCAATATAGTATGACGTACCTACGTGATGTTTGGGATATACCATCTGTAGGTTCGGCAACCTCAGAGAGACTGGGTTATCCTACGCAAAAGCCAGAGCGATTATTGTTGAGGATAATTGAATCTGCTAGTAATGATGATTCAGTAGTGGCCGATTTCTTTTGCGGTTGTGGTACGACTTTAGCAGCAGCACAGATGTTAGGCCGACAATGGATAGGGTGTGATGTTTCGCCGACTGCTCTAAGGTTGGTAAAGGAACGCCTGATAAACAAGTGTGGGGCGCATAATGTTGAAGAAGTAGGTGTTCCAAAGTCTATAGAAGACTTAAGGGCTATGCAGCATTTTGAGTTTCAAAACTACGTTGTTAGTTACATTCAGGGTATAAACAATCCCAAATTAGTGGGCGATGCTGGCATAGATGGTTGGACAGTATTCAATCGTTACCCAATACAGGTTAAACAAAGTGAGCATGTAGGTAGACCTGAAATACAAAAGTTTGCATCTGCTATTCGGGCTGAAAAGAAAGACAAGGGATATGTTTTTGCCTTTAGCTTTAGCAAGCCAGCTTATGAGGAAGTAGCCAGATGTAAACAGGAAGATAAAATTGAGATTGAACTTTGGTCTGTATTGGACTTAATGAACGCAGACCCAGCACCGTCTATTTTGTAAATAACCTTTTATGCCTTTCTCTTTGCAATAGCAACGAGTAAACCGCTGGTGTGACCACAGGAAGGGCATGTCCACGCATAGATTCCCTCTTTCACGCTTTCTTTTGCAATAACAACCGTGACTTCCAAACCACACTCTTTGTTTACACACTTTTTAGTAACAATTAGCATGCTTCCCCCTTTCTCGTATAACAGTTATTCATAGCACAATTCTAACATAAAGAAGCCTTAAATTTTCTATCCACTTCAACCGAAGAGTACCCACGATGTTCAAGACTTGACAATAAACGTCATATATGATAATATTACAGATGTCAGCGGAGAATGCCACACAAGGAGGGTGGCAGTGAGTGCTAGACAGAATGGTCGATGCTAATTAGCACGCTATGTGCTTCGCACCTTAAGAACTGAATAATACGAAAAGAGTCTTATAAAAAGGGGGTGATTCTAATGATTAGAATTTACCAACCCTGCAGCAGGTGAAATTATGAAGCTGCGGGGCGAATTGAGATTCGAATTAGAATTATTTTTACAGAAAAAATCTAAAGGTCTCAAGGGTACCCGAGACAATAAGATTCAAAAGAAGAGAAGCACCAGTAGATTACTCCAGCTTCTACTTCAGAAGATAATAGAAAATGTGCAAGCATTATTAATTGCATTTTGCACAGCAATGGTTGTTGATTACTTGGAAGACAGTCAAATTGGAAGCTTTTGGATGATTATGGGAATGGTTGTGATTGCTTTGATTCTTGTAAAAGCATTAAGACTAGAATCTAACTGAATAACGGAAGTTGAATTCAACAAAACCCGCCTTGAAGGCGGGTTTTTTTACCCTGGATCGTTTATACCAAATCAACAAGATTACCGCTTGTTATTGATGCGTTCCGTTATCTACAAGGATACTTGTTTAGGAGAGATGAAGAAGATACACTAGGTAGATATAATAGAGCATACACGGTGTGACTCAATAACATAGGATAGGACTATGGCAAATTTGGATAACTCATATGCAGAAAACCAAAGGCAACAAGCCTTTGTGGACCACCAAAGCGGGATGCTTGTAGCTCTTGCTGGCCCAGGCACTGGGAAAACATACTCGTTCCTTTTAAGGATAGAAGAACTGACAGAAAGACGCAATATAGACAGCGAGACTATCTGTTACCTGACATTTAATAGAGAAATTGCACGTGCCTTTAAAGATGACCTTTTCCTCAAGTATCCAGGAGCAGTACCACCTCAAAATATCTGGGCTTCTACACTTCATAGCTTGGCTTGTCGTCTTATTAGAAATAGAGGTCACAGGATACAGCTCGACAGCCATCTCTGTATCCTGAATCTGTGTGACAGTAAAGACCCAATCGCAAAGATTGCAACTTCTGATATCAAATCAGTACTCCCGCAAGGTTCGACCATCCGGAATATGCGTACGATGCAGAACAGCTTGTGGGCTATTAAGATCGAACGACAGAATGGTCAGTCCACGAGTAATCTTACGGGAGACGATGCACTTGTAGAACAGACTTATCAGGGGTATTCACGAGCACTCAAGCTACTGGACTGGGACGAGGTCATCCCTCTTGCTATATCTCTCTACCCATCAGATGAGAACGAAAGGCCAGATTGGATTAGGAAGTACCAACATTTCCTCATTGATGAATATCAAGATTTTAACATTGCAGAGCAGGTTTTCCTTAGATCTATCTTGGAATCAGTCGTGTCGTGTGCCGTGGTTGGAGACGATGACCAGAGTATCTATAGATCTAGAGGTGCTAGCCCCAATGGAATTAGAGGACTGATTCAAGATCCGAGGGTAAATACGATCAGTCTAGTCAAGTGCTGGAGGTGTCACGAACAGATTGTCGAATCTGTAAACAGATTCCTCTCATTTATGCACCCCAACCCGAGGCAACTACGGGCAGTTAGACCCGGGGGGGTTATTACAATTAAGTCTTTCAGAAGTGCTGCCGCTGAAGTCGATTACTTGGTCGAGTATATCAGGGGAATCCTAAATCAGATAGACCGGAATACATCTCCGGACGCCGGCGTAGTATGCCTTTTCCCAACGCACAGAGTCCTGCAACAATATCGGAAGAAGTTTGAGGAGAAAGGACTGAAGTGCAAGTGCAGGGATTCCTCCGACTCGCTTGATGATAAGGCGTGGGTGAGAATTCTGGGCAAGCTAGCCTTTCAGCGCAATCAACCATTCCTTGAACGCCTAGTGTTAGAGAGATTCCCAACTGTTAGACCTAGGCTCAAGAAGGAAGTGGTAGTAGCATTGCTGGATGGACACACTTCCGTGACTTCCGCGCTGGCTGCAGTCGAGAGCAATCACAATCAACCAGATTCAGTTTCGACAGCCATCTCAGAATTCAATACCTTCCTCCAGTCTCTCACCAGTCGTGATAGCTCACGCATTGCCGCTTGCATTGACTCAATCCTGCCTAACGGCAGGCAATGCAGTCCATACTATGTTGACGAGTTCTTGGCCACTACCGATGAGACAACATTAGAGGAGTCTCTTGATGTTCTTATAGATAGAACCTATAGCGACGGTGATGAGGAAAGTGCTGCAGCTGAATTGGAGCCCGCGGTTGAACTCCTTACCTTACACAGCTCAAAGGGGCTTACTCGTCGCTATGTTATACTACCGGGATTAGAGCACTGTTGGCTTCCTGGTGATGCCACTAGTGCTGATTTGGATGAGCGCAAACGGTTGTTTCTCGTCGGAATCACCAGAGCTACGGAATTCTTGTTGATAACGTATCCACGAACCCGTGCAAGACGCGACTCACTCAACTATCCTGCTGCCGGACGCCGTCAATTAAGCGAGTTCGCAAATCGTTTAGGAGTCGCCGTTGAGCAACTCTAATGTGTGCGGTGATGCTACCAGTAAGACGTCCAGGGAGTTTATCAAGTAACCGCCACTTCCTAGGTATACATAATCAAGAGAAGAGAGTGGCTCCACAGTCACTCTCTTCTTATAGGTTGGCTATCACTATGCGTGTTCAGTGAGTAGGACTATGGCCTTGTTGGCTGGCCGGACAGGATAGCCGCCTACTCTCTTGTGGACCCTGAACCCTATGAGGCCAGCTTCAGCGTAAAGTTCAGTCAAGCCAGAGGTCACTAGAAGTCATTTTATTACCAGAGCAACTGACATTCCACTACATTGCCGTGCTGTAATTATAAATATCTGAGCATAATCTGTAAGGTTGTCGTCATACCTTTTACCTTTGACTTTCGGATCAAGCTACACACACATTCCTTCACTGCGGACATTTATCACAATGCCCGGACAAAATGATTGGATCTATTTCGTCTGATAACAGGTCATCGTTGTTTGCCGTGATAATTATGATACCTACCGGCAGTCAGCCAGGTATGAACTCATTTGCTGAGAATTCAGAGCTGTGAAGAACAACGTGAGCACTTGCCCTTCTCAATATCCAGACTTATGGCATCTGGATCAAGCTCATCATATGCCTGCTGCAGGAGATTCTCTAGGTCTTTGCAGTCATTAGCAAAGGCTGGATAATACTTCTGGAATTCCTTTATCAATACAGGTATCCATTCAATGTAGTCCGAAAGTATCTCCTTAAGAATGTCGATTTGCTCTTTCGCGAGAGCCGTACCGGGAACGAGGTTTCTGCCATCAATGAAGAACTCGTCAATCGTCTCGATGATCTTCTTCCTTTTAGCGGCATTTGTTGAGGTAGGACGAGAGCAATACTCGTTCCATTTCTTCTCCAATGCTATGGCACCTGCCCCAAGTTCTTTATAATGCTTCAAAAAGATGCTGTCAGCCAAGTGAGATAAGAGGCATTCATAATTTGGTACAGACTTGCTGATAATGTCAATAGGCGGAGCTACAATTGAAAGCCACCATGAAGGCGAAATGCGCCAGTCAAAATCATGCAGCAACCATGTGGAATCCTTGCCTTCGAACACTCTAAAGCGCAACTCAGGATTGATGATCTTTCTTCGTAGTAGTCTTGCTGACTTGGCCAGGCTATTCAAATGTACCTCCCTGCTCCATCCGTGCTTTGCCCGCTCGTAATTCTCCCACCAACGGCGCCGCTCCGCAATAGTGTCCTCATTCCACTCTCGTGTGCTGAGCTCTTTGTCGCTCTTTCCTGCATTGAACCCGTGGAGTATTGCCATATAGCGTTGAATGGTTCTTACATCTACTTCATCTGGAATCTCTGGAGCTGAACATATTTCTTCAGCAGTATGTCCAATGTCTATAAGATGCCAGATTTGGTGGGCTAATTGTCTTTGAACCTTCTTAGGCATAGCCAAATTATCAGCCAAAGGTGAACTCAAGTCAACTGGCGAAACTGGCGTTTTATTGTGGGAGATAAGACTAAATAGCTACGCTACCATAGGTATGAGATTCTAAAAAAGTAGTGATGGGATTTGAATCCTGGCTAAAAAGGAGGTAATGCAAATGAAATAAAGATAGTAATTATCGTCACAAGGGTCGAAGTATTAAAAAATTTAGAGAAAGGAGGCAAACATAATGGCTAACGAAAACAAAAGGGATTCCTGGGAACTAGAAAACGGTATACCCCACAGGGATGCGGAAGAGTCTAATTCTGATGAGATTCAGAAGGATACTCCGCAGACAGATCTTGATGATACTAAAAAGGACGCTCGACGGGCAGAGGCCTATGACCCTGCAAATGATCCGTGGCATATTGATCCTGACGACATAGATGCGGACTACATAACTCCTCAGATCCCCAGAGCGCTTTGGGATAGCTTCATATGGCAGGCCGTAAGGGTTGCTATTCCGGGAAGTGAAACGAGAGACGATGTGATCCGCAAAGTGAAGCAGTGGAACACTCATAACAATCCTCAGATACCTGAAACGGATCTGGTTCGAAAGGTGTTATGGGCACTGCGGACTTTCGACGACAGCCCATGGAAAAAATCGTATTAGCTAAGACCGGGGAGGGAGTACTGCCTCATGCAATATACTCTTAATATGAAACAGTCTGGGAAATGGCGGTACTCCCAGCTCCTAATTATCCTTAAATTATTGAACAAGAGCAAAGGAGGCAAAAGCCAATGATAAAGGAACTAATAGACAATATAGCTGCTACTCTACATCAAGTTACTGGACTCAATGAATTTGAAGAGCGGATGTGCGCATACTACTGCTTAGCCACCTGGCATACAAACCAGATAAATCCATTTCCACTACTTGCTGTTTTGGGTCCTAACGGTACCGGTAAGTCTCAGCTATTGAATGCGCTCAGTCGCTTAGCTTATAAGCCTCATTTTTTCACTGCTTCTAAAATGACACCACCTACTATTAGAGATGAACTAGGAGAGGCCCATGATCGAACAGCTATTATTGATGAAGCCGATGTTGACAGCTTAGAAGAGCTTTTAGTTCTGAGATATCTGCGCGAAACAGCGGTTTGCCGTGTAAAGGTACAGAAAGGCCCTGGAGTCTGGATAACTCGGACTATCCCGATCTTTGGGCCAAGCATTGTTCACAAAAGAGTGCCATTCAAAGATCCAGCAGTAGATGGAAGAAGCATAATCATAAATACCGTTTCTAAACCCGACCGTAGTTATATACGAGCGAGTGAGCTCGACGAGGCAACCATCATGCAACTACAGAAGGCTCAAGAAAAAGCAAGTGCTGCTTTAAAGTTAACACCGTATGTGAAAATACCTAAAGGTATAGCAGGCCGGATAGCTGACAGCTACAAGCCCATAATAGCACTGGCATCTATTGAGCAGGATACAGCTTTTATCGATGCTGTATGGGAAAGGCTAAAAATCATTGCCCAGGACTTTGCTGATGGTCAGACTTACGAACCTGGACCAATAGTGTTCCAAGCTCTTTTGTCCTGCTTGACTGTTGATGGGCAAATCAAACTGCGTAATGTGAGGCTTGAAGGAGAGCTGGTAAAGAAAATTCAATATGATTTTGGTCACAACTTGAACAGCCGTCAAGTAGCCAAGATTCTAAGGAACTACGGCTTCACACTCAAGCGAATTGGCGGTCCATACAGCGTGATACCTGATCTCAATACGCTTGTAAAAGTAGCTAAAATTATTGGGATAGATGATGAAGCTTTGAACAAAGCAGCGGCTGGTCTAATTAATCCCTGGCATCTTGAGCAAAATGACAATGGATAGTGTAGATAATGTAATAGTTTTTAATTGGCAATGTTGTAACTGATCTTGTGTATAGGCAAGTTGATGCCTTTATGTGTTGTCAAGGAATCAAGCACTAAGGTTAAGTACAGATGTGGTTTATGCCATTGTTTAGTAGAATAAGTTGAGGTGCTAAATGGTCAACAAATCTACGGAAACAAACCTAAAGGATGAACAGAAGGAATTCGAATATGTTCTTGAGATTTTACGGAAACAACTACTGAGTGCTAATACTCACTTTTATATTTTTGAACAACTCTGGCCAACTGAAAAGGTGGTAGACATTATAAATCGGTATATAGGATTTTTTCAGCCTACAAGAGTTGCTCATCTTGACAGTTTAAGCATTAAGATCAGCGATATTGTCAGTAATAAGGCTACTGCTCCAAGTTTTTATCGTATTTTGAATATGATAGGCAGAAATTCAAACCTAGCTTCAGATATAAATGTGCGTGCGATAAAGCAACGCCTTCGGAAACATAAAAGAACATCGGAGGCGATTAAAGATTTCCGTGATAAACGAGCTGCTCATTGGGATACTAGCGTTGAAAAGTTGGATAAGCCCGTGTTATTGGGTCGCACGAAACGGATGTTGAAAGAGATGGAAGCTATTTTCAACCAAATCAGTGCCTCACATTCAAGTAAGGTATGGTCATTCAAATATAGCCAGCAGGGAGATACTATTAATCTCCTAGAGGCGTTAAGAAAGAGGCTGGCTGAAGACAAGAAACTAATTGACTATTTACAAAACAAAATCAACCGCGAAAATGAAGGGCTAAATTGTCATGAGCAAATCAACCACGATTATACTTAACCAGCACTTAGAAAATAAGCTATATACACATAAAATGGCTTACAAAGCAAACTTAGTTCGCTAAATACACAAAATACACTTTATGCACTAGATAACCTAGCTAACCAGTGTAACCCTTATACCCCATTTCCACACCTGCATTATCTTCAACTTAACGACAATTTTGCCCTCTTCCACTCACACACATCATGTTTAGCAATAGCTTTGCAGCAACACCTATAGCAACTTATATCTAAATAGCTATATTTTGCATAGCTAAAGCAAATCTACAGCTAGCTAGAGCTCCTCCTGCTTAGCTTTACAGTAATGTGCTAAATAGTGTTGCTGCAGTAATTTAGTAAAAGCTCTTCCACTAAAAATTAACCAATGATATAATCCTTTCAACAGGAAGTGGAAGTGAAGAGGCTCTTCTTTGTAGTTATCCTCGGAATTATACTAGTAGGATTACTATTTCTTGGCCTAAGTGATACTACAATTTCCGTTGCTGATACCAGTGCGCTAAATAATGAGGTAACCAACAGCATAAGCAAGGCAAGCAATTCTTCAGCAAGTACCACAATTACGATCACAATGACTGGCATAACCAAGTGGTTATAAAATGGATGCGCCAAGTATGGAAGTCTGGCAGAATGGTCAATCCAAGTCGTGGTAAGGTAGGATGAAGGTAGAAGATAACAGTACAGCGAGAGATAATAGTTCATGTTCTCCGAGAAGAATTGTAGACATCACTTTTACTTTCAGTGTTAGTGGGCTAAACGACAATATTAGCCAGCAAATGATGTACATAGCATATCGTCCAATGATTGGAAATGTTGATGGAAGTCTAAATGAGGTGGAGGTGCTATCTGGTAACATTGGATGTAATTTGAAAAAAGTACCAGGTGAAGTGCGTCAGAAGTTAGAGAGTTTGGAAAGGGGATTGGTGCGTCTACTACCCTCATACGAAGTGGGGGCAACCAGCTCTGATTCAGCTACTCTTGTAGCGAGAATTCGTGAGATTGGGTGTAGATATCATAGCAATCCGCCGGTAAACATGCCTGACCAGATGAGTGTGGCATACTTCTTCCCTACAAGGACTGGTCAGACTATTAACACTACTTTACAGTGGGAGTCTTTGTCTCGGTCTGAGCAACTCCTTGTAAGCAATATAGCTTCGTGGGTTAAGAAGCAAGCATGGGAGGACCTGACGAACAAAGTAAGAGAGGTTAGCGGGCAACCAGCGGTAGCAAGCAGGTCTCACAAGGTGTTCATTTCATACAAGAAGAAGAGTAAGGCAGAAGAGATTGCAGAGACTATTGCGAGCAGACTGTCGCAGCCGCAACAAGGAATAAATGTGTGGTTTGATAAATGGGAGGTCAAGGCTGGGGACTCTATACCAGGGAAGATTGCAGAGGGCTTTAAGGGTAGCGATGCTTGCCTGATATTTATAAGCAATGAATATGGCGGATCGAACTGGTGCACGAAAGAGATGAACACTGCACTTGTAAAGGGAATAGAGGAGAATTTGACGGTTATCCCCAGTTTGGTGGAAGTGTGCAATGTGCCTGAGCTTCTCAAAGACCTGAAGCGGGTGGATTTTATTGAGCCTACGGCAAGGAAATTTGAGCAAGGGTTGCAGGAGATTACAGATGCTATATATAAAGTGGACCTCAACCCGTATAGATAGAGCAATTACACTTGACTAAGCCAATCTCAAGAAATCAGTGCTATAGAGCTTCAGGCTACACCCAAATAATTGGCGTTAAATGATTTGGGAGATAGAAAGCTTTTGGGTTGACTTTCCGTTGTCTATTTGCGCACAGGAACTAGGTTTTGGGACAAATGAGCATGGTTTCTGGACAATCTATCGTTCAGTTCTTGCTTAGCAGAGACAGATAATCGTCCAGGTGCCCTAGGTGGTTTTATTCTCGACTTCGATAATTCATCCTTGTCACCAAAGCCATTGTCCATAACTGGCTTCAAGCTTAGCTTCCACTCCAAGTGTTTTTGCCAGCTCTTCTCATGGGTGAAGATACTGGCAATGTCCTCTTTACATCTGCTACCTCACCTCTTCACTATCATTCTGACTATTCCACCAATAGCTAAGCCACCACCAAACACTGTCAAACCTTTCCCTATTGACATATAGAGGGCTATATTCTGCAACTCATTATATGGTTCAAGCCAGTATCGTGCAGAACTTCCAGGATCCCACAAGAAAACACCAAAACCAGCAAAGATCAAGCCAATTACTAGCATAGAAATGCCTAGTTTCATCTGCTTCTTCAGCCTCCTTTCTCAGTAACTTGTCTTCTAATTATAACATAAAATATGCTCTTTGAACATATTTTTCAGGGGAATATTTACTATCATTCCCAATGTGCAGAAAAGGAATATAATCGGCTCACATGTTCGTAGGGCAAGAAAAGCATCAAAGATTACTCAAAGAGACTTGGTAGCTCAGTTACAACTCTTGGGCATAAAGATAGACCAAGCTGGATTGTCAAAACTTGAAAATGGCAATAGACCTATTACGGATATTGAGATCGCTGCTATTGCAAAGATATTAAAAGTGCCCCTATCGTGGTTGTTTGAAGAAAGCAACGATATGCTCAATTCTTAGAGACTTAATAATGCAGATTTCTGCCTTACCTTTCATAAATTTCTTAAATAACTCTTGAATTCAATCTTTCTAAAAACGTATTAGTTTTTAAGTAAAATATTCATTTTATTGTACTTTTGTTTGTTTTCAACCTACGATTAATTGATCAATAAATTTGATCAATAGAAAATGGAGGTTGAAAATGAGCAAGAATAAACCAAAGAAATCCCCAAATCCCAAAGAATCCCAGGTCGAAACCCCAACAGAGAAACAGCCTAAAGAGGTCATTCTAGCGCCTCAAACCGAGGCTGTAGCTCCAGAAGCTGTCAAGCAAGAAGAGCCTCTTACATTAGAGGGCATTCAAAAAGAGCTGAATATTCTTAAAGAGCTAGTTTCAGATCACGCACAGCAGATAGCCTCTATGCAAGATGCCTTAACCAGGAAGCGAAAGCCAACCTCAAACGGCAAGATTCAAATCCTAGACAAGCAAACAGGTGAAGTCTATCCCTCAAAGAACCAGGCTTACCAAGTGTTGCTCAAGGCAGGTGAGCTTAAAGAGCTGGTTGATAAAGGCATCTTTGGCTCTGATCCTGAGAAGAACACGTTTGGCTGGTATGCGTTAGTGAGGGCTTGGCCAGACAGATTTGAGGAAAGGAAAGCCGAGGAAGTTACAGCAAGTAAATAGGCAAATTGAAGTTCTACTGTACGGCAATACAAGCAGATTGTAACTGAAGAAGAGAATAATTACTCTAAATGCATAAGAATTGTATTTTTGAAGTTTCTCTATATCACAAAGTACTAGCAGCAAGTTTAATGCCCAAAATTTGACTCCTAATGCATATCTGAGGGCATGCCAGTATTCAGACAAGCTTATCGGAAAGGTTATAGAAACAGGTGAGGTAATTCTCATCTTCATGAAATGGAAAAGCTGTAATGAAAATGACACCACAGAAAGCGATTGATTATATCCTGAAACAAGCACCAAAAATGCTGAAAGAAGATAAACATCATGCTCCTATACTCTTTGTCTTTGGAGATCATGAGAATGCCATAGTGTTGATTGAGTTTAAGGATACTAACTCGAAGTATTCGGCGATGTTAACCACCGGCAAGAAGCTCGCCTTTTTGAAGCCTTATTGTGTGGCTTTTGTCTCAGAGGCATGGATGAGCAAAACCTTTCCTCTGGAAGGGAAACATGTCAGCGAGATGCCGGATAAGCAAGAGGCCTTGCAAGCCATAGCTCAAAACCTAGAAGGTAAGATCAAGGCTGTTGCCATTCCATTCTCGAGGATAGGCAATGAAATATTATTTGGTGAGCCTATAGAAAGCAGCGAGGCGGAGTCAGATTTGCTTGAGGTGTTCTGGGAAGGTGTGAGGTAAGGTTCAAATTGAAGGATATATACGGCTATTCTGCTGCTAGAGAGCTAGTAGCTTCAGCGAAGAAGACTTGTGATATTACTAAGCCAAACAATGAGATGACTGACGATGAGATTCGCACTATAGCTCATTGGATATTTGAACGCTTACCAGATACATCCTGGGAAGATGGCAAGATGATTCCTGGTAGAGCTGGGATTGACTTTATTCTGTTCGTGATGATGAATGAGTTTTCTGTGTTTTATCAGGAACATGGGCTTGGACAGTATAACTAGGTAGCTTTTAGCGGAGATTTTTCATTTAGGCACATCATACTCGTGTCATAGGGCTTGGGGAGGTATAGACAGGCAAGGAGGAGCAGTCAATATAATAAGGCTATACGCAAGATGGAATTTGAGGCAACAGTGGTCAAAGTCGCAATCTATGCAAGGGTAAGCACAGAGGAGCAAGCCAGGGAAGGCACTTCTCTTGATCATCAATGCGAGCAGCTTAAGATCTACTGCCAGTCTCAGGAATGGCAGGTTGCCGGAACTTATGTTGATGATGGTTCTACAGGTAAGAATGCTGATAGAGATGAACTCAAAAAATTGTTATCAGGTGCCAGGTTGGGACTATTTCAAAAGGTAGTTGTCTATAAACTTGACAGGCTAGCAAGAAAGCTCCGGCTGTTGCTCGAATTAGAGGAAAACCTTAAAGACTATGGGGTTTACTTATATTCACTAAAGGATCAAGTCGACACATCTACTGCGATTGGCCGAACTGTCTTCCAGGTGTTGGGTCTCGTCAGTGAGTGGGAGCGGGAGACCATTATTGAACGAACAAGAGCCGGGCGGATAAGTCGCTATAGAGCTGGATGCTGGGCTGGCGGCAAATCTCTGTATGGATATTCATACAACCCGAATACCAAGAAGCTGGTCATAAATGAAGCTGAGACTGCAGTTGTGCGAAGGATATTTAACGAATACAACGCAGGGAAGTCAATGTCAAGAATAGCCGATATGCTTAATGACGAGCAAATACCTTCACGATACAGCACTGCGAAGGGATGGAGGATGAGCGCTATACGAGATATTCTTGTCCATCCTGGCTACAAAGGAACGCAGTATGTTAATCATCACCTCCACTCATCCAAGTTGACGGATGTGAAGCCGCCGGGCGCAATTGAGATAAGCATTCCTAAGATAGTCACCGATGATCTCTGGCGTAGTGCTCAAGAGCACCGCAAAAACAACAGGCACATGCAGACTTTCCCTTCGGGATCGAGGCTTCTGCAGGGCTTAATCACGTGTGGCATCTGCGGATACTATTTTAGAAGCCAGTCTGCTCGCAACCGTAAGACTTATGAGTGCAGGGGCAGGCTCAAATATGTTCATATTGATGGCTCCCCACGCTGCACCGCTCCTATTATCAATGCGGAGTGGCTAGAAGCTGAAGTGTGGCAGAGAATAGAGGCGATACTAAACGACCCGAATGAGCTTGAGCCGTTGCTGAAGGACACGATAGAGAAGCTGCAGGCTCGGAAGAAAGAGCTATCCATGCGGATACGGCCTATCAACGACCAGCTTTCGCAGATAGAGGAGAAAAAGGCGCGGTTGATGGATGACTACATCGTGCGCAACATGGAGCCTAGCAAATTCAAGGAGTACCAGCGCAGCTTACAAGAGGAGGAGGATAGATTAAGGTCTATGCAGGCTGAAGTTGACCCTGCTCAAATTGAAGAACTGCAGAGGACGAAGGGATTGCTGCAATTCTGGCAAAGTCAGGCGGAAGCTATGGCCTGGAATACCGAGACTGAAGATGGGCGGCAAGTCAGGATCGTGGATAGTCCACATTTGAATGTTTTGAGAGTAGTAGGACTCGACGATAAAGACATGAACTTGGACTTTCCGACTACGAAACGCCAGCTACTTGACTTGCTCCAAACCAGGCTGGTGGTATTTGAGGACAGGGTAGAGGTAAAAGCTATATTTCCGATTGAGCATATTAGACATCAGTTGTGCACTTCCACCTGAGGGGAAACATACCTGATTCCCTTTACCAAGCCTTTTCCAGGACGGGAACGGCCCACCTGCTGGCTATCTCCGGCTTGCACGTGGGCATCATTACTGCCATGTTGCTCAGCTTTGGTATCTTGGTCTTTGGCAGGCAGCGTTCCCTATATATCTGGTTAGCTCTGGTGCTTATTTGGCTTTATGCCCTGCTCGCCGGGATGCGTCCGCCGATAATCAGAGCGGTGACTATGGGGAGCCTGTTTTTAATAGCCGAATATTTGGGGAGGCAGCGAAGTGCTATCATTGCCCTGGCTTTTGCTGCTGCGGTGATGGTGGGAATTCAACCGCATGTCTTATGGAGCGTCTCTTTCCAACTCAGCTTCTCGGCCATGGCTGGGCTTATTCTCCTCTTTCCTCACTTCCAGGAATGGGGGAGAAAGATAGTTGCTGCTGTATTTGGTGATAGGGAGCTATTGGTGACAGCAGGCAGTATGATAACCGACGTCTTTGCTGCCAGTCTGGCAGCTATCGTAGCAGTCTGGCCGCTTATAGCTTATAACTTTGGTATAGTCTCTCTGGTTGCCTTGCCGGCAACCTTCTTCTCCCTGCCTGTTTTGCCCTTTATCATAGTCACGTCGGCATTTGTCGCCTTCACGGGACTCTTCGTTCTGCTTGCATCTCAAATACTGGGCTGGCTCGCCTGGCTTTTTCTCAGCTATCTCATCTTTGTAAGCCAGGGCTTTGATGCCCTGCCCTACTCTGCGTTAGAGATAGCCACTATTTCCACCTGGCATATCTGGGGGTACTATGCTATATTGGCTGGAGTTACAGCATCGCTCAACCACAGAAACCAGTTGGCTGATTTCTTCTCCCGGTTGACTTCAAGAATGAGGAAAGCCGCTGAGGACATTCCTAAGCCTCGCCGCGGCTTTTCTGCGAAATGGCTTGTCCTTCCCCTTCTGATAATAGCTATCCTGGTGTGGTCTGTGGCTCTGCCCGCGCCTGATGACAAGCTTCATGTAAGTTTTCTTAATGTCGGACAAGGAGATGCCATCCTGATGGCGTGGGCGCAACTTGACTTTCAGGAATAGATATTGCCCCTTCAATGCTTACACTTGCGTCATCGATCCAAACCTTAATGCGTAGAGCTTGCAGTGCCAGTCGCTTATCTTCGAAGCTGGCGTTACGAAGGTTCTTTCCTATTAGCTCACAAGCTTGCTTCAGCCCCTCTACACTGACGTGAGCTTGCTCCCTCTCTTTAATTCTCTTTTCCAGCTGCACGGCTTCGTCTTCTAAGGTTTTGATTTCCTTGTCCAGGATTGCTATGTTCCTTCTGAAAGCCTCTTCATCACCGGTGATCTCGAATGCTCTCCATGTCCGCAATTTCTGTCTCTCTCGATTAGCAAGTTGAGCTTTGACTCTCTGAAGATTAGCCTCCAGGAGGCCGCTTTCTTTTGCTTCCTCTTCTTTCCTGTGAAGCTCTGCTAACACAAGTTCGGGTTCGGACAATGTCCTCTCTACTTCTCGCCAAACCAGCTCTTCAAGGTAGTCGGCCAAATAGGTTCGATTACGGCAACGGACCGGGGCAACTATCTTTAGCCTCCCAGAGCAATGATACCGCCGATAACTGTACTGCTTGTTTCCACGACGCTTGCTATGTACATAGCCCCAGAAACTTCTGCCACACTTGCGACAATAAATATGATGGTTAAGGAGGTATTGATGCTTAGCATTGCGCTTTGAGAGCTCCCTATTCCTCTGAAGCTGCTTCTGTGCTGCCTCGAATAATTCCTCGCTAATGATAGACGGTGTTGCATTTGGAATCTCTAGCCATTCCTCCCTGGGCTTCCAAATTCTGCCCGACTTCTTCCTTTTCGCATCGGCCTTCATCCGATACTTTGGCTCCCCGTAGGTTTGAGTAAAGGCGTAGGTCTTGCCGCAGTAGGCTGAATTCTTCAATATCTTCTGAACGGTGCTTTCATGCCAATAACCCTCACCAGAAGGTGTCGGCACACCTGAATCTCTCAACCTATAGGTGATAGCGTGCGTCGAGACACCTTCATCAACCAACCATCTAAACACCCGCCTCACCCAATGAGCTTGCTCTTCGTTGATACGCCTTATGCCTTCACCCGCGCCTTTGCCTGGTACATAGTCATACCCATATAGATGGGCATGACTACCACTTGGTAACTTACCTGCCAACGCCCTCATCCTTTTCCCCCTCATCGTGCGTTCTCTTATCTTTTCCCTCTCAATCTGAGCAGCATACCCCTTTACGTACCTAATCAGCTGCCCTTCGGGCGAGCTATCTAACGGTTCAGTCACAAAAACAAGCTGCACGCCCTGCCCTTCACATTCCTCTGCTACGATTGCTATGTGTATTGGGTTTCGAGCAAGTCTGTCAGTGGAGTGGCATACCAGCGCCTGAACCTCCTTCTGCTTTATCAGATTGTGAACTCCAAGAAGTTCTGGGCGGTCAAGGTCCGCGCCAGACCAAGTCTCTAAGAAGATGTGCTCCTCGTCTACCTGGTAACCGAGGTCAGAAGCCTTGTTCAAGCAAGCTGCTACCTGGCTCTCCAAGCTCGTTCCTTCTCTCTTTTGGTCTTCGGTTGATACCCTAGCGTATATTGCTGCTCTCACTATCACTCCTTAGTCAACGTCGGACGAGCCATGCTCGATCACCTGGGCGACATCCGTATGACGGGCTGGATCACTCAGCAGTCTATCCCAGAGCTTGTTCCAGGCAGTGGGCCGTTCCCGTGTGAACCGGAACGAGACATGAACGAATCCCAAAAGCTGCAGAGCAACGTATTGCATCACTCTGAAGACCATCACCCCAACAACTTCAGCTAACTCACTCACATACTCATAACTAGAGTTCACCATAACTAGTTCCAAAAATAGAACCTCACCTCGATCCAGGCTTTTCCTTCATTCTCTGCTTGCGCCCCTTTGCTCTGATTTGGGCAGCTTCCGACAAAATTTGTGCCATTGTCCGCAATTGGAATTCGGACAGTTGGGGAAATTCGGCTGCCAACAGACGCGCCATGTCGCCGTCATAGCTACGTACGGTGCCACTCTTAACGCCAGTGACCGCGGCATCCACATGTCCGACGAGTTCGCGAAGCAACTCAGCCGGCGTCGCTCCATAATTGGCAGCCGCCTCGACGAAATTACGCCAAGCTCTATCTTCAACTCTAAAAGCTTTAGTTATATATCTCGCCATCGCAAACTCCTGTAAACTAGTGTAAATATTATAGCTCGAGTCCACAAGCTTGTCAAGTCCCTCGGCTCGTTTTTTGGAGAATCTCCTCCACAACCTTGGTGAATGCAGAAATATCATTCTTGAGGGATAAGTAACAGGTCAAACTTCAAGCTAGGCGCAATCTGGGAAAACAGGATGCAGAGGGTCCCAACCTCATCGTCTTTTCGAAGACCAAGGCATCTTGCGGCCTTCACACACACACATGTACGTACATTGCCATAACCAGATGGGAGAGCCTATTATATGATTCAATTGAAGGATCAACCCACACAGACACAATGTGGCACCCGCTGGCCCCAAATAACGTATAGGATTGCGGTGCTGCGCTGCTCAATCCGGCTTTGCATTTGACCGTGCCGCCCAGTGCCAGGGGCTCTTAAAGCGTTTCTCAGCACAAACGTTTGCAGGAGACCTCCGAGATCAATCTTACCCAAAAAAGTAGGACGCTTGAATAAGAGCCCCAATGGGGAGACGTGCACGATACCGTGGCGTTGAGTTTCACACTGGGCTGCCGGAGGCACTCAAATTGCTGCAGCTGCTTGAGGAATTTGTAGCAGCAACACTTCAAAAGTCAGCAATGGAACGTCCCACCCCATACCATCAGATAGAGTGAAGCCTTGTTTTGTATGGTGTCAAGTTTCGACTTGCAGCTGGCAGTACCACCAGGTAAAGCGACCTCCCAGATAGTTTGGCGGCAAAACGCTGGCAGGGTACTAGGTGACTGGGGTGGCTCACAATTCGTCACATGCCCGGGTTGTCCTCCTGAAGTCAAATCCAGACCTATCGTGCAGACAGCGACGCTCTAGAACGCAGTATAACGCCAAAAGCGACGTCCATGTCATTAGCGTTGCCATTGCCATTTTTCATATAAAACGACTATTGCTATTTTCAGAGTACCGGAAGGGGGGCTCCTCCCCTCTCGATCAGCTACGATTTGCTAAGAGATTTGCTGCTATTCTGCGGGTAAACCATATGTGGTAACCGATAGGGCAAACCACTATGGTAAACCACCATGGAAGACCGCCCAGGACGGCCTCCTGCAAGGCCATCATATCCCCTGCTTCTCGCTGCACAATATTGTCTTTTGTTCTATCAGCCTAACCTAGGTAAAATCGTCGCATCGCAGCGTTGCTGCGAGTATCAGTGCGGATTGTCAAAGCGGAATAATTCCGCCAGACTGACATCTAGAGCGTCAGCTATTGCTGCAATATTCTTCAATGCCGGATTGCGTTCCCCTCTCTCAATGCTGCCAAGGTATGTTCGGTGAACACCGGCTCTGAACGCCAGTTCTTCTTGAGATAATCCACGAGCCAGTCGCAACTCCCTGACCCTCCTCCCAAAATTGTCAATGATGCTGCTCATCATTACTGGTATATGACTTGACAAAGGATATTTGTTTGTATACTATGAGTCTACAGACTATAAGTATCATTTAATACCGACCTAAGATGAGGTCATTGATGAACCTTAATAAGTGTGGCAATCTAGATCACATTATTTCTGGCCGGCCTGGAGTGAGTCTGTGCTTATTTTGTGAGAGGTTTTGTCCAACCGGTCCATATGGCAGATGTCAGTTGTGGGGGTGATAAATGAATCATAAAAGTCTGAGCAAAAAAGACCTCGTGGAAGCTTATCACCAGCTTGATGAAAATCATCCGCACCACCTGCTCCCGTTGGAGACGAAGCTACCAAGCCAACTCGGGTGGAGGTCGAGAGATGAGTACCGCATCGTAATGCCGATGATTCTCTCTCAAAGAATAGATGACTACAGCTTATCAATTACACTTGGCAGGTTTTTGAGTGCCTATCCCACTATGGAGAGCCTGCGCGGCCTAACTAGCTGGAGTGATGCCAAATACCTATTAAGAGGTTATGGCTTTAAGGTGGACGGGCCTGCGGTGTACAATGTGGATAGGTTTTGGTCACTCGTAGACCTGTGCCTTGTCGGGCGGAGCAGCAGAATTGGATCTGATTACCTTGATACTTTAGAGGGCAAGCGTGGATACGGTCCGAAGTTTACCAGGACGCTGAGAGCGTATCACTTAGGCGATCCAAGCGTCTTGCCCCTCGACGGAAGAGGATTCCAGACCCTAACCAAACTCGGCCTATATGCGCACGACGATAGTATTAATTGGGTTAGGACAGATATAGAACATAAACTCAGTGGCGAAATGAGCATCGAATTGATTGATTTCCACGAGCTGTTGCGTTTCAGAGGCCAAACCGATGGGAAAGAAGCAGGCAGCAGACAATTGGAAGAGATAACCGTGGGTTGGAATGCCTGGAGAGTGCTGTGCTCCCTGGAACGTGCGAAGATGACAGAGGACTGTATATATAAGGAACTGATCAAGGATAAGAGCATTGCCCAAAAGCTTGGGCAATTTCTCTCGAGATATCCCAGAGCCATGATGACATAACAGGTGTTTCCATAGTAGTTAGGTTACGCTAGCGCGTGAAGGCGACCGTTTCCATTCAATTGGGAACTGGCGTAGAAACCAGCCAAACACTTAACGATGGCAAGGAGGAGAAGTGGCACTCTGTAAGATTTGCTTCCAAGAAGTTGAGAAAGGCATTGCGGTTCCAGGCCATCAACATGCGTCCGGAATAGTCCATGAAGAATGCTTAGCTGCGGTAACGCTAAAGGCTGCTGAAGACCCGCAAAAAGAAGGGCTGCTCCGGTACCTCATTGAATACGAAGAGAAACGCGCCCCACATGAGTGGTCAAAGGATGTTTCAGGGCAGAGCGCCGATGTCTCCTGGGAGTGGACCGATGTCGGAATTTCAGCCGCAAAGATACGCTCGCTTCTAAACGCAGGTCTCGTCTCCATGGTCTTCTCAACAAATAGCTCGACCTACTATTCACTCATAGGCCGAGCAGTAATCAAGGAAGCCCTGGGGAGGAAAGCAGAGCTTGCGGTAACCCATGTGGCAAAGCTGGATATACCGGAGGGTCTATTTGACTGCATTATCGGCTACGATGACGTAAAAGATGAAATCAAATTCACACTTAGAGAGGAAAGGAAGAGTCACTATCTATTGATAGGGCCACCTGCCACCGCTAAATCTCTATTCTTGATGGAGTTGGGAAGCCTCAGTGGAAACTACCAAGCTACCGGTTCCAGGGTTTCAGGGGCCGGGCTAACTGACGCCTTTTTCAACTATGAGCCCAGGTTACTCTTGCTAGATGAAATAGATAAGATACCTATGGACGCAACAGCAGTCTTGTTATCGGTGATGGAAAGTGGAGACATTCTGGAAACAAAGTATAAGAGGCACAGAGGATTGAAGCTTGAACTCAATGTCTTTGCCGCTGGCAATAGCGATAGGACCATACCCGGAGAACTGCTCTCCCGGTTCGACACCAAACTGTACTTCCAACCATATCCTTTCGAGGAGTTCGTCTCCGTTTGCCGCGGATATCTGTCCAGATATGAGGATACCCCGAAAGATATCGCTGAGTATATTGGAGTTCAGACGTGGCAGCACCTAGATAAGGATGTAAGGACAGCCAGAGGAATTGCCAGGAGACTGAGAGAGTCGTCTGCCAGCGATGTAGACAGGGTAGTACGCTTCCTCAAGAAATATCAAAAAAGATGACGAGCTGGGGAGTCATCAGCTGGGTTCTTGGGACAGGCAAGAAGATTGTGGTAACGAAATCATCTGGAGGTGGAGCTAACAACAAATGCGTATGCCTACAAGAAAGTATCCGCAGGAGGTGAAATGGTAAGAAAATGGATTCTGATTCTGGCGATAATTCTGTCTATCGGTGTCGGTCTAGTCGGAGGCTATGTTTTTTGGGGTCGTGGACATTATATTTTTCCACCCCCACCAGGCATTCCTGAGCAAATCGAACCTAAAGCCACTGTAGTATTCGAAGATAGCTTTATCTTGTCAGTTAGCTACAAGTATATGTCTGAGCAGGAGTTGCAGGAATGGCTTGCATGGCAAGAAGAAATGGAGGAACATCCTACGGAGCTGTGGGAGATTGAGCATCTTCCATTCAATCGATTTGGCATGTATTACAATCGTGTTTTCTTACAAAAGAATGAGGTTGTGGAAGTTGTTATGAAGTCCCCCGAAACTTTAACCATAGTAGACGTTGGAGGCGACCCGCCTATGACTTTTCTTATTGAGATAGGCTCGGATAGCGATTCTCGTCCTTGCGTTCCTCCTTCTACACTTAGCAGGGTAAATGGTAATTGGGAACTGACCTTTACTTTCAAGGCAGAGAGTGATGGTTACTATTCCTTCACAATATATAACAACACACCGGACCTAACTTGGTGCCAATATGCTGTAATATTGAGGAGCTGAGATTGTAGCATGACCGCAGATAGGGAGAAGGAAGATATGTGATCAATGCACCTCCTCATCACAGTACTTCCAGCTGGTACACTTCCTTCTGACTCTATTTACCAGACCTGAAATTGTGATTGAAAAATTGATTATCAACGAGATGGGGCGAAGGCCATTCTGATGCTAATTGAAGCGGTGCTTGTATCCATTCCCAATACCGAATAACCAATTCTTTGTTTGCTACAACTTCGTTGCCAAATCAAATTTTCCGGTGACCTGTTTAGTCAGGTAACAAAACAAGTAATCGTTCAACAACACAGGCAATGGCACGAATTTATCTCGCCCTTGCCTATAGACTCGGAGGATGCGCTTATCCTTCCGCCCCTTGCTGCCCAGAGATCGACGTTTCTATGCGTAACTCTGCATAAAGGGCCTGTGTTTCAAGAGTTGCCCCATAGTGAATTGGGCCAACCTGAATCTCCTTAACCACCCGGTATCTTCCTGACTCGGGCGTTTCGAGAAAATCCTCAGCTGGGACAAAACTTTGCCGGATGGCCTTCCCCGGGAGCAAAACTATGAGTTCCTCGGTCCAGACGCGGTCCAGCGGAACTTCAACCCAATTGCCATCTTCAAACCGCTCCACCCCAAAGTAGTTTCCCAGTCGGACTGATCCCGTGTGGAGACTTCTCAGGGTAATAGTGACAGTATCATTAGGATGATATGTTTCCTTATCTAGGTGAAGAACTACAGTGCCTATGGGAACTGCTCCGGTGACCACCACAGTCGCGGCCACAATCAGCAGAGCCACGACCAGAATTGCGATGAGCAAACGCCTCTTCATACGCCCCACTTTGATTTTATCATTCATATTATTTCACGTCACGTTAAACTCCACGGGCTGTCAAGCTGTCTTCTGTGCCCAATATAAGCATGACCCTTTAACCCCGTCCGGCATTTCATCTATTTCTATCACCTTTATTAGTATAATGCACAAGGTCGAAAAAGGCTGCATTATTCCATCTCTGTCGATTTTCTCCATTTCCTGGGTGTAAACGCAATCATGCTGAACAAATCAGGCAATTGTTTTATGCGCAGCACCCCCCACAGAACTACTACAACAATCAAATTATCCTTTCTTTTTGAATTTTGATCTTATTCGGGATTTCATCAACATTCAGGTAGTGCAGAGAATCAGAAAGAGATTACAGGTATTTTGAACGAAGTTGATGGGAGGTCATATGAAGCCGAAACCTGTAGATGTAGAGACCAAAAGCAGCAGAATAAGCAAACGTTTTTCGGCCTTCTGCGTTATAGTATAAGGGGGGGGCAATATGCTTGTGGACAAAGACAAGCTCAAGGATAATATATCGAGCCATTGGACTTCTCTACTTGCTCCTCTGCCTATATTGCTCCTCCAGTGGATTCCTTCCAGTATATATATGGGTATCATGTTATTCCCTGTACTCTTATATTTTATCCGGCCCTTCAATGAGCATTTCTATGAGGACTTACGGTGGTTATTTTGTTATCCCGCTAACATACCTGGCTGGGCAATCGCCGGTTTTGGTTTCCTTCTCTTTCTTATCGCTTTGACGAGCATGCTTAAGAAAAGAGGCGGGCTCCTGACTTCCGGCCTATACGGAAAAGTCAGGCACCCTCAATATCTGGGTTTTATCGTCATGACATGGGGAGTCTCTGCAGTTCTGGTTATTTGGCCAGGCTCACCAATCACCATCGGGCTCCCTTATTTTCTTCATCGTTGGATTGTGATATCGTTAGCATATGTAGGGCTTGCATTTCTTGAAGAAAGGTATTTGTTGACAAAATACCCTCAAGAATATAAGGAATATAAAGAAAAGGTGCCTTTCCTATTCCCTGTACCTCATCCAAGGAAAATCCCGCAACAAATTTTCGATTTGGGTATCATAATCTTATTTTCTTTCGTTCTACAAGAAATCTATCCACGAATTATTCAAACTCTCATTTGATGATTCAGTATTTGACAGGAAAGTTTTTAAAAAATTCTGCTCTTCGACCAATACTTCGAAAAGTACATTGGTCGTCTTTGTGCTCAGTGCTCAGGTGCTGTAACATTCCGCTACTTTGTTACCCGTGAACGAACATCTGGATATTCATTGCAAAACTGTTGACAAGTAAAATTTACTTTTTCCCAATCACAAATAGAGTATTTTCGTCAAACCAATGTA
>Ga0307378_10002104_pt1 | contig 31150 bp, 31 predicted proteins | sample UN1MG_FD_202238 | JGI IMG/M metagenome (GOLD analysis project Ga0307378, IMG submission 202238) | Soil microbial communities from Risofladan, Vaasa, Finland - UN-1 | ecosystem: Environmental > Terrestrial > Soil > Coastal area > Acid sulfate soil | place: Finland: Risofladan, Vaasa | collected... | reverse complement strand
TCAGGAGAAGTGTACCAAGTGCGGAACATGTTTTGATAAGTGTCCGTTTACGGCTATCATGAAGGTATAGAGGAGACAGACTAGTGCCTACGGTGACTATAGATGGAGTAGAAGTAAAGGTGGAAGAAGGGGCTACCATACTGGATGCCTCGCGTGAGGCGGGAATCTGGATACCGACTCTTTGTTACAATCCGTCCGTTACCGCCCTGGCGGCGTGTCGGTTATGTATGGTGGAGCTGGACCGCGGGAAACGGAAACAGCTTGTGACGTCGTGCAACTATCCGGTACGAAGGGACATAACTGTGAGCGTATCGAGTGAACGGGCAGTGCGGGCTCGCCGCGGGGTCATGGAGCTTCTGCTTGCACGGGCACCTGAGTCTGAGGAGTTGAAGGAACTCGCCCAGAAAATGGGGATCAAAGGCACGCCGTATCCAACGGTAACGGAGAGCCAGCGCAACTGTATTCTCTGCGGATTGTGCACCAGCGTATGCGAAGAGGTTATGGGCTGTTCGGCAATAGGATTTGCGGGACGCGGAGTCGACCGTGCGGTGGCCACACCTTTCCGTATGGCGTCTGACGAGTGCATTGCGTGCGGCGCGTGTGCTTTTGTTTGTCCTGTCGGGACAATACAGATAAGGATACACGAGGACACAGGGGAAGTCGAGATATCCCCGTTCAAGTCGAGGGCGAAGCTGCTTTTGTGCGAGGGATGCGGAAAAAGGATGGTTACCGAACCTGTTGCGAAACAGATGCTTGGTAGAGTTAAGATCGACTGGGAAGAGTTCAGGGAACGCGCGAAGCTCTGTCCCGAGTGCAGGCGTAAGAAAACAGCGGAGGCTCTTGGTTTTGTTGCTTCAAAACAGCGGTGATTTTAGCCGGGGGCCTTATCGGAACGTTATTATTTGAATAAGGTAGTGCTGTAAGAAAAATACAGAGAGAAGAATAACTTAACAAGGAGACCATCCATGTCAAAGATTATTGCAACTGCTGCGATCAGGGGGGCTCATAAACTGGTAAAGCAGGCTGAAGAAGCTCTTGGTAAGGCAATTGACAAGAAGGGTAAGGACACCCCCGTAGCCTACCCGAACACTGCCTATTATCTCCCTATTATATACCTCTTTTTAGGTCAGAAGGTACAGAAGCTCGGTGACCTGGAGGAATCCCTCCAGGATGCGAAGAAGCTCCTTGGGGAAATACCAACAGACAAGCTGTGGCTTCCATACCTCGGCGAGACCCTTGATTCCGGAGTAGCCACGCTCATCGCAGAGGAGATCATAGAATCGCTGAAGTATGTGATCGGCCCGAATCCTGTGAACGGCATATGGCTCGGCTTTACCGATGACAGCATTCTCCGTCTGCAGGGTATCAAGCTCGTCGACGGAAGGATGCCGGGTTTTGCCGCTATCGCCGGGTGCACGAAGAAGAACGAGGACGCAGTGAAGCTCATCCGCGGCCTGCAGGAGAGAAGCATCCTTGTTTTCATGGCGGGAAACTCAGGTGGACGTGCGATTGCAGAGCAGCTTGCTGAAGAACGGATCGAGATGAACTGGGACACCTTTCTCGTGCCGTACGGCAAGGAGATCACAGCAGCGGTCCATGCGCTGAACTTCGCCGCACGTTCTGCGATGACGTTTGGAGGGGTCGAGCCCGGAGACATGAAGGCGGCCCGAGAGATCCTTATGTACAACAAGAATAGGGTACATGCATTCGTAATGGCCCTCGGTGCCGACCCGAACGTACCGAAGGACCAGCTTATCATAGACGAGAAGTACGCCACCGCGGCAGGTGCGATAAACTTTGGATTCCCGGTTATAGCGGACGTGAAAATCCCCGAGATTCTGCCCACTGGAATATGCACATACGAGCACGTAATTTCGGGCATAAAGCTCGATGAGATCATATCGAGGGCTATCGAGCTGAGGGGCCTCACAATCAAGATCGAAAAGATCCCGATCCCGGTTCCCTTCGGAGCGGGCTTCGAGGGGGAGAGAGTAAGAAAGGAGGACATGTTCGTCCAGTTCGGAGGGAAATATACCGATGGCTTCGAGCTCCTCCGTATGAGGAACCTCGATGATATCGAGGACGGAAAGATCGAGGTGATCGGTCCCGAGGTCGACGAAATGAAGGAGGGAGGTGCGTATCCTCTCGGAATCCTCGTCGAAGTTTCGGGACGCGAGTTCCAGGAGGACTTCGAATCCGTGCTCGAGCGCAGGATCCATGAGTTCATCTCCTGCGCGAACGGTATCTTTCATATGGGGCAGCGGTCGATCATCTGGGTGCGTATAAGCAAGGATGCGAATGAAAAGGGGTTCAAGGTGGAACACTTCGGGGAGATCCTCGTTGCCAAGATGCACGAAGAGTTTTCCCGGATTGTCGACAGGGTACAGGTAAAGCTGTATACTGACGAGAAAGAGGTGAAGAAGCTCGTCGAAGAGGCTAAGGTCGTATATTCGCACCGCGACGACAAGATCGGCGGTATGACGGACGAGGACGTGGAGGATTTCTACTCATGTACGCTGTGTCAGTCATACGCACCGAACCATGTCTGCATCGTGACTCCCCAGCGTCTCGGGCTGTGCGGCGCGTATACCTGGCTCGACTGTAAGGCGAGCTTCCAGATCAACCAGCACGGGCCGAACGAGCCGGTGAAGAAGGGAGATGTCATTGATGCCGCCAAGGGTCAATGGAAGAACATTAATGCGTATATAGATGTTAAATCCAACGGCAACCTGAAAAAGTTCAACGCCTACTCCATCATGGAAGAGCCGATGACATCCTGCGGGTGCTTCGAGTGTATCGCGGCGGTTGTCCCTGAGGCAAACGGAATAATGATCGTAGACCGCGACTTCACAGGCATGACCCCCATAGGAATGACCTTCTCGACGCTCGCGGGACAGATCGGGGGTGGTGTGCAGATGCCCGGTTTTACCGGTATCGGGAAGCTGTACGTCTCCAGTCCGAAGTTCATCTCCGCTGAGGGGGGACAGAAGCGTATCGTCTGGATGTCAAAACAGCTCAAGGAGGAGGTAGGGGAAAGGTTCAAGACTCAACTCGATAAAATGGGTTTGACGGATCTATGGGACAAGATAGCAACTGAAGAAGACGCAGAGGAACCCGACAAACTTGTTGAATATTTACAGAAAGTAGGGCATCCTGCACTTGAGATGGAATCACTTTTCTAAAGGAGAAATTTAATGGCTCTTACTGGAATGCAGATATACAAACTTCTGCCAAAAACTAACTGTAAGGATTGCGAGCTGCCGACCTGTATGGCTTTCGCGATGCAGGTTGCAGCGAAACAGAAAGCCCTTACAGACTGCCCGCACGTATCTGAAGAATCGAAGTCCGAGTTATCAGAGGCGTCGGCTCCTCCTATGAAGCTCGTCAAGATCGGGCCTGAGGGCGGTCAGTTCGAAATAGGACAGGAAACCGTGATGTTCAGGCATGAAGAGAAGTTCCACCGCCCCTGCGGCATCGCTGTTCGCATACAGGCCGGTCTTTCGGACGAAGATGCGCTGGCCAAGGTCGATAAGGTCAACAACTCCGTATTCGAGAGGGTCGGACAGACTTTGAAGGTCGAGCTGTGCGCCGTGGAAGTCGAAGGCGCCAAAGATCCCGCAGGCAGGGCCAAGCTCGTTGCCGAAAAGAGCAAAATTCCCCTCATTCTCATCGGAAAGGATGCAGGTGTCATGAAGGCCGCGGCGGAAGCTGTGAAGGATAAAAGGCCTCTTATCTATCGGGCGGATGCATCGAACATCGATTCATTCGCAGAGTTAGCCTCGTCCCTGAAGCTTCCCTTGGCTGTAACAGGGGGAAGCCTGGAGGAGCTCTCAGATCTTACTTCCAAGGCGAAGGATAAAGGGGTTGAGGACATCTTGCTTTCCTTCGATACCGAAGACCTTGCAAAAACCCTGAGATGGCTCACCATCACTCGCCGGGCGGCACTGAAAAAAAACTTCAGGCCTTTCGGCTATCCTTCAATGGTGGAGGTAAGCGCAAAAGATGCCGAGGAGGAATCAGTCGTTGGGGCAGCTTATGCAGCGAAGTATGCAGGTATAGTGATAGTCGATAACGCGGAACCGTGGGAGCTTATTCCTATCATGGTTGTGGTACAGAACCTATATACCGACCCCCAGGTGCCGAACACTGTGGAGGCAAAGCTTTACGAGGTCGGAAACCCCGGAGAAAACTCACCCGTCATGTTCACGACAAACTTCTCGCTTACCTATTTTTCAGTGGAATCAGAGGTGGAGCGGAGCAAAGTTCCCGCCTATATATGCGCCGTCGATACTGAAGGACTTGGTGTCCTCAACGCCTATGCGGGGGACAAGATATCCGTCGAGAAGGTGGTCAAAACGCTGCAGGAGCAGAAGGTTGCTGAAAAGGTGAAGCACCGTAAGCTCATAATACCAGGGCTCCTCCCGATCTTCAGGGCGGAGATCGAGGACACATCAGAGTGGAAGGAAGTTATCATAGGCCCTGAAACGGCGCGTGAAATACCTGCGTTCTTAACGGGCAACTGGAACAAGTAAGAACTATGAATACATGTAAGGTAATCTTTTTTCCCCAGAAAAGAGAGGTCTCTGTCAAGAGGGGTACGTCTCTCCTCGATGCAGTTTCCAAGGCCAACATTACGATAAACAACCTCTGCGGGGGGGACGGAATCTGCGGACGATGCAAGATGATCGTCAAGGAGGGGGACGTATCGGCTGAGGTATCACCGAAGCTTACCCGCGAAGAGATAAAGAGCGGCTTCGTACTCGCCTGCCTTACAATCATCAACAGCGATCTCATTATCGAGATACCCGACCAGACCCTTGCCAAGGAGAAAATAAGGGCGGACCGCGATGCCGAGCGGTTCCGGAACTTTGAGCAGACTATTCTTTTAAAGGAGTACGAGCCCAGACCTCTCGTTCGAAAGGTATACCTGGAGCTCAACCCTCCGACTCTCGCCAACAATACCGCCGACCATGAAAGACTTATTGAGGCGATATGCAAGAAGACCGGGATATTCGAGACGCAGATGGGCCTCAAGATCATAAAGACCCTCCCTGAGATATTAAGACAGAACAATTTCCGGGTCACAGCGACAATAGGGCTCCGGGGTCACGTTGCAGAGCTCATGAATGTCGAGGGAGGCAATACAGAGGCTAAAAACTATATGGTAATCGTGGATATGGGAACAACGACGATTGTCGCCCATCTCGTTGATGCAATCAGCTTCCGTACCCTCGATGCCAAGGCGTGTTTCAACTCCCAGGGGATATACGGGCGGGAAGTAACGAGGAGGATGATATCCGCAGAGAAGAAGGGGAGCGCGGAGCTGCAGAAGCTCCTGGTAGGTGATATTAACCGGCTCATCGGGGCGCTGACAGCTGACTGCCACGTAGGGCTTAAGGACATAAACGCGATTGTCTGTGCGGGGAACCCTGCGATGGGACATTTTCTTCTCGGGCTTCCTGTTCCGAACATCAGACGCTACCCGTACGTGGCAAACTCCGTAGAGCCTCCGCCTCTTCGTGCCGCAGAGGTCGGTATCGAGATAAACCCGAGGGGGCTTCTCTACTCGCTGCCCGGGATCAGTGCGTGGGTCGGGAGCGACATCACGGCAGGGATCCTCTCAACTTCGATACACGAGAGTGAAGAGATATCGCTGCTCGTGGACATAGGGACAAACGGCGAGATCGTGATCGGCAACAGGGAGTGGATCGTTGCAACGTCGGCTTCCGCGGGCCCTGCGCTCGAGGGTGCGAGCGTTGAGTGCGGCATGAGGGCAGAGAAGGGGGCCGTAGAGGCTGTTTTCATTGAGGAGGGAGAGATAGGGTACAAGACGATAGGGGATGTACCTCCAAAGGGGATCTGCGGCTCCGGAATCATCGATCTTGTGAGTGTCCTCCTGAAAAAGAACATCATCAACCGTTCCGGGCTTTTTATCGACGGCAGTTCGGACCGGATAACGACACACAAAGGGATAAAGCGTTTCTTTCTCGTGGAGAAACACGAAAAGGGAAGCGGAAAGCCGGTGTACATAACGGAACCTGAGCTGGAAAACGTCATCACTGCGAAAGCTGCGATCTTTGCCGCGATCAAGATACTGGTGAGGCGTCTGGATCTGGAATTTTCGGACATCGAGAGGTTCTACATAGCCGGTGCATTCGGAAACTACATCAACATCGAAAACGCGATTGCCATCGGGCTCATACCGAACATAGCGAGAGAAAAGATCGAATTCGTCGGAAATACGTCCGTGCGCGGTGCCAAGATGGTGGCTTGCTACCAGCAGGCGTTCAGGAAGATTGCGGAGATAAGGCAATCCACAACCTACTACGACCTCATGGGCGCAGAGGATTATGTGGAGGAGTTTCGCAAGGCGCTCTTTCTGCCTCATACGGACATCGAGCAGTTTCAGGTGCAATAGGGGGATTGACAGTACGTGGGAAAAAGTATAGCTGTTGCAGGAAAAGGCGGGACAGGGAAAACAACGATTGCTGCCCTCATCGTACTCGAGCTCGTGAAGAGAAAGATGGATCCTATTCTTGCGATCGATGCGGATCCTGATGCAAACTTCGGAGCTGTACTCGGTATAGAGGTGCGGCAGACAATCGGCGATCTTCGCGAAGAGATTCTGGCGGAGTTGAAGAATTTTCCCGCAGGCATGACAAAAGCGGGGTACGTACAGGCCGGGCTCCACCAGATCATCGAAGAGTCGAACGGGTACGATCTCATCACCATGGGGCGAGGAGAGGGGGCGGGATGCTACTGCTACCTTAACTCGCTCGTCCGTAAGTTCTCGGAGGATCTCTTCCCGTCCTACCGTCGGATCGTAATGGATAACGAGGCGGGGCTCGAGCACATAAGCAGGAGAACGACATATAACATCGACGATCTTATCATTGTTGTAAACGACAATCCGATCTCGATCAACACAGCGGAGAGTATTGTTCGTATCTCATCTACACTGAAGAACAAGATAAAGCGGCTGTACGTTGTGTCCAATATGGTGCGTGATGAGAGAAAAAAGATGGTCTTACAACACATCGAGGAATTAGATGTTGAATTTGTCGGGGATATCCCGTATGATGAGACCCTGAACAACGCCATATTTGCCGGTAATTCGCTTGCCGATCTTACCGGTTCAACCGCAAAAGATAGAGTATCAAAAATTCTCGATACAATAGGGGGATCCAATGGAGATACCTGATGTAAAGGAAAAATGGACTTCTAAAATCAATGAGGTCACGCTGGGGGCTGCCGCGGATCAGGGTGGAACCAGAAAAAAGACGATCACCGTCGGGGGAGCCTCGACCCTTCCCTTCATGAACTTCGAAGGGGATATTCCGCATCCGCCTGTTATTGCAGGATTCGTATCGGATGTCGTACCCGATTGGCCCGACGTGATAAAGGATGGAATAGGCAAAGAGATCGCATCGCCCGTAGAATGGGCCCAGAAGAACGTGGAACAGTTCGGTGTCGATCTCATCAGCGTGAAGATGATGGGCGCCGATCCTGCAGGAGAGGACCGTTCGCCTTCAGACTGCGCGAAGGTCGTTTCCGACCTGCTGAAAGCGGTCGATGTACCCCTCGTAATCTGGGGATGCGGAAACGATGAAAAGGACAGCAATGTGCTTCCGGAGTGCTCTCAGGCGGGGAAGGGTGAGAACTGCCTCATAGGGTCCGCGAAGGAGAGCAACTATATGACAGTTGTCGCAATCTGCAAGGCGGACAAGCACAAGATTATATCTGAGGCCCCTGTAGATATCAATATAGGGAAGCAGGTGAACATACTTCTCCAGGATGCCGGATACGCTCTCAAGGATGTTGTGATGTTCCAGACAACCGCCGCACTGGGATACGGGTTCGATTACGTCTATACGATTATCGAGCGCTGCCGTGCCGCGGGCCTCAAAGGAGACAACCTGATGGCGGCACCGCAGATATGCGATGTTGCAGGAGAAACCTACCGGGTAAAAGAGGCAATAGCAGACGAGGACGTGCTTCCCGGATGGGGTTCGCTTGACAAGCGGGGAGCGATGTGGGAGGCCGTGTGCGGAGAGGGCTATCTCCAGTCAGGGGCCGATATACTCATCATGGCTCATCCTACGGCAATTTCCACTGTCAAGGCGACGATAGATCGGTTAATGAAATAAGATAAGGAGGGTGTCTTTATGATACTAATAGGAGAGAGAGTAAACGCGGGATTTCAGGATATCAAGGAAGCAATACAGAACAAAGATGGGAATGTGATCAAAGAGTGGGCCATAAAGCAGACCAAAGCCGGAGCTAACTACATCGACGTGAATCTCGGTACCGTGTCGAACAAGCCTGAGGACCTCTGCTGGATGATCGAGATGGTGCAGGAAGCTGTGGATACACTGATCTCAATTGACAACAACAAGCCTTCCATGCTCAAGGAGGCAGTGCCTGTCTGTAAAAAACCGCCGCTCATTAATTCGACAACAGCGGTCGAGGAGAAGATGAACGACCTGTTTCCCATCGTTGCGGAGCACGGGGCATCCATCATCGGGCTGGTGATGGATGAGACTGGAAGCCCCAAGGACGCGGACAAGCGCGTAGAGAACGCGGGGAAGATTATCGCAAAGGCGATGGATTTCGGCATCTCGCCCGAGCAGATTTTCCTCGATCCCATAGTAATGCCTCTGAAGTTCATGCAGGAGCAGGCCCCCGAGATACTGAAGGCTGCAAGCCAGTTCCAGCTCTTCAGTGATCCACCGTGTCATATGGTGTGCGGGCTCTCGAACATATCCAACGGTACGAAATACAAGAAGCTCATAAACAGGACGTTTCTCGTCATGCTTATTGCAAACGGTTGCGACGCAGCGATCTGCGACGTGATGGACGGTGATCTAGTAGACGCAGTGCTTACCGCGGAGCTTGCCCTGAACAGGCAGATCTATGCGGATTCATACATAGAGGCGTTCAAAAAGAAATAGCAGACACTTTTTATGAATATACTCGTACTGAGAAGCAGCAGATTGGGCGCACGCGCTCAACCTGCATCGATAAACGACTCGTATAGACTCACCTACAATACGTCCTATGCGAAACGTTTCCTCGGTCATCTGAGGGCCGAGGAGGGATACTGCAGGGCGTGCGCAGGCAACTGCAGGAACTGCAGGGGAGGGTACGGTCTCGATTTTTCTAGCTCTGTTACAGAGATCATCGACTTCCCTTCGACGATGCCCGCGATTATTGACGATCCTATCGACGATCCCTATGAATTCGTTCCCCAGGATGTGCCTCGTCATGATGTTCTCGTTGCATTATCAGTTAATGAAGAGGTTCTTCTGGCGTTTCTGAAGAAACATCCTATAGCACGCGCTGTCATTGTTCCGATAGAACAATCGGACTGGATAACTCCGTACTGGGAGGGTGCGGTATCAAATTTCTGTAAAGAAAACGGGATCGAGGCTTCGTTTCCAAAGCCTTTCTGCTCGTTCGATCCTGTGTCAGGGGTCCTTAAGGAGTTTAAGGAGAAGTTCAGAATCGGAAGGCCAGAGATCGATTTCGTGCTTCGTGACGGACGCATAAAAGAGACGCACGTACTATGCAGCGCCCCGTGCGGGGCTACGTACTTTACAGCCAGGCGTCTTGAGGGCAGGAGTGTGGACGAAGATCTCGCATTTGTGATAGACAGCGCATTGAGCGCCTATCCTTGTACAGCAGGACGGACTGTTGACAGGTATTTTAACGACTCAATCACCCACCAGGCTGTAAAACTGCAGCGTAACATACTAAATTCCCTCACAAGCTACAGTATGAAAAAGTGGAACAATTATAATAAATATTATAAATAGCAGATAACCTCACTATACAAGCCATTTTATAGAAGTTTTACTTTTTATAATCCTACGCATGAACCGGAAACTTCCCCCCTCTGGGCGTTGAGGCCGAAGGACTCAACTTGAGCAGAAGGTGGCCGTTGATTTCGAAGAACGAAACTTAAGCGTAGCGACGGGTGTTGAGGCTGAAAGCCTCAACTTGAGCGAAGCGACCATAGAGAAGTTCTACTTTTTGTTAAGCTTCATTTCCAGCGCCTTTATTTCGTCGAGAAGGTCATCTATCTCGGTTTCACGCAAAACGTCATCTTTGGACGAGTGAGAGGTGGAGCAGTCTGCCTTTGACCGTGCCTGCGTGAGCGCTTCGAGCCTGGCTTTCTTTCTGTCGATTTCGTCTTTCAGATCTTCCATTACATCCCTCCGTAGAAAAATAAAATCATACCGGCGGAATTAAGTGTGATGTCCCTTTAATTACAATAAATGGAAAAGGGCAGTGAGGCCATAGGCCTCACTTTGAGCCGAAGGCGACAGAGGGTGCTAATTTGTAGTAAAATTACTAGATGATAACAGTTCCCACAGCAGTGGGGAATATTTCCTCGACATCGCCCTCGAGACGGAGGGAAACTGCAGGATGGTCATCGTGATCTGTGGGTCCCATGTTGATAATAACATACGGTGAGCCCCTTTCTGCAGCAGCAAGAGGTATCGATGCGGCAGGGATAACGGAGAGGGTGGACCCGAGCGAAATAACGAGATCGCTTCTTTTAGCAGCCTCAAAAGCCCTTGAGAGGTCCTTTTCTATTAAGTTCTGGCCGAAACTGATTGTTGCAGGCTTGAGATACCCTCCGCAGGAGCATAAAGGAGCCTTTTTTGTTTCGGAAAACTGCTTATAACAGGGGTCGGGATCGTATCGCTTTCCGCACGACTGGCACTCGATCCAGCTCATAGTTCCGTGCAGCTCTACGATGAGATCGTCGGTTGTACCCGCTTTTCTATGTAGCCCGTCTATATTCTGGGTAACGACCATGAGGAGCTTTTCATGCTCCTCGAGCTTCTTTATTGCCCTGTGAACGGGGTTCGGCTCGGCGTTCTTTATTATAGCCCAGGATTCGAGCTTTTGCTGCCAGTACCTGTTCCGCGCTTCCGGATCCGTCATAAATTCCTGGTAGTACACCGGATCCTGTGTCTTCCATAGGCCCTGCGGCCCTCGGTAATCCCGTATTCCTGATCTTGTAGATATCCCCGCTCCCGTGAAGATGAGAATTTTCGAAGCGGAGCGGATGTAAGAGGATAAATCAGGCATGGGGAATAATATAAGCGGAATTATAGGTGGGGAATAGGAATAAAGAGAATAGCCTATATAATCCTATTTTTCAAGAAGATCATCACTATCCAAAAAACTATGATTATTATCGAAAGTATTTTTGCATAAGTTGTAACATTCTTCAAGCAGCATTTTTTATAGTTGAACTTAGAAATTATTTCATTCAAATGATTATAGGGTTCGTTACTACGCTCTCTTTTAACCCACTCCTCAAACCCATGATACCAAGTGAGGTTTGAACACTCCGAAAGAAAAATAATACGCATCTGTATTAAACTGATTGCTAATCCTAAAGAACATATTATGTAGAATAAATGAGGTGTCATAATAGCATTTTTATCAATTAAGTACGCAAGAAGAAGCCAATAACTATTGATTGAAATACAGCTATTGCAGAATTTCTAACCCAGAAAAGGTTTGCCTCTTTAAATGAACTATCAAGCAAGAGTCTTGTATAGTCTGTATCATTCATTTATCACTCCTTTTGCATCAATATCTCCGTGGTGAGGTACAATATTCGGCGTTACCGAGCTCCGAAATGGCTTCATTGAAACATATTATCATTTTTAGCTATTTTATGCTATAATATTTACACATCTGGTAAGGCACCCTTCTAAAAACCAATTTCAAGGAGGTTGTTATGAAAAAGTATTTTTTAATTTTTTTAATGGCGCTTGTCTCTATCACGTTTCTCTTTTCATGTCAGCGAATTGATGAAACAACAGAATTAAAATATGATGAGACTATCGAGCAAAAAGGTATTCCCTTGGAATACGGTTCATTGGTTTCAGTGACAACCGTAGCCGAATGGCCTGGATGGGCACAATTATGGTTCGAAGATGATAATAACACTATCAGGATGGTTCGTATTGAATTTTATAAAGGTGAGATCCCGGAAGGAGTAAGAACCATTTCTCGGTATTAAAAGTTTTTGAAGGAGAAAAAAATGGTAAATAAATTGACAAGCATCTTTTCAAGAATATTATTTTCTGTTGCGAGTTTATTATTACTAATAACTATAATCGAATGGATTCTAAGATTATTTGGATGGACCTTCTCCTGGCTTCCTTATAATCCCGGAAGATTGCTAGAATTCGCTGCTTATATTATGATATTCGTAATTGTACTCCTGCTAAGGCAAATTAGAGAAAAGATGTAAATTAAAGGTTCATTAATATTGTCTTCCAACCTTAGTAAAAACGAAAAATAAAACCAGGCATTATCTATTACCGCCAGTAGGATATCTTGATATACCCGAATCAGCTCTGCATCTAGTAAGGTATATTTATTAGGCTCCCCACCGTAGCAGAGAGCGAGGACTAGTACGTCAGACCCTTCGTATCAAAGATACTGCGGGCTTGAAGTACTTTAGCAGTTTCAATACTTCGTATCGAAACTGCACGGCAGGTAACTACGTTTGAACATTCAGTAAAAGCTGAGCGATTAAGCGTTTACCGTCTTTAATCCCATCTCATAGTATCCATATCCGGCGTTTCCACGCATTTCAACCGAGTACATGATCTTCTTGCGCATGAACACGCTCTCATCAGTTGGCTTATCCAGAGCCACCAACTGTGGAGCCTTGCGACTCTTATAAAATCGCTTCCTTGGCTGCGAAGGAGGACTTCAGCCCCTTCGGATCAAAGATCCTCAGGCCCTGAAGTCCTTACGAAGTTTCAATACTTCGTATCGAAACTGCACGAATTGAATGTCATGCTATACGTTTACGAACCCGTTTGCTGCCTCATCCGGAGAGGTGGTTGACTTCATGATCTTTTTGAACAGTACCTCAAGTTCGGCAGGACATGCTACCGCACCCTGTGGATAAGTTCGTAGTAATTATGGTTACCGCATACTTAACACAAGCATGATAGGGACGGGTTGATAGTATGACAGAGAAGATTGCTTCGTCTAAAGGACTGTGCTCCCAAAGAGCACAGTCATCGCACTCGCAATGACATAAGAGAAACACCATGGGGACGGGGTTTTAATTAAGGTTGCATTATACTTAATATCATTCGGCGTTAACAAAACTATACCATATAATAGATAATATTAATCCGAATGGATAAAAAAATAAATAATAGTTATTCACAATTAAAAGCATAAAAATTATATTAATACTTTATGTTTACACATCTAGTTGTTGTACCTTGTTGGAAATACAATTAAGAACAAGGAGACATGCAGATGAAAATCAAAAAATTGATTTTAAGTGTCGTTCTGATTTTGGTTGTTACAGTTTTTATTGGAGGAAAATTTGTAAAAGAACCTGATGAGGATTTACACACACTTTTAATTGGCCAGATAAAGCTGGAAGCATCCGGATTTCCAGGAGAATCACATGTTAATGGGATTCACACAGGCGACATAGAAATACACCTAAAAAATAAATTAACGGGTGAAATAGTTATTCTAACCTCTGCGTTAGGTAGCGGTTGTTTTTATATGGTAAATCCAGAAACTGAAAATTATAGAATAGTTAAACTTTATACACTGATTCATAATCCTCGTTATAGGCAAACACTATCGATGGGTATTCCCACTGGTGGGAATATCTCTATTCTTAATGGGAAAGTAAATAATTTAGGGCATTTAGTGTGGAAGGTTGATCATAAATCAGAGTCATGGGATCTCTCACACAATTTTCATGCAGATGTAAAAGCTTGGTTTGAAAAAACATATCCAGGGAGTGCTTGGAATAAAAAAGAATGGGTAGATGTGACAATATTATCTGATTAGATATAAAAAATAACAACACACTACAGGGACGGGCGTTGAGGCCGAAGGCCTCAACTTGAGCCGAAGGCGACAGACGGGCGTTGAGGCCGAAGGCCTCAACTTGAGCCGAAGGCGACAGACGGGCGTTGAGGCCGAAGGCCTCAACTTGAGCCGAAGGCGACAGACGGGCGTTGTTATCCATTTTGTGAGAAAACCGCATTAATTGTTGTATGAATACTAACTCGGAAAAATCCCTTTCCTTTCTTTTGCAGCATTCTACGGAAGAATAATATTTTGTCAAGAAAATTGGAAAAAAAAGGACAGAAAATGGTGGGTAGTATGGATCGAGTCTCAGCTTGAACGGGCACAGTTCAATCCAGCGCTAAGCCCTCTTCTTATTAAACTCTTTAACTTTATTGATGATAGACTCGACATCAACGTACTGTCTTATGAGAGATGCGGCGCGATCGATCTTTTCCGTATCCTCCGGCCGGAGCTTCACTATCAGGTTGTGCAGCTTCTGCGCGATTTCGTAGGCTGTCTCCTTTACCAGGATCATCGGAATGTTTGTACGCTTTACAAGCCTGAGGATCGTCCTGTACGGAGTAATACCGCCTGTGAGTATGACACCCTTCACGCAGTATGCCTTGGAGATCCCGACCACACACCCGCTCATTGCAGCAAGAATGAGGTCCTCACGGTTTCCCGGGGTGATCAAAAGCTCGTCCCCGTGGAACATCTCGAGCGCCGAATGCGGAGGCATGTCCCCGATTATGATCTTTCTCACACACTGGTCAAGCCCTTTTTCGCCGCATAAAAGCTCCCCGTCAATGTCCTCCATAAGCTGACGGATCGACGGGCTCGAAAGCTGGGGACAGAAGGGGACTACACCGAGCACATCTATCCCCTTCTTCCGAAATCCCTCCCGCACGAGACGGTCGATCTTTTCGTACTTGTCATCCGAGACCTTGTTTACCACGACCCCGAGAAGCCTGACTCCGAGGCTGTCAAACAGCGCCTTGTTTATGCTTACCTCGTCTATCGGCTTCCCGATACCGCCGAGGGTAACAAGTACCACAGGCGCATTCAGGAGCCTGGCAACCTGTGCGTTGGACAGGTCGAGCACAGAACCGACTCCGGCGTGCCCTGTTCCCTCGATCACCATGAAGTCCTTCCCGCGGCTCGCCCTGAGGAAGGACTGCATCAGGCGGTGCTTCAGCCGCTCAGGGTTTCCGCGAAGAATGTACTCTTCTGTAAAACCCGGCGGGATAGCGACCGGGCTCATGTCATAGAGCTGGCTGCCTATCTGAAAAACCTCGTTCATCAGGTTTGCATCTTTATCGATCTGATGCCCGCCGATGTTCTGGACCTTCTGGCCAACGGGTTTTATGTACCCGACGTTTTGATAATAGTCCCCTATTGCGCTGAGCAGCCCAAGCGCCGTGATTGTCTTTCCGTCGTTCATTCTCGTTGCGGCAACATAGACGCGCATTCGTATCCCTCAACAGAAATCTAGAATGAATATTTTAAAACAATTTATGCTTTTGGGCAACATGCTTTTAACTGATATTACAACTTTTAATGAAGCTTAAGCCGGATTACCTGTTCCCGCGGTCTCCCTGTGCTGTCGATCGCCCCAACAGTCAGTATCAGCTCTGATGAAACGCGCCTGAGAGGTATTACAGTCGATGCAGTGAGGTGCTCGAATATCTCGCAGTATTCGACCTCTGTACTCCAGTCATAGATATGGACTATCACATACCGGAGCCTTTCGCAGCTTCGGAGCAGGATGGCGCTCTCAGAAACAGCGTAAAGAGTAAACAAAGGGGCCTTGTACGCTTCGGAGTCGTACGGAGTGCAGCCTTTGTCAGCCGAGAGATTCGGAAAGAGGTGCATATTCTTTCCTGATACTGCGATGATATCGCCTCCGTGATAGGTACAGGCCTCTTCGAGACCGAAGCCGGACGGATTGATTGTGTACCGCATCTGCGTACTCTCAGGGATCTTGAGGACCCTCCCGACCCCCTCTTCGTAATAGGTTTTTATGATCCTGTGCATATCCTCCTTTACGGACTCGTCGTCCTTCTTTTGAGGCCCCTGCATAATATCCTCGATGATCCGGGCCCTCCTTCTCGAGATGTTTCCCAGGACCTTTTTTACCAGGGGCCCTGATTCCCCCTTCAGGCTCCTCGCTATCATCTCATCATCGATTCTGCTCAGGATCTTCTGAAGCTCCCTGTTTTCCATGATCGGTATCATGGAAAACAGAAAGAGTCTGTGGGTTATAAAATATGCAAACTCTGGGTCTTCCTTGAAGAGATTGGTCACTATGGTGATTTCGTCTTCAATCGATGCGAGGCGCAGCATATTGAGGAGATGGATGAGGCCGCTCTTGTGCTTGCCGGAGTGGGGGAGGCGGGTGATAAATTCGGATATGTAGGAAAATCCAAGTCCGTCGATGTCCAGATATTCCTTGAACGGTATGTAATTCTTATATACATACCCGTTATTTACGCCTGCCTCCAGTGCAAAGACCCTGCTCCCGCAGCTAGAGCAGTAAAACCCGGTCTCTCTTCCGGCACCGCCTTCACCTGAAGCAAGCTCCCTGAACCGACTATCGTCCGCACCACTTTCCGTGAACAGCGAACCTTCTTTGAAGAAGATGACATTTGTTTTCCTGTAGTCCGTTCCATCGATGGTAAGCCGTATCGTATATACCCCGGGAACAGGTACAGAAAGAGAAATGCTGCCTGGTTTTCCAGTTCTCACGCCATCGACCGCCCTTTCTAGGACCGTTTCCCCTTTGCTGTTAAGAAGCCCTATTGTGAGATGCCTGTAATCCTTGTCACCCGATCGTAAGCTGGCTTTGAGAGGGACTCCCATCGGGTTAAGGACCGGACAGGACAGCTCGAGAGGGAGGATATTGTCGTACTTTACGTATGAGATGAACCTGTCCCGGAACTTGTAATCGAGCCACTTTCTCTGCAGGATAGCGGGGTAGAGGTAGACCTTTTGTTTCCATTGAGCCTCGGCCTTTCTGCTTCTGATATCCTCCTCGTGCTCTTTGAAGAACAGCCGAACCGGAGAGCCGCTGCCTGCCCCCAGGAGGAAGATAAAGAAGTCACCGGCCCATAAAGATGAATAAATATACACCGCTACAGTCCGATATTAGTATAAAGAATAGATTATTCCGAATTGTCATAAGGCCCAATGAGACTATATTTAATTTCTATACTGATATGTACACTAGGTATTATACTACCACATAACATAATTGCTTCAGATACAGATTACTATATTAATATCTTAAAATACGGCACCGATTCCGATATAGAGAACGCGTTTAACGGGGTTTATGAGGACCAGGGGGATAGGGTCAATGAGGCGGTGTTCGGGACATTTGATGGCCCGCATTCCGACAAGATGATGATGAGTCTCGTACGATACCTCAGCATAGTCTCAGCGGACACTCCCAGCGGTCAGGCCGCCCTTCGGACTGCACAAATCCTTAATAAGGAGATGACGCGGGAAGGAGTCACCGTTGACTACCTGGAAGAGGTAATCTACGCAGCCGGAGAAGCGAAGGCGAAAAGCTGTGTAGCGCCGATGACAGGGATCTTTCAAAACAAGCGGACCCAGAAGAGGATCAGGCTGGCGGTCGTAGATGCATGGGGCAAGATCCGCGACATGAGCGTTGAGGGTGTGCTGCTGAACGTGCTCCGGGACGATTATGAAGATACCGAAATGAAGGCGAGGGCAATACGCGCGCTCGGTGAGATGGAGAGTGCAGCGTCAGTCGATATACTCGAGCGGACAGTAAAGAACACGTATGAGCCGAAGCTGCTCCGGATGTACGCGGCGTTTGCGTTGAGCCAGGTCGGCAAGGAATCTGCCCTTGATATATTGGAAGAAGTCATTTATGATAAAAACCATGAGGTTGCAGAGTATGCCGTACGGGGCATCGCTGAGCTCAATTGCGACAGGTGCGGAGAGGTATTGATAAAGGCGCTGCGTTCAGATTACGACAAGGTACGCTACTACGCGGTGATCGGCCTTTCGAGGTTACGCTATACTGATTCAGTGGAAATCCTTCAGTTCAAAGCTGAGTACGATGCCAATGAAAGGGTGAGGGAGGAAGCAAAGAAAGCTGTTGAACTGCTTACTGAAGACGGAAAAGGAGATGAAAACTGAATCAAATATTAAGAGGGTGTTTTTATGCGGAAGATATATGAAGTAATGGATTTTGCAGAGTCTGCATATATCCTGCACAGCGGAAAACTGACATTTGAGATCAGCCCAGACGACCGGTACTATCTAGAGGGAAAAGAAATCATATTCGGTGCGGAGGAACCCCTCATAGCCTACAAAACAGAGAGGGAGGAGTATTTTCGCTTTCAGACAGTCTATGTTGAAGACGATTCCGTTGTAGACAAAATTCCGCTGGCAAACCTCTATAAGGTCGTATCTTTCTACAATATAGGATATACGATCACGAAGAACATTGCTCGAAATCTCGAGATCACCAACAAGATCTACATCACTAAAGAAAAGAGCCTCTCAGGAACGGACATGGCGTCGAAAGAATACGCGAGGCTCTACGTCGAGGCAATAGACGAGATCAAGAAGATGTACCAGAAGGTAAGAACAAGCTGGCTGAAGGATGTTCTCGACAGGTACACCAACAGTCTTGTGTACACCAAGGGACTCGCCTTCAGGAGGGGTGAATCCAAACATAGCCTTACGATGAGCATGGAGCAGCTGTCGGACTACACATTCAATCTGAGGTCGGGTTCGATACTCTGCGAGGAAAACGGAGAAGGGAACGAGATGTTCATTCTCAACAGGGGCAACCTCGAGGTTTATATAGGAGGAAAGAAGGTTGCTGATATAAACCAGAGCGGGACGGTTATAGGGGAGATGGCACTGCTTTTGGGCGAGAAACGTACGGCAACGATAAAAACGGTTACTGACTGCAACATTACCGTTATAAAACCTGAAAACCTCAAGGAAGCCGCGCAGAACAACCCCGGTTTTTTCCTCAATATCGCCGTAAATCTCGGCAAAAGGCTCGAGAACAACTGCAATCTTATACGAGAGACAGAGGAACTTCTGAGCGAGAGCAAGGCCCATGAGACTCCACTGCCTCCGAAAGAGAGAACAAACTACAAGGCCCTTCTCACGCTGACGAGGGATTTGGAGAGGTATGACTCGAAGTATAAGATTGAGTGGCTGTCCGAACTTATCGCAAAAACAAAACAGAGGGTAAACCAGGCGAGAGACCTGTGGAAATAATATGAGAGCTGCAAGACCGAAGACAATATCGCCGGCATTTGGACTGATGTGGCTGTTTGTGTTTCTGATGATCGTAGCCTCTTTCACGGCCCTTGCCGACAACATCTCGGAACCGGCATGGGTATACAAGGGAAGGGGGGATCGTTACTACAGAAACGGCCAAACCGGGCAGGCCATCTACGAATACAAGAAGGGGCTGATAAGGGCGAATAGAAGTGGTTCTGTGTATCCGGAGATCAACCTGCAGCTCGCTAAGATATACAGGGATGAGGGGCTGTACGATCTGGCACTCTCACAGGTTGAGACAGTACAGAAGCACAGAGATTCTCTTCAGGTCCCGGACTTCATATACGAGACCCTTTACACCAGGGCCGATATTTACTTACTGATGAAGAGGTACGATGAGGCGCTGAAGGTATACGAGAGCATCATAGAGCAGGATAAGAACCGTAAACTATACTCTGGCTTGAGCATTTACGAACTTCGCCCGGGCGATTTTAAAGACCCGCTTACTGCAAAGAGGTATGCGGAAGCCTACCTCGGCATAGGTATGATAAAGTACATGAGCTTTAACTATGAAAACGCCATACCTGCACTGAAGATGGCAATGCTGTATAGTCATAAACCGGACATAACTTTGAACTATTTACTTAATTGTTATGAAAAAATGGAAGACAGCAGGGCAATAGAATACCTGCTCGGAATAATGGAAACTCAGGCAAAAGCTGATAACGAGGGTAGATCCTAGCGATGAGGGGAATAAGAAGGCTTGCCTGTATAAGTATGAGCATCCTGCTGCCTGGAATCCTCATTCTGTTTACAACAGGATGCGGCATATATGCGATCGACGCCGCTTTAATGGCGCCGTACAATCTCACTAATACCACAGACTCGCTCTCTTTTTACGGAGACGACGAAGCTTTACTTCAAGGATACAACGTCTGGTATAAAGAGGAGACAGGCTACTTCTACAAGAGGTGCTACTATTATAATGAGCTTAACACCCCTACAATAGACAAGGAAATAGGTGCAACGGTCATATATACTGTGGATTTACAAGATTTGTATCCGCAGGAAGATAAAAAGTCATTCTATGAGATAAACTACAACGACAAATTGAAAAAGTTCTACTTCGCAGTCTCGGCATACGGCACGGGTATAGCCGAGAGCGGCAAGGCTGCCTTTCCCCGGTGGCCGGATTAGTGTCCTTATGTGTATCGAACGAGGAAATTTCATTGAACAGTACGCCCGTTTCAAGAACTAAAAAAAGGGCACAATGATTTCCGGCGGATTTATCTGACCATAATCCGCGGGAGACGCATCTACCGATTGGAGGCAGCTGATGGAGGAGTGGCTTAGAAATCTCATCGGATACGGACTATACGTGGTCATAGGTTTCCTGAGCGCCGTGTTCGTCTATTTCATACTGAGGCGCAGAGTGCTCGGGAGGTTCTGGCTCGCTTTTATCATGGGTATCATCGGATCCGTGCTGGGCGGATTTTTATTAGATGATATCTTCGAAAAATTAACCGATATTTATAACATCAACGTGCTCGCAGCACTGTTCTTCAGCTGTATTTTCATACTGCTGTACAGCTTCGCAGCTCCTGGAGGCAAGCGAAAGTGAAAAAAGCGCTCTTCATATTTTTGGCGGTCGTTATGGTTTCCGGCGGCGTTTATGGTGTTTACCATCTTTCAAGGCTGAACCATGCGGAAACCGAGATGAACGGGGCCATTCTTAATATCAATGAGGGAGAGCTCTCCGAGGCGATCGATACCATCAAGGAAGTGCTTTCAGAGTATCGGTACAGAGTAGTAAGGGCGCCGGCCCTCTATCTCCTCGCAGATTCTTACGGGCGTACCGGGGTGTACAGGCCTGCAGAAAAGACCTACAATATTATACTATCCGACCCTTCACTAAAAGAGATCGATAACTGGTGGATCGGCTCGATCGTCTCCCTGGCGAAGCTTTACAGAAAGGGACATTTAAAGGCGTCTTTCTCTCAGAAGGAAACTCTGGTACGATCTATCGACGGTGTCATTGACGAGATGCAGGACGCGGATAGAACCGAAAAGCAGATAAGCCTTACCCGGGCTATGGAGCGCTTGTTCCTTCTTGTCCTGACCTTCAATTTCGAGATCAACGTGGAAGTCCCATCCGATGAAACCGTACTGAGAGGGCTCAAAACGGAGCTCGGCTATCTGCTCATAGAAACCGGTGATTACGGCAGGGCGGAAGAGGTTTTAAAGAACGTCGATACTCCGGTCAGCAGGCTTGGACTCGTAAAGCTCTACCTGAAAGAGGAAGAGTATGAAAAGGGGATCGGGCTGTTAAAGGGACTTTTGGCATACGACAAAACAGGCGATATTAAAAAGTACTACATAAAACAACTGTTCGACTACGCGGAAGAGCTGTACAGTAAACGCACCTATCATGACGCGCTGGAGCTTTACGAGGAAATCGACAGAGAAGCGCCGGATACCACTTACTCGGAACTGGCCCTGTACCGCTTGGCGAAATATTACTACAACAACCGCGACGATGTTAAGTCGTTCCAGGCCATTGGAAAAATGCTGAGTAACAGCATTCCCTTGAAAGATGAAGAGGCCCTGATCTTAAAAGGGTACATATACTACGATAGAAGGGAGTTCGTGAAAGCTCTCAAGGTTTTCAAGGAGTTCATAAAGAGCTACCCGAAAAGCGAGATGCTCGGAACGGCCCGAGAGTGGAAGGCGATGACCGAGCGGTCGATAAAGTATATAGGGTAAGCATCTCTAAGTCTACCTGCCTGAAAATAAAATTCAATATCAATTCAATGAAACAAAAACCATAGTCCTGGTGTATAATAGTATATGGCGCCATAACAGTTTCGGAGGGCTCAGGGGCTTCTCTCCCGACACCCTCGGGACTTCAATCGTGCTGCTTAACAAATACTTGATTTATTAAGGAGTTTAGTTTACTTTAGTTTTCAAACCTCAACATTAGGGGTATTGCCATGGATGACACGGAGAAAAACCGGGCACTGGAAACTGCGCTTCTGGGTATAGAAAAGCAGTTCGGCAAAGGTTCCATAATGAAGCTCGGACAGCGCGGAGCAAACCTGAAAATTGGAGTGATCCATACCGGTTCATTGGGCCTCGATATAGCTCTTGGAATAGGCGGTATCCCGCGGGGACGAATAACTGAGATATACGGTCCGGAGTCTTCTGGGAAAACGACGCTTTCCCTCCACATCATCGCAGAAGCGCAGAAGGCAGGCGGCATAGCGGCCTTCATTGATGCCGAGCATGCGCTTGATCCGAAGTATGCAAGAAATCTCGGAGTAGACATCGAGAATCTCCTTGTCTCCCAACCCGATAACGGCGAGCAGGCGCTCGAGATCACGGAATCGCTTGTCCGCAGCAGCGCTCTCGATGTTATTATAATCGATTCGGTCGCAGCGCTCGTTCCAAGAGCGGAGATCGAGGGTGATATGGGTGACGCCCACATGGGACTGCAGGCGAGACTCATGTCACAGGCATTGAGAAAGCTCACCGGGTTCATCAACAAATCGAACACATCCGTTGTTTTCATCAACCAGATCAGGATGAAGATCGGGGTAATGTTCGGAAACCCAGAAACAACAACCGGCGGGAAGGCTCTAAAGTTCTACTCTACCGTGAGGCTGGACATCAGAAAAACAGAGACACTTAAGAAGGGGACAGACGCCATAGGGACCAGAGTAAAGGTAAAGGTTGCAAAAAATAAAGCCGCCCCTCCGTTCAAGATCGCAGAATTCGAGCTGATGTTCGATAAAGGAATTTCACAGGAGGGAGAAATCCTCGACCTTGGAACAACCTTGGACATAATACAGAAGAGCGGTACATGGTACTCGTACGGAGAGGAACGAATCGGCCAGGGAAGAGAGATGGCAAAGAAATTTCTCAATGACAATCCTTCGGTAAAAGAGCAGATCGATAAGGCCGTTCGGGAGAAATATTTCGGAGAAAAGACGGAACCGCAGGAAACAAAAGAAAAATGATGCAGACTCATCGCTTGGGGGGAGAGTATGGTCCGAGTGGTCATAACCGGGGCGGCCGGGAGAATGGGAAGGGAGAACGTAGCGGTTTTCAGCAAGGATGAAGACATTCGAATAGTCGGCGCGGTAGAGCTCTCCGGGGCCAAACAGATCGGCATGGATGCAGGGGTTGTAGCGGGAACAGAGGCTATAGGCGTCAACATCTCTTCAGATCTCGCGGAGGTCATCGCAGGAAGCGATGTTATCGTTGATTTCACGAACCCTGAATCCTCTCTTCGCACGATAGGGACCGCGGCAGGACACAAGAAATCTGTGGTGGTGGGCACTACAGGATTCTCCCAGGAACAGCTTGCTGCAATAAGGCAATATTCGGAAAAAATACCGATACTACTATCTCCGAATATGAGCCAGGGAGTCAACATTCTCTTCCATCTCGTGGAGAAGGCGGCCCAGCTCTTTACAAAAGATTACAACGTGGAAATAGTAGAAATACACCACAACCTCAAAAAGGACGCTCCGTCCGGAACGGCGCTGCGGTTTGGACAGCTTATCTCTGAGGCGAGAGGAAGTAAAATCGAGGATATCGGCGTATTCGGCAGACACGGCGTGACAGGTAAGAGGACCGATAACGAGATCGGTATCATGGCGTTGAGGCTTGGAGACACCATCGGGGACCATACGATTATTTTCGGCGGCCCTGGAGAGCGGATAGAGTTTACACACAGAAGCTCTGGCAGAAAGAACTATTCGACCGGAGCCCTGAGGGCTGTTAAATTCCTCGCGGATAAACAAAACGGTCTCTTCGGCATGGAGGATGTACTGGGCATAGGATCTCTATGAAAGACACGTTCTTAGGTCTTGGCTCAAACGTCGGCAAGAGAGAACACAACATCCTGCGGGCTGTCTCGCTTCTGAAAAAGAGATTCGAAATACTCGATATTTCCTCCCTTTACAACACAGCCCCTGTCGGCTATCTGGACCAGGGCAATTTTCTCAATATGGTGATAAGGGCGAACACAAGGCATGTTGAACCTCTCGAGCTTCTCGAGCATGTCAAGGCCGTTGAGCAGGAACTGGGCAGGAAAGAGACCTTTCGCTGGGGCCCCCGAGTGATCGACATAGATATTCTCTATAAGGAGGGAATAAGCTTCGAAAATGAAGCTCTTAGCGTCCCTCACCGGGAATTATTGAAGAGGAATTTTGTTCTTGTTCCGCTTTCTGAAATCACAGACCACCTTATCATCAATGGAAAGAAGGTCTTTATAGATAACTGCATAGACAGCGGCACGCGTCAAGATGTGACGCTATACAAGGCAAGACAAGAGATTAAAATCGATGGATAATGGTAAAGACAGCTACCACATTAAGATCGATCAGTTTGAAGGGACATTCGATCTTCTTCTGTTTCTCGTGAAGGACTCCAAGATAAATCTTCATGACGTGCCGCTCTCCGAGATAACACAGGGGCTCATAAATTTCTGGAAGACAAGGACTGACCTCGGTCTCGACGTGACCTCCGACTACATCTACAAGACCTCGATCCTGTTGTATATTAAATCAAAACATCTCATACCAGTAGAGCTCGCAGTGGAAGAGGATGAAGGGGATGACCGGAGAGAGTTTGTTGACAATCTCCTCGAATATCAGAAATACAAGAATGCAGCCCAGGTTTTAAAGGAAAACCTCGACAGCAGCAAAGTCCTGATGAGGAGTGATACCCAGCAGATCATTGATTTCAAAGACAAGGACAACTGGGAGGAAATCTCGATCATCGATCTTATTGTTGCTTTCTCGAGAGTGGCGAAAGAGGTCGATACGAGTGTGTTTCATACCCTGGATATCGAGAGTATATCGATAGACGACAAAATAGACGAAATCATGAACTTCCTAATAAAAAACACCGAGCTTCTCTTTCACACACTCTTCGGCCAGAATGTGACGAGATACGAGCTCATTATTACGTTCCTTGCTCTTTTAGAATTGGTAAAGATGGGAAAAATCTATATATTACAGCATAAACTTTTCGGTAACATCAAGATATTGAAGAGGGAAAAGACGAAGACTTGAGTACAGACCTTAATAAAACCATCGAAGCGCTCCTATTTCTTGAAAACAGGCCTGTCAATATTAAATATATCACAAAGATAACGGGCCATAGCAGGGAAGCTGTTCAGATAAGTATCGAGGAGCTGAAAAAGGGGCTTGCAAGCTCCGGGTCCGCCCTCGTGATAGAATCTAACGACAAAGGGGATTACCATCTCTCTATTTCCGAGGAGCTTTATGATTCCATCGATCAATACTATAAAGTACAGAAGAAGGTGCGTCTTTCGACCCCGGCTCTCGAGACGCTGGCAATTATCGCGTACAAGCAGCCGATAACAAAGGTCGAGATCGAGCGCATAAGGGGGGTACAGGTAGGTCATATCCTGAAGGTACTTCTCGAGCATGAGATAATCAGGATAGTGGGCAGAAAGGACGCTCCGGGAAAACCCCTCCTGTACAGGACATCGGACAAATTTTTAAAATTCTTTGGATTGATGAGCCTCAAGGACCTGCCACCGATCACTGAATTCGAGAAAAGGTGAACCATCAGGATACCATAAGAGTACAGAAACTGATCTCCCGTTATGGATACGCGTCCAGGAGAAAGGCCGAAGAGCTCATCACTAAGGGGAGGGTTCGTGTAAACGGCACCGTGGTAAGGGAGCTGGGATTGCGGGTCGCAGAAGACGCGGTGATAGAGGTTGACGGGAAGGTGATAAACCGGGAGATCCCGCGTGTGTACCTCCTGCTCAACAAGCCGAGAGGATACCTCTGCGCGACAAGCGACCGGTTTGGCAGGCTGACGATATCCGACTTGCTTCTCGAGAAGCACAAGGGCTTCGGGATCTATAATGTGGGAAGGCTCGACTACGATTCAGAGGGGCTTATTTTTCTGACAAACGACGGAGATTTCGCCCATAGCGTACTGCACCCTTCAGGCAATACCGTAAAAAAGTATGAGGTCACGGTCGACAGGAATATTCCTTATAATTTGATTGCTAAGTGGAAGAATGGTGTTTATATTAAAGGAGAAAAGTATCGAATTGTAGGTTTTGAAGAGCTCGGACCTAGAAAAGCGATTCTTTCCCTCATAGAAGGAAAGAACAGGGAGATTAGGAGGCTATTCGAGCACATTAACCTCAGGGTTGTGAGACTAAAAAGGACCTCAATCGGACCTCTTAGACTGGGGAGCCTTCCCCCTGGTAAATACCGAAATTTAACCGTACATGAAATAAGGAAACTTCTGAGCGGTACAAATGGGTAAAAGAGACGTTTAGCGTATGGTTATTGCGATCGATGGGCCGGCCGGCGCAGGCAAGAGTACGGTTGCTAAAAATGTTGCCAAGCGACTTGGAATATTCTATCTTGACACCGGTGCGATGTATCGGGCTTTTACACTCTATGTTCTCATAAAAAAAGCTCCTCTGGACGATCTCGACAGGCTGAAAAGCCTTCTCGAAGAGTTTTTGATCACCATTACAGCGGAAAGAGTATATATCGCAGACCGTGACGTAACCTCAGAGATAAGAAATAAGGATGTCACGGCAAATGTGAGCTACATATCGAGCCTGGATTTCGTAAGAAAAAAAATGGTTGAACTTCAAAGGGAAATAGGTAAGAATAGAGATACTATCGTTGAAGGCCGGGATATTGGAACAATCGTCTTTCCTGATACACCTTTCAAGTTCTATCTCGATGCAGAGGTCTCCGAACGTGCAATGAGGAGGCTCAAAGACGAGAAGAGTAAGCTAGGTATTGTGAATCTCGAACAGGTCAAAGAGAACATAATAAAAAGAGACAAGTACGACAGCACGAGAGAAATCTCGCCTCTCAAAAAGGCGCATGACGCAACCTACATAGATTCAACATGCATGACAATCGATGAGGTATGTGACTTTATTATAGGTTCAATACGAGAAAAACAGACAGGAGTTCAGCATCATGGAGAATGAGCATGTTCTGACTGGACAAGACGCCCCCCCTGACGAGTCCGGTATCGGAGAAAATGAGGATCCCCAGGTTGAAACATTCAAAGAGGAGTTCATAAAGGACCTATCTTCCTTTGTTGAGGGGGAGGTAGTCGAAGGCACGGTCGTAGCAGTATCGGGGGATTCCGTGTTCGTCGATATCGGATACAAATCTGAGGGGGAGATTTCGAGAACAGAATTCAAAGAGATTCCCTCTCGGGGAGAAGCCATCAGCGTAATGATAATAAGGAGGGAGAGCAAAGAGGGGAAACCCGTTCTCTCCAAACAGAAGGCGGACGAGATTGTCAAGTGGAAGAGGGTCACGAAATCTCATAAAGAGGGATCACCTATCGAGGGAACGGTTTCCGAGATAATAAAGGGAGGCTTTTACGTCGACATCGATGGTATAAAGGCTTTCCTTCCAGTATCCCAGCTTTCAATTCATAAAGTTGACAATAAAGATGAGTATATAGGCCGGGAGCTGCAGTTCAAGATTGACAGGATCGACGGAAATAAGAATATCGTTGTATCACACAGACGATATCTCAATGAGATGAGGGAAAAACAGGCGGAAGAATTCTTTAGTACCAGATCCGAAGGAGACGTCATAGAAGGAGTCGTCAAGGATATCGTAAGTTACGGAGCTTTCGTCGATCTTGGCGGCATCGACGGCCTTTTACACAACAACGACCTGAGCTGGGCAAAGGTAAATGACCCTAATAAGTACGTGAAAAAAGGCGAAAAGATCAGCTGTAAGATACTTTCGATAAACGAGGAGACCCGCAAGGTGGCCCTGGGCATGAAGCAGATGCTTACCGACCCGTGGCTCTCCTTTGAAACCAGATACGTGAAAGGCGAGAAGTACGCGGGGACCGTGACAAAACTGACCAACTTCGGCGCTTTTGTAGCGCTTGAAGAGGGAATCGAGGGGCTTCTGCACGTGTCAGATCTATCCTGGACCAAGAGGGTGAAACATCCCAGGGAGATACTGAAGGCTGGAGACGCCGTCGAGATCATGATTCTCGACTTTGATCTCGAGAAAAAGACAGTATCGCTCGGGCTGAAACAGGTACTCCCCAACCCATGGGATGATGTCGAAGTTCACTATCCGGTGGGTTCAAGGGTTAAACCGAAGGTGACTCAGATAACCAAGTTCGGCGTATTCCTGGAACTCGAAGAGGGTATCGTCGGTCTCCTCCATACAAACGACATTTCCTGGATCAAGACTGTGAAGGAACCTCTGGAGCAGTTCAAGAAAGGCGATACAGTGGAAGTCGTCGTCGTTTCCATAGACAAGGAAAACAGAAAGATCCAGCTTGGGACGAAGCAGCTTAAGAAAAATCCGTGGGCTGAGCTCAGAACGAGGCATCCAAAGGGGAGTATTATCACCGGCACCATCACCAACATCACGAACTTCGGTGTTTTCGTAAGGGTCGATGAGGATATAGAGGGACTGATCCACATCTCGCAGCTCTCAAATGAGAGGGTCGAGGACCCGGGCGCATTGTACAAGGTAGGCCAAGAGGTCAAAGCCACGATTATCGCCATTGATGAGGAGAAAAAAAAGGTAACACTGAGCGCGAAGGATTATCTCAAACACCTTGACAAGAAAGAGCTTAACAAATATCTGGAAGACTCAGACGATAAAACTGCCTCCGTTGCACTAGGAGACCTGATAGACCTCTCGAATATAGGGAAGTAAATGGTACCCTCAACGAAGAGCAAGGATCTTGAGGAGATCCTCAAAATCAGTATGCTCATAAATTCCACGTTCGAGATCAACGAAGTACTAAAACGCATCATGGATTCCGCGAACAGGGTCGTTAAGGCAGAGGCCTCTTCGATCCTTCTCATCGACGAGACCCGAAACAGCCTCTATTTCCATGTCGCGCTCGGTGACAAGGGTGAAGAGGTAAAGAAGTTTACCGTAAAGATGGGAGAAGGGATTGCCGGGTGGGTAGCAAAAAACTCCAAACCGCTCCTCGTACCCGACGTGCAGAAGGACAATCGCTGGTTCAAAGATATCAGCAACAAGATCAATTACCAGACAAAATCCATCCTCTGCGTTCCGTTGAAGCTTAAAGACAAGACCATAGGCGTGCTCGAGGTGATCAACAAGATAGGAGTAGATTCTTTCTCGATCGAGGACCAGAGCCTGCTGGAGACCTTTTCCAATCTCGCCGCCATATCGATACAGAACGCAAGATCTTACCAGGATATTAAGATCGAAAACATAAACCTGAAGAAGGAGATCTCCTCCGGAAAGCTTCCTCCGAAGTTTGTCGGTGAATCGAGCATCATACGGGAGAAGCTGGAGATGGTCGAGCAGGTCGCTCCGACCAATACGACCGTTCTCCTGCTCGGGGAAAGCGGGACGGGCAAGGAGCTCTTTGCGGAACATATCCACTACGATAGCAACAGGCGCGGCAAACCTTTCATCAAGGTCAACTGCGCGGCGATCCCTGAGAATCTCATTGAGACTGAGCTTTTCGGTCACGTCAAAGGAGCATTTACGAATGCGGTTACCGATAAGATGGGCAAGTTCGAGCTGGCCAACGAGGGCACCATCTTTCTCGATGAAATCGGCGATCTTTCCTACCCGGTCCAGTCGAAACTTCTCAGGGTCCTCCAGGACCACAGCATAGACAGGGTAGGGGGCATTACAACGAAGACAGTCGATATCAGGCTCATCGCTGCGACCAATAAGAACCTCTATGAGGAGGTAAGCCAGAACCGTTTTAGAGAGGACCTTTTCTTCCGCCTCAATGTTTTTCCTATATACATTCCCCCTCTCAGGGAACACAAGGAGGACATAGAAATCCTCACAGACTACTTCCTCCGGCAGTTTAACAGCGACCTCAAAAAGAACATAAGGGGGATATCACCCGAAGCGATGAACCTTCTCAAGCGCTACTACTGGCCCGGAAACGTCCGGGAGCTCCAGAATGTTATCGAGAGGTCGGTGGTTCTCTGTAAGGGTGATGAGATAGGGCGGAAGGACCTCTATATTGAGAGTGAGTCTATATCAGTAAAGAGCATAGATATAGAACCCGTACTTTCGCTGAAAAATGCAGTGAACGATTTTAAAAGAGGCTATATCACAAAGGTGCTCGAGAAGAGCGGATGGAAGCAGACGAAAGCCTCGGAGATATTAAAAATACAGCGAACCTACCTTTCAAGGCTCATAAACGAGCTTGAAATCAGCAAGATTTGAATCTCATTGGAGAAGGTGTATGGCAAAAGCAGTAAAACAGCATGAACCGGAAGATTTTTTTGTAAAGCTGGCAAAAGGTATCGAGAAGTTCATATCAGAGCATCTCAAGATTATTATCATTTCTGTTGCAGTGATTGTAGTGGGACTCGCCGCGTATTTCACGGCTGATTACATGTTTGACCGTCGGGAGCAGAGCGCACACAGCGAATTCGGCAGGGTATATCTCGAATACAAGGATATACTCGAAACCGAAGAAACCGGGGAGCCTGCAGACACCGGGACGGTTAATGAAAAGCTTCTCAACCTGAACGAGGACCTTAAAAAGGTTATTGAGGCATACCCGAAATCTTTCGCTGCTTCGGAGAGCGCGTATTTTATCGGCAACACTCTGTACAAGGTGGAACGCTACGAGGAAGCCGTGGAATACTTCAAAAAGGGATACAGCAGCAGGAGTAAACCGCCTGTTGCAGTTCTCTGTCTCCTCAGCGAAGCTTCCTGCTACGAACAGCTGGATGACTACGCCACTGCAGAAGTGACATACAAGCGTATCCTCAGCGAGTTCGAAGACAGCTTCATGGTCCCTCTCGCAAAGTTCAACCTTGGACAGCTTTATGAGAAACAGGACAAGTACGCTCTCGCAGAACAGGAGTACACCGGGATCGTGACCCAGTACGACTGGAGCAGCTGGAAGGAGCTCGCTGAAAAGAGATTATTAATCATTAAAAGTTTTATTTAGTTCGACGGGTCAACGGCCCGAGCCCGCATCCGTTCTC
>Ga0307378_10002103_pt1 | contig 31160 bp, 25 predicted proteins | sample UN1MG_FD_202238 | JGI IMG/M metagenome (GOLD analysis project Ga0307378, IMG submission 202238) | Soil microbial communities from Risofladan, Vaasa, Finland - UN-1 | ecosystem: Environmental > Terrestrial > Soil > Coastal area > Acid sulfate soil | place: Finland: Risofladan, Vaasa | collected... | reverse complement strand
TCGATATCGTATGCCCTTGTCCATCGACTACCTCTCCGGACAGGATGCATGCATTACGAGGAAGGGACACTTCGTGCCTCACCTTTTTCCCGAGATGAACTTGTAAACTTTGAGGCTGAATTATCGCTCCATAGCCGGCCTTGAAGGCCGAGATTTCACATTCTCCGGGCGGGACAAACAGCCGGGCGAGGCCGTTGACGTCCGTGACCATCTCCTGCTTAAACGCAGGGTATCCGGAGGCAGGATCCTTCTGCTCGACTCTGACTTCAGCATTTTCGATGGGACCTTCGTTTTCCAGGCCATGAACCGTCACTTCCAACGGAATCGCCCTCAGCGGGATTTTCACATTATATATCCCGAGTTCGGGCTCTATAGTTACTGTAAGTGTCCCTGCTCCGTCTTTGGAGGAGACAGCCTGCAATGTATATTTGTCGGGTGCCAATCCGGCAAGTTCGAAGTGGCCGTTCGGATCCGTTTGTATGGGATCCCTGCGGAAACACCAGCCGGCGTAACTATGAGGGACAGCCAGTACTTCAACATCAGCGACGCCTCGGCCTGTAATTTCATCGACCACCTGTCCCTTAATGTGCGCCCCGGGAGGCAACTCGATGCGAATGTCGGTGCGTCCAACGGCAAATTGCTCACCTTCGCCGAGTCCGAAGTCACAGAAGGTCAATATGGAGGCCTTGCCGGGTGCATCCACGCCGAAATCCGCGGTTGAACCTCCGGGGACGTTATCGAAAGTAAACTGCCCCCGCGCATTCGTTTCTGTTACGAACCAGCTTTCAGGAGCGAGCGGGCCGATTGCGCTGTGGGAGAGCATTTCGTTCTTCAGGTATATTCTCACCCTGGCGCCCGACACAGGACGCCCGACTTCATCGACGACCGTAGCCCTGAACCGATTGGGCTTACCCAATCGTATAGTGGGAATAAGATCGCCGGCATGGTCTATACTCTTCCAGCCAAGTGCCAGCCCCGCTTTGCCGGCGACCAACAGCAGAGATGAGTTTTCTTTGTCTATCTGAAAAGAGAACCGGCCTTCAGATGTTGTTTGCACGCCCCCCGGCGGTTCATATTTCCTCTCACCAATGGAAGACCCGTAACATGTCACCATAGCCCCCCCCACAGGCCGGGCTTCGTAATCTACGACCCAACCGGTCACGGTTTGTCTCTGAACTTGCTCGGCAAAGCACGGGGCTGACAATACGCTTACCAAGAGAATCGCGAATCCGGCTTTCATGGCTTCTTCTCCTCATCATTTTTGATTATATGTACCTTCTGATCCAGTTCCGCCACTGCAAATCCTTCCGCCCGGACGATGTGCTCCTTGTCAGTCAGAATCAGCCACGGCAGAGACTGCACGCCCCACGATAAACGTACATTCTCTTGATCACCTTGAACCATTCCGACCGGGAAGAGAACGTTATGCTCATTCATCCATTCATTTAACGCTTTTTCATCAACCTTCGATGATTGTATGGCCACGACAGTTAAGTCGTTATTTTTGAGCTGCTCGGCTTGTTTGGCCAGTTGAATAATGCAATTCCGGGATGGCCTCTGATTCATGTCCCAGAAGCAGATAAGGACTCTCTTGTTATTGAGATCGGCCGGTGGCAATTCTATTTTCAAGTCCTTCAGTTCAGGCAAAGACTTGCCCACGAGCGAAGCCGGCTGCTTCGGCACATAGCGGTGAGACGATGACTTTTCACTTATCACGATTTTGATATTGGCCGCCCCGACTTCGGTGTCGACAGAGCCTCCCAATGGTGTACCAAGCTTGCCGGCTAAGATTAGTATCCTTCCGGCACAAACTCCCTCGAACGTGAATATTCCATCCGCATCGGTTTTTGTAACGTGATATGGCTGGTGGCTGCTATAAGTATTAACTGTTACATCAGCAACAGGCTTGCCACTGTCATCCACCACCACGCCCGAGATCGAAAGATTCGCCAGGGCCAATGTGATATTTCCCATATCAAGCTGATTATCTACCGCATCATTCGTATCGATCTCTTCAGTGCGTTTATTGCCGTATCCTTTGGCTTTTGTCGAGAGACTATATTCGTGGCCGGCTGGTACGGCTTTGATTTCAAATCTCCCCTCTTCATCCGTCGTTGTCTCGTTGCGCGTTGGGTTGGTCGGCACTATTGGCCAACTCAAACCTGGTTTGCACAGATCCACGCGAAGCTTGGCCCCTTCGATGCCTTTACCGTCAGGGTCCACCACTTTTCCGATAAAAGTTGAACCGGATTTCAGTTCTACATCAAGTGTTCGTGTGTCTCCATCGATTTCCAAAGCAGCAGCCAGATTACCCTCTTCGTATCGGCAAAGAAGCAAAACCGGAATTTCGCCGCTCGACAAATTTTGCATATCATAAACAACTTCGAACTTCCCTCCGGCATTCGCAACAACTTCCTGCTGCCTCTCCGCAGGCCAGACCATTAGTGTGGCACCTTCCAGAGGCGTGCCTTTTTCATCACGCACTATGCCGGTAATCTTCGACTCGGGAAAAAGTGCATATTCCCAGCGTTCGGTCTTGCCGTCCGCTATCACAACGGCATCTTCAGAATTGTTAGGCGAGTAATCCTGCCTGTAAGCGCCGAATAAATAATATTCCCCGGGTATCAGTCGAATCAGGGCGATTCCATCTTTACCGGAAAGAGCGGACCGATTGCACACTTCATTCCCGACGCTCACTGAGACTTTATCGAGGGACTTTCCGCTAACAGCATCAGTAACGACAAATTCCAATAAACCGCCCTTGATCAGCTCGATTCTTACGCCGCTTGTTGTTTTACCCTTCTCGGCCAGTACCTCCACGGGTTCGGCAATCCAATCCGCCAGTTCCGTTCCCGGCGGTAAGAGTTCCAGTTTGTATTTGCCGGGAGCAAGAGATTTTACGCTGAATGTCCCATCGTCTTTCGAGTCAAAAGCATTCTGAGCCCAACGATTCTTTTCCCATACAATCAGCCTGATCCCTGCGGCCGATTTGCCGGTTTTCTTTTCCACGACAATACCTTCGATTCTCGCCTCGACCGGAAGCACGAGTTTGATATCCGTCTGCCCAACGGCATAATTCAGGCGAGAACTTGTCGTCCAGGAATTTATATTTGCATACCCCTTTTTTCCGACCAAAAAGTCCGCTTTCGTCTCAAGCGGCAAATTGGCGAATGCGAATTTCCCTTCCGCGTCCGTATCGGTGGATAGCAGTGTCGGTGCAAACGGGCTGATAAGATATTGTTTGTTCTTAAGGAGCATGTAGATGCGAACCTGAGCAGCCGGAACAGGTTTGTCATTCTCATCAACCACTACGCCGGCTAAAGTGTTCGGCACGCCCAATTCAAGCTCAAGCTCTACACTGCCCTTACGCATGTCCCATCTGGACCATCCCAGGGCGAATCCCTCTTTTTCGGCGATTACATATCCGTTTATGTAGTTATCACTATCGGCAAGTACGCTCAAAGAAAAGCCGCCGTCAGATCCGGTCGTTACCTGCTCTGCCGGACTTATACCATAGGAGAACGAATTGATCTGCCGAGTGTATACGTACAATGCAACCTTTGCGCCTTCGAGCGGCTTTTTCTGAGCATCAACCACTTTGCCCGTACAGGTTATTTCCTTCGCATCCTCAGCAGCAGCCCGGCCGGCAACTCCAACCACAATTGCCAGACACACCCACAAGAACGCTGATTTATTTCGGCGCATATTGACTCTCCTTTCCGGCTTTTGCCGCGACTCAATCGCTGACTCAGCGATTAAATTAGACTGTCGCTTTTTTCTTGTAGATCGCCATTCCGGCGGCTGCAAGAGCGATAATTCCGATGATGATAATTACTGCCCCGTATCTCGATTTGACAGGCTCTTCTGCAGCGGCGGCAATTGGTGACGTTGTTTCCCCTGGTTTGCTTTTAGCCGCTATGGCGTAGGCTTTGCCTTCAATCTTGAAAGGACCCGCCACTTCTACGGTTGCGGTGAACGGTCCAGAGACGTTTTTAGGCTCTCGCCACGAGAGCGAACAGGTGCCGCCTCACCCATACTCGAAACTATAAGTCCGATCGTATGAACCTGTTGTGTTTTTAATATTCAATTTAGGTGGCGGCGGCTGAGAACCACCGTGGCTCAACACAATGCTCTCGCCGAATCTGCCTCTGAGAATTTGACTAAATGAATGAGTTGAACCGCTTTTTCTGATCTGCATTGTGCAGGTTATTGGCTCACCGATCTCTAAATTCGTCTGTTCGCCGTCATTGACTTCGAACTGTCCGTCTCTGCCAAAATCCTGCCCGGTCAATGTCCACGCATCGCCCTGTTCGTCTTTGCGCTTCGTCCTCCATAGATGGATTTGGTATTGGCCAACAGGTAATCGCCCTGTTCCCCTGCCGGGCTGAATAGTAAAAACTGCGTTGCCACTCTTTGCCTGTAGCTCGTCAATTGTCTCCGGCAGAAGAATTGTCCCGTATTTAACATCTTCTGCAGCGGCGAGCTTTATGAAAGCGCCGTCACGAGCAATCTCCGCCTTATAAATTGCAGCACCAATTACAATTTCATTACCCACAAAACTGGTCTTAAGATCGTCTTTGTCACCGATTCTGATACAATCGCATTCGTGTGCATTATCAGATTCATCGTTAAATGTACCGTTTGCATTTTGGTCGATTAGCATGCAACGCTTTTTCTGTTCGCCTATTGTGATTGTCCCTTCATACCACCCGCCTGATGTAGCTGAGAATCTGTTTCGATTATTATAATTTGAAAACTCAAGATTAAGATGATAAGCCACAGGACCGTCTTCGAGATCGAACACGACCTTGACCGGACCAAAATTGCTTCGAAGCCGTTCCGCCTGATATGCCCTTACAACCGTCTCGTCCGCGAGATTATCATTCGTATTTGAGTCTACAAACAAACTGTCATACGGCCCATCTTTTTTCGAGCGGTCCAGTGCCATCCAAACCTGGCCACTCTTAACCATAGGTGTCAACCATTTCCCGAAAAGAGGACTGTTCGATATAAACTCGGGAAGTTTGATGCCTGCCGGTCTGTCGGTGCTCAAACTGATTTGCTGTGAGCCGATATTCCCAAGAATCTGGCGGGTCTCCCGTCCTGAGTAATAGCGAAGCCACTGCCGCTCCGATGCTTGTGCTGCAACAGCTAAGACAAATAACCCAAGTCCCGCAATGAACATAGGATGAATTTTCTTTCGCATTTTAAAACCTCGATCCATATCCGGTTCTATCAATTTGCAAATATTATGTATATCTGTCTATCATTTTTCCTGATTCTCTTCTGAAATAAACCACTTTTCAACAGGTTGCAGCTCAACTCTAAACTGTAGATTTGTCTGGCGTGAGATATTGTCCAGAAGCTGTATCAGCTTTTCCTCTTTCTCAGCAGGATCTTCTATCCTGCTCAAATAGGCTGAACGGTAATGCCGATACGGTATTTGTATTTCTCCTAATGGTTCAGTCCGGTCGATGACCGGCATATTCACATGGTTACCAATAGCTTCTACAAATTCATGAACGGAATCCGCCGTCCCGCCGCCACCGCCATCTTCGTTGACAAAATCGCCGGAGAACATAAGAATCCACCGATCATCCTGTGCTACAGGCAGCCGGTGGTACTTAAAGCTGCCGGTAGCCACTATCGCCTTCCGCTCGACTGTACGTTTTTCAAACCGGATATTTCTGTCGATTTCTTTCGCCAGGATTTCTTCCAGGGCTTTCAACTTTTGCTCTTCCGCTGCATCCTTGCGAACTATCCAGTCTCCGGGCACTTCTACCTCCAGCAATTCTTCAGGGCCCTCGTATTTGTTCTTATTCATACTAAGGTTGCTACCCAACACCGACTTCAGGGGCCTTTTACCACTGCCGAAGCCCATTCCCCATTTTCTAAGCTCACCATCCCAGTGAAAGGTGAAATAATCCGGCGGCCTTTCAATATTTGAGGCCTGATTGCTTTCTTCTTGTTTATAATATTCCTCCCTTTCAGGGATGAAAGGCGGCGCAATCCGTTTTAACACCTGTCTATCTTCGAGGAAGTAAACCTTGTTAAACCGCTGTCTCCATGTGGCAAGTTCAGGTTCGATAGCAGCACCCAACATGGTTTCGAGCTTCTTTTTAGCATCATAGAGATTGAGTTTTCCTGCCACTTTTCCATCTGTATCAATTAGAATCCCGGTCGGATCTCCTGTAATATCATAGGTAGCATACGTGGCCCCCAACCGTATTTTATCTGTTCCCTCATAGAAACTTGATTCACCCCCATCAACGGCAACCCGGAACGGAACATCCGGCTCTCCGCCGTATTTTTCATAGATTTGGGCCCATTTCTTTTGCAGGTCTTCCATAGAAGGAGAGTTGTAAAGGGAGATTATAACCAGCCCTTGATTTTCAAATTCTTCGTGTAATTCAACAAGCCGGGGTAGGTCCCTGCTGGTGTTCGGAGAATTACCGTCAAAGTAAATTATAACGGCTTTGCCTTTTAGCTCTGAAAGTTTCACAGGCGAGCCATTTTTCCAGGTCTTAATCGGGCCGATCTCCGGCGCCGGTTTTCCTATCATAGTGCTCAACTTTGTAGCAGGTAAATCTATAACTCCCATATCCAGCTCCGATTGGCCCGGCTCGATTACAATTTTGGGGCTGGCGTTTTTAGTACTTGTCCCTTCACCGGAACCATAAGCGTTCAGTTCGTATTCGCCCGGAGGCGCAAAGAACTCAAACCGCTGCTCCTCGGACATATGACTCATAACGCCGTGGCTGTCTCGATTCCAGGACATATAGACATTGGTCCATGTAAGAGGACGGGCAACCTTTTTCAAACCTTCACTGTCCAGCTTACCATACACATGACAAACAGGTTCCAGTGTCAATTCAATGACTTGCTGTTTATCATCTTTAGCTATCTCACATATCGCACCTATTTTTCTCTCCTCGTGTAATATGTAAAGACCGACATTTCTATCCTCCGCCCAGAAAGGAGGAAAGAGTTTTTCGCGAGTTAATGTGATCTCACCCTGCCGGCTGGAAATATTGTGATCCTTACCGCGCAGGGACCAGTTGAGATTGCTGTTCAACACCGATACATCACGGCTTCTGACATTAGTTCCCACCTTGGCGCCGCTCACAGGCAAACCTTTGGAATCAACAAGCTTCAGTATGATTTTGTCTGGCATTTCATCTACCTTCTTGCCAGAAGGTCCGGCGGAACTTGCTTCCAGAAGTTTCTCATCGAGCTGCTCAAGCTCGAAACCTCCCGCTCGAACAATTGCATTTTCGTCTGTCAAAACAAGCCAGGGCTGCCCCCTCACGCCCCAGCGATACAGCACTTTCTGGGTATCGCTTGTGATACGTCCGCAGATATATGGTATCTTATTGTTATCTATCCAGCTTTTGAGCTTTTCAGCGCCGATGTCAGAGGTATGAACCAGCAAAACGACAACACCTTTGTTCACCAGCTCTTTCTTATGCCCGGCAAGCTCAATCAACAAATTCCGCGACGGTCGCTGCTGCATGTCCCAAAAACACAATAGAAGCATCTTGCCCCTGGCCTGTTCAGCTTTAAGTTCAATATCAATCCCTTCGAATTCGAGCAAAGGCGGGCGGGCGTTTGTCGTAACAGGCCTTTCGCCTTCAAGCTGAACAAGGGCATTGGGCTTTGACTGAAGGGCTTGCTCCTGCTGTGCATTTACAGCACCGAGAAAAGCCATAACGAAAACAGATGTGATGATTCGTGTATTTCGGCGCATAATGATTCCCCTTTCCGGCTCTCGCCGTGACTCAATCCCTTACTCAACGACTAAATTAGACTGTTGCTTTTTTCTTGTAGATCGCCATTCCGGCGGCTGCAAGAGCGATAATTCCGATGATGATAATTACTGCCCCGTATCTCGATTTGACAGGCTCTTCTGCAGCGGCGGCAATTGGTGACGTTGTTTCCCCTGGTTTGCTTTTAGCCGCTATGGCGTAGGCTTTGCCTTCAATCTTGAAAGGACCCGCCACTTCTACGGTTGCGGTGAAAGGTCCAGAGACGTTTTTAGGCTCTCGCCACGAGAGCGAACAGGTGCCGCCTCACCCATACTGGAAGCTAAAGGTTCGGTCGTATGTTCCATCTGCGCTGCTGATACGCACCTTTGGGGCTTGCGGCTGAGCGCTGTTGCGTGTTAATACGATGCGTTCCCCGGCCCGGCCTTTCATGCTGTGGCGAAAGGAATGTGTCCCCTCCCTTTCGGAGGCATCAAGTACAGCAACAATTGGCTCGCCAATCGAAAGTTCGGCTTGCTTGTCCTCAGTTATATCGAAGACATTCTTCTCGCCAAGTCCGCTGCCTTCGAGTTTCCAGTTAGTACCTTTTTCATCCTGCCGCTCGACGGCCCAGTCAAAAACGCGATATTTTCCAACCGGCAGCGAAGCAATCCCTTTTTCGGGCTTGAGGATAAACAATCCATTCTCGCCGTTAGCGGAGAACTGTATGATCGACTCGGCCAGCCGAACATTCCCAAATTTCACGTTTTCCGCCTTTGTGAGCTTTATGCAGGCCCCATCCCGGGCAATTTCAGGCCGGTACAGCGTTTCATCATCTAAGATGTAGTTGCCTGTAAAAAGCGTTTTTTGACTAACTTCTTTACCGATCCGTATCCGGTCGCACTCGGCGGCATTCACAGATTTGTCATTAAATGCACCGTTCGCATTATAGTCGAAAAGCACGCAGTGCTTCTTTTGCTCCCCTACTTGGATATCCCCTTCGTACCATCCGCCGGACGATGCAATCAATCTATTGTCGCCGGTGCCGTATTGGTAGGATCTAATGTTCAAATGATATGTGACCGGTCCATCTTCGGCCTCAAAGATTATTTTCACAGGCCCGAAATACGCGTTTCGCTGGTCAATTCGATATGCCGCTGCAGCGGTTTCATCGTCGAGGCCGCCGTTACCGTTTGAGTCGATATACAGCGAGTCATACGGCCCTTGTTTGTGCGTGCGGTCCAGGGCTATCCAGAGCCAGCCGCTCTTGACCATAGGAGTGGGCCACTTGGCAAACAACTGGTTCTGCCCCTTGAATTGCGGCAGCTTCACACCTGCGGGCTGTTCGGTGCTTAGCTCCATCGCCTGCGATCCCACTTCGCCTAATATCTGGCCGGCCTCTCGTGATGAGTGGTATTGCAGCCACTGCTCTTGCTGTGCCGACACCTGCGATACCAGAATAAGCAGTCCAATTCCCACTGCGAGCTGAATGTAGATTCTATTTCTCATTTTCGGAGCCTCCAAATACAGTCGATTATTTAGTTAGACAAAGAGCCGTCTTTACCCTCTCCACGTATTATATAAGACTTGATTCTTAGATAAATGTTACAACTTTTTCTCACTTTTTGCAACATTTTTATTTCATAAATCCTTGCCGCACCCGCACTTTCACGTAGAATCCCCTTTTTCGGGTATTTCTGTGCCGGGATTTTGTTCATTAAGCCGGCCGGTATCGGTCTGTTTCGGAGTTGCAGGCATCGCTTTTAGACGCAGGCAAGCATAAAATCTCTCGCGGAAAAAAGAGCTCCAAAGCGCTAAAATCATGTAGGGCAGGTTAATCAAGTATAAACAGACGGCGAGTACCAGGCCCACGGTTGCAGCGACAAATAATATTGTGGAAATCGGAATCGGAGCCTGTTGAATCATACACGCAATTGCGTAAAACACGAGCATGCTCGCAAGGCAGACAACGACCATCCAGATGGCCAGCCATAACAAGAATCGCACGGGGCCGTAGCGTTTTCGGCAGCACCAGCCCGCCAGTACGAAGCCGAGCAGCATTGCCAATGCCAGCACAGTAAGCATTGGCAGAATCACCATAGCCTCTCGTGAGAATACAAATCCAAGATAGGATACAATGCCGAGCAAAAAAAACATCGTAATCAGAGCGAAAGCCAGGAAAAACGCAATCCAGGGATTGAACCTGCCAAGCTTAGGTGCAAATAACCACAGAAATGTGATGCCCGCTACCAGAGAGTTGAACATCATGTTAAACATCTCATCATCCCCGGGAGAGCTAATCTGTGTAAGTAGAAACCACAAAATGTTCACGATCAGCAAAGGTACAAGGATAAGCAGGATACGAGGAGTACGATTTTTTTTGATGAGAATCAGGGCAGCGGCCAAAACGAGCCACAACGCCAGGCTCGGCATGCTGTGATACCATCTCCAGTTATAAACTACCTCCGCCCCCTGCTTCTGTCCCAAATCGCCTATATCCGAGGAGGAAACAAACCTTAGTTCGCCGAAGGTCGTTGTAGGTACTCGCCACGAGTACGAGCAGCCGCCGCCTCAGCCATAAGCAAATTGGCCCGAGGCAATTTCCTGATCGCCATTGTAGATCGTAAAGCTCGGCGGATTGCTCCTGTCTTCCTGAGTGTAAACTTCCCCCCCAACCCCGAGCAGTTTGTAATCCAAAGCCAGAGTTCTCCCCTGTCGTTTCACTTCCAGTGTCTGTTTCAGAGGAGTTCCAACTTTCAACACCGCCGGCGCATTCTGAGCAATCGTTATCCATTTATTCTGCGGTCCGCCCGCCTGAAAGCAGGCATAGCCGCCGTCCAGGTGTGATTCCAGCAATAGATATTGGCCCACAGGCAGTTCGACGACTTCGCCAGGCTGGTCAAACCGCTCTGTGTGACCATCCTTCCGCTGCAGAACAAGACGTTCGACATGTTCACCTTCCAGCTTAAGCTCGCCCAAAGCCTTTTCCTGGGCCAGACAGCAAGAAGCTCCAGAATTCCAGAAAACCGAAGCGATCACGAACGGAATTATTAAGCCGAATTTCAAATCCTGCACAATTAGTCCCTTACGCATTTGATTCATTCCTGGCCTTTCAGTGTATACCAGCGAGAGGTTATTCCCGGCTAATCACGATCTGCCGTGTCCCGGTTACCTTGCCGTAAAGCTCCTTTGTATCGTATATAACCTGGACGTTAAATGTCTCTTCGTTGCCATTGAGTTTGAGGTCGGACGGCACTCGCCACGAGTACCCGCACGTGCCGTCTCAGCCAAAGGGCATAACGCCCTCAGCAACCTTTTCACCGTCGGCTCGCGTAATGAAAACTGTCGGATGGATTGGCCCTACCGATTCTTTTACGGCTCTCTTGCCGTCAGGGCTTGTGAATTCCTCTCTGCACTTTCCTTCTCGAATAGCAATCACAATATGCAGCTTAGGATCTGTAAGAACGGCTTTAACCAATACTTCGTCGCTTGGCTGGACTCGCTGGCCTTTCGTCGGAGACGCAAACACCACCTCCGGCTCATTGGAAAAATCCAGGATAAAGGGCTTGTCCTTGCGAATCTTAATACCATAGACCTTTGGTCTGACCATATCGTTGGATTTACCATCAGAGTGATTGTTGTCCGAAATCCAAATACTTAGGGTGTCGAGAGATTCGGACTGGCCGTTGTCCAAAATCTCTTTGTTCAGAGTGGCGAGAGATATGGACATGTGACCAGGCAAATAGTTTCCCTCAGGCACTTGGCAACTTTGCACTGGTTTTGGCCACCCATTCTCCAACTCACCTCCAATGGGTACGGCTGTATCCTTTGATAACAACGAACCTGTAATCGTTACCTTATGTATATTGCGTCCACCTGCACCGACTTCAAACGTGCCTAACCGTCCTTCGTATGGGCGAACAAACAACTTATCACCCCTTGAATTTGTGGCGAAGCGATAGTATGTCTCGCCAATAACGTGCATGGAATTTAACTGTTGAGCTCCTTCCCACCATGGATAATCCATCGGGTGATCCTTTGGAAATATGCAGATGTCGGTCCTGGGATGAGGGCTTAGGAAAGTGCCATATTCATTACCCTCAATCTCAATTTCCGCCTTGCGCACTTTTCCCGGGAATTTGAGTGCACGTGGCAGTGGTGGTTCCGGCCAGGCTACTTCGGAGTCGGAGATTTCTTTGAGATCAAAAACCAACGCTTCTTTACTGTAAGTATCGTTTTCTTTTTTACAGCCGGATGTAATCGCCATCAGCGGCAGACAAAATAACACCAGATTGCCGACAGTTATGATTCTTGAAAGAATTGCTCTTCCTCTCATGGTCCAGTTCCTTTCTCGCAAAAACTCAAATCAACGCAACTTCCCTCGATCAAGATGCTTAATCTATATGATATAGAAGATGGCTAAAAAAGTCAAAAGTTACGCGGAATTTATCAATTTTTTCTACAAACCTTGATTTAACAGGAGCATTTAACTACAATGAGAATTTGATTCGTCACTCTTTTTAAGGAGTTGTCGCTTATGAGAAAAAGCACTGCCAAAAACAAAATGGTTCTTTCTGTAGTATTGGTATTTTTGCTGGCTTTTGTTCTGATAGTTTTTGTGGGCTGCAAGAAAGACCAACCTCAGGAGACCCAACAGGCCGCCGAACCTCAGAAGACCGACACATTATCCGGAAAGATTCACCTGCGTATCTTGTATGCCGGCCTGCCGAACACGGATCGTGCAAAGGAATTCGTGGATTTTCTCACGACGCATTTCCAACAGGTAGAAACCACGGATTACAATACCTTTACGGGAAGTCATACCGCCGATTTTGACGTCGCAATTATTGACCACGACGGCGCAGACACCAGATCGCCACGACTAAGGATTGACCGTCAATACGCACGTGCTACTGTTACTGTGGGAGTTCCGGGCGCGTTCTTATGCAGCAACCTTTCCCTCAAAACCGGATACTTGTGAAACTGCATGGGAGATGCGGCTCATGCTGAGCTGCTCGATCATGTTGTTTTTCAAAAGCCCTTCAAGGTTGAGCCTGAGTTCGAATACAAGGAAACACCGAGGAATTACCACGACCGTCACCTGGGTGAGGACAAGCTCCCGGCCAAAATGAAGGTATGGCGAGTGCAGAAAACGGAGAAGACCTATGGGAGTGTTGTCGCTCGCTCCTATGGTTTCACGGACTCGCCGGACGCCGAAGCTCTTGCATTGGGCTTCAACGGCGGTAAAGAATACGGTGCTGTAGGAGTAGGGCGACACGGCAACTTCCTGCAATGGGGTTATTCAGCACCGCCGTCAAAGATGACTGAGGCGGGGAAGAACTTTTTCCTCAATTGCATATGCTATATCCACCAATTTGACGGGAAAGCTCCTTTGATCCGCAGAACATCCAGCCATCGGTGGAATGCGATCAGATTAGCTGCGCTGATCAATCGCATAAAGGACGAGAAATTTTTCTCAAGTACCTTCTCGCCGGATCTCAGGAAGAAGTACGAAGGAGATCCGAACGGATTGGTTCAGTATTACAGAAACGATTTCGAATTCATCTATCGCGATAAAGTGTTCCTGATCGACAACGAGCTTAAATCGCTGGACCTCAATTCCAATCGCGAAACAGAAACCCTCGAACGGCTGATTTCTCTTTTAGAAGATGAAAAGCACGCCGATACCGCCCGGCTTTTGCTCGCGCGCTATACGAATGAGTCATTTCAGAGCACAGAACAATGGCGGGCGTGGCTTGAGAATAATAAGGACAGGATATTCTTCAGCGATGTTGGCGGTTACAAGTTCCTTGCCGTACCCAAAGGGTATTTAGAAAACAAAACGTCAACGGTCGTCCAAAAAGAACCGGATAGCGGCTGATAGAACTTTCCACTTACCCGCCGTGCAAACACATGGCTTTGTCACAACACTATCGGTTTAGCCGCTAATTATCGAACGGCAGCTTGACTCCCCCCGTTTTGGTTCTAATAACATCCGGTTCCATTCCGACGCCGAGATCTCTCTTTTGCTTTTGTATACGGCAAACGGAACCTATGGGAACTTTTGACACATCGCCAGCAACTACTTTGGCCATTGACATGGTGTACGCGACCTTCTGAATCTCTATAGTAGCGACATGGCTTTCGATGCTACCGAGCGACTCTCCGGTATCGTTATCGAAGACCTCCCTGCCCGTCGTATAGACATCGAGCAACATGCCGTTTTTCATTCTCTGGCCGCCCTGATTCAGGATTATCCGGCCATCCTCCTGTACCGCAGCGACGGTGATAGGATACACACGGTCGATAATCGCTGCAATCACATCGTTGGCAACAAGCGAGATAAAAGCGTCGCGCACCTGTGCCGAGTCCCATTCGAGAGGATTCTGTTCGTCGGCAAGCTTTCTGACCTGTTCGTCTTCGAGATATTTTTGCGCAGTCGACGCCAGGACTACCTGCTTTGTGGAGCTGTCGACAAGCCGATAATCGAAATTGAACCTTGCTTTGAACTTCCTCGCCGTGTAATTGGCGGCTCTCAGGTACCTTTCGATTCTCTCGATTTGGGCCTGAGTAATGGTCCCTACGAGCAAGTAATCGGCACCAAGAGTTTCAGCGAGCTTTGCCTGTTCTCCAAGAGGGGCATCGAAGGAAAAGAGCATCTCTTTTTCCCTCGTTAAGTCAACGATGCTTTCACGGTCAAGGACAGCAAATTTGTTAGTCTGTGTTAGTCCCGCAACAAGGCGCTGGGAGAACAGCGACGAAAGTGTGTCGCCGGATATTATCTGGTTCAGGAAACCGTAACTATCCTGCTGTGTTTTTGCGGGCATCAAGGCAATCTTGACCCGCACGGTCTGGCCCCGTGCGCCATAATCGTAAACGGAGACCTGGAGCGTAACTTCGTAGGTGTCCTGATCGATTTGCTTTTCATCGAGAACATTGTAGCTTCTTACGAGGCCGCCGATTTCGGTTGTATAGACTGTGCCGTCCGTGGCAACATCTACAGAATCGAATTCGATTCTCCTGCGGCCGGGCCCGTCGTCACCTACTCCCACACCTGAGCTGCGGAAGCCAAATTCGTAGTTGCTGGAATCGACTCTAACACCTCTTACCTGCTCGACTGCTCTATACAGAGCGTTCTTGACGGCCTCGTCCCTGTTACGGCCACGGCCGATGACTTCCCGAATAACTGCGTTGTTTGGCTCAGTCTTCAAAAGAGGTGTCGATGCGCCGCGTTTGCCGGCCGGTTTCTGTTCGGCATCCGGCACATTACCGGCGGTTACAACTGCCGCAGCCAGCAGGCAGAGCGCAATAATGCTTATTAATTTTTTCATTTTTCCACCCTTTGAAAAAACTTTCCATTAGACTCTTTTACCAGGAAACAGATTTACTGCTGCCCCTTTTACCGATAAGAGTTTCATCCTGCCAAAATCTGAGTCCGCTTTTAACATCGCTCAGCTTCAGTTGAAAATAGTACTCAACCTGCTGCGTGTTTCGGTCATAGCGGATATTCGTCTGAAAGATTTTGCCGGAGATGGTTAGTTCAGGTGCGATGAGTGTTTGCCTTTTGGCCACCGTGCCGGGATCGAACTCTTCGGAATCTCTGAGTTCTCTTGTCTCATGGAGCAGCTCGTCGGAACCGCTGCCGATAGCGGATGTCATAACTGCCTGGCCGCTGTTCAATATCTCCGTCTCGATTTTTACCATAAGCTGGTCGGTGTCGATTCTCTGCGTCGTATCGTTCACGATCCTGCCGGTAGCCACGACATATCTTCCGCCTCCCTCTTTTTTAAGTGCGCCCTGGGCGAGCATTGATTGTACCATTTTACTCGCGGCCATATCGAAATCTCTATAGTCCAGGGCCATGACAGCCTTTCCCTCGTCATTCATGGTATCGATCATTGTTGTTTCCTGGGCACATCCTGCCGCTAAAATACAAACCATCGTTATTAGATATAATACTTTCGCTTTCATAATTTACTCCCACTTTCTCGTATCCATTCTGAAATTTACGGCTTGCGGTCTCGGCGCAACGGCCTTAATGGTAAAGGGTGATTTCCCCATTGCCGACATCGGCAGCCACACACTTGTTTTCGTTTCAATCATAAGCCCGTCTTTATCCAGCCATTCGACTCTGTATCTGAAGCGTTTGGTCTGATACGACGTGTTGTTTCCGTTGACATAAAGCTCGAGGAAACCGGCATCACTCATTCTGGTAACGGCTTGGGTGACTTCAATTCCTTCGCCGATCAAGGCACTGAAAGCATGGACGACCGGCCTGGTAACAATGTTGCTTCCGAGCGTGTCACTTGCGACTCCTTCTCTAACATGGATTCTCGAGTCATTCTGCTTCTGACAGCCGTAACTGAAGACTATCAACGCGATTAATACGAATTCTAACTTTTTCATGGCAAATCTCCATCAACATTTAAATTAATAATCTAATATGTTATCAGGTCAAGAACCTGCCTTGTCTGCTTCTGCGGTATTCTAACATAGACAAACGCATTTTTGCAAGCGGGGATTTCCACCGGGAACGATTCGCCGCCCGGGGATTCTATCGTTATCAGCCTGTCGGGCGGCATGGGGAATCTGGCAACCTGGAAATTCTTTGGCAGGGTAGTCCAAATTCTAACATCGGCGGCTGTTGTGGCGTAAGAATAGACAGTAGCAAGGAAGGAAACAATTTTCGGCGAGGAATCGTCTTTTTTATTCAGGGCATACTGTGCTATAACTTTTGCAGTAGCGGACATAATGGCCCGGGTCAGAATACCTTTAAAGTCTTTGCTAAACTCAGTCTGCACGACCCGGTCCATATTCCCGACGATCTGCGTATTGTAATTGTTGCCGCCAGCCTTGATCGACAAGTAGGGATAAGCCTGCTCTCTGAATACGAGTGTTGGCAGAGCAATCCCGAAGTATTTCACTTCGTCCGAGGCAATAAACAGTGGTATGTCGATTCTAAGCTCTTCCTTAACAGGCCCCATCCCGTTTTCAAATATTACCCATACGGTATCTTTCAACTCCGCCTTGCCGTCGAGAACCTGTTCAGTAACAGCAAGGTCCCGGGCAATGTAATCGTTGTCGCGGACCATTCCATACGATTCTTTGAGGAAAGTGACAGCTTTCGAGTGGTCGCCAATGAGATTGAAAAAAACTCCGGCAATGTATGTCGTAAAGGGATTGACGAAATCGGGATAGGCTTCGAACTCGTACAGGCCGGGATACCTGTCAGTTATTAACTTGTTGATTTCGGGATTATCGACATTTTTCTTAGCCTGCGATCCCTCTTTTTCCTGCTCCTTGTCTAATTCATTTTGCAGCTTCTCTATTTCACGGGCGAATTCCTCCTTTGCCCGTCTTTGCCTGTCAAGAGCCCTGTTGAACTCTACCCGTGCCTGGTCGTTTTCACCGAGGGCCATAAAGTTCAATGCTTTGTAAGTATTGACCATGATGCCGTCGTATTCTTCACCTAAATAAGGGATGATATTCTCGTTAATTGCAATTGCAGCAACCGAATCTGCGGCTGCGTTTTGATAATCGAAGAAGTTCAGCATCTCCTCCGATCTATCAAAATAATTGTTACTTTCCCGGTGATTTTGCCTCAACCTTTCAAGCGTGCCGAGTTGTAATGTCCATAATAAATCTTCTTTTTTAGGATTTTTGCTTTTGCTGATTTTCGACTGAGCGAATTCTATAGATTTTTCATAATCAGAACCTCTGAAATATTCGCCAAAGGTGCTGAGTTGGCTTTTAGGTGCATTGCATCCGGCGAAAACAGGAAGTAATAAGACGAATAGAAAAAAGCGATTCCTAACAGGGTCTCTGTTCATAAGACCCTCCACATATTATCCATTTTTGTGCCGCTATAGAAGTCCCAATAAGACAGAACTGTAGATCTGTAATTAAACTCAGCGTCGATCATTTAATACTCACAATGATTATCCTGAGCGTTGTAATTTCGCGAAAATATCAATACCTTTCAATGTCAGCTAATGAAAGCTCATTTCTGGTAGATTAACGGAGGTTCTGGAACAAATCAAGGATAATTTGTGTTTCAAAAACATGGGGTGCGACCAGATATTCTGGCAGGCGATTTTTCGTTCTTAAATGCTTGCTCTCAAAGCTGGAAATTTCCCTATCGTCATTGCGAGGCCACAGCATGTGGCCGTGGCAATCTCTATCCTGCGAACGGTCGAGATTGCTTCGCTTCGCTCGCAATGACAAAGAACACAATCCTTTACACAAGACAAGCTTATGTAGTGCCAGAAAAATTAGCCACACCCAAAACATGCACATTGCCCCCTTTGTCTCAAATCCGGCATTTGAAAAGGTCGCTTCCCATTTTGAGGAACCCAGCAAGATTCTTATGTGTTTCGATTTCGTCAATGTACCAACTCTTGAAGGTCAAATGAGCATGACGGCGAAAATGACTGCGCCGGTATTTCTCAGCCCGCAAGCTTCATATTTCTACCGGCTAATCTCGTAACTGTTCGATTTTTCTTTGACGTCGATTCTGCAATCGATTATTTTAATCGGGTACAGTGGGAAACCAGATGGTATGATACAAGTTAAACACAATAATTCCGGTACTATAGCAGTCACTGCGGCTCTGCTGATCATTATCGCACTTGTGGTTTTATCAATCGCCCGGCATTTCTGGGCCGACTCCGCAAACGAGCATTTCGACAAATTAATCTCAGTTTACATTATGGAAAAGGAAGATCTCAACGAGGATGATCGAGGCAGACTAAAGGCCCAACTGCTGGAAGATGGTCTGTTTTTCAAGATGCACAGATGGAATAAGGAAAGTTTTATCAAGGATCGGCAGCTATACGACGAAATGATAATCACCCGCGACCAGCGTCAGATGAGAAAAGAGGAAGCCGAAGGTTCGGTCATTGAAACCATGATAAATCTGTAACAAGTACCCCCCCGCTACCCTTCGACGGAATCTTTAACAGAAAAATGGGACCTACACCGAATCGATCGGTATAGGCCCCTAACTAATGCAAGTCCCAATATCGCTGCTGTACCTGCTATAGCAGGTGTAAAACTGTCTCTCGCAAAAGCGGGGAGCAGTATTTACTCTCCGGCAGCTTCTCTCAGGCCATACAGGCGGATATCATCTATGAATATCTCGCCCGAACCGCCGGGATCATTCGTATTGCCTTTGGTACCAAGGCCGATTGCAATCTTGTCAACATTGGTCAGGACTACGCCCTGATCGGCAAAGGTCTGCAGCGGAATCACCCACTCGGTCCAGGAGTCGATCTGTGACGCGGCCGGATCATCGTGAACCACCACTGCCGGGGTTCCGGCACTGTTGGAAACCGCCACGTAAAGCGGCTCGGCATCGTTGCTTGCTATGCCGATATCCTGGTTCGCCCACTGTGGGCCAACATTACCGGTGAACGTTACGTTGGAGAATACGGCCTGACACGTTAAAGCAGTGTCATGGCTCGTAAGCGCCAAACCGATGTAGACATTCGAACCCATCGGGACGATCTCTGTGCCCTGTATCGTCCACGCCGAGCCGTTGGCTGAATGGTACGCCGTAAAGTTGCCGGACAAATCACGATCCACCTTCACCCAGTACGGTGCGGTAATCTCGCCCGTTGTCGTCTCAATGCTGGTCTGGCCCGTGCCGGGACGTCGCTGGAAGGACACACCCGAACCGGGAGTCACAACCATCGTCGCGTGCGCTGAGTCCGGATTGAGCGTCTCACGAATCATCACGCCGGCTTTTGCCCAGGCGTTGGTGTTATCGATGCTCTCGACCTTTGCGACAATCGAGCCGGGGCCGGTTAGCACCTTATATGCAAAGTGGAACTCGTCGGCTTCTATGCTGTTAACCGCCCAGATATCTGCGCCGGAGGCAGTCATCGTAAAGGTGCCGAGCGGGCCTTCGACGAAGCTGCCGACGTATGCCGGGTAGCCTCTGAACCACAGCGACAATTCCCCAACGCCTTGCTCTGTCCAGTCTCGCTGGTCTGTCAGCGTATAGTCAACCTCCGAATACTTCGAGAAGCCCTGCTTGTTGTTGTCGTATGCTACCGGCATAGACTGGTTGCCGCCGTGTACGATAGTCTCCTCGGTATAAGAAGGGGTGGTTTCATCGCCTACCGCAGCGCCGGTGCCGTTGCCGGGATAGTAATCCGGAGTACCCGGCGAGCCATAACCAAGCCCATCGTGCCATGAGTACCATATCTGGTTCTCGCCCGTATCGTAGTCCTCGAAGTCGTCTATGACAAAGAAATCGCCCGTCGTAAAGCTCCAGACGTTGCCTGCCCAAGGACTATCGGGATTGACGCCGTTGACCTCATCGATGCGCCAGTAGTAATTCGTATTAAATGTAAGCTTGCCGGGGTCGTAGCTCTCTTCGCCAAGGGCTTTTGGCCCCTTGTACTCGGGCGAGGTTTTCGTGGCATTCTTGACCGCATCCGCATCCTCGCCGAAATATACCTCGTGCGAAGCGGCAACGGCTCCCGCATCCCAGGTAAGAACTACCGACGGCTTTACTTCTTCGGCACCATCGGCCGGATTCGGGCCTGCGACGGCGCCTTCCGTTGTGAAACTCCAGACTTCACCTTTGTAGAAAGCGTCACCATCATCCTCATCGACCCGCCAGTAGTAAGTCTTTGCAAATTTAAGTGGACCGGGAGTATATGTCGCTATTCCCTGAGAAGATCCATCAGCGGCATTTGCGACGGTGTCATAGTCCTCTCCGAAGTACACTGTGTGCAATTTGGCTCCGAAGCCGCCCGTCCAGTTTAATGTCACACCCAATACAACAGATTCGGCTCCCTTGGCCGGGATGGGATTATATGCTGTATGCGGAGGAACCGTAAAACTCCAGACACTACCTTTGTACACGGTTTCGTCAGCGGCAATCTCATCAACCCGCCAATAGTATGTCATACCGGGAACAAGGCCCTCCGGATATGGGCATCCCTGGAACCCGACAAGAAAATACAATGAGCCTAAGCCTTGATTACCCTTGTATATGTCCGAGTCTCGCGTGGCATCATTGACATCGTCGAAGTTATCGCCGATGTATACGTCGTGTGAGACTGCTGTAACCCCCGCCAACCAGTTCAGGGTCGCCCATGTTTCCGCATACATAGAACGATTAGGCGGCTTTGGATTAGATGCGTTATTACCAGCTACAATCAGCCCTGTACCCCACATACTGGGAGTGGTCCAGCCGATCCCCTCCGTCGCATGCCAGGAAATCTGTGCGTCCCGACCGTCGCCGTCATCATCATCATTGATAAAAATATCGATCCCGATTACTTGCCCCCCTTGTGGCGTCTCGCCTGTCATATTCGCCCACGGAAGCTTAATTTCCATCAGATAACCGTTATCGGTTGTGGCCACGGCATATTCCACTCCCTCAAGACTATCAGGCGGATGAAAGTATTCGGAAGCATCCTCAACTTCTGTGTTCCACCTGAAACGGTACTGAAAGTCGTTATCGTCGGTCGTAGCTCCCTTACTGTTGTCACCGTCGATATAGACCTCGACACTGTCATCCTGCCAAGAGTCGGCTATGGATGTATCAGCAACCAAAGACTCATCGGTGACATCGACCAGTACGTAGAGATAATCGGAGTCCCAGAGTACCCACCAACTGCCAGAGCAATCCGAGGCACCGGAAATGGTTCCATCCATAGTAACGTCTACCGGCTGCTCCGTCGAAGATGACCACACATCATCTACAATACCATCAATCACCGGTGCATCAAAGGAACGGATGGTCACGTCAGCATCGACAGCCGAAACTGTACTGACCAGGCTCAGTACCAATACAAAAGAAAATACATAAATCAGTTTTTTAAACATAATACGCCTCCTTCACATTAAATGATTGATAATAGTTTTTAGCTGCACTACATTCTCTTCATCCTTCAACAGGATGATTTTTCGCGACTCGCTGCCACCTCCTTTCCTAAGAGCTAACCAACGATTGAAAATCAACAAAACCACTATGAATTATAAAAATTCCCCGCCCACAACTCTATGCCTAACTCAGCAAAATCCAATCTTAACTACGAGAAAAATCATAGAATGCTCCTGCTCTAAAGACCAGAATCCACAGATGTAAGACTATACGGCATGAGCCTCACCTAATTTCTTTGTACCAAATTACCCACCTTCTCGTCAAGAAAAATCTATATACTTTGATAAGAATACCGAACCACATAATTGTGCAAGAAAATAGATTAAAAAATCAAACATTTATGAAATTCTGTTAAAAAGTGGTAATTTTTATAAAAAAACAATTAAAAAACAATAAATCACTCATCTCGAATTCGGCGTATTTATCTTTAATACTTGTCATATAAGCACTTATGTCATTTTTCCCAAAATCTGAATTTAAATCCTGCCAGGTTGCTAAAAAGTTTTTTTATGAGGGAGCCATCCTTGTGTCCGATATAATCCATAATAATTCAAGTTTATAAAAACTTCAATAATCTTTATATTCACATCCAAAATGTAATTTCTTCTTTTCTTTGTTTTGAAGAGTTACTACTGAGGCTATATGTAAATTAGCAGCATTTAAAATATTTAATTTTCTGTCTAATAACGTATAATAGTAATGATTCCATTATTCTTTTTATTGTCGAGTTATGGTCAATGATTTTGTAAAACTAAGTGACGCTGAACTTCTCGCCCGCTATACAGCCGGTGAGGAGGCTGCATTTCGTGAAATCGTAAATCGCTATAAAAACAGTCTTTACGCATTTCTTAGACAATTCTTAAACCGGCATGATCTTGTCGAGGACGTCTTTCAAGAGACGTTTTTACAATTGTTTGCCAGCCGGGACAGCTTTGACACAAACCGGCCTTTACGTCCGTGGCTTTTCACAATAGCTGCGAATAAAGCAAAAGATGCTCTGAGAAAATGGCAACGAACATCTGCTGTCTCGATAGGCACCATGGCGGATTCGCAGGATTTGTCATTTGACGATATGCTTAATACCGTTACTTCTGATAATACAATGCCTTACGATGAGCTGCAAAAGGACGAAACATCACAGCGTGTTGGACAGATTATAACGGATATGCCGGAAAATCTGCGAGAAATCTTGATTTTGGCATATTTTCAGAGATTTTCTTACAAACAAATGGCCCAGATTTTAAGTATACCTATCGGGACGGTTAAGAGTAGATTGCATACGGCCGTCGGGCGTTTTGCAAAAGAGTGGAAAGCATCAGTTGGGAGCAAAGAATTCAAATGATTCCGCTTAATAGCGATCATAAACAGCTTTTATTCGATTATTGTTTAGGTTTTACATCTCCGGAACATACTGCTCAAGCAGAGACATTAATCTCATCCAACGAACAAGCCGCTGTAATTCATTCCAAAATCAAAGCCACACTCGAACCACTTAGTAGCATAGAACCTGAATCCTGTCCGGATTCTCTGACGGATCGTACGGTTTGGCGACTTAACAGCCTGGCAAATTCAAGCCAGGATCGGCTACAGAAATTACTTGCCAGCGAACAAATCCGGGAATTTACCGCCAAGAATCGGCTCCGGACTGGTTTTGGAGGACGGTTAGCCACTGCAGCGGTGCTAATGATTGTAGGCAGTCTTCTGGTCACAACATTCAGAGCCGTATCCGGCTACACCCGTCATCATTCTTTGCGTCATCAATGCCAGATGCAGCAGAGCAGCATCTTCCAGGGTTTGCATAGTTACATTTCCGACCATGATGACCAACCACCTGCCGTTGCAACTTCGGCGGGCGCTCCCTGGTGGAAAGTAGGCGACCAGGGCACCGAAAACCATTCCAATACCCGCCGTGTCTATCTTTTGGTAAAACAAGGTTACGTAAAGCCGGGCAACTTTGTTTGTCGCGCTTGTAAATACGGCGAAACCATCCAAATGACTCCCTCACAATTAAGCAATTCAAAGGATTTCCCCAGCAGAAGATATGTAACTTACAGCTTCCAGATTAGTTGCCGCAAAACCAAGAACGGCAAGCTGCTTTGCAGAAACGTCATAATGGCAGATTGGAATCCGCTTTTTGAAGAATTACCTGATGACTTTTCAAAGCCGTTTAGTCTTCGACTCAACAAGCAGTTGTTAACCCTTAACAGCATCAATCACAACCGTCGTGGACAAAACGTTTTATTTGGCGACGGCCGCGTAGAGTTTCTAAAAACACGTTTTATAGGCACGGATGATATTTTTACACTGCAGGACACCGACGTCTATCAAGGCTGTGAATCACCTTCCTGCGAGACCGACTTTTTCCTTGCCCCATAAAACCAGCAAGAAGCAAGACCATACTTTGCCAGTCAAATACCAGTCGGAAAATGCTCCCGGATTTGGAAGTATAGCCTGCGTTTTCAGCAAACTTCTGTTCACACACAGTTGATCGTGCCGGCTGATGTGTTATTTAATTCAACAGGCCATAGTCTGCTAATGTCTGCTTTAGAACAACTTTTTTGTCCTCTGCCAGCGGAGTCATAGGTAATCGCAGTTCTTCTGATGCCATATTCAGCATCGCCATTGCAGCCTTGATCGGTATGGGATTCGTAGCCAAAGTAAGCATCCCCTTGCTCAGTGCAAATAGCTTTTTATGCCATTTGAGGGCTGAGACAAAATCACCTTCCAGGATCAAATCGGTCATCGCATTGACATCGGCCGGCACAATGTTCGCCACTACGCTGATTACGCCCTTGCCGCCAATAGAGGCTAACGGCAGCGTAAGGGAATCATCGCCGGAGATGATGGTTATGTCGCATAGAGTCACAATTTCGCTGGCCTGGTCCAGACTGCCGCTCGCTTCTTTGATCGCAACGATGTTTTCGAGTTCAGCCAACCGCGCAATCGTCTCAGGCGTCATGCCCGCTCCGCATCGGCCAGGTATATTATACAGCACGACCGGCAGGTCAACATCTTCAGCTATCGCCTTAAAATGCTGATAAAAGCCTTCCTGCATAGGCTTATTGTAATATGGCCCGACCTGCAAAGTCGCATCGGCACCGACTTTTTTTGCAAATGCCGTCAGCTCAATCGCCTCGGCAGTGCTGTTTGCGCCGGCTCCTGCGATTACGGGGACTTGTCCGCCCACGGTCTTCACTACTCTTTCGATGACCTTTTTATGCTCTTCGTAACTTAATGTCGGCGATTCACCGGTCGTCCCAACGGGCACTATACCATCTATACCGCCCTCTAATTGGAATTCGATCAGCTCGTCGAGGGTTTCAAAGTCTATTTCACCATCCTGAAAAGGCGTTACCAGCGCCACCATTGCCCCTGTAAACATTCTTAATCTCCTAATTTTGTGAATAGTTCAATCTGCGGAATTAGCGGCCCATGAACTATGAACTCATAATTGCGAACTGAATTTATCTATCAATCTTATCATTTCGGTGGTTGCCTGCCCGATTCCGGAAAAGACTGCTCTTGCTATAATACTATGACCGATATTGAACTCGCAAAGGCCTTTGATGCGCGCCACGCCGGCAATATTTCGGTATGTCAGACCGTGGCCTGCGTGGACTATGAGCTTATTGTCCATCGCAAGTTCTTTGCCGGCATCCAACTCGGCGAGCTTTTTATTAACCGCTCTTTGGCCCCGGGCGTTCGCGTACATGCCGGTATGCAGTTCGACGGCATCGCATCCGGACCGGGCCGAAGCGACAATTTGTTCTTTATCCGGTGCGATAAAAGTGCTCACTAAAATGCGCTTTTTGTGCATTCTTTTAACAACGCCGGCAAGGCGTTTCTTGTACCGAACGCAATCCAGACCTCCTTCGGTCGTCAGCTCGGCTCTTTTTTCGGGCACCAATGTCACCTGATCCGGCTTAATCTCTTCGGCAATTTTGACGATGGGTTCGGCCATACACATTTCGAGATTCAGCTTGCAGGCAACGGTTTCCTTGAGCAGACGAACATCCCGGTCGCATATATGACGTCTGTCCTGGCGCAGGTGAACGGTAATTCCGTTTGCACCGGCCAGTTCGCACTGGACCGCCACCCAGATCGGGTCAGGCTCATCGGTCAGCCGGGCCTGCCTGATAGTTGCGACGTGGTCGATATTTACATTTAGTACAGCCATTTTCTTGCCCTCGAATTTCTTGCTGGATTATATCACTGTGCAGTTTCAACACAAGCAAATTAAGGCAGTAAAAAATTCCGATATATCTTTTAATAAGCCACAGAAGTTAAACTATGGTTTCCGCGATTTATCGCTAATCGCGACAGCCGGGGGCAGTGTTCCGATCAAATACGAAGCTTCGGAGCGATCATTTTAAAACCGTTATTTAATTGGTCCTGTATTTGTGCTATATTTATACTGCTTATACAGGACGATAGAAACAATACAAAGGCAAAGATCAGCAATTATTGATTCACGGTAGCAAACTATGAAAGTAAAGCTAAACTGGGCCACTCGGATCACAATCTTTCGGATACTGCTGATCATCCCATTTGTCAGTTTTATGCTCAAGACAAATGATCCGGCCCTTAGCGATACTGCCCGGAACGTAATGCGGTATGTTTCGATTCTCCTGTTTCTGATAATGGCGGTTAGTGACGGCGTTGACGGCTATCTGGCTCGCAGGAAAAATCAGATTACGAAACTCGGCGCGTTTCTTGACCCGATTGCAGATAAACTGCTTATCACCTGCGCATGCCTGCTCTTAGCCTCGCAACGGGGTCATGTTGAGAATTTTCTGCTGCCCCCGACGGTTGTCGTACTTATAATCGGTAAAGACCTGTTTTTGCTGATCGGTTTTGTAATTGTCTATTTAATTACGTCAAAGATCCACATCGCCCCTGTGTTCGTCGGCAAACTCGCCACTACTTTGCAATTGTCGATGGTAGCAGGAATTCTGATTGGTCCTGAGGTTTCCAGTATGCTGCCGGGCTGGATTTGGTTCTTGCGGACTCTCTGGTGGTCGGCCGCGGGAACCGCCATTTTAGTAACTCTTATTTACATACGCGATGGAAGTCGTTATATTGAAGCATATGAGCAGAACCTTGCGAACAAAAATAAGAAATTACAGTAACAACTAAAAAGCACGATCGATAACAAAATCCGGCAATAATGGCAGGAATTTTCAACTGAATTTTACATTGTAGATTTGAATCTTCGTTTTAATCTCTTCACCGGGGATATATAGGTGACGATACAATTTAGCGAAATACCGGAAGTTCTGGAGGAGCTTCGCCGCGGCAACATGATTGTGCTTGTCGATGCCGAAGACCGTGAGAACGAAGGCGACCTGGTATGCGCCGCCGAGAAGGTAACGCCCCAGATTATCAACTTCATGGCCAGGTTCGGCCGCGGTCTTATTTGCCTGCCGCTTCAATCCGAGAAATGTGATGTGCTTGGCCTGTATCCACAGACCGTTGATAATACGGCACGCTTCGGCACGGCCTTTACTGTCAGTATCGATGCCGCCGAAGGCATTAGCACAGGTATCAGTGCCTCGGACAGGGCACAGACCGTTCAGACAGCGATTGCCGATGAGGCCAGGCCGGGCGACCTTGCTCGTCCCGGCCATATATTCCCGCTACGTGCCCGCGAAGGCGGGGTGTTGGTGCGAGCGGGACAGACCGAAGGAGCAATTGATTTAATGCGCCTGGCGGATTTGAAACCGGCCGGTGTCATCTGTGAAATTATGAACGAAGACGGTTCGATGGCGCGAGTCCCTGAATTGCTCAAATTCTGCGAAAAGCACGAACTAAAAATCGCCTCTATCGCCAAACTGATAGAATATCGGCTTCAGCGTGAGAGCCAGATCAAACGCCTTGAGTGCGTCAATCTGCCTACCGATTATGGCGAATTCACGCTGATCGCCTACGAAAGCGTAACTTCAGCCGAGCCTCATCTGGCTTTATGCAAAGGTGACGTTGGCCGCCTCGACGAAAATGGCAAACCCATTGAGCATAACGAACCGCTGCTTGTTCGGGTGCATTCGGAATGTATGACAGGCGATTTGTTTCATTCACAACGCTGTGAATGTGGTTACCAGATGGTGACCGCGATGAAAATGATCGAGCAGGCCGGCGAAGGCGCCTTGATTTACTTGCGACAGGAAGGCAGAGGCATCGGCCTTACGAACAAACTGCGGGCTTATAAGCTCCAGGAACAGGGCCTTGATACGGTTGACGCCAATCTGAAGTTGGGCTTCATGGCAGACAAACGCGACTATGGGATTGGCGCTCAAATCTGTCGTGACCTGGGACTGCGGGAAATTAAAATATTGACCAATAATCCGAAAAAGATTAGTCGCCTTGAGGTTTACGGTATAAAGATTGTTGAGCAGATTCCGCTAAAAGCCGAACCCGGCGAGCATAACATCAACTATTTGAGAACAAAAAAATACCGTCTCGGCCATTTACTTGATGAGGATTTATAGCCTGTTCGGATTTTGCGCCTAAATGCCGGCAGCACATGAGAATTTCAATCTTAATTATCAAAAATTAGAATGAAGCCATTGCGTATTATATCCCGGGTATTATTGCTTACGCTTTTCTCCATTAATATTGGTTGCGAGCAGCCGAAACCACCTATGGAAATCCATGCTAAGACCGATAATAGCATTGATATACTCTCCCTTTATGCACGTTTTGTTCCTGTGAAAATCGACATTATGCCGTTGACTGAATTTGTCGGTCTCGACGATGCCCAGCGGTCTAAAATACATCTTTACGTCAGTTTGCTCGATCCATTCGGCTCCCAGATAAAGTCGCCGGGCATGTTTCGTTTTGAATTGTATGAGTATATGCAGCGCTCGTCTGAGCCGAAGGGAAAAAGGGCTGTTATTTGGCCGGACGTCGATTTAACCGACCCGGTTACAAATAATGACTATTGGCGGGATTTCCTGCGGACTTACGAGTTCAGTTTGCCTTGCGAGCAGGCCAACAGCCAGGACTACATTCTACAGGTAACGTGTCTGTGCCCGAACGGCAAGCGTCTTTCATCCGAATTCACCCTTAGACAAACAAAATAACCCCCTTCAAGCCTGTATAAATATGACAAAAGTTCTTTTTTATCGGCCATTTTTTATTTGACAACAAAATAGGCGATGTGTTATAAATAGGATAGAGTCTTTGTACGCTTAGCTTGGCATCTGTAGTCTTTTTCATCTTCCGGCAACATGGATTTCATTGGCTCTTAAGTGAATTCGCTCAGCCGGGAGTTTCGTAAGCCATGTATAGTTTTAGCAGGAAACTTATGCTTCTCTGCTAAAGCTCTTGTGTTAGAATGAACGACTTATATTGGGCTTTTAATGGAAGCAGGTGATGTCAATTCGCGAGGAATTATTTAGCAAGCATTGATGTAGTATAGTCAAGATAAAAATGTTATCGGTCATTTTTCGTATATACTTTTTTGAAGGAGGGCTTTTATGTATAAAAAAGGGTTTACCTGATTTATTTGTGTTATGGAATTGGCCGAAATAACTGGCAGTATGGCCAATAGTAGAAGTCAATTGAGTTAAGTCGCAGAGCGACTGATTGTAAGGAGAAAGTATCATGAGAAATCGAGTAGTCTGGTTGGCAGTATTTTTGTTGATAGGTTTCATAGGAATCGGTCCAGGCCACGCACAGGAGGTCGTGAATCTACTGCCCAACGGCGGCTTCGAGAGCGGTGTCATGTCGCCGTGGAGCACTTATGGCCCCGTTACCTCAGAAGTTGTTCAAAATTTAGTGGATGCAACGATTCCCGAAGATCCGATTGAGGGAGACTACTGCCTGCACATCGTGGTTCCCGAAGCAGGTGTAAATTCCTGGGATGCCGGTCTGCAAAACTCAGGACATGTTTTTGAAGCGGGCAAGAAATACACTCTTTCGGCCTTTGTCAAGAGTAAGGCAGGTGACCTGCAGATCCATTTCAAGCCGGAACTGGCAGCAGATCCATGGACGGGATATAGTGACACGACCATGACCATGACTGAAGAATGGCAGGAATTTAGCTTAACAACTGCTGTTCTGAGTGAGAACGTAGATCCGGGGAGCATCACATTCCACATACAGTTTGCCGCTGGTGATTTCTGGATAGACGGCGTAAGATGGTATGAAGGCGATTATGTCGAACCTTCTTTCAGCAGTTTTACGGTAAGGGAGCCCAACCCGGCTGATGGCGCCATACACCCGGAAACATGGGCCAGTCTTTCCTGGAAGCCGGGAATTGCAGCAACCTCGCACGATGTATACTTTGGCGACAATTTTGACGATGTAGCCGCGGGAACCGGAGACGCCTTCCGGGGCAACCAGGGCTCGGTGTATTTTGCCGTTGGTTTTGGCGATTATGCCTATCCGGAAGGCCTTGTCTATGGCACGACATATTACTGGCGGATAGATGAGGTCAATGAACTTAATCCGGACAGTCCGTGGGTAGGCGATGTCTGGAGCTTTACGGTTCCGCCAAAGACAGCCTTTGATCCAATCCCGGCTGATGGCGCCAAATTTTTAGAGCCGGATGTGAAACTTAACTGGATGGCCGGTTTCGATACAAAACTGCACAACGTTTACTTCGGCGACAATTTTGACGATGTCGATGCCGGTACAGGCGATACCTCAAAAGGCCCCGCGGGCACGCCATCCTTCACCCCGGGAACTCTTGAGTCAGGCACAACTTATTACTGGCGAATTGACGAATTTGATGGATTTGAGACGCATAAGGGTGATGTATGGAGCTTCACCGTCGCAGGCGCCGGTGGCGGTGTGCGGGCGGATTACTACAAAGGGATGAATTTCGAAACTCTCGCCCTGACCCGAACAGATCCTCAAATCGACTTTGACTGGGGCGATCCCGGCGGACCCGATCCGGCGGTCGGCGACGACAACTTCTCAGTCCGATGGACTGGTGAAGTGGAGGCGGTATTCACCGAAACCTACACATTCTATCCCAGAACCGATGACGGCGTGCGTTTATTTGTGGATGGTCAACTGCTTGTTGACAACTGGGTTGACCGCTCGGCCACCGAAAACAGGGGAACCATCGACCTAATCGCCGGCAATACATACAGCCTGGTAATGGAGTATTATGAGGCTACTGGTGGTGCAGTGGCAGAGCTGCGCTGGTCGAGTCCCCGGACTCCAAAGCAGCTAATTCCGCAGGCGGCACTCGCACTGCCTGTCAAGGCAAGCAGTCCTACTCCGCGCAGCGGATCAGTCGATGTCAAGCAGACAACGGACCTTAGCTGGGGCCCGGGAGACGAAGCCGCTTCACACGAGGTGTACTTCGGCACTGATGAAGAAGCCGTAAGAAACGCCACCACGGCTTCCCCGGAGTACAAAGGCACCAAGACGCTGGGGGACGAGAACTATGATCCCGGTAAACTGGACTGGGAGGCCACGTATTACTGGCGAGTTGATGAGATCAATACCGGTAATCCGGACAGTCCATGGGTGGGTAACGTCTGGAGCTTTACGACAGCCGGCTTCCT